>BNJT01000850.1_pt1 | contig 45608 bp, 46 predicted proteins | sample 8540491 | NCBI WGS metagenome assembly BNJT01 (sample SAMD00202455, study PRJDB9452) | human saliva metagenome | host: Homo sapiens | reverse complement strand
GTATGGTCAGCATCGTCATGGCGGGACTTACCGTTGCGTGCTTATAGACGCTGTCGAAAGAGTTATTCACACGAAAACGAACTTATCTTCACGAAAAAGAAAGGCTTTCTTTTTGTGGCAAAAAGCGTTCTTTTTGTGAAGATAACTCATAGTGTATAGCCGTTGAAACGAAAAGAAATATATTTACATTACTTCCTTTATCCCATCTTTTTAAAAAGCACAGAAAGAGCCTTTCTTTTTTTGCCTTTATAACTATCAATCATTCAGGATGTTATAAACTCACATTATAAAAGGGCGTTACTTTAGACCTCAAAAGGGCGTTACTTGGACTTCAAGTAACGCCCTTTTGCTAAAGCCTATTAAGCCTTAATTCAAATCGAAATGAGCATGAATTAAAAAAATGAGGTTGTGAAAAAAATTAGGACAAAGCAAGCCTCATCACTCGTTCTGCCTCTCGAAGTATCTCACGATGATCGAAAGCCAATTCGGGGAGTTCAGTCAGTAGGAACCACCTTGCTTGTGCTGCATCGTCCAAGCCACTGACTTCGGCAGGCTTATCAAGAACCGTATAATAAGCCACAGTAATGATTCGCTCGCGTGGGTCACGATCGACAGCATCAAAGACACCAACGCGAAACAACTCGCCCACCTCCAAACCTGTTTCTTCTTTCAGTTCACGACGAGCAGCATCAATCGTCGTTTCGTCGATATCCATAAAGCCACCCGGGAAAGCCCATTTCCCCTTGCAAGGCTCATTCTTCCGCTGTATCAACAGCAGTTTCATCCCTTCTTCAGTACGTGCAAAAACAAGACAGTCAGCCGTTACGGCTGGGTGCGGATATTGGTATGTGTACATTTTGTAATATATATGTAGGATATGTTAAGAGTTTTTTCATTAGCAAAAGTATAAAAAATATTCTTTACTGAATGTTTTTCTCTATGATTTTTCTTACCTTTGCGACCTTATGGAATTTAGAACAATTGTCAACATCCCCCGTCCGACATTTGAGTTGGAGCCTTGCGAACGGATTCTTTTCGTTGGGTCGTGCTTTGCTGATAATATTGGCAAGCGATTCGAAGAGGAGAAATTCCATGCCGTGGTAAATCCTTTCGGTGTGATGTACAACCCTGTTTCAGTGCTACATACGGTAAAGAAGTTGGAGAGCCAAGCCTTTGACACAGCCGTATTCACCTTGGGAACAAACCACGTCTATGTGGAGCGGGCGACAGGTGAGATTGTTGACAACTGCCAGAAACGTCCACAGCGAGAGTTTGAAGAGCGCGAACTCACTATTAAGGAATGTGCAGAAGCATTGCATGAAGCTATTTCCCTATTACGACAAGCGAATCCAAAGGTTAATGTTATCCTGACGGTTAGTCCTATCCGCTATGCTAAATATGGCTATCACGGAAGTCAATTGTCAAAGGCTGTACTGCTATTGGCAACAGACAAAGTGGTGAAAGAAAATGGTGATAAGGTCTATTATTTCCCAGCTTATGAGATTGTTAATGACGAACTGCGCGACTATCGTTTCTATAAGGCAGACATGCTGCACCCCAACGAACAGGCTGTAGACTATATATGGGAACAGCTTGTGGCAACCTGTTTCTCTGCTGAAACAAAAGAGTTTCTTAGAGAATGGCAACCGATTAAAGAGGCATTAGCCCACCGCCCGTTTAATCCAGAGGCAGCGGCTTATCAGGATTTCATAAAGAAAACAAAGGAAAAAGCAAAAATGTTGAAACTAAAATATCCCAATATAGAATTGAATTTATAACTATGGAAGAAATGAACGACAAGCAGATTGAACTGCTCTTAAAAACACATGGCATAAGACTGACTGCAAATCGCATACTCATAGCACGAACATTGTCAGGATTGGATAATCCAGCTTCTATGAAAGAGTTGGAAGCAAAGATTCAAACGATTGATAAGTCAAATATATTCCGTACACTATCACTGTTTAAACAGCAGCACTTAGTACATCAATTGGAGGACGGGAATGATGTGGTGCGCTACGAATTATGTCTTAGCGATGACCATGAAGAGGATGAGGATATGCACGTACACTTCTATTGTGAGCGTTGCCATCAAACCTACTGCTTCAATGACATACCAGTTCCGCAGGTAGAACTGCCCGAAGGATATGAGCAGTTTTCAATCAACTATATGATAAAAGGAATATGTCCTAAATGTGCTCACCGATATTATCTTAAATGATAAGACGAAAAAACCGCAAGGATAAGATGTTGTATTAAGACTTTTCACTACCTTTGCATAAGATATAAAACAATATAGGTATTAATGAATTATACTATTGAGAAAGTAACGACACTCATTGGCGCACGCCGTTATGGTGATAAGGATGCAAATATAAGCTTTGTTCTTACCGACAGCCGTTCCTTGTGTTTCCCTGAAGAGACTTTGTTCTTTGCGCTCAGATCAGAGCGTAACGACGGACATAACTACATCCCAGAACTCTATGCAAGGGGTGTGAGAAACTTTGTCGTGGAGGTAGTGCCTGAGGGTTGGGCTACTCGTTATCCTGATTCTAATTTCTTGAAAGTTGTTGGTTCGCTGGAAGCCCTGCAGCGACTGGCTGAGCGCCATCGTGATGAATACTTGATTCCAATTGTGGGAATCACGGGGTCTAATGGTAAGACGATGGTCAAGGAGTGGCTTTATCAGTTGCTATCTCCGCAGATGGTGGTCACACGCTCACCTCGTAGCTATAATTCCCAGATTGGTGTTCCACTGTCAGTATTGCTCTTGAGTGAAAATACACAGGTCGGTGTCTTTGAAGCGGGCATCAGTCTTCCGGGTGAGATGATGGCTTTGCACGACATTATCCAGCCTACTATCGGCGTCTTCACCACGTTAGGTACTGCCCATCAAGAGAACTTCCCATCCATAGAAGCGAAGTGTCATGAGAAGATTAAACTCTTCCATGACACAGAGGCGATAGTCTATTCTTCGGATGATGAGGTGATGATGCAGTGTTTAAGCCAGTATGATTATAAGGGTCAGAAGCTTGATTGGTCTGTAAAGAATGAAGATGCTGCTTTCTATATCAAATCCATTGAAAAGAAAGACATTGAAACAACCATTTCATATATTTGGAAAGGAAAGACAGAAGGACAATATAAACTGCCTTTCATTGACGATGCCAGCGTTGAAAACTCTATCACCTGCGCTATCGTTTCACTCCATTTAGGACTCACCCCTGCTACTATCAGCGAGCGAATGGCACAATTAGAGCCTGTCGCTATGCGCTTAGAGGTGAAGGAGGGACAGCATGGTTGTACGCTTATCAACGATTCTTATAACTCTGATTTCAACTCACTCGATATTGCACTCGACTTCATGAACCGTCGTCCTGACCATAAGGGACGTCGTCGCACATTGATTCTTAGCGATATTCTACAGAGTGGTGACACGGACAAAGACTTATATAACAAGGTGGCATTCCTCTGCGAAAAGCGTGGTGTTGAGAAGTTTATCGGTATCGGGGAAGGTCTGTTGGCACAGCGTTCTGCCTTTAAGCATTTAGGCGAAAGCATTTCTTTGCTACCGTCAACTCCTTTATTCACAGCGACATCTTCGCTAACTTGCACGATGAGGTTATCTTATTAAAGGGCGCACGACAGTTTGGTTTCGACCGACTGACAGAACTCTTGGTGAAGAAGGTGCACGAAACTGTATTGGAGGTGAACCTCAATGCTGTTGTTGACAACCTCAACTGGTATCGCTCTTTCCTCAAACCTGAGACGAAATTGGTTTGTATGATTAAGGCTGACGGCTATGGAGCGGGTGCGGTAGAGATTGCCAAACCTTGCAGGATCATCGTGTTGACTATCTTGCTGTGGCTGTTGCCGATGAGGGTGTGACGCTTCGTAAGAACGGTATCACAAGCAATATCATGATCATGAACCCTGAGATGACTTCCTTCAAAACACTATTCGACTACGATCTTGAGCCTGAGGTGTATAGCTTCCGACTCATGGATGCACTTGTAAAGGCTGCACAAAAGGAGGGTATCACGGGCTTCCCTGTTCATATAAAGCTCGATACGGGTATGCACCGATTGGGCTTTGACCCACAGAAGGATATGGATGAGTTGATTGACCGACTGAAACATCAGAACGCTATCATCCCTCGTTCGGTCTTCTCTCACTTTGTTGGCTCTGATGCCGACAACTTCGACGAGTTCTCGGCACGTCAGTTTGCGCTCTTTGATGAGGGTAGTAAGAAGCTTCAAGCTGCTTTCAGCCATAAGATTATCCGCCACATGGACAACTCTTCGGGTATCGAACACTTCCCTGAACGACAGTTGGATATGTGTCGATTGGGCTTAGGTCTTTATGGTATTAACCCACGAACAAACAAGACAATCAATAATATCTCAACGCTGAAGACTACCATCCTCCAGCTGCGTAACGTACCGGCTGGTGACACAGTAGGCTATTCTCGCAAGGGAACCATCGACCGTGATAGTGTGATTGCAGCAATTCCAATCGGCTATGCTGACGGCTTGAACCGCCATTTGGGTAACCGAAACTGTTATTGTTTGGTAAATGGTCAGAAGGCAGAGTACGTCGGTAACATCTGTATGGACGTAGCGATGATTGACGTTACTGGTATCGATTGTAAAGAAGGCGACAGTGTCGAAATCTTTGGCGACCACCTCCCAGTGACCGTCCTCAGCGATACGCTCGGCACTATTCCATACGAGGTTCTGACGACTATCAGCAACCGCGTGAAGAGAGTTTACTTCCAAGATTAGAAAAGAAAGATCCCTCCCCACATAGGGAGGGACTTAATAACTTTCATTCTCTCACAGAATGCACAGATAAACAGACTTTACAGAACTTCTACACAGAGCCCTAACGGGCATGGATAGCACAGAAGCTACCACAACACACAGTATAGACTTTCCGTCTACAACCAATACAACCTAATCTACTATGCAAGAAAATGATATCACCTATAATATTATAGGAGCAATATACAAAGTCTATGCGGCATTGGGACCAGGCTTACTCGAATCTGTCTATGAGGAAGCTTTAACCTATCAATTAGAGATGAATGGACTAAAAGTAGAGCGTCAGGTGCATGTTCCTATATTTTATGAGGGTAAACAATTAGCTGATGATTTAAGATTAGATCTATTGGTAGAAGGTCAAATTATTGTAGAATTAAAGGCTGTAAAAGAATTGTTGGACACGCACTACAAACAACTCCTAACCTACCTGAGACTATCCAATCTGCACATTGGACTACTCGTAAACTTCCAAACTGCTGATATTAAACATAATATCCATAGAGTTATCAATGGATATAGATAATATTTGCAGACATCCATATCGTCAGAACTCTGTGCAATCTATGCCCGTCAGGGCTCTGTGTATAAGTTCTGTAAAATCTGCTCATCTGTGTATTCTGTGAGAAAATTATAATAGAAAAAGGAAAAAATGGCAATAATATATTTACTTCTCGGCATCATCATCGGCGCAAGTATTATGCTGCTATGGATGAAGAACAAGTCAACATTAGAGCAGAAGAAGGCTGGTGAGGAATTAGCAGTCCTTCGTAGCCAACTTGACACGGAACGGAGGAATGTTGATGAACGTATTGCTGCAGTCAAAGAGAATGCTCTGCAGCAACTTGAAGCAGAACGAAAGCATGGCGAACAGCTACGCAATGAACTCCAAAAGCAGGCTGAAGCAAAGAACAGACTGCTGCAAGAGGAGGTGCGCAACATGGCTGCACAGATGTTGGATGAGAGTCGGGAGAAGATGAATACGGCTGACAAAGAACGCTTAGATGCCCTTCTCTCACCACTAAAAGAGCGTTTAGAGGCTTTTAATCAGACGGTTACAAACAACAGCAAGGAGAATACTGCCAATAAAACGGAAATCAAAACGACCTTCGAAGAGGCGATGAAACGCCTTCATGCAGAGCAGGAAATGACCATCAAGGCGATGCGTGAGGATCAGGAACGTGCCGTAAAGGAATTGCGTGAGCAGACGGAACGCATTGGTAATGATGCCGCTTCACTCACGCAAGCACTCAAAGGCGACTCGAAGATGCAGGGCGATTGGGGTGAGATGATTCTCGAAAGACCTTGGAAGACTGCGGGCTCATTCAGGGTCAACAGTATTTTCTGCAAGAGAACTACAAGGATAAGGACGGTAACAACTTCCGACCAGATGCCGTCATCGTCTTCCCAAATGAAGAACGTGCCGTGATTGATGCCAAGGTTTCGCTGACAGCTTACCAAGCTGCTATCAAAGAGGAGGATGCTACTCTGCGCGAACGCTATATGAAGGAACACGTTAGCTCTATCAAAAAGCATGTCGACGAGTTATCGGCTAAGAACTACGAGAAACTTGTACCCAGTTGTATCGGTTTCGTTCTGATGTTTGTTCCTTATGAAAGTGGTTATTCAGCTGCCTTGAAGACCGACCCATCCATCTTGCAATACGCTTACCGTAAGCATATTATCATCCTGAGTCCAAGCAACCTGCTCATGGCTTTGCAGCTGACACACACCATGTGGCAGAACTTCCGTATGACAAAGAATGTAGAGGAAATCCTCTATCAGTCGAATGAACTATTCGATAAGTTCGTCACCTTTGCAGAGACTTTCGTGAAGATTGGTACAAATATCGAACGCCTACAACAAGATTTCAACAAAGCAAAGGGTCAGCTCAACGAAGGTAAGGGCAACATCGTCCGCCGCTTAGAAGGCTTAAAAACATTAGGTATCAGTCCGAAAAAACAGATTCCAGAGAACTTGTAATCCGCTAATATAAGCCCTCACGAAGGGATAAAAAGAAGGTAAAACTTTCAAACATAAATAATCTAAGTTTTCTCTCACAGAGTGCACAGATAAACAGAAAGAATAGAAACACAGAGACTTTTAGTTCTCTGAGCCTTTACTCAGCAAAAAGAAATCTGTTCTTTCTGTTTATCTGTGTCTTCTGTGAGAAAATAACATCAAATCAAATACTCTATAGAAAAACATTGCTAATACAGAACACTCCAGGCATAGATGCTTTGACAATAGCATCGTCAACCTTTAGGGCAATTGCTACCTATTATCTGTTCCCCAAAAGCCATGCATCAATGTACAAAAACTATTGATAAACAGCTTACTTTGTTCTGAATTCGTCTAACTCACGTTACTTTACATTATGTTTAGGTTCTAATGGTCGATATAGGTTAAACCCTCAAATCAGCTCTTAGTAAACAAGAGTGATTTGGGGGTTTAAAGTTAAATATTTAAGGCTGTGGATTACATATTCTCGCACTCCTCGTTCTCATGAACAGGGATTTTAGCCTCCTTTGTCGTCTTTTCTGCCTTATAACCGAACTTCTCAAAAGCCTTCTGAGCTTTCTCCTCATTGGTCTTCTGAGCATCGTAGGTTACATAAACTTTTTGTTCTTCTACACTTGTCTTAATCTCCTTCACACCCTTTTCAAAGCGGAGGTTGTTCTTTATTTTAGTCTCACAGCTTATGCAGTGCATCTGTGGAGTGGTAGTGAAGATAACAGTCTTAATGTCTTTGGCTGTTGCAATCATGGCTACCATGAGCATCAGCATTGTGAAAATAGCTTTTTTCATAATTGTTCTTTGTTTGAGGGAGACGTCCGAAAGCGTGTTTCAAGACGTCTCTGTATGTTGTCGTTTATGTTATTCTATTGTGAATGAATCAATGTTTACTGTCGTTTACCGAGGTTCAGACGGATACCAACGTATGCCATTGCACCCTCGACAGGACCATAGACCATTGTTGGTTCGAAGCCGTTAGCCCACGGATTTTGATAACCGATGATTGGGTTTCTTCTGCTTGTAATTGGTAAGGTTTTCCCCACCTATGTAAAGCGAGAAGTTGCGGAAGTAGCGTGTCACCTGACCGCTAAGCTGTCCGTAGGCCTTATAGCTGCCTGCCCATGAGCGTTCGCCCGATGCTAAGGTGTAAGATTCTGGCATTCTACCTCCTCCGTTCAGTGCCGCAGTAGCATCAAACTGCCAGACTCCTAAAGGTGTTTTATAGCTGAGCGTTAAGAGTCCTTTGTAACGACTCTGCAGTGGTTTCCACATCAGTTTTCCTCCATACGTCGCCTTAACGAGGTTATATCGGTAGGCTGCTCCCAGCTCAAGACCCTTGAACAAAGGATAAGAAGCTTCGATTTGGAAGGTATGCGAGAAACTCTTTACCATTGAGATTGGTGATGTGCAGCTCCTGTGGATTACTGTCATAGTCAATCAACATCTGTGAAAGGAAGTGCGTGTAATAGTAATCAGTATTGATTTTCAGCATCTTACTTCCTATTGGAATGTTGAAATTGAGACTCGCACCATAGTTCCATGCAGCCTCTTGATCAAGCTTATCAATGATGAGTCGGCGGCCCGAAGCCATGAGGTAATTGTTCTCTGCCAATGCGTGCGGACTGCGATAGCCCTTACCTGCAGAGAGACGGAGGGTCAGGAAGTCAGCTGGCACCCATTTCAAGTGGAAGCGAGGAGGAAGAACGTACCATAAACATTGCTATGGTCGACACGCAATCCTGCCATAGCGATGAATCGACTATGCAGATTATAGGTGTACTGAACGTATGCGCCCGGTGTTGTTTCGCTCTCAATGCCACGCGTGAGTGGGTAGATATTACCGTAATCAGAAGGCACAGCCGTTGCAGGCAGTGTCAGACTCTGATGCAAATAATCGTGGTTGAGACTCAAACCAGCAGAGAGATTGTGCTCATCGGTGAAGTTTGTCTCAAACATAAGTGATGCATAAGCATTCTTCTCGTTGACATCATACTGCTTAATACCATATTGCGCCTGCTGCTTGTGCATAGATACATTACCCATCAAAGCGATGTTTGTGGCGTGTTCCTTATTGAGAACAAAGGCATGTTTCATATAAGCCTCGTAGCGGTCGGTGCCGATATCAATGCGATAAGGATTCGTTGCAGCAGCATGAGGAGTCTGACCACTCACGCGATCTTCCTTCAACAGCGACAAACCAGCATGTAAGATATAATCGCCCTGCTTCCAAAACCAACGGTTCTGCAGGTTGTATTGTCTCACTTTTGGGGCATCTTGGAATCCGTCTCCGTTGCCATCATGATGTAGCCAGTTGTTCTCATAGTGGGCAAGGATTTCCGTACTGAGGTTCTTGTTGCCATTGATATGAATGTTACCATCCGCATTTGCCTCGAATCTTCCCACCGTATTGCCATAGAGGTTGACACTCATACCTGTTGGATCTTCAGGTTTAACGTATTCTACATTAATCTGACCTGTCATCGCTTCGTAGCCATTCTTGACAGATGTATTACCCTTACTCACCTGCATACTCTTCATCCAACTGCCTGGAACATAGCCCAAACCGTAAGGGAGGGCAGCACCACGAAAGTTAGGAAGGTTCTCGGTCAGCATCTGAACATACGTACCACTAAGACCAAGGAGTTTGATTTGTTTGGCTCCCGTTGTCGCATCTGAGTAGTTTACATCTACTGAAGCGTTGTTGACAAAGCTCTCACCAAGATTACAGCAAGCAGCCTTGAAGAGTTCGTCACGTAGGATGTCTTTACCGTTGATGGCGCCAGAGAGCGATCTCACTGATGCCTTTCTTGCGGTGACAGTCACGTCAGAGAGCGTCTGATCTTTTCAGGGTTGCGGTCGTGTCGACAGCAGTTTCCTGTGCGGTAGCAGGTAGGGACAGACAGCAAGGTCAGTCCTGCTAAATATATAATTTTATTCATTTCGTTTGATTTTCAGTTGTTATTTAAAATTTATAAAGCCTGTGTGGTATCAGAATGGGAAACATACTGATACGCTTTTTAGCCCGAACACACTTGTGTAACAGGTACGATAAACCTTCTGTTGCCCATTTCATGAGGAACAGAAAACAACCAAAAATCAAATGATAAGTGTCGTAAGTAATCGGAGATATTGGCGTGGCGGACTATGCCAGAGCAACGACAATATCCTCTCTGGGCCTTTGTCAAAACAGGCAAAGGCAATAATTGACAATCACTTATGAATTGTGGGAGAAGAGAAAGCTGTATAGGCTGAATGTGGTAAAAGTCATTGTGCGCCATGTCTGTGGGCGACAAGCTTTTTACCTCAATCTTCATGCAATTTTTTACACCGTTATCATTGCAATGACCCTTATCTTCCATCTTAGCAACAGACACATTGCCAGTATGTGCGCACACCACTGTCATGATGCCCGAACCAATCCATACTATCATCGTTGACAATAGAAGGGATAGTAATATGTCTGTCGTTTTTCTCATAAACTTGGCTGCAAAGTTAGATAATTATTTGTAACTTTGCAAATATTTTAAATTTATTTTAATGTTCAACTACCGCCCTTCAAGGCGAACCCTGTATGTAGGAGGGGGCATTTTGCTTGTCCTTCTACTCATATATATTATCTTTCGTTGTCTGCCCCCTTCACAAGAGGAGGTGGATAAGAGTGCTGTGACCATTCGTCAGGAGGCGTATTACACCTTAGAGGCTGATGGTAAGCCCCTTGCATACTTTGCTGATTATGTCGATTCGGCATTTGTGGGTGGCTCCGTCAATAAGGATTCGATTCATACACGTAGCATCATGCAGCGCGGTTATTGGGTGAACCGATTGCCCATAGTGCCTTCTTGTCATGGACGTATCCTCATTCGTTGGGATTATAAACCGTCTACAATCGTCAATCTAAGGGGTAAAGGCGTGCAAAACGTTGTTCGTCAGACGATTGCTCAGATGGATTCGGAGTTGGATGGACTGCAAACGAAGCGCAACGAGATGGGTTATTATCTCCGTGTAAACAGCGTTCAGGATTACGGTTATAACAAGATTGCGGAATATCATACTGAGGTGGTGCAGCAGATGGATTCGCTCCGTCGGATGATAAAGGTGTTGGACTCTCTGTCTACTTCTTCTGCCCAGCTGCGCATCCGACAGCAAAATCGCTATGCTATTCAGTCATCCTCTAAGAAGGAGAAACCTACTATTTGCAACCGATTGGAAATAGATAAGGAGAATGGTTGCGTACTCCTGCAAACCCAGAGTAAACGAACTCCAATTCGTACGATAACTCGTTTGCAAAAGGGTGGGGCTGTGGATGCGTTGAAAGCATACTATAAGACTCATGCGACGGCAGTCAATAAGTTGTCAGCTGGTATTCTTATTGAAGGCGGACGATATGAGGGTGAGAGCCAGAAGGGCATTCCGAATGGTTATGGAAAGTTCTATGGAGACGATGGTAGCTTTTATGACGGACATTGGAAGGACGGAAAACGTGACGGCTTCGGCATCTATGTTGCGCCTCACGAGTATCTGCAGGTGGGCGAATGGAAGGCGGATGTATTCAAAGGTGAACGCCTTACCTACACAGCCGATCGCATCTATGGTATCGACCTCTCACGTCATCAGCACGAGAAGAATAATAAGGTGTATAACATTTATTGGGATAAACTGCGCATTACCGATCTCGGTACGCTGAGTACGAAGACTATCAAGGGGAAGGTGGATTATCCTGTTTCCTTCGCTTACGTGAAGTCTACGGAGGGTTGTACGGTGCTCAACGCTTATTATGAAGCTGATTATAAGGCATCACGTGCGCATGGTATTCGAACAGGTACCTATCATTTCTTTTCTACTACATCAGCAGGAGCAGCGCAAGCGGAGTATTTCCTCAAATGTAGTAAGTTTAACAAGGGCGACCTACCACCAGTCTTAGATGTTGAGCCAACCGATGCACAGATTGTTGCCATGGGTGGTCCAGAGGTGATGTTCCGCCATGTTCGGGCATGGATGAGCCTTGTACAGAAGCGAACAGGTAAACGTCCAATCCTCTATATCAGTCAGATGTTTGCCAATACCTATATGCCATTGGCACCCGATTTGGGGCGATAATTATCACATTTGGATAGCCCGTTATGGCGAGTATAAACCCAACTTCAAATTGGCTTACTGGCAGTTAAGTCCTGATGGTAAGGTGCGTGGCATCCGTGGCGATGTCGATATCAACGTCTTCAACGGCTATCGCAACCAGTATGAGGAGTTCCTTAAACGTCATTGCTTTCTAATATTGGAGAGTCGAAGACTGAACACACAAGATAAAACATGAGGTAATGAAAAACTGCCCCTATGGATTGATAGAGGGCTATAAGGTGAGTATTCCCACCCGTTTATCCCTCGTTTTTGTCAACATTTTTTTCCTTCCTTCGCTTTTTATTAAGGCTTAATTGGCTTTTCAATTAACGCCCTTTTTAGACTTCTAAAAGATGCCCTTTAAGCCTCTTACTAACGCCCTTTTGAAGTCCAACTAAGCACCTTTTGAAATGCACTTCACAACTGTTTGATAGCAAGTTACTTACAATGATGCTAAAATTGCTTGTTTTTTTAGTCCTTTTCTCTGCCTTTTTGAATAAATTGTAATAATATTTCAAAGCAAGAGGTTCAAAATTTCAATCTTAAAGTTGCGGTGTATTCTCTCACAGAGTTCACAGATAAACAGAAAGAACAGAGCTTTTTGCTTGCTGAAACGCTCAGAGACCTAAAGGTCATAGATTGCACAGAATTTTAGTAGATGATTTAATAAGTTACTTGTATAGTAGACAAAGCAACATAAAAAAACATGATTTAGTAGAGGAGTTAACAAGTTGACAAGGTGTTTGTAGCAATAATCCAGAGTTTACGATAGTAACCATAATTATGGCATACTGATGAGTAATTGCGAATTTTGAATGATGAAAAACAGCTGATAAGTTGTGGGGAGAGTCCTCACGCCTTATCAGCTGAATATATTAAAAACCTGTATTAGACAGTGCTAATACGCTTTGTTGTTACTTCTTCTCTTTGTAGAGGTCCTGACAAGTCTTCCAACCGAAGTGCTTGTAGAGCTCGTTAGAGCGTGTCTCACGCTCCTTGAAAGAAGCCGAAAGTCCTTCTTGTCGTTCTCTGTCCAACCAGTCTCTGCCATAGCTGCAACACGTGGGAGGAGCTGGAAGAAAGCGAGGTCGCGACCGATAACATACTCAGTCCAGAGGTTTGCCTGTACACCCTTAACGTGCTTCTTCAACTCAGGTGCAGCGTCGTCTGGCACTGGGTTGTAGCCGTAAGTTGTCTCCACAGGAAGCATATTACCGATGAGAATCATGCGATTATCTGGTCTCTGATAGAAATCAAGGTAATAATAAGTGGTTGGAGTCATGATTGCATCCAAGCCACGCTTAGCAGCCTCAATACCACCGTTCACACCACGCCAGCTCATGACAGTTGTACCCTTGTCTACATCACCCTCAAGAATCTCGTCCCAACCGATGATGTTGCGACCCTTTTCTGCCAAGTGCTTAGCAGCCTGATTCATGAAGTAAGCCTGCAACTGAGCCTCTGCAGAGAAGCCGTTAGAGCCCTTCAAGCCGAGACGTTTGATTTCAGCCTGACAGCGTGGACAGTGTTGCCAACGAGCACGTGGAGCCTCGTCGCCACCAATATGGATGTATTTTGATGGGAAAAATTTCTATAATTTCATCGAGAACATTGTTCACAAACTCGTAGGTCTCAGGATGGCCAGCGCAGAGAATGTCTGGGAATACGCCCCATGTCTCAGCTACTTTATAAGGGCCACCAGTACAACCGAGCTCTGGATAAGCAGCCAAGGCAGCAAGCATGTGACCTGGCATATCAATCTCTGGGATAACAGTGATATAACGGTCAGCTGCATACTTCACAACTTCACGCTATCTCATCCTTTTGTATAGTAACCACCGTATGGAGTCTCATCATAGAGGTCTGTCATACGACCGATAACTGTCTGCGCACGCTTTGAACCTACTTCTGTAAGCTTTGGATAGCGGTCGATCTGTGCACGCCAGCCCTGATCCTCAGTGAGGTGCCAGTGGAATGTATTGACATTGTGGAGTGCCAACATATCAATAAACTCCTTGATGGAGCTCATCTTGAAATAGTGGCGAGCGCAATCGAGCATCGTACCACGATAGCCGAAGCGTGGATAATCTACGATACGAGTTGATGGGAAGGTTACGTTCTCAGCCTTCTCTAATGGCAATGACTTGCGAAGTGTCTGTACACCATAGAAAAACACCACGTGGAGTCTTGCCCTCAACTGTAATATTCTTACCCTTAACGGTGATAACATAGCCTTCCTCATTCTCAACCTTTGCATTGAGTTTCAAGGTGATGGTATTGCCCTTTTTGTTCATACCATTGAGCACAATACCTGTTTTCTCTTGGATATACTGCTCAAGAACTCACCATTACGGAGCATAGCCTCGTCATTGCTTGCTACGTTAACAACGGTGTTAGCATCCAAAACGAATGGTGCACCCTTCTCAGCAGTAATACTTTGTGGGAGAGGAACTACTTGATAGTTCGCATCTGTGGCATGAGCGAGATGCTCGCAATCATCAATGCCACTGAAAGTAAGATTTTCTTCATTCTGATTAATATGAATATTTTGTATTTAGGGTTTTTTTATATTCTGGATTTCCAACTATCCAAAGGCAAAGATACGAGTGATTAAACACTTGTTGTGGGTAAAAAGTGTAGAAAAAAACTACTTATACCAGTTTGTAAAGTTCATTTGTTTTTATCAAGACCACCGATATTCGTAAATTTCTTTCATACTCTTTTACAACCAATACATGGTCTTTAAGCTTTCAATTAACGCCCAATTGGCTTGCAAAGGTGCTCTTTTTGAGGTCTTACTAACGCCCTTTTTGAAGCCCTTTACTAAGCACCTTTTAAAACCCCTCTTTGCAACTATTTGATAACAAAGAACTTACAAGGGTAGAAAAAGCACATTTTTTTAGCCGTTTTTTTCGACCTTTTTCAATCAATATTTTGTAAGGATATTTTACACACAGAACCTCACCCTTCAACCCCCTCTCCAAGAGAGGGGGAGTGCTGAAACAGTTTGCTATGGAGTATTCTTAACTGTTTGCAGTGTTGATTGATAAACTAAATTCTAATTAATATGAGACTCGTTTGCAGTGTTGGGGTAGCTAAACATATTTCCTAATCAATAGGGGTATCTCGCTAATCACTCCCCTCCCTATGGGGGAGGGGCTGGGGAGGGGCAAGTTGGGAGCAAGTTGGGGCCAGTTGAGGCGGTTAGGGGCCAGTTGGCTTTATTCCTTATTCTTCCCCACAAGCCCTCTCAACCAAAAAGTACAACTCTTCCTGCAAACAGAAAAGGGACCACGAGAAGCGGAGGGGCATATAACCAAACTTACATCTAATAGAACGACTCATCTGCTTGATATTGATAGTATGCCAAACATGGTACATGACAGACAAACCATGCTGGCGGTCGGTTAGGGAGAGTTCATTGCGATGAAGGTAATAAAACATATACACACCCACTAAGTTGAGCCATCTCACCGTTTCATAACAACGGAGGTTCTCCTCTGATGCTCCCAAGGAAAGGAGCTGACGACGCATACTCTCGTTCGCTAAGAGAAAGTCGAAACGGCGAACACTGACGCTATGTGTTGTGGAGACTGGTTGCTGACGATAATAATAAACTCCCTCACAATAAGCCACCTTTCGCGAATAATAATAATGAATACGTGTGGTGTTATCATCGCTGTATGCCCGCTGCGATTCATCGTATGGGTGCGCCATGTGAATACTATTACGTACAACATAGCAACCATGAATCTGCCAAGTAAGACTCGCCCGAAAAGCCTCATCGCCTGTCATCGTCGTGAATGGCGACATTTCATAGTCCCTCATACGTCCGTCGGGATAAGCATAAAGGACACGAAACAGAACACTATCGACATCATCTCGGAAAGATTCGCACACCTTCTCCAAAGCATCTCGACTAAGCCAGTCGTCACTATCCACAAAAACCAATGTAATCGCCTGTGGCATGAAACAGTCCAACGTTGCGGGCATGGGCTTGTCCTCTATTCTCTTTCAGCGCAAAAACCTTCACACGTTCGTCCTTTTCAGCATACTGATGGAGAATATCCAATGAGTTATCCGTTGACGCATCATCGACACAGATAACCTCAATATCCTTTAAGGTCTGCGACAACAGCGAGTCAAGGCATTGCGGTAGATAAGCTGCTGTGTTATAAACGGCTACAAGTAGACTAATCTTTGGCATGGCGAACAAACTTATTCTTCACTTTACTGATCAAAGCATTCCATAGTCCCGACTTCGATTTCATCACACGAAGGGAAACTATCGTACTGATAACGCATAACAAACTGGCTACGCCCCACCGCATCCACTCGTCAGCAGAACGCACACAAAGAAGCACAAGGAACCCGATTAAGAAATGAATTGCGGCATAGCGCATCACTGATGAGGACAGACGATAACCATAACGAGCGTAAGCATAGATGTAAACACAAACGAAAATTGAGAAAAACCTGCTACTGCCATACCCAGTCCTGCACCAAAGAGTCCCCACTTCCAAAAGCCAAGAAGCACGAGTGCAACAAGGAAGATGTCATACAAAGCCTCTAAGAGTAGATAGGATTTTTGAGTCGCCCTTTGCTAAAGGAATATACTCTACAGGGAGCCGAATAGCACGGATATACATCGCCAACACCAACACTTGTGCCATACTGAGGGCTGGAAGGAATTTATCGGAATAAAGGAAAAGTATCAATTGGGGCAAGAACAAGAGGAAGAAAGTCAGCAAAGGAGAGATAAGCAGGAGTGTCACTTCTATCTGTCGGTTGACTATCTGATTAAAAGTAAACTTCAAGTTGTTAGTCCCCTGAAAGGCGTGGAAAGTAATCAGTTTCCATCGCTGAGAAGATCATACCTGCATAAACCATCGTCATCATGAAAGGCAGAATTATAGAAACCGACGGTCTCAATCTCAGCAACATTATTGAGGTAGCTGCGTATTATCAGTTCTGCACCAGAGCCCAAGATGCCTGCAAAGACAAAGGCTGTACCCAAACGAATCATGCCCCAACCCTTGTCTAAGAACGCTTTTTGGAAAGAAACGCGGAAAGGATAGAGCCGACACGATACCATTATCGTCAGTAGTAGTTGCACGAATGCCATCAATACCAACGAAGGAACAATGGCTGCATTGCCGAAGAAATAATAAAGTGGAACGGTTAAGACTAAGGCTGCCAGTACGTTATACACCGATATAGCGGCTAAGGCACGCAGTTTACGGACTCCCTTTAAGGATAGCGAACTCGCCTCCTGCTAAGGCTGTCAATGCCACACAAGGAGAAAGAAGGATGAAATGAAGCGTGTGACCGTCCCACGAAAAGGTGTAACGGCTAAGCAACGGACTAAGGAAGGCACAAACAAAGAATCCCAACAAGGCTGCAAGCAGACTCCATGACCGCACAACGGCAATGTCTTCTGTCAGCTTCTTCTCATCATTCTTATCGTAATCCTCTGATATATTGCGCACTGCACTCATAGATATACCAAAGTTTGTAGAGTCGCTGATGAGCTTAGTTGTGGAATTAAAAAGCGAGATAAGTCCTACTCCCTGCGGTCCGAGCAGCATGGCAACAAACTTATTACGAACGATACCAACCAGCACATTGATAACCTGTACACCACCAAAGAGGCTGATGTACTTCAAGATATGCAAATAGCTATCAGTATTAGAGGCTTTTTTCATCACATTATCTAACGGATTTAAAAGTTTTTTATTATTTTTGCATCAAACAATTATTACATGAGACTGTCTATCATTATCCCTATCTTTAACGTTGAAGACACACTCCATAGATGTCTGGAGAGTGTATTATCACAGACGGATGAGAGGATGGAGGTCATTCTCATTGATGATGGGTCGACGGATTCCTCTGGGCAGATTGCGGAAGAAATGACGGCTGGCAAGGGGAATTGTAGGCTTATCCACCAAAGCAAACAAGGGGCTTTCGGCTGCAAGAAACGCAGGAATAGAAGTGGCAAAGGGGGATTATCTCACCTTTGTCGACTCTGATGACTTCGTTGCTGAGGGTACATACGATGCGTTGTTGGCTGTCGTGGCAGCACATCCTGACTATGATATCCTTGAATATCCTGCTATGCTGTATTACGGAAGTGCGACGAAGCAACGACTGCTAAGCTTTACGGACACAACAATTGGTTCTATTCGTGACTATTGGCTGGGCGGAGCTCACCTCCACACCTACGCTTGCAATAAGCTTTTTTTCGACGTGAACTCTTTGCGCAGACACGCTTTCCAGAGGGCAAAGTGTTTGAGGATGTCTATACTTATCCTTACTTATTGCAGCAGGCAAAGATAGTGGCAACAACGTCTGTGGGGCTATATTATTATTGTCAAAACGACAAAGGCATCACCGCTCAGGCTGGGGGAAAGGAATTGACCGACCTCTTAGAGGCACATCTCAAGCATCTCAAGCAGTGGGGCGAACTGACACCTGCATATTATCAGGCATTGGTTAATATTCAAATAGATGTCTATGAGGCTACTCATGCTGAGCCTATCCTGCCCGTTCTGCCCTATAAAGGCACCTTAAAACTCTTTATTCTCCACTTAATCGGATTAAAACGCTTATGTCAACTCACCCAGTTTATTCACAAAACTAAGGAAGATAAGCCGCTCGTAAGCTTCTGTTGTGACTTTCTATAGCGAGCCTGTTGATATGCTGAAAGAGTGTATCAGCAGTATCTTGGCATTGAGTCTGAACGAGACAGAACGCCAGATTATCGTCGTGGATGACGGTGCGGACTATTCGCCTATCAACGAATTGCTTGCCCTTTCATCGAACATTGTCTACGTTAGGCAGCCTAATCAAGGACCAGGACAAGCACGAAACACGGGTATAGAGTTGGCAGAAGGTCGGTTCATTCAGTTTATTGATGGTGATGACTTGTTGCTGACAAGTGCCTACGAGCAGTGTTTGGACATCATCAGATACCGCGAAACAGATATGGTTCTGTTCCAGTCAACTGACAAGAAAACCTCAAAACCGCTTGCTGATGCTGAGGGTCCGATAAGTGGAACGGAGTATATGACACACAATAACCTGCGTGGTTCTGTGTGGACCTTTCTTTTCCGCAAGGAGATTTTGCACGATCTTCGCTTTCCGAAGGGGCTATTCCATGAAGATGAGGAGTTTGTGCCACAGATTATGTTGCGTGCTGAAAGCATTTATACAACCAATAATAAGGCGTATTTCTATCGTAAACGTGAGAACTCGACGATGCACAAGCGTGACAAGCGTTGGCATATCCGCCGCCTCGCTGATGCCGAACAAGTAATCTATCGTTTGAAAGAGCGGGTAGATTATCTCCCTGTCAAAGAGCGTATTGCAATGGAACGACGCATCGCCCAACTGACAATGGACCACATTTACAACGTGATAACGATGACACATGACGAGACTCATCTCAACCATGTGCTCCAACGTCTGTCCCGACATGGGCTTTTCCCCCTGCCTGATAAGGACTATACAAGTAAGTATAAGTGGTTCAGAAGAATGACCAACAGCAGTTTCGGGCGCAAGACATTGATAATGCTGTTAAGACTCAACAAGGGATAAAAAGCAAATAGATACAATATCTATCTGTCTTCTACAAACAAACTACTCCCTTACTAATTGGTTCTTGTAAACTATTTTCATATAGTTCAAAAACCAATACATGCTCTTTGAGCTTTCTAAAAAGACGCCTAATTGACTTCGAAAAGATGCCCTTTAAGCTCTTACTAACGCCCTTTTGAAGTCCTATTAAGCACCTTTAGAGGGAACCACCTTTGTAACTACTTGACTACAAAAACACTTACATAAGGATGCTCAAAAGGCTTGTTTTTAATCCTTTTCACCGCCTTTTCATCGAATATTTTGTCAAGATATTTCTTATCCTATTAGTTTTTAAATTTCACACGGAGACACGGAGTTTACGGAGCCTTTTTAATGACACGGAGGCACCGTCGGTGTAGGGAGCAACGGAGAAAACACCCATAAAAACTTGTATAAACGTAATTTATAAGTTACCTTTGCCATGAACAATAGAGAAGTAAAAATATAAAGATTATTTTTGAGGACTCGTTCAAAATATGAAGAAATGAAAGAGTACCAAGGAGGTAATTCATAATTCATAATTATGATTACCGCAATAGCTGACGATATGCAACCCCAAACTCAGAATTCTCAATGAATAATGATGATAACTTTCAGAGATAAATGAGTAATTCATATTTATGATTACCCAGCCTATCATACAATAATAGCAAACTCGGTAATCATAATTATGAATTATGAATTATAAATTATGAATTATGAAAAGTCCTACTATTAGGTGAATATAGCAACGTACATAACACGCTGGCACGAGGCTTGCGTGAACTTGGACATACCGTAACAGTGGTGTCGAATGGGGATTTTTGGAAGAATTACCCACGTGATATTGATGTTTCCAGACGGTCGGGAAGGTTAGGTGGCATGCTTTTTGATGGCTAAGATCTATGCTCTATTGCCCCGTTTGCGAGGCTATGACATCGTACAGTTCATCAATCCTATGTTCTTTGAACTGAAGGCTGAACGGCTCTTTTTCACTCTTTTCATTATCTGAAAAAGCATAATAAAAAGGTTGTTCTCTGTGGCTTTCGGGATGGATTATTATTGGGTGAACACCTGCTCAACGACGATACCACTGCGTTACAGCGACTTCAATATCGGTAAGGAACTGCGCCAAAATAAGGAGGCGATAGTCGAGAGAAAGGATTGGATTGGTACAGAAAAGGAACGCCTAAACCGACTGATGGCTGAGCAATGCGATGCGATTGTGACAGGACTCTATGAGTACTGGTGCTGTTACGAGCCGTATTTCCCCAAAAAGACAAAGCTTTATCCCCTTCCCTATCGTTGTCGGTGAGCCGCCCTATCATAGCCGACGAAACACCCGAGAAGTTGAATCTTTTTATTGGAATCAGTAAGAATCGCTCTGTCTATAAAGGGACAGACATCATGCTGCGAGCGGCTGAAACAGTGAAAGAACAATATCCCGACAGACTGAATCTGAAGGTTGTAACAGGCTTACCCTTTGACGAATACGTGCGAACGATGCTTGGTTCTGATGCTATCATGGACCAACTCTATACTATACACCCTCGATGAATCCCCTTGAAGCCGATGGCACATGGTATTATCTGTATCGGTGGCGGCGAGCCAGAAAACTATGAAATCATCAACGAGACCATGCTCCGCCCTATCATCAACGTCCTTCCGACTTACGAAAGCTGTGTTGCTGAGCTTACCCGCCTCGTTAATAACCTGTCACTCATTCCACAACTGCGCCGCGAAAGCTACGAATATGTACGCAAACACCATGAGTTTATCAAGGTTGCCCGCCAGTATGAGGAGCTTTTATCGGGGGTGTTAAGGAGAAGGAGTATTAGCCTTATTGGGCTAATTGGGCTAATAATTATTAGGCTAACAGCCCTATTGGGCTAATAACAATTGGGCTAATTAGCCCAATAAGACTAATAACAATCAGGCTAATAAGCCCTATCAGCCCAATACTCTCAATAAAAAGTGAGCCTAAAAAGCTTCACTTTTTCTTTTCCCATGACTCTCGTTACTCATTCGGTCAAGCGCAGTAACGACATAGACGTATTTTTGTACTGCCGTCTTTATAATTAAGACGTAACTTATTGCCGTAAGGCATTCCCACAATCTTTGACGGATCGTCGAGATTGATAGGCTCACCTGCATAGAATCGATAAACAACGTATCGATAAGGAGCATCCTGCCAGCCCTCTCCCTTTGGAGCCTTCCATGTCAGATAATAGTAGCCATCACTCTCCTGTCTTGCCTTCACCTTCTTTGGCTTTGATGGAGCCTCGTCGTCAATGAAGGGCATCAAAAGGCTGCAAAGATGGATAACGCCAGTAGTTTAGTGCGAAGAAGTGTACCATAGTTGCCAGGATTATCAACCACCGACTTAGCATACCATAACACCGTACCATTCACGTTCTGACACTGCTGATGCAGGCGACGTTTCGCTGGAAGCTGATTTGAATTAGGGTTCTGTGGGTCAGCATACTTCACCGTACGGAGCACATCCTCGCCAATATAAAGCGGACGATTGCCTGCATAACGGTTCCACCATCCGATGAGTTCCTTATAATCAGCCGCACGATTGCCTATCTCCCAATAAATCTGTGGTACACAATAGTCTATCCAACCATTGTTTACCCACTTCAAGACGTCAGCATAGAGGTCGTCATAGTTCTGCAAACCATTTGTACGACTACCATTTCGGGGTCGTTCTTCTGATTGCGATAGATACCAAAAGGAGACACACCAAACTTCACCCAAGGCTTACGACGATGGATAGACTCACCCAACTGCTTGATGAAGAGGTCTACATTATTACGTCTCCAATCGTTGATATTGGTGAAGCCACGTCTGTCACGTTGGAAGTAAGCCTGGTCAGGAAGGGTCTGTCCAGCAGCAGGATAAGGATAGAAATAATCATCAATATGTAAGCCATCAATATCATATCGACTTACGATATCATCCACTACTGCACAGATATAATTGCGATTCTCTGGCAGAGCAGGGTTGAGGATATAAAGACCATCGTAAGAGAAGACACGATTAGGATTGGTTACTGCAACATGATTCGTTGCCAACTGTGTGGTATTCTTTAGTCTTAGCACGATAGGGATTAATCCACGCATGAGCTCCATACCACGGTCGTGGCACTCTGTTATCATCCATTGCAATGGATCCCAATAAGGTGAAGGAGGTGTGCCCTGACGCCCTGTAAGGAACTTACTCCATGGTTCATACTTACTTGGATAGAGCGCATCACACTCTGCACGCACCTGAAAGATGATGGCATTCACACCATCTCTTTGTAGTTCGTCCAACTGATAACGCAACGTACGCTGCATTTCCTCTGTACTCATACCTTGGAACTGTCCGTTCACACACTGAATCCACGCACCGCGAAACTCTCGTTTCTTAGCAGGGACTTGTCCATACATGGCATTACCAGCTCCAATGAAAAAGCACTGCGGCAATCAATAATCTCAATAGAGAATGAAGTTGTCTCATTATTTTAATTTAGTTATATGCAAAATAAACATAGCAGAACAACCCAGCACAACTGGCCCCTCCTCCATCCCCTCCCCCATAGGGAGGGGAGTGATTAGCGTGATACCCCTACCAGTTAGGAAAGTTTTTATGCGTGATTCAGCCCCTTTCTCAGTAAGAAAAGCCTTTCTGTGATTCCCCGAGCAAACCGTTTCCAGCACTCCCCCTCTCCCTTCGGAGAGGGGTTGAGGGAGGTTTTTGTTGGGGGTGAGGCTTTATCTCCTCTTCCCTGCCATCTTCCTAAACATTTGGCGGTGGAAGCGGCGTTCAGCCCTCTAACACGCGCAGCAGTTTGGTGGCAGGGAATCACCTTTAACATTTCCTTATGATAACGCTGTTCTATCTGTTTTAATTGTATTTCATAGGCGTCAGCCTGATTAATCATCTTACTTGCCTCACGTTCTGATGATGGACTTGCATTATAAATAGCACGTAACTTATCGAAATAGCCACGCTGTTTACTCTCATTTCATCATATACAGGGAAGAATCGTGCAGCCTCCTGCGCTGTCAACCCCTGCCTCTTTCGTCATAAAACTATGCGATTCTGCCTTTATTCTGTTAAAATCAAACTTCCCTGTGCATGTAACAACGACACACTGAAAGAAGATGCAGAGCAATAAGATTATTCTTTTGTGTTTCATTCTTCCTTCTCTTACATTACTATTCACTTGCTAAATAAGCATACATATCCGACTCGTCTATCATGAAGATAATCGGCCGTTTTGATCAAATTCGTCTTCTGATGATGCCGATGCCTCGTGCGCTCCTGTGCTAAATGACTGCCTGCCAAGACTGTTTTCCTTGCTCAGCATCAAACTCATGATAAGCAAGGCCTACCAATACAACACCGATTGTCATCGCTGCTGCTACCAATGGGCGGAGATAATGTATCATCGCACGACGTGGCTTACCGTCACGACCGTCTCTTTCTGCTCTTCAGCTGGTATCTGAGCCATCACACGGGAAGACAATTCAGAAAGTAATTCTCTGGAACTGTGAAAAGGTCGCTGCGTGCCGTATTCCTTTTTGTAAGTGATTCGTTGATTCCATAAAGTTTTTTTCTTTGATATAACTTAGACTGCAGAAAGGTTGAAAGGTTTAATTATCAAGGTAAAAATATTATTCATACCGCTTCACATAGTCAGTAATCTTCTGTACAGCAATATGATAAGAAGCTTTCAGCGAACCCTCGCTTGTGCCTAATATCTCGCTCATCTCGGAGTATTTCATCTCGTCATAATAACGAAGTGTGAACACCATGCGCTGCACATCAGGGCAAAGTCGCAATGAGCTTCCTGCAACACAGCCTGACTCTTATCGCCATCGAAGTAGTCGTCTGCCATCAAGCGATTTGGCAACAGAGAGGTCGGCATCAGCACTGGAGAGCGTAGCCGTCTTTTGACGACGAAGAAAGTCGAGCGACTCGTTGATAGCTATGCGATAGAGCCAAGTGGACAATTTTGCTTTCCCTTGAAAGGTCGGAAGGCTTTTCCATGCTTTGAGAAACGTGTTTTGCAATACGTCGTCGGCATCCTCATGCGTAAGGACTATACTACGAGATCTTTCCAGTACAACGATTGGCTGTACTGGTCAGCAATCATGGGGAAAAACCTTCTGTCTTCCTTCGGGACTCGCCAACTGGCGAATCACTTCAAACTTCATCGAGGGAGTCACTACTCTTCAAGAAAGGCTTTTGATTGTCAAGAGCCGAACGGCGTCTTAACGGATAGATACCTTGCGAACTACATTACCCACCTTGACGATATAGCATCCCTTCGGGAGGTTGAGCGTATAGTGCTTGTCGCTGCCGTCAACCTTCACGCTCATCACGCGTACACCTGTCACATTATAGATTGCCAACTGTTCGTTCTCAGCACCAACCACATGCAACACGTTACCCAACAACCGAGATTGAAATAGTCTGAACGTCTAAGTCAATCAAATCAATCGCTACACGTGCCTGCACCGGTGCAGTGAAGCCTACAGAGAGCAGTAATGTGAAAAGAAAAGGAGTAAATATTTTTTTATCATAGACTATGCTTTTTATGTTAGCTACAAAGATAACAAATTTAGGAATACATCTGCTTATTTTATTGCATTAGTCTATTAAGATTTAATATAAATTAATACTATAATTCAGAATTCATAATCCTTTATCAATTCATAATTCATAATTCACAATTCATAATTATGATTACTACTGCCTGCTATATTTATTGATGCAAACAACTTGTTTACTCGTAAACCTGTCAACTCGTAAACTACTAACAAAGAACTACGAATTACGCGAATGACACGAATTATTTAACAATAGGGATTAGTGTAATGAGAAATTCGTAGTTCATATCATAAAGTTCAAGCTCAAAACCTCAATGTTCAAAGGTAAATGAGGTTCAATACTCAATGTTCAAAGAATAAAATAATTCGTGTCATTCGCATAATTCGTAGTCCGTGTTTGAATTTCTTTTTACTTTTTCGGTTTAGTAAAGCGTGGAAAATAGGGTTAAAAATATCATGGTTTCAGTACCTTCGTAAGTTTTTGTTATCAGACAGTTGTGGATGTATAGTTCAAAAGGTGCTTAATTGGACTTCAAAAGGGCGTTAGTAAGGGGCTTAAAGGGCACCTTTTGCAAGCCAAAGGGCGTTAATTCAATCGCTATTAGACGTCTTTAATTTTTGAAGTGTGAGCTTATATTTACAAAACGGATGGTCAGAACAAACAATGCTGACCATCCGTTATAACATAAATCGAGCAATGACGGCTTTCCCTTTTTAGGCTGAAAGGCTCATCAAGGAGTGCCGTATCGTGTTTAGAAAGAGCCTCACCCTCAACGATACAATCTTCAAGGGCAAAAACAATCGTTCGACGGCTATCCGTGAACGCTGCACCTTCCATTATCCCCATCTCAACACTTATGCCGTGTCGCACGATGATATTAAAGTCTACAGCCCCCTGCGTATTCTCCGAACTTACTTTCTCGTCACCCTCAAACTCATACAAAGCATTGTGAGACAAAGTAACATGACGACCATCTTTTTATCAGCGTTATCTCTCCCTCCAGGGCAGGGATATAACGTGTGAGCCCGAAAAATCAGAGAAATCGCTCTGTACATCATCGATAATAGCCGACGAGATACGCACATCAAATTGCCGTGCTGACAAGTCGCCATCAGCAGGTGAGATAAAAATCTGACGCGTGACACCACCTTTCCATGTGGTAGTCTTGTAGGGATGATTGTGAGGGGTGTGGTCATAATACAAAAAAGCTCACTTTTCAACCCCCTCTCCGAAAGGAGAGGGGAGTGCTGAGATACAATTTGCTTGGGAATTATAAAATACTTGCCCTCAACAAATTTGTTTAGGAGTGAAATTATGAATGAATAAAAAATTTAAAGGAGACAAAAATGCCACAAATTCTTATAGACAGAAAAACATGTTCTAAATGCAATACTTGCGCAACTGTATGTGTAATGGGAATCATTGATAAATCGACAGCCTTAAATTATCCAACCATACCTGAAGAAAAATTGGATTATTGTTTAAAATGTGGTCATTGTGAGTCTTTTTGTGCACAGAAGGCTCTTACCTTAGATTTCCTTCTTGACGAAAAAATTAATACGTCTTTTTTGGATAGTCAGATTGAACCACAGAATATAGCATTGTATATAAAAAGTCGACGTTCTGTGAGACATTATTCTTCAAAGACAGTTAATAAAGAGTTAATTGCTAAAGTTATTGATATAGCCCGTTATGCTCCATCTGGAGGGAATGGACAACCAGTAAAATGGATTGTTATTCATAAACCATCAGAGGTAAATCGTGTTGCAAGTTTAACCGTTGATTGGATGCGAACTATTCAAAACACATCACATCCTCTAGCAGATTATGTACCTGCAATAATTTCAACTTGGGATAGTGGTTTGGATTTGATTTGCCATAATGCTCCCCATTTACTTTTTGCACATGTTCCTATTGAGCCAATTGATGACCCTACCGAAGCAATTATTGCTTTGACTCATTTTGATATTGCTGCGCCCGCTTTTGGTATCGGTACATGTTGGGCTGGATTCGTAAAGTTGGCTATAGACAATTATAAACCATTAAAGGATTTGTTATCAATACCAGAAGAACGTAAAGCGGCTTGTCCAATGCTATTTGGATATTCAAGTTATAAAATAACTTCTATTCCGAGACGCAATCCTGTGGATATTACATGGAAGTAAAATAGAAGTTACTTAATGACTAAAATGGTGTATTAAACAGTTAATCTTGATTCAGTAAAAATAATTTTTGTTTTACTGAATCAGACTCTAATCAACTAACAATTAAGAGGGATGGTCAGGAACTCTCTCCAACATTTCCAAAAACAACATTCCCATTGTTTTTGCAACCAAACTAACAATTTGACAATTAAGATTTATTCCATATTTATCAGCAATAACTCTGACTTGACTTTTTCTGAATATTGTCTTTAATACAGTTCTGGCTGGCAAATCGGGTTTTTGCAACAAGAAAGTGAGAAAATTCAGATATTTTCTTTTCAATTCATAACTTATTGACATTTTTTTTCTTTCAATCTTTAAAAGTGCTGACTTGACTTTTGGTGGTGGCAAAAAACTCTCATGAGATATTTCATACATAAGTTTTTAAATCAAAAAGTATGATAAAACACAATATATGGATTGAAAACTTTTTGAAAAATAACTTTGGGCAGAGTTCAAGTTGCATTATCAATGAACCACCCATAAAATGCTCAACACTATCAAACATCAAGGATTTTTAAAAATTTCGAAGTTATTCTGAAAAGGGATATTAGACACAACTTTAAAATTTCTTTTTGGTATGGTGTAACATCTAAAAATCACAATCAATAATTTTGACATTCGTGTTGTTAGAAAACTTGTTTTTAGAATGGACAATAGCGATTTATCATTCTCTATTGCAATTATATTTGTGCATTGACGAACTAAATGAACAGTCAAAAATCCTTTTCCGGCACCAATATCTATAACAGTGTCGGATTCATTTATTTTCGCAATTTTAATTTGCATCATCTATCAACACTTTATCTATAGTAAAAATGCTGTCCCGTGTATCTTACGGGCAGTTTATTTTTATCATTACTTATTTCTTTATATTTACTTGGATATGTCAAGAATTTACCCCTACTATATTTTTTAGGAGTGAGGAAAGCCTTTCCCTAACCAATAGGGGTATCTTGGTAATTACGCCCCTCTCCTTTCGGAGAGGGACGGAAAGTGAGCTGTTACTTCTTCACAACCTTCACGGTCTTGTAAACCTTACCATTCTTAAGCACCTGAACGAGGTACATACCCTTTGTGCCAGTGATAGCTACATTAACGACCTGACCCTGTGCAGCCTCAAAGCTATTGCTCTGGAGGGTGCGCCAGTAGTACCGAGCACGTTAACAGTGTAACGACCATTTTCAGCAAAGCGAAGATTTACGCTCTCAACGAATGGGTTAGGATAAACAGAGAAGCCAAGCTGAGCATCAACTGCATCGATAGCGTTAGCCTCAGAGGTAATCTCAACGATTTCCTCTACTGTCTTCTCAAACTTCACCCCAGCCGTTCTTCAACTTTCAAGGTTACATTCTTCTTACCAGGAGCAGCATAAGTAACGACAGCTGTCTTATCAGTAGATGAAGAGATAACACCATCGCCCAAAAGTCCAAGTAGGAACAGTCTTAATCTCGTATGTACCTACAACACCAGGAAGCCTAATACATCGTTGTTAGGGCTTTTGGTCAACGTAAGAAGCACTTGATGTATTCTCGCCACCACTACCAGCGACAACGACAACAGAACCATCAAAAGCACTACCTGCACTACCGAGGTTCTTAAACTTCATACCATTAGCCTCCTCGAATGTGAAGTAAGCCTTCAAGTCAGTAGGAACCTGACCTTCCTTATAGCCCTTCATAGCCTGCAACACCTCATCGTCAGAGAGTGGCTTGCTCCATACCTGAACCTCATCAATGATACCATTAGAGCCGCTCTTGTAAACACCACCACCACCGATGAAGATGTCGGCTACCTTGTTAGCATCGATACGTGGATCGCTCTGTGCAACATCCTCACGACGCTTAGAGCTTGCAAGCTGTGGCTTGCTACCATACGACCATTGAAAGTAAATCTTCTGAATATTACCCTCATCATGAGTTACTACGATGTGGTTCCATACACCAGGGGTAACGTTGTAACCCAGTAGACATCACTTCCTCGTAAGGATTGTCGTGAGCTGTCCAACCCATTGTGTTGAAACGAAAACCTCATTCGCCTCGTGCTTCGTTCTATGACCCTGCCACTCTGGACGGATAGTTACCCAAAGGTCACCCCCAGTTGTTGTGTGGCCACTTGTCATGAATAGAGTTCTTATTGATAAGGTTTGTACCCTGACTATCGTGGCTGAACTTGTCTGCCTTGAACCAGAGAGCGTATGAATAAGACTTACCCTGCTGAACATCACCAGGGATGCGGAACATCTTAGGGTCTGTAATCTCAAGACCACGTGACGCCTTACCCTCACCGAGACGACCCTCGTAAGTGTAAGTTACGTTCTGACCTACCTTCTCCATTGTCTTGTCAGCAGTGATATCGGTAATCTGAGGAATAGCACCAGTAGCCTCTGGAGTAACCTTTACCTTACCACGGATGATGCTTTCCTTGCCATTGCTATCCATAACAACGAGGTCGTATGTACCCTCTGTTGGAACAGTAAACTTAGCACTTGTACCGCTTTCGCTCTGAGCAACAACAGCACCAGTAACAGCATTCTTCAACTTCCATGACTGAGCAGCAGGAACCATGTCATCAAGATACTTGAGTGTGAACTCTTCGTTTGGCTTGATAACTGGACGGTCAGCAACAACATCGCTCAATGGCTGGTCGTAAGCAACAGTCTTATACTCTGACCAAACAATCTCAGAACCCTTCTTACCATCAGGAGAAACGGCACGTACACCGAAACGGCAGTCGCGCTTGTCAGCACCTGATACCATTGGAGCATCCACAACGTATGCAGCCCAAGAAGTAGTAGCGGTAAGCAACTGCTGTGGCTGATCCTTCTGCTGGAAGTAGATTTCATAATACCATGTACCTACCTCATCGTTATAAGTCTTATCCCATCCTGATTCTTCCTTAGAAGCATACTGCATCTTGAAGTCACAAGCGTTGTAACGACCACGGAGAATCTCAACCTTCTTAATAGTTGGAGTGGCAGTAGCAAAGTCCTTTTGCATTGTCGCGGAGAGCCATCTCACCAACACGCAACTCATAGTTAGCTGGAGTATTCTCAACAACAAGACCCATCATTGCTACCTTATCACCAGCAGCCAAACCGAGGGTCAGAAGCCTTTACAGTGAAACGTCTTCCACTCGCCCTCAGCCTCAACAGCTGGCAAATGCAACCTCCTTATATACGTACGTTGATCCCTTTCAAAGCAACAAAGAACTTAGCATGAGAATCCATGCCTGCGACAGTCTTATAGGTAACAGAGAACTCATAGTCAGGCTTTACCTCAAGCATTGTCTTAAAGAGCTTTCACACGTGAGAACTGCTGTCTGACCGAGATTGACAAACATGAGCCACCCCAGTAAGCATCATCAAAGGTAAGTTCTGCCTTTGCAAGACTATTGATATTACCAGCGTTTACTTGGTCTGCACGGTCAGTAATCCACCAACGCCATGTTGGCATATAGTCCTGTGATTGAGGTTATACCACTTGTGGTTGAAAACAACCTTACCATCCTTGCGGGAAGCTCAAACCATTACCAAGGTTAAAGCGTGATACGAATGGAACCTGCTGGATAGTAGACTTCGCTGTAAAGGAAGGTAGCAAGACCATGGAAGTTCTTCAAGCTTGCATTAGCCAAAGTTACAATCAGTATTGATAGCTGGCAACAAAGCTGGGTTGTTATAACCACCACTAAACATAAGCTCCTGCTTCTTCAGATAAGTCTTCTGGATAGCAATGTCAGATGTTCCATTGTCTGTTGCACTCTGGTGGATAAGGCTCTGCTTGTGAGCACCCCAGAAACCAATAGAAATATCGTTGTCCAACAATGCGCTCCAACTTGCCTGACGCAAGCCACGACCTTGAATATCAAAGCCTGCATAATAGTCGAAACTGCTACGACCTAAACGCTGTAGCTGTATTAACAGAAGCACTCAGATGACCAGGGACCCCCAGTTGTAGTTAGCGAAACAGCATATCAGTAGCAATGTTGTCCTTATCACCGAAAGATCTTCTGGTTGTGATAGCTCAGACCGCCATCAAAGTGGATCCGACCATCATCACTTGTACCATCATACCAATGTACTTCAAATTTCCAGTTGAGTTTCTCTGCCTCCTTATGACAAGCTACAAAGAACTCGCTTAACTGCGACATAATCTCAGAGCTGGTTTTGAATTCAGAGTTAAAACCAATACCATTGACACCATAGTACTTCATCATACGAACCAATGGCTCTGCATTAGATGATACTTATCACCACTTTTCTGGTAAAGTCTGTACAATACCCTACATAGTTATCATCAGCTTCCAAGAACTTTCAAGTAAACCGAATGTTCCATAAAGGAATAGACATCAGACAGTACCTACGGTAACACCGTTCTTATGAGCAACGTCAGTCAGACCTGCAGTAGAACGAATCCAAGGTGAAGTCCAGTTTCCGTGGATGTCAATGTATGACCACAAACTGAAAGTTATCGCCCTCAAAGCAATAACGAGGAGTGCCTTCCACTGAGCGGTAGGGTCGTCAAGCGGTGTCCACAGACACATCTTACGATCGCGTTTCACATTTGAATGAACCTGATAGTCGCCATCCTTAATACGTTCAAGTGGGCGAACACGTGAGATAAAGAACTGGTCGTCAATATCGCTGACGCCCTGTGGCTGCTTCCATCTCGCCTTTCAACCACGCTTCAAGGTAGTTAGGCAGGTTTTTCAAACTTAGCATCCTTAATGTCCAATGGGTGTGTCGGCGTACGCTGTGCACTCACAGTGAGACAGCTTGCCAATGCCAAGGATGCAAATAAAGTAATCCTTTTTCATGAAATAAATGAAATGTTTAGTTTATAAATGATTTTAGGTTTATACAGCCATACGCGTATAGCCATATAAGGTTTGTTTTCAATTTGTTTTAGCTATTATGCTATTTAAACTATAACTTTAGTTGTATTTAAAAGTTTAGATGCTTTTAATAAGCTATAAGATTAGGTTAAAATATAAGTGCCAGAAGGAGTCGAGCTCCTTCCAGCACTTAAAGATATGTTTACTTGCAGATGAATTTCACTGTACGGAGGGTCTTACCGTCCTTCTTGACATTCACGACGTAAACGCCCTGAGCGCCAAGGTGGAGACGTACAGATTCAGCACCATTCACTGAAACAGCCTTGCTTGCAACCATCTGACCATTGGTAGAGAATACCTGAACGAGGTAGTTGCCCGGTGTCTCTACGTCGAACAATACGTCACGATCGATAGCGTAAACCTTCATGTCAGCAGCCTCAGTGCCGTTGATACCTGTTGGATCAGCCTTCACCTTGATTACCTGGAAGGTACGAGTGTCAGAACCGTGAGCATTAGTCAAGGTCAAATGTAACCTCATAGTCACCAGCCTTAGCATACTTCAACTTCGCTGTACCAGCCATATCAGTACCATTCTGTGATACGATAGTAGCCTTCTTAGCTGTCCACTCTGCAGTAGTCTTCACCTGGAATGTACCAGAAACGAATGCGCTACCTGCGTCGTATGTTGGAGCATCTGGAACAAGACTTGCAACACCTTCACCAGTACCAACCTTCAACTCACCGTGAGCCAACTTAGCATTGCCCACCTTGCTTGTGAAGTAGTGACTTGCATCAGCGTCAGCCTCGAAGTCCCAATAAGCCTTCAAACCTGCATCTGAAGTAGAAGTAGATGTCATAGCCTGTGTAGCCTCAGCAGCTGAGATATACTTGTTGAAGAACTTAACATCGTCAATAGTAGCGTTCATAGCAGCTGTGCTGTGACGACCAAGACTGATACCGAGGACGTTAGCTTCCCACCAGCCATTGTTAACGAATCTCTCTTCGCACAAGCCTTCGCCATTTCTATCACCAATCTGCCAGTTGTGTGCCTTAGCTTCCTTACCATTGATATAGAGCATAGGCTTGGTATTAGTACCATTACCGTCCATAGCCAATGTGAAGTGTGTCCATGCACCTGGGATGAAGTCAACCTTCCAACGCTGCTTGTACTCTGGAGAACCACCACCGTTCTTAGCACGGAGTGTCAACTCGTAAACACCAGTACTTGGATCGTATGTAGACCAGAATGTACCCCAGTTGTTCTGTGGCCAACCTGTACCTGGATCACGCATATCGACAATCTGAGTACCACCAGACAAGCTGTTGAACTTAACCCAGAATGCAAGTGACCAAGGCTGGTTGTTATTTGTCAAACCAAGCTCAGAAACCTTAACGCCTACTGGCTTCTCAAGTGTCTTGATACCTCTTGAACCAGAACCATCAGCCTTCTTACCCTCATACTTCATTGTTACCTCGCTGTTAGCAACAACCTCGATAGAAGTCTCGCTATCGTTAGCTGTAAGCTTGTTGATATGAGGAACAGCACCTACTGCATCAGAAGTAATCTGAACGTAGTTAGAGTATCTTACCTCCTTCTTACGCGAGTACCATTCTCAGTTACCTAACCAGTAAGAACGAGGTCGTAGAAACCAACCTGATTCAAACCGTTAACCTTGATTTCAGTAGTATTGTTGCTGCTTGCTACAGCTGTACCATTGTGCTCAATCTTCCAGTTACCAGCCTCGTGACGTGGGTCAACATAAGAGATTGTGAAATGCCTCGTTTGGCTTGATAACAGACTTGTCAGCCTTGATTTCGTCGCTGTAGTCATAGGTATTGAAGATTTCGTGATCCTCGCCCCAAGCGATAGCACTCTCCTTCTTCATATCGAGAGATACTGCAGATACACCGAACTTAATCTTGCCCTGACCCTTAACGTCAACAGGAACTGAGTAGTACATACCTGCCCATGATGTTGTTACACCCATGAGGATTGGGTCCTTACCTTCCTGCTTAGCCCAGAGCTTGAAGAGAGATGTCTTCACGTCTGTGTTGTAGCAAGGCTCACCAGATGCCTTATCGTTAGGCATGTTGAAGATAATCTTACCATCAACACCGTTCTTTGCAGAGTGCAAGAGAGCTGTCTTTTGCGATTACTGGCTTTTGCTGGAGCAGCGAATGTGCCACGAACGATTGAGAACTCACCGAGGTAGAGGTTCAAGTCAGCAGCATTCTCCATCTTCAAAGCAACGAGTGCAAGTGTCTTACCGTTCAAAAGTACCATCAACAGTGATAGTCTTCTCAACCCACTTGTCCTCATCTGCCTCATCAGTAGAAGCGAGTACTGGATAAGCCTTCTCAGTGTTTACAGCATCCTCTGTTGTGAATACCAAAGAAGCATCCGCCTTACCACCCTTAACCTTATAACGGAAGGTGATAACGTCGCCTGACTTCAAAAGCATACTTTGTCTTAAAGAGGTGGAGATACTCCTTAGAAGTAGAACCATGTACACGAACAGTAGAGCCGCCCATGTAAGCATCGTCCCATACGAATTCTGCATCAAGGCCGTTTGCAGGAACATCAGCTGCGGTACGACCGAGCAACTTGCTTGCAAAACCACCAACGCCATGTTGGCAAAATAGTCCTGTACACCTACGTTAGCCCATGGGCGATCGTTCTGACGCACACCACCGTAGTTGAAGAACTTACCGTTACCGAGGTTGAAGTAAGTGATGAATGGCTCAACAGCGAGATCCCAAGACATAGAACTACGTGCAGTCATCATCGCTGACATACCAGCGAAATCTGTGTTATCAGCATTGTAGTTCAAGCTGTTATTGATTGCAATAGAGTTAACTGGGTTACGTGAACCGCTTGAGAACCAACGCTCAGTACGCAACATATAAGTGCGCTGCTTTGTCTCAGCATCACTACCCTTCTCACCACGGCTCTCGAAGAACATATTCTGTGAGTGTGCACCCCAAAAGACCGATAGAGATACGATGATTCTTCAACAAGGTCCAACGTGAACTGCTTCTTGGCTCACCACCCCTGCATGTTGATACCAGCGTAGAGATCCAATGGGTCACGATTGATTTCCTCAGCCTTCTCTACTGACTGCTGGAGCAACCAATCAGCGTTCCAGTTATAGTTGAAGAAGAGGTTTGCAGCCTCGCTACCACCTTCACCGAAGATACTCTTGTTATTGTCGTTAAGACCCTGGTCGAAAGCAATACGACCCTGATCGTTGGTACCATCATACCAAAGATTCTCGTAAATTGGGTTGTAAGGCTTGATTGCCTTGTTAAGGTTTACGTGGAAATCTCTAAGTGCTCTTGTCACACGACCTGCACCGAAGAACTCAGTATACTCAGAGTTATAGCCGAGACCATCGTAACCAAAGTACTTCATGAAGTCAGCTGCATTCTGAACATTTGAAGTTGCGATGTTGTTCAAAGTTGTTCTCCAATCGCTCTTAAGGCTACCATAAGGAATACCAGCAACAGAAGAAACAGGCACACCATTCTTGTGTGCTACATCGAGCAACGATGCAGGAATACGACCGAGACCACAGTTCCAATCACCCCAGTGAGTAACGTATGGCCACATTGAGAACACCTCAGAGTCGAAGACACCATCAGGAAGGGCGTTCTTGCTTGGCACATTCCATGGGAGCCATGCAAGGAGCTTCTTGTCGTTAGCCTCTGTGAGATCCTGACGAACCTGTGTAGCAACGTTACGGAAACGTGTCTTTGGCTTTACTCGAGAGATGAAGAAATTATCATCCTCATTAATTGTTGGGTTTGCCTTTGACCAACTGCTCAGTTTGTTTGCAAACTGATGAGAGTCAAAGCCCCACGTAATGTAGTCGCTCTTGAGTTCCTGTGCCATCAAGGTAGATGGAATCAAGCAGCAACCGAAAAGAAGTAAATGAATTCTTCTCATAATTGATTTTGGGTTTAATGTTATTGAATAATTGAAAATCTAATTACCGTTTATATCTGCTTTCCTCTCTTTTTAGAGTGCAGGTTATGTCCAAGGACAATATTTTGAAAGCAGTGCTGTCTGCTATCCTTTCTCACATGAGTCACTCACTATCGCCTTACGACGTAATCTTGATGAATTCCTCTGACCATCTTCATCTGATGTGCTAACGGCCCCGCACGTGTTGTGCTAATGGTCAGCACCACCCGTGTTGATGCCTAATAGCCTTTCAAATGTTGCCGTATTGCGAGAAAATTATTCAATATAGACAGCGAAAAAACTTACCTATTTAAGCAAAACAAGGTTATCCGACTCGATTTTGTCAAGCCAGATAACCTTATTCATGTGATATCACTTATTACTTAATTGTAATTTTCTGTGTACGGATAACATTGTTGTTCTGCATCTTAACGAGGTAAACACCTGCTGGCAACTCATTTGTGTTGAATGACTTTGGATTAACCAAGCTCTTCACGGTCTGACCGTCAGTAGAGAATACCCATGCACGCTCAACGTTCTGGAATACTACCTTACCACCTGCAACTGTGAGCTGTGAAGCACCGCCAACAGCAGAAGAAGCAATATTAGTAGAACCACCCTCGAGCAACTCTGGCTCATCAGCAACACCCCTGATCGTGGGTATCGCCTTTGCACCACGAGCTGGATTAGAACCAGTGATGGTTACAGCGAAGTCGATAGCGAAGCCCTTATTGAACTTACCAGTTGGTGTCAAACCACCCTGGAACCAAGCATCACAGAATACGAGACGAATACGGCTCTTACCTGGCTTAGCATCTGTAGGAACCTGGAAGGTGTACTCATTCAACTGAGTAACCTGCTCAGGAACACCCTTACGAACCTTACCAAAGAATACTACGCACTCACCCTCAGCCTGATTGTCAGAAAGGTTCTCAGGATTGAACTGCTTGTCGCCGTTGAAGTCCATCCAAGCCTTACCCATACAGTAGCGGAGGTCGTCCTGACTGCCATCTGTACCTTGGAATGCCTGATAGCCCTGAATCTTCACCTTAACAGTTGCACCCTGCTCAACGATTAACTCGTGGTCAGCTGTTGCATCAACGTAGTTAGTCTGATTGCCTGCAGGACCTGCTGCTGTATAGTCGATGTTCTTTGTACCACCCTCTGTCTGGAACTTCTTAACAAAACGAATCTTACGAGCTGTTTCAGCACCAGCAGCAGACTCATCCAACTCAACAGTACCGTATGACTCTTCCTGCTGTGCAGGGAGCTGAGACTGGTCAGCACGTGGAACAGCAATCCACTGAACCTTTGAATAGGTCTTCAAGTCAGTACTTACTGAACGTACACCAATGTATGGTTTGTCTGCAGCACTTGTAAACTGAATGTTAGGAATGTAAGTAGCCCACTGTGAAGTACGGCCTACCTCAGACACCTTACCATTCTCACCATTCTTATAGAGAATCTCGAAGTGGTCGATATTAGCCTCATCGTTGTAAACAGTTGGGTTGTTACCAGCCTCCTTATCGATGCCCCAAACAGCCTTAACAGAGAGAAGACTTAGTTTCTTCCTTCACCTGAACGGTCAAGTTCTTTACATTTGCTGGTGTAGCTGTCACGTCATCATTGAGCTCGAGCTTACCAACGAGAACATCGTAGTCAGGGAGTAGCGTTCTTAACGCGCAAACCGATACGCTCAATCTTCTGACCAACAGCGATATCGTTCAGCTCAACCTTCTTCTCTGCCCAGCTTGCACTCTCGGTGTTACCCAATTCGTAAGCCTTCCATGAACCGTTCACGCGAACGATGAGAGAAAGTTTTTGAGTCTGTATTACCAGCCTTACCAGTCTTGATAGCTACCTTAGCAACTACCTTACCAGCAGAAGGAGTGAGGTTAGTCTTAAAGAGAACAACGTCTGTAGCAGTTGCGTTGTTAACGCCCTTCAAGCGAAGTGCTGCACCACCGTTGTAAGCATCCTCATTAGTGAATGAAGGCTGTACGTCAAAGCTTGCGGTCTCTGTACCGGCTGAACAACCATCCAACGATAAGTTGGAACTACGTCCTGTGCAGACATATTGTACCATGAACCTGCTGTCTTCTTTCCCTTATAGTGATAACGCTCACCAGCACCCGTATTGAAGTGGGTAGCGAAAGGAAGATTGCCAGAGATAGCTGTACGCTCAGGAATCCAAGCTGCAAGACCAGCGAAGTTAGACAATGCTGGTACACCACCATGTGCCTCAACCTCATTACCAAAGTTTTTAATCTCTGGACGAGATAATGGGTTACGATTACCACCAGAGAAGGCACGCTCAAGGTGCGCCTGATAGTTATGCATACGCGACATAGCGTTACCACCAGTGTTATAGCTCCAGAAACGACTTTCTGCATGCTCACCCCAAAGGCAGATACCACAACGCTTAGCGTCCTCATTCTTATTAAGGCTGTTCCAACGTCTGTTCATGCTTACCATCCATACACCAGCGTACAGACCATCAGCAGAACCCATTGTTCTCTCAGCCTCTCTAACTGAGGTATCCATATTCCAGCTAAAGTCATCACCAGAATAGTTCAACATTACCTCAGAGATACGCTCTTGTGGACTTGTACCCCACATATAGCTTGAGTTATAGCCAGTCAGACTTGAGCTGATTGTATAATACATGATTTTGAAGTCGTTGAAACCTTCAGCCTTCGCAATCTTGTAAAGCTCTTTATGGAATGCAACGTTGTCAGCATTCTGATAGTTGCTTGTGCTCTCCCAGTTATAGTTGATACCATCGAAACCGAGGAAGCGCATACAGTTGATGATTGGCTGTGTATAGCGGAACTTACCATCAGCATTTCTTCTCATAATGAAGTCCTGCCAGCTATTAGCCGCACCACCTGTTGTATGATCGAAGAACTTAATACCGGCGAAGATGCTTGTACCGTTACGGTGAGCAGCATCTGCCCAAGAACCTGGAGCCTGGAACAAACCGTAGTTCCATGCACCGAAGAGGTTGGTATAGTTCCACATTGAGAAGTTATCGTTAGCAAATGTGCTTGAAGGATAACCACCGAGGTTCTTACCTGCACCACCAGGAATATTCATGAAGAGGTTACGATTCTCGTAAGTGTCTTGAATAAGACGGTCATTACGTGACTCGATATTGCGCTTCTTCACGTGAGTACGGATAAACTCAACCTCGTCCTTGATGCCCCATGCCTCAAGGTCGGCATCTGTAGGATATTTGCGACCCTGCTCAATCAACTTTGCAAAGTTCTCCAACAAAGTCTGGTCACCAAGTTTTGAAAGGTCGTAGATTTGCGTAGAAGCTGTAGGAGACATATTTGTCTGAGCTGCAGCACCCATTGGTGCCATAGACAACATTGCTGCTACTACCCACGCACTAAGAGTAAATTTTTTATTCATATAATTGTTTGTTTAGTAATGTTGTTAGGTATTTTAAATCCCAGCAGTAGAGTAACTGCTACCCCGCTGCTGGGATTAAAGTATTTCGTTTTTTAAAAAACTAAGTCAATTAGAAGTTAGATGTAGTCTTATCCCAGAAGAGACGAGTTGCCATCTTGTCAGGACCGCCCAACGCTGGGATACCAGTGTTGTCAACATCCTGCTTAGTAGCGATGTCCTGTGTGCCAGGGAATGGCAGACGGTGCATGATGTCACCAGGGAAGAGGCTACCATCAGCCTCATCGATGTTCAGAACATCCAACTTACGTGGATAGCCAGTACGACGAAGGTCGTTCCAAGCCTCGAAAACCATTAGGATAAATTGCAATATACTTCTGAGTGATAATCTTCTCAAGCTTTTGTCTCCTGTGAATCGCTGTCGTTCCACTTAACACCAATAGTAATTGGAGAAGCAGCGTCAGGTGTGTCACCTGTTGGATCCTTGTAAACGTATGCTACAGGGTTCTCCTGTGCCAAGTAAGTATCAACCCAAGCATCATACCAGTTTACACCAGAAGCACCTGTTGGGCTCTCACCGTCCATAGACTTCATCTCTAGGATCCTCGCAGTTAGCATTGCGAATACCGAGCTCATAGAAGTGCTGTGCTGAACCACCCATGTTCCAACCACGGAGTGCACCCTCTGCACGGAGGAAGCAAACCTCTGCATACTCATAATCTGAAGTGGTGCATTGCTGAAATACTGTGCGCTCAACTTACTGAAAGCGATGTACTGGTTCTCATCGTAACCCTGACCCTCACCTGGGTGTGTACCGGTACGAATACCGCAGATACGTGTACCAGTGTTGGTAATCTCACCAGTCTTGTTGTTCTTAATCTGGTTAGAGTTCTTCTCAAAGAGGTACTTCAACCAAGGGTGATCGAAGGTCTTGAGAACAATCTCCATAGTTGCGCTCATACGAGCATCACCCCAATCCTCAACACCACACAATGGGTTAGAGAAACCGAGTACGCCTGGACGTACGAAACCTCCTGACTTACGCTTTCGATAACGCCATCAGCAACAGCCTCCTCAGCCAACTTCTGTGCGCGAGTAGGGTCGCTCTTCACGAGGTGCATAGCAAGACGAAGCTTAAGAGAGTTTGCATAACGTGCCCAATTCTTCATTGTGCCGTCAGCAACACCACCCTCATTCATCACGAGGAAACGTGTCTTGAACTCGTTAACGAGCTTCTGCTGTAAAGCAGCTGGCTTCTGATCGAAGTAGTGGAAACAAGCGATTGCTGTATCAAGGTTAGCGAGAACATCGTTGTAAACATCCTCTACCTTGTTATATGTATAAGGACCTACCTGAAGGTTAGTCTTCAACTCGCGGTAAGGCATAGGGACCATAAACGTCAGCTACCTCAACAGCCTGCTGATTGAAGAGCGTCAGGTAAGCTGCCTTCATCTCAGGGATAGCATTTACCTTAGAATGGTTCAAGATTGGCACCATTGCAGTCTTCATCTCTGTGAATGAACCCCAAGCACCACCATAGCACTTCTGGTCGATTGCATAAGAAGATGCAAGACGAATCTTAGAGTACTGGAAGAAAGTGTGAGGAACAACTGTGTACTCTGCATAGTTATCAACACCGAGAGAATACTGGTACTGATAAGCATGTGCACCAGGGTGCTCACCTCTCTACCACCACGCATAGAGAACTGACCACCAACACCAGCGTCAAGGAGGTCCTGCATAGCTGTCATAGCATCGCCAGCTGCAGCAGCGTCAGTTGCTGCACGATAAGGAATGCTATCAACAGCACCACGAGCGGTCACCTTCTCAACATTCTTAGTTGTTGCGTTGAACTCATCACCTGGGTTGTCATAGTCGAGACAGGACTGAAGTCCCAGTGCCGGCAATGCCATCGTCATGAGCACGATTATATGCTTACTTTTCATTGTCTTATTTCTTTAGATTGTTAATTATTGAAGTTCTGATTATGTTGGAGGGGAAACTGAAAGACATTCGTTTTGTGGGTATTCCCATCAGGACCGTTGCCCTTCAGTTTCCTTCCTTTATTAATTTTCCTTCACTATAGATATTTGGTTTAGAAGTTAGCCTTCAATGAGAAACCGAATGAACGTGAAGATGGCATATTGAAGCTCTCAAACGCTCCGAGACCATTCTGTGTAGACAGAGATACGTCTGGGTCTGTTGGTGCATCCTTATAGATGAAGAACAGGTTACGAGCGATGAATGAGAGTGTCAAGTTACGGTTCTGACCGAAGACATCACGGAAGGTGTAACCCAATGAAAGCTCACGAAGACGGAAGTTAGTTCCGTTGTAGAGGTAAGATGATGGGTTGCTTGATGCACCAAGTGCCTGATAGTAAGTCTGAACAGGAACGATACGTCCGCTACCATCGTTGAGCTCCATACCGGAACGTTACCATAGTTAGTAGCTACGATATTGTTCTTCTCTGCATTCAAACGAGCATCAGCAGTACGCTCAGAAGCACCGATATAGTCAAAGGGTAAGCCTCTGTCAAAGAGATACCTTACCACCGATACGAGCCATTGATGAGGAATGAAAGCTGGAACTCCTTATAGTTAAAGGTATTGGTCCAACCCATCTGCCACTTAGAGTTCATGTTACCGAGGAAACGGTCGTTAGAACCAGTCTTATCGAAATGTAGGCTCACCCTTAGCGGTGAGAACGATATGACCATTAGCATCGCGCAAGAAGTCACCTGCATAGATGTCACCAATAGAACCACCCTTCTGGTAGATAACCTTAGCCTCACCTACAGTCTGCTGATACTTACGTGATGTACCATCCTTGTCATAACCAGTCTCAAGAATCTCGTTATCATTGAATGATACGTTGTAAGAAGTACGCCAACAAGCTTGTTAGCAAACTTGAAGTCGTAACCGATAGTTGTCTCAAAACCAGTGTTGCGTACCTTAGCAGAGTTCAACAACTCAGTGCTACCACCGAAGAACCCAACTCCATGTAGAGGGTTCTTCACAATTGTATTATAGAATGTGAAGTCGAAGCTCAAACGGTTGTTCAAGAACAATGACTCGATACCAGTCTCGAAAGAACCTGTCTCCTCAGGGAATTGGAGAGAAATCGAGGTACTTGTTACCAGAGAGTGCACCTGTCTGGAGGTTGCGGCTCATCGCACCGTATGCCTTAGTTAGGAATAGAGTTACCTACAGAAGAATAAGAAACACGATACTTCAAGAAGTTAAACCACTCTGGCAACTTAACCAACTGGCTAACGATAGCGTTGGCACCAACACCGAAGTAACCATAGTTATCAGTGTCAATCTTACCGAGCTGCTTGAAGTAACGGAATGGACGATACCAGTCACGACGATAAGAAGCATCGAGGTAAACTGTCTCCTTCCAACCTACCTGACCTGTGAAGGGTAAGAGCGGTCCCAGTTAGAGCTCTTGTCAGTGTTTGTTACACCATAGCCACCTGCACTGGTATCAAGTAGTTAACCATTGCTGGCAGCTTACGCATAAGACGATCGTAGAATGTAGCTACAGCGTCTGTACCCTTTGACTCACCCTTAACGGTGTGACCAACGAAACCTGCTGTTGCAGATACAGAGTAGTCACCGAATGCCTTATTGTAAGACAAGAGGTAGTCAGTATAGAGTTCAGTTGTCTTCTCGTCAGAATCCCAGAAACGTCCGTAATCCTCCATAGGAAGCAGGGAAGGAAGGTAGTAGCGTAACGCAAAGAACGATTCTTGAAACGCAACTGGCTGTAGTTAACACGTGCCTGGAAGGTCAAACCATCATAGATATCAATGTTTTGCCTGCAATGTACCGAAGAGACAGCTCTCCTTCTGCTGGCTGTTAGCCATATTCAACAACCAATATGGGTTGTTGTTTTGGATGAGAGGAACGCCCACTCCTGCTGAGGACCAGTAAGAGTAGTACGGGCACCCTGTGTCCAAGCGAAGTTTGAACCATTCAACTTATAGTAAGAACCTGGGTTGAAAAGCCACTGACCCTCTGAAATCATGTAATGATCACGGTAGTAATCCATGTTGATATTCTGAGGAGTGGTGTAGAGATGGTAAGTGGGTTACCAACAGTACCACCACCAGGACGGTTCTTTGTCTTAGACTCAGTATAGTTCAGCGAAGCATCAATGTGAAACGCTTGAAGAAGTTATAAGTCTGACGGAAGCTGATAGAGTTACGGTTGTATGAATTGTTACGCATCATACCAGTAGCGTGGCTATTAGCCAACGAAACGTATGTACGTGCAATCTCAGTACCACCAGAAGTGAGATAGAGTTATTGGTTGTCACACCAGTACGGAAGAAGTCGCCACATCGTCACCTGCCGAATTGCGGAGGTAAACGTTATGACGACGTGCCATAATTGGGTTCTTCTGTGCGTCAACACCAATCTGCTCCTCTGCATAACCTACCCAACGCTCATCCAATGGTGAACGCAAGATGAGGTCGCTACTTGAACGATCTGCAATCTTACCGCCCCAGTTATTCAGTGACAACGCACCTGTTGTTGGGTCAACGGTAGAACCATAAACTTTCTGAATCTTTGGAGTAAGCAATGGAGAGTCGAAAGTGATGTTTGAAGTAACGTTGATATCAACCTTACCCTCACGACCCTTCTTTTGTTGTAATCATGATAACACCATTGGCGCACGTGAACCGTAAAGCGCAGCAGCGTTAGCACCCTTGAGGACGTTGATTGACTCGATATCGTCCTGGGTTGATCGATGACAATGGGTCAGAACCCTCAGATGTACCTGTTGAACCGAAGCCCGAAGCGTCCATACCCTGCTGACCACGAATACCATTACTCATTGGCACACCGTCAACAACGATAAGTGGAGAACTGTTACCGAGGATAGAGCGGTTACCACGAAGAACAATCTTTGAAGCACCACCAGCACCACCGGCACTTGGAGTAATTGTAATACCAGCTACCTTACCCTCAAGAGAGTTAGCAGCATCAGGATCCTGCACCTTCATGAGGTCCTCTGCCTTCACCTGCTGGGTAGCGTAGGTAAGAGACTTCTCCTTACGCATAATACCCATGGCGGTAACAACGACCTCGTTCATGGTGTTAGCTTCCTCCTTCAATGTAACATTGATTGTGCCCTTACCACCAACAGGGATGGTCTGTGCAGAATAACCAATGTAGAGAAGACAAAGCTTCGCATTTGCGGTTGTATTGAGGGTAAAGTTACCATCAATATCCGTTACTGTGCCATTAGTGGTACCCTCAACGAGGACGGTAGCACCAATAAGCGGTTCGCCGGCAGCGTCAACGACACGACCGGTCACTGTGATTACCATTCTGCTGTACAGACTGTACTGCAGTGCTGGTATTTTGTACCTGCGTAGACACCTGTAGGTGCCAATGCCAATGATAGAGCAAAGGCAGCCGAGAAGTACAGATGCTTCTGCTTTGTTTCTTTTAAAGATACCATCAGGTTGGGTTTTTAAACTTTTTATTTATTTATTTTTCCCTAATTTTTGTTTCAATTGATATTGGGTAATGCCAAAAAGTTCCATCTTGTTTTTACACCTATATATATAATAAGGTGTAGTTTTTGGTTTTTCTTGTTCCATCTCTTTTGTCTCCTTTTCAAGCTTTAACTTACTTAGTCACAGGCGTTTATTAAGAAAAACTGCGTCTTTCCTAAACTCCTGAACACCAGCTCATTATGCTCTATTCAGCTCACGGTAAATAAGATTGTGTCAAACGGCATCTACAATCCAAACAACTAAACTACTAATAATACTTACTTTAACATTAATATTTAACATTTATAAACACTTAGAGGTGAGTAGACAAGTAAACCAAGATGCTAGTTATAAGGATAAGATATGAGGATAGAATAGACCAGACTATGACGAGCAAGAAAATAGCATAATCGACAAATACAGTAGCAAAATCATCTGCTACTCTGTATTCTTATCTTTCAGCCTTTTATACAAGCAACTTGTCCACTCATCCACATGTCAACTTATTACTC
>BNJT01002290.1_pt1 | contig 45774 bp, 50 predicted proteins | sample 8540491 | NCBI WGS metagenome assembly BNJT01 (sample SAMD00202455, study PRJDB9452) | human saliva metagenome | host: Homo sapiens | reverse complement strand
GTTACGTATTGCTAGGTAATAAAAATGATGGACTTATTAATCTGGTAATACTTAAACGTTTTGAGGTTTAAAAGTATTTATAATGGTATTATTTGTGGGTGCGGTTGTGGAGTTATTGGTTAATGCTAATAACAGAATGAAACGAAAATAAATCGTGGTTTAAAAAGCTCACGCTTTAGTTTTGTACTTATAGTTATAATTGCAACTATAGTGGTTCATTTAGAAATGGTAATTTTTGAGTTGATACATTTAAAAACTATGGTATGTGGACCAATTATTAACATATCTGTTTGATTTACCCAGTTTTAGCAATAGTTGTAGTTATGTATGCTAGGGTATTAACAGTAATTTCATTTATTATAGTTTCGTTAGCTTTTGAATTATCTCCAACTGTAAATAGAATTAAAGTGTTAAGAAAAATATTTTTGCAGATTGGTCTTTAAAAAGAAGTTTATTAAGGTTTAATTTAAGAAGTTATTTAGTCTTACAAGGATAGTGTTCTTTTGTAAGACTATTTTTTTATTAGGAGGTATAAAGTGCAGGGATTTAGAAAAAGGTAGGCTAAGAAATTTTACGAAAAGTAAAGAAGATATAGCTTATTATTTAGGGTATTATATCACAAGTTTTGAGAAGAATATTGAAGACTTTACAGTTGATCTGGTGGATGTAGGGTCAAGGTTTTAGATAGTGAGTTGAGGTCTTCTTCAATTTCTTTTATAAGGTATATAACAACTAAGAACATCACGGTTCACGATTGCTTATCTAATAAGATTTGTTATTTATGGATAGGGGTTATAAGGTGTTGGAGGTTCATTTTTCACACCGTTAGGTTGGGCGAGAAAGCTCAGTCGTTAGCGTTAAAGAAAAATTGGGTTAGATTTTTAAGAGACTATACAGTTTGGGATTGTGGTTGTGGTAGGTGGTAACTTGGTACATGGTTTACCAGAGCATAAGAAGTTATATTTATCTACCTTAAATAGTGAGGATGTAAAGATAAGCACAGGGCAAGATACTCCTGGAGCAGAAGTATTTCAATTAGATTTTTAAATTCTCATGATGATTGGATGGGGTATAACTTTACTGAGAAATTACCTAGTTCATCTACAGAATATTTTATACAACAATGAGAGTTGTTGATAATAATAAAACCCACCATATTCAACAAGTGGTATAAATACTGTAGTTGGTGAAGTATTTGCAGGTATAAAAAGAAACTGATTTATCGACTGATTTATTTGAGGCAATTTATTTGAGCAAGTGTGTAACTAGTAAGAACACATAACTTAAGTAACGTGAGATTTTGTGTTAATGGTATCTAATTCTTTAAACCAAGTAACAACAAGTGTAAGTGCTAATAAGTTTTAACGAATACTTTTAACTTTGAAGAGGGATTTGTTTTTCCATTAAACGAGTTTAGCGGGGGTATTGGAGTCTTCTGGTCGTTCAGTTTGTTGTTCTTATTGGTGGCGTAGAGATGGTGTGCCAGTAACACCTAGGAAAGAATTTCGATACGTGGCGTATAAAACTGATAAAACAAGCTTTTGGAGAATAAGCGGATAGTTATAACTATTATCCGTTAGAGCTTAGGTCTTCTATCAAAGATGATTTCTTAGCTAGAGGTGTACCGGTAGAATTACACGAGGCGGGTTGCTATGAATATAATGGGTGTAGTTAATAAACCTATAGTTGGTGTGGATTCTCCTAGTGATGTGTTAGGTTGGTTGTCTTGGAGGCAAGACTTAATGCGTGCAAGGTCTATAATAGCGGTACGTTCAGAGCCTAGTGAGGTTGAGGATATTCCAATAACTATGGCGGCGAATTTTGATGCGGTTATGTGGTATATTTCTTATTTGATTAAGTGAATTTACTTGGGATGATAGAAACTACATGAGGGTAGAAGAAGCCTATAGAGGATGCTTATTACCGTGATGTATATACTCCAAATGCTTTATTAATAACTCTTTCTTGTAGAAGAATTTCACTCTGGTTTTAGGGGTATTTCTTTTACCTATGGGTGTTATGAGATATTCAAAACAAGTTAGTTTTTCTTGAAAGAAGCGATGAGTTATTTTAGCTATAAAGAGAATAAGACTTGTGGTGATATTTTGATGGCTGATTTGAAGAGCACTGGGTGAGATAATTCGTGGCTGATTGAACGAATAAACTATGCTCTTAGCGCTGCAGAGCCAGAGGTAGTAGTTTATTCCAACATGTAAAACAGACGCTCCTAAATAGCCTTAAAACAGCGTGTTATTGAGGAGGACAATGCAGTGGTTGTGCTTATGACTTGGGTTTATGGCAAGTTAGAAAGTTAAAAAGTTTTGATGAGAACTTATGAGGAAATTTATACTGACTTATATGCTAAGATACTATGTAAAACGCTTGGAGCTTATACGTAAGTTAGATTTTGAGGGGTTATTCTTTAGATGAATTAGAAGATTAGGAGGTTACGCTGGTGTTAATAAATGATTTATACAAGGAAACTATTAACAAATGTATTTATAACGTATGTGAGAAGTACGGAATACTTAGATATAGTATTAACCTCGTGTGAGAACTAGGTATAAAGTAGGGTTAGCAGAGGGTAGTAAAAAGTGGATACTTTTCTGGACTTGTTAAAGTATAAGGATTTGTTTAATTCTGTATCTTTATTCAGTGATAAGTATGTTTCATTGAAAATGCCTTAACATTGCAGTCAATGGAAGTCTTGGAGTTATTAGCATCTAGTAAAATCGTACTCTTTAGTTGTGAGGTGTAAAGAACTATGGTGTTTTTGATAAGTTACGTAGAAATAATCAGTTGAATAATCGTAGTAAATGTTGATTATTTATATAGTTCTAGGTTACATAAAGACAAGTTTGACTTATTATATCGTTTCACTTTTGGACCCTAGAGGGTGTAACTCCTTTACACGATGATATTTACAAAAAGGTTAAGTTGGGGTATTTACAAGGAAGTAACTGCGGTATTTAAGTTATTGGATGAATTAAAAAGGGTTCTAAAATACTTACAACGAATGATTTAGTTGCGTGTGCAGGTTTGGGTAATTTAAGTGTAGATGCTATTGTATATACAGTTTATTAACAACAGAGTGCTAGGAACTCCTACAGGGGTTAAAATGTATAAAAAGAAAGTTTTACCTAAAGTGTTAGAGATATTGCAACGTATATCTGTTGGTACTTTTAGAAATCAATTTGAGGAAGAGTTTGAGGGCTGCTTACGATATAAAAGTTTTGACTTTGAAGGTTACTTATTGCAAGGGCTTGAGAGTAAAGCAAAAAGGATTTTTGAAGGTTATGAGGATAATACAAGGTTATCTTTTTATGGACGTAGGAGGAGAAATTACAGGAAGTTCCTATATCAGAATTGTTAATTTGATGACTTTGTTGGATAGAGAAAGTGCTTGGTATTATGAATATCAGGTAGTAGGTTATTTTTGAGAAATGTTTAACATTTAGGATGTTGGATAATATAAGTAAAGTTGAGGGTGGTGTAAGAACTGCGATTAGTTGCGGTTAAGCACGAGGACTATGTAAGTAATAAAGTTATAAAAAGGTGTGGCGGAGTAAATATACAAAGCAGTTAATTTGTTTACGTAATAGTAAACTGTACGAATGTATTACAGCAGATTGAGCCTAGCACAACGTAGGGTTAAAAAGATATTAATGTTATTGATTATATGTTTGGTAATGTAGAATATGGGTGACGATATCTAATACCTCAGTTGACAACTCTTTACAGGGTATAGTTAAAGATAAAATCAGTGTTTGGTTTAGGTATTGATATTCTAGAGTTTATAACTTTGAAAGATGACTTGGGTGTTGAAATATTAGAATTAGGGGTACCTGTATTTGTATATGTTGAAGCTAAGGATTTAGAGGTAAACGAGGTTAAAAAGAATCTACTAAAACGTTTGTTCTGTTGAGAGAAAGATGGACGTGTGTTCATAGTACTTGATGTAGATATGAGATTTTAAGTGATTACTTTAAATTAGAAGATTTTCATTAGTAAGGAAAATACAATCAACTAAAGTGGATTGATTGGTAAAAATCTTTAAATTAGGTGGTACTTCTTGTGGTGGTTTAATTCCAAGTTGGTTGGCTAAGAAATACAAGTTAGATTTCAATTTTAATTACGTACATGATACAACACAAGTAGCGTTAGTTAGTGAGGATTTTGATTATTTAGATTTAGACCAAGATCATATATATGGTTATAATAATGTGAAAGATAAGAGGTAGATAAAATGTTTTTGCGTAGGATATTTTCAAAATCATCATTAAATATAATGTCTACGCATACGTTAGAGGGACTAGCTAGTTTAGGTCAGTTGGATGTTATACCAAAAGTTGTGTTAGAGTATTTGTACGAGACGGCGGCTATATTGGGTACTAAAGATTATGTAGCAGGGGTAGGGTAACTATGTAAATACAGCTTTATTGTTACAACAGCAACAAAATAGTAAGTTGTTAAGAGAAAAGCTATCGCATAGAGAATACAATTTTGTGGATGTGAACGATGACGAGGATTTTCGACTACCTATAGCAACCTTACCTGATGTGGTATTGGATAGTAATTTGGATTTAGTAAACAAACCTACAGTAAGTTGGAGTGCTAAATTAAGGTCACGTACTGATGAATCTATTTCTTTTTAAATACGAGTTAGAGGATATGATTGAGCAGTTTAACCTAGCTAGGTCTTACTTATTGGAAACTTATGCTATGGATTTACGGGTTGTCTTAGGTTTTTGTTATGCGGGGTCAGGAGGCTACTAAAGTTTATTTAAAAGAATGTCCTTGCTAGAGAACAAGATATGAATTTATTAGAAGTTTTGGTTTATTTAATAAAGTTTGTTGAACTTGAAGAATACTTGAAAGATGGCGAGGGGGTGCTAACTCTTGAATGGTAGTGAAGTGATAAATGCCTTTGGGGTATTTAGGGTGATTTAGAGAAAGCTACGAGGAATCATATTCTTTATGTGAGGGGTATTAGAGATATTAGAGCGATTTGAGAGGTATATACTAGAGGCAACGTGATGATATAACGTCTTACTTGAGATGTAGTTGATGCCACAATGAATACTGTCTTGAATACATTTAATGGTAATTGGGATTCCTTAGAGAGTCATGTTACTAATACTGCAGCAAAAAGTACCCATACATAATACTAGGACTTCTAGTTTAGATAAGGTATTGTATGTAAAATGATAATAGTGATGAAAGTATATGTCTAAGGATATAATGACTTTGAGACAATAAGGTTAACCCAGATAGTAAGTTAAACGAGGATAGGATGCTTGAGGAATTAAAAACAAGTTCTTATTTATGGTCTGATTGGGTGGACTCTTTAAAAACTGTAGACTTAGAAACATTGGGTATAACGTGTGAAGATATAACTAGTGTGATTTCAGCAGTAGTTATACTTGATTTATTAGATTTTTATGCTAAAGAGGAATTGGCGTTAACAGCGTTAGGGCGTTTAGATAAGAATTATTATAGTAAGTACTTTAGGACCATACTAAACAAATTACGAGACCATTTTAAAAACAAGTCGGAAGGTTGTAAAGGAAAAAGTTATCTATATGGGGTGCATTGTACTTACAAAAATAGAGAATTATTTAAACAGCAGTTTCATTATTTAATAAATTCTAATGTAGTTATTTATAATAATAGTGTTGAGGAGTAAGAGGTCAACTCAATTTATAGCTAGGGATGGTATAATAAATAAAGTTGAGGGCGCTAGTGACTCTATGCAGATATATAAGTTTAGGTATGACGAAGTGTTAGATAAGGTATTTGATGAATACTTTAATGAGGATAGCACTAAATTGGTTATAACTATAGGTAAGCATACTTATTTCAATGTCTTTTGGTGGGGTATTTACTGAGGAGCGTAATTTAACTGATTATCTAAGAGAGAATTTAAAAGGAATATGTATTAAGTAGTATTACAAGTGGTTATATTTATGATAATGATGAGTAATTTATACGTATCGGTACGTAGTAAACAACCAACGATAATAATACCAATGTATTATTTTGGTGTAATAGTTTACAATTACGTTAGATTCTTGTGGTAATTTTTGTAGCATAGAATAAGTGTATGTGAGGTGTTAGAAGTGTATAGTTTAAGTGTATGTAGAGCTAAGGGGACATCTTGCTTATGTTGTGCATAATGAGGGTGTTCGTAAAGCTTTATTAGTAGAAAAAGATAGAGCAGATACTTTTAAAAGAACGGTTATCTACTTTAGTAGAATTTCATATAAAAGGGTTTAACTAAATTGGCTTTATTATTGGAAGAAGTGGTATCTTTACAGGATGAAAATGATTTTTGTGGTACTCGAGGACTACTTCAAGAAAGTGTATGAATGGTTAACTAGGACTAATGTAAAGTAAAGAGGACGAGGCAGTGTATAATTCGTTGGTAGTAGCGTTTAATAAGGTGCTCTTTACCAGTGCAAGTGAATTATGTTTCGCTTGGACGAGGTACGTGCATCTGGGTATGTAACAAGTAAGTTTGTAGAAGAGAGTAGAGAGAAAAATACAGGATCAAAATTTTAGTAGAGCAGATAGATATATTTTTAGTAAGAAAGTTGGTATAAAGATAGTTTAAAAGGTAAGGTTGAATATAAATTAGAGGGAAAGACTTATTCGTATAGATGTTATGTATTGGATGAGTATAGGAGTAGTATTGTTCGCTTGGTTGGTGTGGATAGTGACTCAGCAAATTTATTAATGGATAATCAATTTGGTAAAGTACAACGTAACTATAGAACTATATTATATAAAAGCTTTAGGTATGTCTGTTGAGCGCTTATTTGCTGCTAAGGTTAGTAGTAGATGGTGTTGATTGGGAAGTCCAAAGAACTTTAAAACGTTACCTAGCTTTTGAGTTTTTAGCTAGTTTATATTGCACGTACCAGATATACTAAAACTGTAAAAGATGTTACTGTATCTGATGTAGGGTTAGAGGATTTGACTCTGGGGATGTAGTACGAAAAACTGAATTTTCAACTAACACTTTACGTGGGTATGTAGAACGTAAATTAGGTGTAATTGTAGGGTTGGAAGTAATTAGTGATACTTGTAGGGTTTCGTTTGAAGTTTGATGAGGGCTTTAGTGCTTTTATCTGGCTTTGAGAAAATAAAACAAATGGGTACTGACAAGTTAGTAACTGATTTTACGAAGTTAAAAGTCGATATACCAAAGGAATTAATAAATAGTTTTTGTGGTGTACCTACACGAGAAAAAGGTTATTGAAGAAGGTCACTAAATACTCAACAGCAAGTACTGGATTTAACATTAGAGGGTGTAAGTAGTATTTCACCTTTTTATGAAACTGTAGATGAGGTGGTTGCGTCTATCCTGATAAAAAAACTTTGGTTGGATACGAGATAGAATAGCTGAGGGTGCGTTTCATATTGTAAAAGATGCAACTTTTAGTTAAGGTTATTGAACAATTAAAACATGATTATGAAGAGGCTAAGTATAAATATGTTTGCACCTCGATACCGAGACAACTGGTTTGAGACTTTACGTTTAGATGTTTTACAGGTCAAGGTAGTGAGGGTAGTAGGTTTTGTAATAGCAGCATGGCGGGGACTTCTTATTATTTTCCAATAGGTCATAAGAAGATTCCTAACTTATGTGGTGGGGATATCAATGTTTTAATCGAGGTATTTAAAAACCTTTATTAGAAGAAGTGAGATATGGTTTGTCATAACAACGAGTTTGACTGGATAGGCTGTTATTCTCATGGGTTGGTATTAAATACTGTAATGGATACTATGGTTATTTTAAGAAAGACTTTAGTAGGCTGTTGATCCGACATCACCTTATGGTTTAAAAAGGTGCTACGGAGGATGTTTTTTAAAAACGTGATTCACCATGAGCTGAGATGATTTATGTAAAAAAATGGTGATTTCAATAGTGTAGGTGCAACTTTTGCTGATTTACCTGAAGAGTTAGTAGCGTTTATGCTTGTCCGAATGCTTGACAATACATTAAGTTTAATGTATTGGTTTTATAGAAAAGTGGTTTAATGGATAAATATAATGCTTGGCGTTGTTGTGAGAATGACTCTAAATTCACGTCGGTAATAGCTTATTCGAGGTTTTACGGGCAGATGTTAGAACTTAAGTTCGTTACCTAAGTTAAGGGAATACTATGGTGTAGAGTTAGAAAAAGCACAGGCTAAGTTATACTCATTCTTGAGGAAACTTTACCTAAGACTTATGATTTAAGTGGGTATAAGCCTAGTTCAGGGATATGAATAAGAAGATAGCTTATGATATTTTTAAAAATACCCGGTGCAACTGGATGCTAGTACTAAGAGACCTACTTTAAATAAACAGGCTATAAAAGGTACTATCTTCGAAAACAGATAGTGATGGTAAACCTTTATATCCGTTTGTAGCTTTTACTGAAAGATAGTACGTGATACACAAAGGATATTTGATGCTTTCTTGAAAGAGGAGAACATAAAAGAAAAACTATGCTAGTGATGGGTGGCTCATTCTAGGGTAGAACCAATTTAAGGTAACTGGGCGTTTAGGAACGTCTGGTCCGAACTATCAAGGGTATGCAGATATAGTAAAAACAGCATATTATAGCTAGACCAGAATATGCGATGTATGACTTTGACTATTCATCTAAGGAGAACTGGGTTATAGCAGTGTTATCGAAAGAGGATCCTTTAATGGATATGTTTAGGGGACTGGAGGAACGATTATCATAGGTTCCAAAGCTAGTCGTGTGCATGGTATTCTTACAGAGCAGGTAACACCTGATTTAAGGGGTGAATCTAAAGGTATAGTGTTTGGTATCAACTATGGTATGTCGGATGCATCTTTAGGGGAAAGATTGTTTAGGGAACGTACTCCAGCTAATACTAGTAAAGCAGCGGCTAAGAGGAGTTATTCTTCTCATTCCAACCTAACGTAAGGAAATGGTTTGATAATAACGTAGCTACTGGCTATGAACCATGGTTATTCAGGAAACCGTGTTTGGTAGTAGAAGATTCTATGACTCTCGAAAAGTTAATGCAGGGGCAAATAAGACGTTACGCTTTTAAACCATCCTATTCAGGGTTCTGCGGCTGACATCTATAAAGCGGGTATGGTTGACTTATTAGAACAAATTAAGGCTAATGGATACTTAGGTAAGTTCTTATTAAGTGGTTTTTATTTTCATGACGAGGGTATTTTTGAAGTGGATAAAAGTATACATCCTCATAGTATTAGGGTATGTTACGTAGGGTCTTTAAGAATGGACTTTGGGACTGGGTGTTTTGTAAACATTGGTTTTGGGATTGGTAAATCTTGGTATGAGGCTAAGAAAACAGAATGGTACGTAGGTTGGTATGCAGGAGTTGTTAGAAGAATCGAATAGATGCTTATGATTGGGATGGTGACGTAGATAAGTATATAGAGTATACATCGATCAGATTCATAGGTTTAACGCTTATGATGTTTTGTGGATGTTAAAACGTCCCTACTTACTATGGTGGTGTATTCCCAATAGCGTATATGTTAGAGATGCAGAATTTTTATATTACACTGAATTAAAGAGAAATTACCTTTAGTAAGTAAGTTTTTCAATGTTGATTTAGAGGAACTTATTAAAAAAGAAAGAGAATAGTTACTGCTAAAGAATTTTCAGGGTATTTAACTAAATTGTTTATTACTTTACACATTAAAGAGAGGTTAGAACTATTTAAGGTTTTAGTATTAGGCTATGATAAAACTTTATGGGATGAGTATTCCAGAGGGTATTGAAACTAAGTTTGATTGACTTAACTGAGGTCGAAGAGTTAAGAAAACTGATGCTTGTGGATGATTATTTACAAGAGCAAGAGCGTAAAGAAAAAGAACGTCAGGTTAGGTTAATAAAACCAGATAAGTGATTTTTGGTATACGTTTAGATATGGATAGGAAGATAGTGTATCTATATCATAGTCCTAAAAGTGTTAGATTTATTAAGAAAGATATTTTGCAGACCAAGGTGTAGCTAATGTGGATGGTGGCTACAAGGTGCGAGGTATATGATGGAAAACTGATAGTATACAGGAATTAGCAGGTTATAGTGTAGCTGAGGAAAATACTTACAGGTGTTAAGTGCTAATGCAAGGTCGTTCTTTTAGTGATAAAGTAATATGGTGAGAATTACAGAGTTTCTTTGTAATTCTCATTTTTGTGTTAAAATTAAACTTAGAATTGTAATGTAAGGTGGTGTAGAAGATGGCAAGTATGTTTTAGTAGTTTAGAAGTAGAAGAGCAAGATGAGGTCTTGGGTGATGTAAAATCTAATGAGGAGGTTGCTCAATATTTAAAAACTAGTAAGAAAGAGCTGTAAAATCTTATATTACAAAAGAGGTAAAAATACCCAATGATAGAGGTGGTATTAGATGAGGAGTCTCGTTTAGATGCGGTAAGAAAAGATGCTTTAGAAGAGATGTTAATTGGTGATATACGTGATATAGATGCTAATGATATTTTTAGAGAGTGTTAAACGTGGTGGCGAATTTGATGAATTTGCTATTGCGATATCTTACAAAGATAAGTTTGCTGTAAAAGGGACTTTAAGACGTGAACAATTGTCACATTTTTACAGTTTATTAGTGGGTATGAAAATGAAATTACATATAACTAAAACTGAGGGTATATGAAAAAGAAAGGATATTAGCCTTAATTTAAAGGTGTTGGGGTTATTTAAGAATGAATAAGAAGTTAATTAAAGGAATGTCTATGGCATTAATTACATCTATTGTATTAACAGGTTGTGAGTGGTAAGACTACTGTAACTATTGATAGTGGTGATGGAAATAAAGCTAAAAACTGAACAAGTAACAAAGAATGTAAGTCGGGGATTTAAATGATTTGAAAAACAAGAGGGACGTACAATCTTTGTTTATGGTGTAAGTAACAATGATGAGCAGAGAAAAGAGTTAGATAAGTTATTTAGGGGTTGAAACTACAAAGAGTACAAAGAATACTCAAGATGATAAATATTTAATGGATCTGCTAATGTAAAAGTTTAATTAAGACTACAGGTTTAGGTAGGAATTTCCCGAGTTTATTCTAGTGCTAAGGTAACACCTGCTCCTAAAGGGTATGGTATACAAGTAAACATTTTAACACCTAAGAATATAACGTCGGTGACGTTAGATCGAGTATAGAAAATGCTATCATTGACTTGGGGTGTAGCTGATATTCAAGTTGACAATGCTAGTGCGGTTGAGAGGCAACTGGTGATGGTGCTTTAGCAAAGTATTCTGTTTGCTATTAAAGGACTTGGTGTTGATGTAGCTAAGGACAGAGTAGAAGTGGCTCAAGAGGGATTAGCTACAATGACTAGGTTAAACGAGCTTGGTGGTAATGACAAAGCTACATTAAGTAAGTTAATCAATGATGTAAAAAGTAGAATTAATTAATAAAGGTGATTCTAAACTAACAAGTGATGCTATTAAAGATATTATTCTAAAAGTAGCTAAACAGAATGGTGTAACGTTAAGTGATAAAGAGGTGAGACTTATTAGTACAGTACTTTATGAAGTTTAATGGTAACGAGTGCTGTATTAAAAGATAAAAAACATTAAGGTAAATTCAAAAGAGCTAAAAAAAGAAAAAGGTGCAGAAGCTTATACAGCGTTGAAGAATGGGTATGAAGAATTTGCAAATAGTGCTGCTTTGGTGAAGAAGCTAAGAACTGGTTAGCTGAAAGATGGGATACTATATCTAATTTCTTTAGTTCTGATAGTGACAGAATCTAGGGAGTAGAATAGTTATAGGGGATACCTTGTGGTATCCTATATTTTATAAGGTGGTGTTAGTAGGTGTTACCTAAATTAGATATATTGAATGAGTTATTGAATGTAGAGCGTTTGAAGAACGTAGCTTTAGTAGGTTACGTAGTAGGTAAAAACAGAATATGTCGGGTTTATTTAGGAAAGTGTATTAGTAAATGATTCTAGTAGTTTTGTTAATGTAAAGATATTTTATTTACAGGATCAGTATAAAAAGGTTACGTAGTTGATGGTGTAATAAGTGTCGCTGTTAAAAGTGATGTGGAGGTAGGTCAAGCTTATGCTTTCAAGGGTACTTTGTCAGCAACAAGTAAAGATTATACACGTGATGTAACATTAATGAAGTTTGCTAAAGAGGGTGCTAACTGGGTAATATATCCAGTTGATGCTTATAATCTAGGTGATACTAGGTTTATAAAGAAAGGTGCTTTAGATTATTTAGATACTGTATTACAGAATCCTTTTAACAAGTAGTTCAGTGGGTATGTTTGATACAAATGTACCCTAATACTCCTATGATAAAAAGTTATTTAGATTTGGTGGAGTATGGTTCTTTAAAAGATAGTGTTGGTAATGTGCGGATTGAGGGTTCTAAGCTAACTTGGTTACAAAGTAAGCTATTAAGTGAACTATCAGGTCAACCTATCTTACAAGTTTATTTAGAGGATAGTCCATTACTATACTGTTGAAGATTTAGCGGTATATATGAAAGATAACTTGGGTGATTGTATATGTTATAATTTTTGTAGACAGAGGTGTTGTTTTTGAACGTATATTAGCTAAATTAGAGTCGAATGGAATACTGGGTACTAAAAAGTAATATAATAGTTTTTACAGATGAGGAAAGCATAGATAGGAACATGCTTATGTTAAGATAAAGAAAGGAGGACTAGTATAGCGTGGGTAATTTAGTATTAAATGCGGAAAAAGGTTTTCTGATTTTAAATTTTAGTAAAAAACAGAAATTAAACACTAAGATATTACAAGGTTGTATGGATATAAACTTTGAGAATATGTTACCTATGGAGTATAGTAAAGAGCGAAATGTTGTACGTTATAATTTAGAAAATAAGATTTCCTTGGCGGTACGTATGACTGAGGTAATTGATAGAGTGGAGTTATGGTCGATATTAGGTGGTTTATACGAGGCTATGGTTACATTGTTTTAATAGAGGGGTTAACCCTAACAATATAGATTGGACTCCTGATTTGGTCTTTATTGATGAGTATGGGCAGGTTTCATTTTTAATTTACCCGACAACTCCTAAGACGGTTGAGGGTGCTGGTATTTATAATTTGATAATGTATATTTTAAAGAATGCGAACCTTTTGGAAAAAGCGGATGAAGATGTACTAAAGAATTATAAACAGGAGCATAAAAAGTAAGTACTGGTGAGCAATCGAAAGAGTGGTTTATTCATGCGTTAAGGTTGGAAGTAGGAAACCGTGTAGAAGAGCTAGGTACAGATGTGGTATTAGAGCGTTTAAGTGCTATAATTCATGGAGTAAAAGTTGAGGTCGAGGAGGTCGAAGAGGACTCTTACGAGACTGTAAATGGGTTTACGTTTATGGAGGACGATATTTACACAGATGTACAAGAGGGTACTACTTACATAGTTGAAAGTGATATGGTATTAAGTGATGATGAGGACGATGGTACTCAAGTATTGATAACAAAAAGCTAAACGTGTAGTAGGTTTCTTAGGTGTAAAAAGAAACTAATGAGACCTTTAAAATGGAAATGGACGGTAGTATTGATGAATGGGTATTTGGACGTTTTCTTAAGAAAGGTAATAGTGATGTAGATTATATGCTACAAGGAACTACGGTATCAAGGGTACATTTTAAAAATTTATATCGAAGATGGTGACTTTCTACTTAGAGGACTTAGGGTTCATCTAATGGTACTACTTTTAAACGGTGTAAAAGTAAGCAAAAGGTAAAACCAATGGAGTTATTTGATAAATCTAGGATTAAAAGCGGGGATGTTGAAATGGAATTTAGAGTCTTAGAAGAGGATTTGAGACTAAAATTTAGATTAAACAGTCAGTTTTAAAATAATAAGATTGAAGAAATTACAGAAATGGAGTAATTATATGGGTGTAAATATGGATTTTTATGCATGTACTCAAAAATTGAGCCTACTGTAGATGATATTTATTATAAGGCTATATGTGAATTAAAGACTATAGTGTTGAGCCTTATGAAATAGAAGGAAGTGTTAAAGAATAAAAACCTACTTTTGAAATGAATAGACTGTTAGATGAGTATGGTATTAAAAGATTCTTTAAATAGTTTTATGAAGACTAAGGATTTGAGTTGCATTCTTAAGAAAAACTCGGGGGTTTATGCTAGAGAGATTATAACTTTACGGGGTTATTCTACGGTACATTACTGGATTATAAGAAATGTGTTAGATGGTGTTGATAATTGGCAAGAGGTAAACGCTTATGTGAAGCTTACTAAAGACCAATTATCGCAGTTAATGTGTGATTGTAAGAAAGTTTTAGCGGATAGTTCTTTAGCTAAAGAACTGTTACCGATATATCCAAGATATAATTATTATTCAGGGTATGGAGCGTCTTATTTGGCGGATTTAAAAGATTCAATGGATGCTATAGAGAATGTAATTTTGTGGGTTAATTGGAATAAAGAGGTTGTTTATTACAGTCCGTATTAAAACTTGAATAGTAGGGGGTTATTAATGGTAAAAATTGAGTGTTACCTAATGTAGGGCGTGTCGGGAAAGAGAATGAGGACACAGTTTTAGCTCTAAGTTTTTCAGGTTTCTGGCAAAGCCTTATTGGGTAGGTGTAGTTTGTGATAGCAGTGGTGGTGGTGAGGATGGTAAATATGCATCTTCATTAGTTTGTAAGAGTATATTGGATGCTATAGATAGCTATGAAGTACAAGGTGATAATGTACTGGGAAGATTTTGGCTAATTTAGTGTCTTATACTTTAAATAAGTGCAATTCAACAATATAAAAAGTATTTAGGTTCAAAGGCTACTGGTATGTGGAACAACGTGTAGTTGTATAATATTAAACGAAAAAGAGTATATAACGTTACATGTTGGTGATTCTAGTATTTTTGAGGGGTTAGAAGTTGTAAGTTTGAAAAAATTAACAGAAGACCATACATTAACACGTGAAAAGGTGTTACAAGGTTTGATAACTGAGGAAGAAGCTTTAACAGACCCCTCTAGGTCACTACGATTTTTGCGTGCAGTAGGTATAAATAAACACTTACAAGTTGACGTGAGTGATGTAAAAGAACATAAATACAAAGGGTATTTATTAACATCAGATGGTTATTCGGAGTTTTTTAACGTTAGATAGGGTAAGTGAGATATACAATTACAGTTTGACGTTGGAGGATGTGGCTTGTGAGATGTTAGATTTAGGACAGCGTGATAATTTGTGTTTGTTTGGATAAGAATAGTATAGGAGATTTAGTGGTATGATAAAAGCAACGGTATTATATATTGGAATAGGTTTGAGATGGTGAACATGAGGAATTAGATAGACGTAGAACGTGTAATACAGAGGGTTCTACATGTAAGGGGTTACCGGGATTAGATTTTTGAAGGTTACGAGTTAGCAACTAAATCTTATAGGAATAAAGATTTAATAGAAGATGGTAGTTGTTATATTAGATATTATCAAAAAGTGGAGGATATTGCTGTGAATGGTAAAATTGATAAAGATGGTGTGTTAAAACGCACTAAATATGTAAGAGTTGTAAATGGAGTTGGGTTAGTAGTAGCTCCTACAGAAAAAGGGTATTTCTTTACAAAACCGAAGGATTTAAAATGGTTTAACGCTTGTTAGTGGAAACACAAGGATTAGAGCGTACTTATCATTATGAGAAAGAGGATACAGTAAAACGTGAAGGTATTGCACCTTTTAGTACTTGAGGGTTACTCTGATGAAGTATTAGCTTTTGGGCAATTAAACGTTGAGTTGAAACATATTCTTAGAAAAGATTTACAAGCTGTGTATAAAAAGAGGAAGTTGTGGAAGAAGATGAAGCTTTTAGAAGATAAAGCAGTGTGAAAAAGATGCTTTTGTAAATCGTATTAAAAGCTAAAGTTGGTAATGCAAGTAAAGAACAAGTATTAGCTTTAGGTTTTGTGACATCTGTGTATTAGTTAAGTTTGCATCGTATTTTCAAAAAGTAATAAGTTTAAAGTGAAATTTAGAAGTAGGTAGATAAAGTATGTTTGATGATAAAGTAGAGAAAGAATATCAAGAGAAGCAATTAATAGCTACTAAGTTAAATGCTTTACTTAATAAGTATAAGGTATCTGAGGAAGGTATCTCTGCAAGGTTAGGGTTTGTATTTAGATATTTTGCTAGATATTTTTAAAGTGTTGTTATGACACGTCTATAAACCATTATCGAGAGTATTTCCAGAAGATTGAAAAGATATCTTGTGGGTATTAGTATTTATTAGACAGTTCAGTTGTTGAACTGTCTTTTTATGGTAAATTATAACAGTAGTAGAAAGAATTGGAGGGTATAAAAATGGCTTTTAGAAACAGGTACAACAATACAAGGTACGCTTTTATTTACAAATATCACATTTTCTAAGACAAGTAGGGGTGGTGATATGGCTCGTGTAACGTTTATAACAGAGGACGATGTAACGAGTTCTGCGATAACTTGGGTTGATTCTTTAGTGAGTGAATTGAAGTTATTAAAAGTTCCATCTCAAGTGGAAGCTGTGGTATCTGTTGACTCATAAAGGTGAGCCATCTTGTATGTTACAAGGTATAACAAGTGTACTGATAATATAGATGTTATGAAATGGTATAAGAAATTAGATTCACAGTCTAATGGAAATCAATTACTTGGTACATTAAAAGGAGTATTAAGTGAAGATGCTTTTTAAATTAGTGCTTAGTATGATGAAAACGATAATAGTAAAGAGATAGCGGTAGCAATGGCAGCGCAGTATGGTGGGTATCATGATGGTGTTATTGGAGGTTTACTAAATCACTTAAGAAAGTTAGTGAGATATGGTGAAATAGCAATGACAGAGTATGAGACTACTTTTTACACAAAAGAGAGGACTTATTCTTCTTAGGGTTGTTCTTGCATGATATGGGTAAACTTTATGAATTAAAAAGATGGTGCTTATTGGGAAGAAAGTATTGTGGCTCATACAACGTCGGTATTTGGTTCTAGATCAGTATAAAGATAGAATTGTAAGTTTATATGGTAGGGTTGTTCTATTTAGAATTAGTTGCTATCTATAAGTCAGCATCCATGGTGAGATTTGGTGAGCGTCCTAAGACTGTGTATTCTTATTTAGTGCATGTAGTTGATTTACTTGATTCTAGGGTATCTGGATTACAGAAGAAACTAGATGAGGACGGTACGTTGGGTACTTATTATTTTGATGATTTTAGGTTAGCGTTTAACCGTTACGAATAAGAAAAAGTATCTACTTGTATATTGTTAGTGGTCTTTTTGATTGGGGTGTGTAGAGAAGATGTATAGTTTAGGTGAAGCGGAGACAGCATTAAAAGGTGTTGATGTTAAGCTAAATTTTAGAAAATCAGATAAACCGTTAAATGTGTTTAATGGTTTGTCATTAAATTCTTTTGATTATGTAAAAAGTCGAGATGATGAGTTTTGGGAGTTTCCTAGCGTCCAGTATGGTTGAATTTTACACGTACCAAGGGTAGATAGTGATAATTTCGATTTAGTATTTTCAGTAACAGTTCTTGGAGATGGTAGATTTTGTTTTATTTATGAGGATTCACAAAGAACATATTTTTAACTGAGTTACACTATTATGAGTTAGGTAATACCTGATGTTTTTAGTGAAGTTATCTCATGTTACAGAAATACGTTGATTTAAAAAGAATTGGCTAAGTACGTAGAATTAGATTTTACAAGGGTATTGCTAAATGTAATTTATGGGTAAAGATAAAGAGAAAGGTAGGTAATTGTTTGTAGGTGGAAAGATATAGGCATATAGTTGAGAATGAATTAACGCATGAGGTAGTCTTTTAAAGGTGATTTTTGCAGATATTCGTAAAGACTTAGAAGAGTTTGTAGATGGTTTACCAGTTGATGCAGTGTATTCTTTAACAATAATTGATAAATTAACACGTGAAACTATTTATTACGTAAGGTAGGTGGTTTAAATGGTGTTTGAGGTTAAAGATTACGAGGTTGGTTGTCTGGTCTAGATTTACTTTATCTAGAAGCAGTAAGAGAATTTTTATGTGAAGATAATAACAGCATACTAGAGTTGGATGATATATCGATACTTAAGGGAGTGTAAGTTTAGATATTCACAGAATGCTGCATGGAACTAATGGTAGAAGATATGGTGGATGCTAGAGTTATGGAGTTAAGAGATGTTTCAAAGGAAGCTTTCTTTAACCAAGTTATTATATGATTTAACTTTTGATGTGGAAATTAAAAAAGCAGGTAAATCTTGGGATTTTAGTTGGTTAAAATGCCTTAAATTACGTCTGCAGTTGGGGTACTGTTGTCAATTTTTAAGCTTAGGTGGTAGGACGTGTACATAATTTAAGTGCTTTAGAAGTATACGATAAGTTTTTAGATGATTCTACAAAGTACATGTTGCAGGTACTTTGTGTAAAATATCCTAGAGTTATCGGTTATTTTCAACTCTTGAATTTATTACGAGATGAAGTTGAAAACAGGTTTGTATGATTGTAGACTTTACTATGGTGATGCGAAGTTTGCAGGTGTGTTAGAGTCATTTAAGATGAGGGTTTATTTTAGAGTGTACTTCTACATCTAAGAAGTTGGATTTAGTAGACTTTTTAAGTAGTGATATAAAATACTTAGTGCAATTAGATAAGGTAGGTAGATGAAAATGGATGATTGGGGAAGTGATTTTAAGGTAACAAGTCCTAGTGATGTTGATTATAGGAAGTCTAAACCACGAATAGGTACAACGTTAGGGGTGGTTCTGTAGCTATTGTAATTATGGTAACTTCCTTTATTGTTTATAAGGTACGGACTGTTAGTTTGGAAGATATTAAAGCAAGCAAGTGTAGTACAAGTTATCAGACAAAAAGAGGACATTGCGGATAATCCAGCCAGTTACTAGTAAAGATATAAGTGTTGCAATGGAGAATAACAAGAACTCGGTAGAGAGCGTTTGGCACTGCTAGATGGTGATTCTTTTGCTATGTTAGGTAAGGTTGCAGTTTTTAAACTACAAAGTAGTTGAGAAAGATTATAATATAGGTTTAGTTTATGATAATGGTTTGGTATATGTAGGTTATACGGACAAATTACCTGTAGATATTTTTAGAACGTTATGGGTAAACTAGTAGTTTACACAAAATGTAGAGAATATGGAAAATCTTTCCTTATTTTCTATGTTTAGGTAACAATGACAAATAGAAAGCCTGCACATTCTGGAGGGAGTGTGTATCATTACAAAAAGTTAAAACCAGAGGAATTACCTTAAAACCTGTTTGCCACAACGTAGGGTGAAAAATCAAGCGTGAGGGTAAAGAAAGCGAAAGAAGAAACAGGACATTGATACAGTCTAGTAGCTAAACTACAAGAGTGAACGGCTGTAAAAGCTGAAATAAAAGCTAATTAGTAACTAGTAACAAAAATAGTGAATGCTAGGAAACGTTATGCTAAGTCAATAAGAACAAGGGTAAGTTTCGGTAGGAATGTCCCAAGTCTCAGCATCAGAGACATGGATAACCTCTAACGACTATCCTGATGGGGAGTGAATTAACACTGAGCTGATTTTTCATCAGTGAGTAAAAGCCGCAAGCCAATGGCTGGGAAGAAAATATTTGGTCTAAGCACTTATGAAAGTTGTGTTAGAGCGGTTAGATTGACATCTAGTCTGCGAAACGTTCTGTAATGGAAGCGTTCAGGAATTGACCCAGCTGTGTAGTTTGCGCCTTTAATGGAAAACTCAAAAAGTACGAAAAGAACATTGAAAATTGAATAACACGATAAAATAGTTGCATTTTTATTGACACAATATGCTACAATAATTTTATCAAATAATTAGAGATGAAATTATGGTAGGAAGACCAAAAATCTAAAAAGGTGTTATGCATCAGACTTCAAAATACACCAAAGTGATAAAGAAAGAGTACAAGCTATGGCTGATAAGGTGGGTATGAGTTTGTCAGCTTACATAAATAAAAGCTGTTTTGGAAAAGGTAGAGGCGAGATAGAGAAGTCAGAAGCTTAGGGTTAGAAAGCCAACTAAAGAACAAAGAAAGTCTTATGTGGTGGTATAGTAAGGTTTCACGTAATTATTGGAATATTTTTAGTAGATATTGACAAACGTAACAATAAAGTGAGTTTGACAGTATTTTTGAGTAAAAATGGGAACAAACTATTATTCAAAATTTTACGATAGAGTTATTTATAGTCTTAATCAATCTGATTATCTAAGCCTTTGCTAAAAATGTTTGTCGCTAAGAACTATGAAGAAGATAAAGAGAAGTGGACTTGGTATTATCAACTTAATCAATCGTTTATCTATACTTTTTTCTTGCTAGAGAGTTGGTAAAGGTTTGTAGACAAAAATAAAGGTAAGTTGAATTTTCGAAGTATGAGATAAGATTCAACCAAGCTTTTAATGTCACTTGTTGTATATCTTCTAACAAAAAGCGTCCAGTCGAATTTATCTGAAAGATAATGGCAAATTGCAAACTACCAACTCTAGGAGATATGAAGTTTGGTTCTGTTAGAAAAAGATTTTGATTTATCTTGTAAGAAACAAGTAGCTAATATTATTTTGACAGGAAGTATTGGTATTTATCCTACGCTGAGAGATATAGAACTTCCAGAAGTAGATTTTACCAGAATACACAAGTGGGGTTGGGATAGATTTAGGTATCTAAGACTCTCGCAACTATTTCTGACGGTACAACTGTTCCGAATATTAAGACTTTTAGAAGAATGCGTATCTTGAATAAAAGGTTAAAAACGACTACAACGTAAAGTTTCTCGCAAATACTATATTAATAAATGTAACAGACACAATAAAAACAAAGAATATCATTAAGTTAGAAAGACAAATTAAGTTAATATATCGTTCACTAAAAGAATATTTGTATCAATCATATACGTAAATTTGTCTCAGAGTTGCTTAAAAAGAGACCGCAATATATTGCAATTGAGGACTTAAATGTAAAAGGAATGCTGAAAAACAAACATCTTGCAAAAGATGTTGCTAATTGTTCTTTTACACTATTAGAAGAACATCTTATTAGAAAGGCAAGAGAGCGTTCTATAGTAGTTCGGTTGGTGGATAGGTTCTACCCATCTAGTAAGACGTGTTCTAATTGTGGTAGTTATAAAAAGGATTTAAAAACTCAATCAAAAGAGTTTATCATTGTAATACTTGTCAAGAACAGATAGATAGAGACTCAATGCTGCAATTAATATTGCAAAAACAGACAACTATATTCTAGCTTAATTAGATTTTGATTACCTTTGAAAACTAGAGGAAAGTAGTTTTAGTGGTAGGTCAGACGTGAAGCCAGAACCACTTTTAATACATACGCCCTGAAAAATTATGAGTGTATCAAACAAAGAGTAGCGTTTAGCAAAATTTGGCTCAATATGGGAATGTCAATCGTGTTATTCAATTTTTGAGTTTTTCGCACTTTTTGACTTACGGTAAAAAGAAACTGATAGTAACTGACGAGTGTACGTGATTTTAAAGGTCGACATTACTTTGTTAAAGAGGGTGTAGAATTTGTAGATGTATAGTTTACAGCTGTGTGAGGTTTGGTTAAAATTACTGTTTTTAGAGGGGTGTACCCGAAATGAAAAAGTTAACTCAGTGAGCAATTAGATAAGTTGTACCTTGAGTTAAATGTAGGAAATCTTGATATAGCTGGTTTAATAAGAGCTTTATGTGTTTATGGTAAAGGTGAGGTTTGGATGGATTTAACTCTTGTGGGAAAGTTTAAAGTGGTGTTAACTACAACTGTATACGAGGTCTAACATAGTACAAGGCTGGTAATATAGAGACTTTCTTTGTTTTTAAGATTGGATGAGTATAAAACATTAATTAAGTGTTGTATAGAAAAGGTGGAGACTTCTGGTAAGGTAATCGGTGATTACACTTTAAAAATAAAACTAGATAAAAAGTAATGGGGTACTAGAGAGGGATGTTTAAGGGGTGATGAAATGAATGATTATATAGAATTTGTAAGTTTGGGTATTTTACAAACGTTATGATTCTAATCTTGCTCAATATTTATTAACTAAGAGAGGTATGAGTTTATGGGTTAATGCGAAGTTAATAATTTTCAAAAATAGAATAGTTTTTGCTAGATATATGTTAAGTAATTGTATTGATTATAGGTTACATAATACAGCTTTTTAAATAGGTTAAGTTTATCTAACCCTTTAAATTATGTTGATTTAGAGGTTTTCCGTTGATTTAGTAAATAGCTATAACTCTAGTTTAGAATTATTGGGGGATGGTCGTATAGTGTATTCTTGTTGTGGTTGGTCATCAGTAAAGATTTATTATTTTCTTTTCTTTGAGTCATACTTAGAATAGTTATAAGAAAAACTTAAAATGAGAGTGAGATGAAATGACAGTAAAAGGTTACGATGTGGCAGTAAAAATAATAAACGATATGTGGGGGCAGGTTCGAGACTGAGAATGGGTTAGATGCTTTGGTTAGTATTTCAGGTGAAACAGAGCATACCTCGTGAGAAAGCAGAGCCTTTTGTTTATGCTATAGAAGATAGATTAATGTCTATTGATTTGAGTTATGTTACTGACAGTAAGTATAAATATATTATGACCTATGATATAGCTAAGACTGTAGTAACTGTTAGGATTGTAATGGGTACACAGCGTCGGTGTTCGAGCTTTAAAGAGTGGATTATTAAGTTTAAATTAGTGTAGTGTTTTAGGTATGACAACTAGTGAAAAAAATTATTTAGTGTTTGGACAAGTTACAAGAGCCTAATAGTGATTTTATGTTAGGGGACTTATTTGATATTTTTAGTACTGTAAGTTTGTCAAGGCGTGATTGGGAGTTAGTTAAGTCAGCGATTCATAGATATATTTACGATAACAACGTATTTACTATGGGGGCTTTTTCCAGATGCTTTGGGTGAATTGTATGTCATTAAGGTTGATGAACATAAGACAGTAGCTAATTTAAAAGTAGAGCTTATAAGTGTTGCGAGGGTGTGTAGTTAAAGCTTGGGACTTGAAAGTAAGAATAAATTAAGTGGTATAAATTAGGTGGTGGTATTAAATGTCTAAAGGACAGGTCTTAAATTTTTACAATCATAAAGTAAGATTTAGTTGGGTTTGGTATTTAAACAAGCGTTTAGGAAAGGTTTGAGACACGTTATTATGTTTGATGTTCTTTTTGTAGTATACTTTTTATTATTTCTAAGTTTAGCAACTTTATTGTATATTGGTGTTGAGCTGATCCGGATATTGGTTTCAACATACTTGAGTGGGTGGAAGGTAATTTTACTTTTTATAATGTACTATGAGAGTGTGTTATTAGCTAGTATAGTGGGGACATTTGTTTACGTTAATGGTAAAAAGGTCATAGGGATTTGGGCAGTAGTATCGTTTTTAGTGTCTGAGGGTCTTTTTAAAAGAGCATGGAGGAGGTTACTCTAGAGACCATATGAGGTTGGTCTTTTAGGTGAGGACGAGTTGGTTTATAATAGTTATGTTGAAGTCACTTTAGATTTAGAAGAACACGGGTTACTTGAAAGGTTAAGTGATTATTTAGGTACTGATATTATGGATTCTAGGTTTCAACGTTTTTGTAAAGATTTTACGTGATTGGAATAATATTAAGGTTTCTTACGTTGAATTAAATGCAGGTTAAAGAGGAGTTATGCTCCTCTTTTATATTTTATGCTATAAATTAAAGAAAATTTTAATAAAAAGAAGGTGTTTTGAATATATGAAGAATAATATAGTCCATAAGTTTTATAAATGGAATGTGGGGGTGTAGCTAAGAGTGTAGTTAGAGGTCGGTTTGAGGACGTGATATTTAACATATCTTGGTTTTTGCTAATCTTATCTCCTTGGATATATGTAGGGAGATATGGTTTCCGACTTGTTTATTATAAATGGTTAAGGTTGATGTACTTCACACCCTTATAGTTTAATGTTAGGGTTAGTTGATGCAGCAATTTTACTGGTTATTCTTGGGTATTATATAAAATATTGGAAGAGTAAATATATAGGTCGATTAGCTTTAGTAGTTCGTGAGTTAGAATTAAAGGGCATTGTGGAGGAGAAAGATGTTAACTTTACCTTTTACAAAGGAGACTGTGGCTATTAGTAGTGGTACTGGTTTGAGATGTATACAAAGGTGATTTTATAGATTTCATAAATCGAGCTATGCCTGACGGTGACTTTACAGATTTCAAGTTTGGGGTTATTTATGTGGAAGATGTTGATTTAGAAGCTTTTGAGAGCTTACTTAGGTACAGAAGATACAAATAAATTGAGATGAATTTGTAAAAGTAGTGAAAAATTATAAACAACGAACTAATAATTCCAAGGCAAGTTTTTGTCAAAGTTGAGTTAGTTTTAAAATTTAGGACTTTAAGAAATGAGGTGATTTAAAAATGTCTTTACGATGAATTGTTGCGGGACGTTAACAGAAAGAAAGTTTGACTATTTGGTGTTTGATGAATATTTTGATTCTTTACAGGGTATTAAGATAGTTGTTGATAGAAAGCAGTTTAATGAATACGTAGATACTTTAATTAGTCAATTACAGGCTATAGAGGCTGATATGCGTGGGTTATATGGTTATTACTATGTAGTTAGTACAGACATTTTAAAAAGCTTCTATGAAAGTAAATTTACATACTGTGTGTGGTGGTGAGATTGAAAGTACAAAAGACTTTAGTTTTTACAAGAAAACGTGTTTAAAGGAGGTTTAAGGCATGGGTTATAAAGAATTTTCAAGCGTTATTAGATAGGCAAAGAAATACTGTAGAACTTATATTAGATTGGGTTGAGTTACTAGATAGCGGCAAAGGAAATATCAATGGATTCGATAGAATTTAGTCAACTCTTTTAATAAATTACGTAATGTAGGGTAAAGGTAAACGCGACTGCTTGAGGATAAAGACTATTTGTTAGTAGGTTACGAGGGCTAAAAGTAAGTAGATATAAAGTTAAGTCTTTATGTTTGTAATGGTGTGGGTGTTGATCATTCTTACACTTTTAGTAATTAAGAAGAACTGAGAGGTGTATTAAAAATGATATACAAATATTTTGTAAAATCGACAGTAGGAATAACATTTGTAGATATTTGGGATGAGGCTAAGTTAATAGTTCGTGGGAAAATCTGGATGTGGTTATGCTTTGAATTATGACTTTGCTATTGAAGTTAAACGTTTGAAAGATATAGATCGAGTTGTTCGTATATAACTAAAAGTTATGGTTATAGGGTATTAGATAATCACCTTGATAGTGATGAAATTGAAGATATTAAACTAGAGTGAGGGGTGCTTAAGGTGCAATTAGCTTATTGTTTATATAGTTGTAATAGTAATGGTGATATTAGTGCTTCTTTACTAATATCACCTGACTTTACAAAGGTTATTTATAGTGAACATGAATTAATTAGACTACCTTATGATAATGTTGTTAGTTTAGAGGTTCAATCTAAACGAGAAGTTATGGGGGACATTAGCTAAGTTAATGGTGTTAGGTTTTGGAAGTGGTGACTTATAGGGATGCTTTACAATATTGGAAATCTCAAGGGTTGTTAATAGGTTTAGGTGATGTAAGCAACCTTTAATTTTAGGCTTTAAGTAGTGGTAAATTAGACCGCTATTTAGTAGTTGACTCAAGTGTAGACCAGTTTGGTTGTGTTTCAATAGTAAAATCACTACCGTAGCTTTGGTAGTTAATGTTAAAACGTAAACGTGAATTAAACAATCTAGATTGGACTTTAAAAACGAGGGTATGGTTTTAAAGTATTTAGTTAATTTGTTTTGTAGTAAGATTATAGTAAGATAGAAAGGTGCTGTATATAAGAAATGTACAGTAAATAAGAGGTAATGTGTTTAGTAGAAAAAGATTTTAAAATATAGATTTTATTTGGTGTTCTTACTGTTGTTAGGGGGCTTTAGTAACTCAAGGTAAGATAGTTTATGGTGTTGAGTTTACGCACTCTCAAGCTTTACCATCATCTGACCCAACTATAGGGTTGGAATTAATCGACCACCCAGTGAGAGTACGAACTTTATGGGGATATACCCGTGAGGGTTCAAGTGTAACAACAGCACAGGTAGGAGTTAAAAGGACTTTAAAATTCAATTTGTTATTAAGAAAGATGTGACTACGACAGGGGATATAACTGGATTGAATTTTGGTAGGTACTAAAGTCAGAATAAAACCGAATAGTTATTACTTGGGTTTTGAGTTGAACAATTATCTTGCACCCACCTTAACTCGCTGTAGGATTTACACGTCACTAACAGAAGTTTTTGATATGTCATTACACTATGGTATTAGGGATAAGTATGTGGATATGACTGGTTATGATAAGCTTAAACCCTCATGGTTTGTGGATGGTGATGTAGAGTTCGAGTTCTATTTTTAACAAAGGATGTTGCGTAAGTGAGCAGGTGTTAAGCAACTTAAGAAACATAGGTTAGAGTAGATTACGTTGTAGAGTGCACAAGAATTTTGAGGATGAGTACTTCTAGCTATCCGGATATATTACGGATGCCAACTCTGTCTGCAAATCTCGGGAGATAGTCACCGTGAATAGTGGTGTAAGAATATACCTCAATTTCCCGCGCTGATTTATATTCCATTTACCTGATGGGGTTTTTGTGTAGATCGGAATGGATAAGAAATATCCGGAGTCCCCTGCTGGTCGAGGGGCGTGACTTGACTATAACGTTGCATCCTTCTTTAGTGGGTCTTTAGAGATGACTTGGAAAGGTTTTTGAAAATTAAAAGTATTTGAGTGTACCTATCAACTTGAGGGAGATATAAAGTCAAGTTACGAGTTTACGGTAGATAGTGACGATATTCCTAATATAAAGATGCTTAATGTAGAATAAACTTGTTGAGACGAGTAGACCTTTGGATTTTATTAAAGATCAGCAGTTCTTGGTCTTACACTGCAATGGTGATTATATAAACACAGACTCAGGGGACAAAGCATTCCAGCTCAAGCTATTCTAAGGGGTAAGATTGAGGTTCAAAAAGGTTTAAGGTTGAAGCGGTTTCATATTCAGGATAGGTTGGGAGGTACACTAGTTTATATATAAAAGCCTGACGGTACACGTGTTGAGTTACAATCGGGTGGTGTTGGATGGTACGATGAGCTATTACGAGAAAGGGGTATTTACTTATCCTTATTATGTTTACAAAGATAGATAATTATGAGTATATTGAGTTGTTTATAAGAGACAGTTGGTCGCTCTAACATTATACGGACTTTTGAGATTACGATAAAGACAACCACAAGATAGACTTCTACAACTTACAGGGTTGGTGGACGTGAGAAAACTGTATAGGCATAGGAAACCAGAAACCTGGGTTTAGACAGAGATAATCAAACGTTTTAAATACAGATCTGGGGTATCTTTATACTTTAGATACAACGAACACTTTGCTAAAGGACCCTTATTGGGAACATAGTCGAGGGTATGTTGCTTTTATAAATATGACAGGGGATGGAGTTACCTCACAGCTCTACGTCTGAGAAGTTAGAGTGAACTGTAGGAGGATATATTTATGATTTAACAGAAACAAAAGATACTAGTGCTTTTCATGTACTCAACATCGTTAACTTTTTACCAGTATTTCAAGATGAGTGTCTACGTTAACAGGTAAGATATTCTCACAATCATCATAACTTTGTACCTGATAGTATAGCAGATGTTAGCAGTACGTCAACCTGACGATGATACTAGGTCTTTAAAAGATAACTACGATAGTTCAACAAATAAAAGAATACGTGATAAATCACACTACCAATCAATTGAAGTTTACAGGTAGCAGCATTGATATGATACTACTGATATTAATGTAGTAAATACAGATGATGTGTACACTTTGAACATTATTTGATGAATAAGTCCAATCAATCTTATAGCAACGTTGAGGGTGAAGTTACATTACCAAAAAGAGTGGTATTAACTGAGCTGGCAACAACCGATCTGCAAGGCATAAGGTTCTTTATATAAGGTAGGAGACCCTTGGGTTGAGAGTCCGTGCAAAATCTTGAGGATGTGACTGATTTTAAAGTTGTAAATTCTAAAGTAGAGGGCACGTCTTTAGGGCACAGGATGAAGTTAAGACTGTAGCAAAAGTAAGAGTGAAAGATGTATTTTATGGGAACCACTTTGGTGATCAGTGAAGCAAGATGATAGTAAATGGGGGCATCTACTAAAGCTCAAGATGTTAGAGTCGAATATTATGGACAAAAGACTGGCCACATTTGACGGTACTTTAAAAAGTACAGTATGTAAATATAAATGGCGTGATTTGTTAAAAGAAGCTGCTGATTTGCGGCGTGATGGAACTAACTACGAGGTAAAAAGTTACAGACTTTGAAAAAGGTGGTAAGAATTATGGCTTTGGACCATGTAGACAGGATTTGACGAAGGTCTCATGAGGGTACCAAAACAAAGTAATAAAAAGTGTATATGAAAGAGAAACCCAGGGTTTATGAGCTACCTGTAGGTGGTAAACAGATTTTTACATGGGTGTGCTGTTTAGTTTACTAGGCACTTTTGGTGATTGCTAGGTAAACATAAGAAATTTAAAGCGTAGAGGACTTTGAAGATGAAGATAGGGTGCAAATTTTGACAGGTGTACGCTCAAAAAGAAAATAACTGCAGCGGTAAGATAGTTGTGCCTGATGGCACGATGTTTGTTTTATAATAATAAAGGCAGATATTGGACTTTGCACCTTATTCACACTTAGTTGTGCAGTTGAGGTAAGAGACGTTGCTGAACTTAAAAGATTATAATGGACTTTAATCTCATTTAGGTTTAGATAGTATAGAGTTGTACGACTATTTGGGTATGGTAGCTGATGGTTTAAAGGTTGGACGTAATGCTGTGGAAAAGTCGTTAGTAGTGGGCTTTAAACATAGTTATTAATAACAGGCAAACCTACTATCAAATTTTAATATTATGTGATAGCAAGGTTTCTATGCGTATAACGAACATAGAAAGAGAGGTGATATTGTGAAAGTGAAAGAGGTATTACAAGTATTGCAAAATTTCAAGACCCATGTTAGCTAGAAGGTAGTAAAGATGGTAAGTTGAAAGTAACTGTAAAAGGCAATGGCAGGTAGGATTATGATGTAGATAGTGTCTCCAAGATGTTGCTGAACAAAGATATTGAACGTAAAACGCACACTCCATGCTAGTATCTACTAGCAAACAAAAAGACAGATTTAGAAAATCAAAGGAGATTACTAACTAATTTTGTTTTCAAAAATGGGTATGTAATAAATGGTGCTTTTTCAAGATGTAGCTAGAAGGATTAGTTTTAAGAAACGTGATCAGTTTTTAACTTATTAGATGAGGCTTTTAGCTGGTAGGGTTAAACGTGTGGTGATAACTTATAAGGATCGTATCTCTAGGGTTGGTTTTGAAACTATTTACTTATTTGTTTAAAAAGCTTTGGTTGTGGAGGTAAAGGTGATAGACCAGTGAACTAGGTCTGAGAGAAGCTGGAGAAGGAAGAGATGACAGCTAGTTAGTTTTATTACATTGTTATTCTGGGCGAAACTCTACAGTAACAGACGATTAAAACGGATAAAGCGAGATATTGAAAGATGATAGTGCAAAGGGTTGAAAAACATGTGTAAAATCAAGTAATCCTTACCATTCTTTATTAGGGTAATTACACACACAAAGCGAAAAACCTTTATAATCATGCAAACTATTTAGTAAGACAAGAATTTTGTAAGAATAATAAGTGGTTGCGTATGCGATTATTAGATAAGATTTTAAAGGGTGATTTGACCGACGATGATTATAGGCAACGCCCTCTGCACAGTCAGCAACAATTATTAAGATTAGTAGATAAGGTTTGGGTGTCATAGAAGCATAAAAGACTGGTCTTGAAAAATCCAGGATAAGTATTTAGGTAAACCTAAAACACCAAAGTATAAGAGCAAAGATGGTAAATACGTACTTGTTTTAACGAGTCAAGAAGTGAAACTTAAAGATGGTATGATGAAGTCTCCAAGAGTTTAATGGCTTTTGAAATTAAACCTAGATTTGTAAATCTGGATAATTATGTAGAGTTTAAACAAGTTAGGGTAGTACCTAATTATAATTCTTCGTGTTGAGCTTGTGTATACAGTTGAGACTCCTGATAAATAGTTTAGAAGATAATGGATGTTGGTACGGTGGGTATTGATATTGGCTTTAGATAACTTAGCAACCGTTGTTAGTAATAAGGGTTGTGAACCTTTTGTTATAAAACGGTAAAGGCCTTAAATCAATAAATAAGTATTACAACAACACAAATGTCTTATCATCGAAGTATTAGTAAGAAAGTTAACAATAAAGATTATACTAATAGCTAGCCATACTTACAGAGTAGGAATTTAAAAGTAGATGACTATTTAAGCACAAAGCTAGTAAGGAAGAATCGTTGATTATAAGCTATTGAGAACAATCCACAATACAATAGTTAGATACAAGAATTGGAAGCTAAAATTTAAATTAAGTAAGGTTGTAGAATCAGTCATTTGTAGGGTTGCCACACAGAAAGTTAATAGATATGGTGCAGTATAAAGCACAAAACGTGGGTGATAAATGAAGTACTTGCTAGAAGAAAGTTATACAAGTGGAACTAGTAGATAACGAGTTACCTATAAGAGAATTATAACAAGAAACGTAGGGTTTCACGTGTGGTTTATTTCGTAGGGCAACAAAGGTATAAAGATAAATGCTGATGTTAACGGGGCATACCAAATATTAAGAAAAAGTATTCCCAAAGGTTACCTCCTGGATGACAGAGGCGTAGCGTTACATCCAGTTAAAGTAGGTATTATATAATATTGATTAACAGATATTTTTAGTATAAAAGACGGTTTTAATCTTTGATAATAAAATAACAACGTTTAGAATTTACGAAGCTGATAAAATTTATAAACTCTTTACGGAGTTTTCAGAAGCACGATAGGTTAGTTGGATTTGGGACGAAGCTGGCAGGTGTTATAATAAGCAACTGGAGAAAGAGGAGTTTGAGTTGAAAGAAATTTATAGAAGATAGCGTACGTCCAAACAAGTGTTCTTGTTAATGGGCATGCCAACAGCTGGGAGCGTATTATACTTTTACCGAACAACTGGTTTTGTATTAAAAATTTACAGTGATGATTGCTATTTAGAGCCAGTGGCGGACTACGCATTCAACTTTGAGGTAGCTCGATTAAAGCCACAGGAGCGTTTAAACAAGTTTACACATGCGCTTGAAGAGTATATATATATTCTGGTGACTTTGATGAGTTAAAACAAGTGTTCTAACGTTTAGGTAGTTTAGGACGTACTGATGGTGACCCTGAGTACGGAAGCTATTTTAAACGATACTTAAGCTGAAAGTTCTAGTAGTATAGGATTGAATTATGGAAATTTATTGCGTGTACGAAGTACACCGATTTGAGGACAATATTTAAAAATAACTTTGTTAAATATAGTTAGTTTACGTGTTGTTGATAAGCACGGGTACTAAGCATAAAACGAAAAGTCGTAGTAGTTAAAAGTTAAGCACTTTGAAGAGTATAGGGGCGAGGCGTTAATGTTTAGTTAATCATGGCACTGTCCTCGCTTTATTCTATGTAACGTTAGATGTTTAGTGACCGGAAATAATGAGGAAACAGAGAAGAAGTGAGGGCGTACCAAATATCTAATCAAGCTCATGTTAATGATTTTGTAAATAAGATAAAAAGGACCAGTAGGTGAGGATGGGTAAAAAGTGGGGTATTTTACCGTCTCAGATAATGGGCACAAGCGGCTTTTTGAGTCTGCGTGGGGTACTCAAGCAGTAAAGAGTAACAATAACTTCTTTTGGTATTCGGAGAGGGAGTTATGACTCGAAGAAGTTTAAAGACTTTGATGATTGTTTGAGTTCTTTTGTAAGAATTTTTATAAGATGAAATTAGAATCTTACGATGAAAATAATAAAAATCAGGTAGTGCTATAGAAATAGGTAAATTATTAAATATAAACTATGCTCCTAGGTGGGAGAATCCGAAATTATGATAGTTTGTTTTGGGGTTTTTATAAGAATTACAACTTTGCACAGTATGATGAGAGATGCGTTTCCAAAAGGTTATAAAGAGTACCTTGATTTAGAGGAAGTTCGTAGTGGTAAAGAAACCAGTGGTTTTACGTACTCAAAGGTAGTAGTTGAGTGGCTGCCGGGAGCACCGTCGGATATAGAAGATGATAAGATAGATGCTGGTGCTGATGTCAAGAGTGTTGGTGACACCTAGTAGCAAGGTATCTGATGGTGGTGGTAATACCCGCTAATTGGTCACCCTAGTGAAGATAAGATACCGAACATGCCAAAGGATAGGGATTTTAAAGATACAGATAAGTTAGATAAATTGTTTTTAACTAAGTTGCTGAGCTGACTAAAGAAGTTCAAGGTATAAATAAATGGGTAGAGGAAAACGAAAGTACGTTTGATAGTGTTTTTAATAACAGGGCGTCGTTTATTAGCTCTAGCTGGTTTAATCTAGTAATATTACCTGCTTTGCTAGTAGCTTTGTACATTTGATTTATGGGTATGGTAGGAAATTCTCCAGCTTTAATTTTGTAACGTTTGGTAAGGCTGGTTGATTACGATGCTTGTAAGAGTCTTGTGGTTTGAGAACTAAGAAGAAAGCTGGTATTAAGTACTTTTGCGACAGGTGACTTAATAATGTGGTCAGAGTATATTATCAATAGTAGGTATAGGTTTGATAAATGGGCATATTTATATTCAGCTAGGGTAATTCTAAGTGACTTTTATGGTACATGGGTAGGATTGTAAGAAAGTAGTATGAAGTAGATGGCATTAAGAAAGGAGCGAAGCTCTGTTAGAAAAGTAGGTGATGTTGTAGCAGTGGTAGGTATCGTGTAGTTGACTTGATAGGTACTCGGTGCGGCTAGTGTGTATTTAGTAAGTGATACTAGGTTAGGAAGTACTCTAGCGATGAAAGAGTTGATAGTAACCAGACAAAGCGTGGTAAGATGCACTACAACATGGTAATCCATGGAAACTAATTTACTAAGGTCTTTTAATCATCCAGCGATACCAATGAGGCTACAGATACAGAAGATTGAGGAAACAAGTTCTTTATATATCTTAATGGAGTAGTGGATGGAGGTTCATTGTACTATATATGCTAAGGATGAATTTGCTAAAGGGTTTGCAGATAAGTGAGGATAAGATAGTACAGGGTATTGAGCTGCGTGATGTATTAAGATATTTGCATGAGCATAGAGACTCAAAAGTAAATTTATCGAGATGCAAAACCCTCAGAATATAATGTTGAAATAGTCATTGACATCGAGTTGTGAGACTTTGGTATTTCGAGGGAGATTTACGATGGCTATGATGATATGGAGAATACAACACTGGTTGGGTAGTACATAGGTTTTGGCTGCACCTGAGTGTACGTTGGAAAAAGGATGCTCGTTTTGGTCGATGAAAGATCAGATATTTACGCGATTAGGTAGGGTATTGTATTATTTAGCTACAGGGCGCATTATCCTGGGATTTAAGTGAGACACATGTAGTACCAATTAGAAAGTATAATGAGACCCAGGTCTATGAGGTTTGTGAGAAGACACGCAAAAGCTACAATGTGAGTGATTACTTCAGAGCGTTGCAAACGGTAGGTGAGATGTTGTAATGATTTAGGGAACACTGATGATTGGGTGTGGGAATATAATAAAGATATCCTTTAGACTTTAGAAGACGTTAGTTGGTTTAAAGCTTTACCAAGTGTGTGGTATTATTTCATATCTGGGTGCGTAGCTTCTTTTTGCACGAGCAGACAGGAGTCTCAACACTTTTAGTAATCCTGTTAACCTTTAGGTGTAGCCAACTCGGGATACAGGAAAAGTGTTAGGAAAGCACAAAATTACGTCCTTTGGAAATTAAGGCTACTATACTTTGACAGACTATGCAAAGCGGATGGTACTTTTAGTATGAAGGGACAGACAAATATGAATTTTCAAAAAGTGTTAATAGGTGAAATTTACAAGATTTACGTGGTGTTAAAGGTTACGCGATTTGGCTTTTGATGGGTGAATTATATTGGTTTTATCAAGGTGATGGTGGATCGAGTACCAGCAGTAACTTGGTTTGATGATAGCATGTGAATTATGGGCCAGAGATGGTACAGGCATAAGCTGTTGGCGTACTTGGAGTTAGGGAAATTTAAGAAAGATATAGTAATCTCTACACATGGCGGAGGGCGTCGGGATAGCAGGTATGTAAGACTTGATGGGCACTTTTAAAAGAGTAGTATACTTTGAGATGTTTCTAACGATATGATGAGAACTAACATTAGTAGGAAGTATTTATGACGCTTTAGATAGCATATGGGTATCACAAAGACGATGGTGTGGGTGCTGAGGATATGAAGTTGATTTGTTGGGCGGACATAGCTGGTAAGAATTGCTGGAATGCAACATAGCAGCTACAGCACAGTTAAAGGATGTGAAAGGACAACGTGAACCCAAGAAAGGTGAGCATCATCTAAGTTACACGATATTTTCGTAAAATAGAGAGCAATGCAAGAGGGTGTTTTAGCTCATTTTACTAGTAATGTACCGTATACACTAAAAGATGGCTTCAAGAAGCTCTACAGAGGGTCTTTAGCAAATAAAGGCAAATTTAAGAACACTGTTTTAAAAAGGAACATCGACCGAGGGTATTTATAAAATAAAATTATGAAAATAAAATAAGATGAATCACTGTTGATTAAGTAGAGTTTAGGTTTAGTGTACTGAGCCTGGCTTATTTTTGTATTTTCTAAGGCTCGAGGTGCTTCTAAAATAAAAGGTAAACGGACTATGTTATATTAGGTTAGAATATGTAGTGAAATTAGCAAAACACAAGGAGGTGTTTTTATTGTTAAGAGGTTTTGACTTTGGTGCTTTGGTGTGGTGTAACCTTGGTTAGTTTTGGGGGTTTTAGCGGTACGTTACTGGGACATAAAGGAGTAGTAGCTAGGTAAGACGGATATGGGAAAGAAAGTACGCGTAGTTAGGGTGCGTTTGCAGGTAATGGAAAAGTCGAGAGATCTACGTCAGATCAAGATAAGTTAGAGCACATTGCTGGCAGTCCACCTTTTCTGTAGCGCGTATTTGATAGCGCTTGAGCAAAGAGTAGTGCAGTTACAGAGGTCATGCTAGGAGAGAGATCTTATATATATATATACTCCAGGTAGTGGTATAGGTGGTATGGATAAGGCTAGGCAGGGTACAAGTTAGGATAAAGCAGGGATCGGAAGATAATAAGGAATCTGTGGTGGTGAGACGTTGCTACTCGCTTTGTTAGATAATGTGAGATGTTGATGTATACGAGGGGTACCAGTGTCTTAGGTAGATGGAAGATAGGGATAAAGCTGGAATGATAGTACACGGTGTTGGTGAGATAGTGAGCTGCGGAGCATCGAGAAGAGAGACAGAGAGAGGGCGCAGCGTCTGGAGCGACAGGATGGTGGTTGACTTTGGAATGGTAGTACTCCAGGTTTTAGATACTCTTGATGCTGCACTGACATAGCGAAAGCATTGCTTTACAGAAGTTTTTAGAATAATGAGCCACTGGGTTGAAGACGTTGAGGTAACACAGGCTTTAGTTGACGAGGTCGATAGTGAATACTTAACCCGCGTGTTGGTTGATGGGTGATGGCGTTGAGGGTATTGGAAGATATTATTGACGCAGACTTAGAGGATGTTGAATTGAGTATGTTACCAGGTATTAAACGTGAAGTTGATAATTTTAGTGATGATGTAGAGAAGTTCTTGAAGATGATGTTTATGTTACACACACAGGTCTTGGTTAAACGATAACACTTGAAGTTGATTATGTTACTCAAGTAATTTGTAGATGATGAAGATGAATATAATACTCAAGAATAGTAGAAAATGATGATTATGACACCAGGGTACTTGCAGGAAGATTTAGAAGGTCATACGCAAGCAGCATAGACAAATGAGGGTATTGAGCAGGTGAGTATTGTATAGGTGCCAAAGTGGAGAATACGTGGATTTGTTGAAGTAGAAAATGAAAGTAATCTATACAAATTATGAGATGGAGGACAAATAGTGCAAATGAGAAAGAAGCTGATGTATTAAAGAAAGTAGCTTATAGAAGTCGGCTGAGTGGTAGCTACAATTGCAGTCTACAAAGTATTAGGCTGAACAAGAAACAGAAGAATCCTTGCTATAGGATGAAAGTGATTCGCACACTCAGCAAATGATGATACAAAGTGCCTTTTGTAAAAGGGTACTTATGAGGGCAGACCTGAAGGTTAGAAGGTAAAACTCGTTGTATGCGTTCAAGTCTGATTTACATTAAAACTAGATTTTGATGGGTTAGAATGTAATCCGAGTTAAAATTTTAGAAAGATGACGTTATTTTACTGGATTGATGATACAAGGCTGGCTGATGTGGTATTAAGTAAGTATGCATCGATGTTACGTTAGACAAGTCAGAGTTAGTGATTTACCTGTAGAGTATAAAGCCGTTTGAAAGATAGTAAGTGTAACAATCATACATGTTGTTATTGGTGAATTGAAAGATAAACGTTGGTTTATGATGCTCAAGTATCTAGAAAAGTTAAATTTAGCATTGATGGTACTGGTGGCGTAGCAAAAGTCTATTCTATTTGTACAAAAGTACCTTATATTAAAAGTGTACCGATGGTAAACTTGTAGTAGAAACACAACACTGTTGATGACATAGAGGTGTTGACTTAACTATCAACGTGGTGAGTTAGAAACTTAAAAAGGGTACTGATAATAGGTTTTAAATTGAGACTTGGTTCCTTTTAAAAGATATAGAGACGAAACCAAAGAATGGTAAAAGTACATTTTAACAACTGTAACCTACAAGTAAAAGTGGTGATAAAGAAAACAACTAGTAGGGATGACGAGCAACTACCACGTAATCCAACGCGTTTGATTTTGAGTTAAAGAGTACAGATGGGGTTGTAAACTGGAAAGAAAGCTATAGTAGGTAAGACTCAGCTCGGGGTATAGTATACATTTTGGGTTTACTGAGAGAACATTCTGTAGAATTAGATAAAGTAGAATTGTGGAAAGACGGTAAAAGTTACAAGTAGCAGTGTGTAGGGTAGTGGTTCTAGGAGGGAATCTGATGACTTACGTGCAGGTACAGGTACTTTACGAGGTGAAAAACTGGTATCTGATACTGGGTTGGGCAACCAAAGTAGGTGAAATCGAGGTAGTTGAGGGACAGACAAAGCTCCAGAGGTAACAGGAGTAATTTGGTAGTGGATGCGTGGCAACTGATGGTAAGTTGAGCTGTGGTAGGAACTCCCTGATGTACCATTTTGAGGTACGTGATGAGAATGGGTTATGTTCTGTGGTTATCAAAGCTAACGGTACTGAGGTTTTACAACATGATATTTCCGCGACCATTCAACATCTTTTGTGGATCGTCTAGCAGGAGCTAAGTAGCAAACTGGACTCTAATGGTAAGGTTAAGTTAGAATTTATTGTTACTGATAGGTTTGGTAATGTAAAATACGAAAGTAAGAGAATTTTACAGTACAAATATACGTCCATCTATTTTTATCAGCAATCTCACACAACTGGTGTTAATCAGGTAGTATTTGAGCAAGACTTGTTTGCTTGATAAAGATTTTAAACTTAAAGGTCGATGCCAAGGGATACTAAGACTATAATGTTTATTAACCTAAAACAAATGTGAAGCAGCTAGTTTTTGATGCGTTATCTTCACTAGTAAGTTTAAAAGCACATTTGATAGGGGTTAGGTATTAAGTCAGTTAGGGTATAGTAGTGATGAATATAGTTTATTGAAAGTTGTATAAAAGATCTGAATGGTGAGTTTATAGTAGATGATAAACGTCCAACTGGTGCATGTTTAAAGGTTAGGACTTACCAAAGGGGTTGATCTGGCATACAACGAAACCTACAGGTGTAAGTTTGTAGCTATGGATGACAAAGCTTTGAAATCAGTTAGAATTTCAGCGAATACTGTTATTGGTAGACGAGGGACAGTAGTTAAGACAGAAGTACACTCATACTTACAATCTAAGGAATATCCCATTGACTTAAGTAAAGGTTCAAGTATCGCTGATGGTAAGATAGTAATAGAAGTTGAAGTTGAGGATATGCTAGGTAAAAGTCTACGTTTAGAACAAGAGTTAAAAATAGATACTGCAGGATTTAACTTCAACTGATTTTTAAATTAGGTGTAGATAAAGATTATAAACTAACAGGAACAGGAGCGACTTGTCCAGAAGCACCGTAGTGCTGAGTACAATAAGTGGCTTACATAATCCAACGGGTATTGCTAAGTACAGAGTTGCTGGCAGATAAAGATGGTTTAAAAATGCTAGTTGGAAAAGCGAAGGTGAGATACAATACCTTATGTTGATAATCTACAATGGGTACACTTGAAGATGCTACAAGGGTCGATTATCAGAGCCTATAAAATATAGCAGGTGCTTTAGATCTAGGAGGTAGTGCAAATAGCTACTAAGGTGTATTTTAGACAATAAAGGTGTAGATATAGCTTACGACAATAAATCTAAGATGGTTGGATGAGTGAGTTTCGTGGGTAACGGTACCCTAATGATACAAGGTTAGTGGATAACTTACCTACATAAGGGACAAGGTTTACTTTTAATGGTGAGAAAGTTTTAGATAAGGTTGTTTATGAGGATCAAGGACTTCATCTAAAAGGTGAACTTTGAATTTAAGTTACTTTTACTTAAGAAATACATGTAGAGGTGACAAAAGGTCAAAAACAGGCTAGAAGTTAAAGCAGAGCTATGACAAGGCTGGTAATGAAGCGAAAGAAAGGAGTTGTTACGTACAACATAGATTTAGAGGTACCATTAGTTCTGAAATATGATGTTGAGGGCGATGGGTTGAAATGATAGTAAGAACAAGAAATTTTATACAGATAAACCTTATAGGATAAAAGCTAAAAGATATAAAATCAGCATCAGGTATTTCCAAAAGCGTTTAAGTTTACAATGATAAAGGTGATGTTAGCTTCAGAAGTTCCTATGTAAATGGGGTTTCGACTAGATGTACCGAGTGGGGTTCTGTCGGGTGTTGCCAGAGAACAACTTGGGTGGTATGGGTGGACTACTTTGTCGCGGTTCTGGATTAGTGAGCATGAAACTGCTCCCAAGACGGTGGAGAAGTCAAAGATAACAGAGTTCCCTACGACAGGTGGAAAGATTGGTATGTCGACTACTCCTGTACAGCAACTGTTGAGGGTCTTGACGAAGAGAACTTAAGTGAATTTAAAGTAGCCCTAACACCAAAAGGAGTTAATCTCTAAAGGGTATGAATTAGAGAAGACTACAGAGCACTTTTAACTGTGGACTTTAAAGGTTTAGAAGGTGTTAGAGGACAAAAATCACTTATAATGGTACGGAGTATGCATAGTGATGATAAAAATGCTTTATAACTTCTGTATGTAGTGGCGATAAGAGGTCATGAAACTGTAAAAGCCAGTACTTTTTATGTAGATGACGAGAAACCAGTTTTAACTGGGGAGTTGAAAACAAAACTTTAGTATATGGTGATAATTTATTCTTTAAAGACGAAATACGTGCGGGTATAACTGCGGGTTCTTTATCAGGTATTAGAGTGTAACTTTAGGTGGTAAAGCCTTAGATTTAACGCAAAGATTTAGTACGTGATACGGAGTTGTTGGATGAGGATGATAGTTGTAACTAACAATTTAGGTGTTTTGACAACTAAAAACTTTATGAGGTTTTAGGTATTACAGGTAAGACTGTTTATATAGATAAAGAAGCTCCAAGATTGGGTATGATATTAAAGGTCAAGGTAACTATAAAGATGAGCGAGGACGAGTTTGGTATAGTTTCTTTACAGAATTTCGAAAGCAAACTGAGTAATGTAAGGCTTTAGGGTACTATGTAGTTAAAGTAAATGGACATGTAGTAGCTAATAAGATATTGGATGGTAAGAACTAGTTCTACTGAGGTCATTGACTTTGCTAGTGCTGAAACTGTAACTGATGGGTTTATAACATTGAAACCGTTATTCCTAGCGAGATACTGAGGCAGGCCGAAGAAACCAGAGCTACACGCAGGTAGTCTATGTGTAGACAAGGCTGAGCGGATCTTCGAGGGTTTGCCCTAGGGTGATACTATTGAGCCAACTCCGCATAGCGCAGAGCTATTATGTAAAAGGTTCTAGAATTGATATTCAAAGGGTATAAATTACAAAACTCCAGTCAACTGGTGCTAAGTTGCGGCAGGAGATGGTGTGAATGACACTGACGCAGGTAAAGGTGATTATACCTGGAACGAGCAATGCTACATCACATAAAGACAATTTAGGACTTAGTTCTAAGGAATATACACTGGAAAGTTTGCTAGCTACCTACTTTAGATAAGGATACTTTTGGCAAGTGATACGTGAGCCGGTAGGTACCTAAGTAATTTAACGCCCAGAATGGTGGGCGACGCAAATACTTATGTAATAACAGTAAATTGGGTAAATAAATGTTTAGGGTACAGATGTAAATGATGATAAAGGATTATATAAACTTTGAGGTAAAAGGATGATAAGGTTGTTTGTTTTAGATGGCTCAAATCATGAATTAACACTTAGAAAGAATTAGGGTGCAGCCTGAGGACGGTCATCATACCGTGGCCTACAATAATGGCGAAGACAAGTGGCTGGCATGTGCATGAGGAAAGCAAGGTGCAGTATTTAGATTACCAAAGCACCTGAGGTTAAGAATCTTGAATTTATAAAGCAAGAGGGTCAAGCAAAGAGGCAGTACGTTAACCACTTGACCTTGGAGGCAGACTTTCTTTCCAAAGTGGCACCCAAGCAAAAGCACATGTAGAGACGGTGGTATTAGTTCAGGGGTACATCCCAAGTTGAGGCGAGCTGAAAGATGCTGCTGGTGGCACCAGATACCAAGAAAGCAAAGAGAGGATGGCGGCGTTTCATAGATATCCCGGCAGACTTCAAAGGTTGATCCAAAGCAAAAGTTTGGGGATAACTTAGGTAATGAGTTCTAAATGTGGTGCTGATGGTAGCAAAACTTGAACTTGCAACTAAGAAACACAAGGGTATGAGGTTAACTACTAGAACTGTACTATAGGAAGGTTACCAGCAGTATCGAGGAAACATTGATATGCAAGGTTTATTTAATCAGAGTGTAATGTAATGTGGTATAAATTGGAAAGCATTGCACAAATAGGCCTTTGACGGATGCACATACCAATGAGGCAGAACTGAAAATAAGTGGTACTTCTAGAGGTAAAGTAAGTGAGAACCTGCAATACAGTGTTAGCGTAACTGACACGCAGGCATTAAATATGAGAATTCAAAATCAGATAGATACTACTGCCCAGATAAGATAATACAATTATTGGGAAAAGTTATCATAGAACCCAAGAAAGTTACTAGCGAAGGAGAAGAACCAACCCTGCTGACGCAGAAGATGAAGAAATGATACCTACATCAAAGGGAAATTTACAGAGGATTTGATAGAATTGGGGATGAAGACTGATCAGAATACTATGTTACAGGACTTTGCAGATAAACTGCACCAGTAGATGTAAGTTGGATGGACAAACTATAAAGAAACAAATTATTATAGAAACAGAACTGCTAACAATCCGTACGAACGTAAACTTTGATGCAAGTAAGTCACACAGGTGGCGCACTGGCGAAGGGTAAGTAGCGGTGGAACGGCGGCAGCTAGTAATGGCCTTGTGGAGTGGTGAATAGGCTAACCGTTGGGGAGACGCAGGTGCAATGGAAGATTAGCGATAGTGGTGATAATGAACCGGTAAACCTGCAAGTAAGTGACAGATGGAGCTGTCTAAGACAGTGATGGCTTACTAATTAGAGACAAATAAAAGTAACGGAGGAGGCTGTAATTTCTGAGACAGGGCCTGGGGTGATGGAAAGTTTTTGAAGTAGAGAATTTTCACCAAAGAGCCAAACATGATGATTATTAATATCGTTAACAAAGTAAGGTAGAGGACATGCAAGTGTGAATGTATAGTTTATTTTAAATAGGTTTGAAAGGATGATGTTGAAGATAATGTTGGCACTGAAAGAAAAGAGAGGAGAGCGACAGTAATGTCAGAGATGGTTTGAGCATACGCTCAGCTAGATGGGCAGGTTGGACAGATATTAACGCCCGTGTTGTAGAAAGTCGTGACTCTCAAAGGTACTTGATGTTTTACAGGGTAATTTACGACAAAGAACTTGTAAAGAGAATGGAGCTTTCGTATGTGCAAAAACAGTAGATAAGTCTGGTAAGACTTCGCGATCCAGGTAGCGTTAAGACGAACTTTATTGTGGATACTGTAAAACACCTAACATAGTATTTGTAGGAGCTGAAGACAACGAGTTTATAGAAAGTACGGCATCAAAGTAACCGTACAGGGAACTGATAATGTTAAGTTACAAAGGTGCTAAGGTACTTGTAAATGGTATGAGGTTAACTTTACAGATGATGTGAAAACGTGGGTTTATGGATATTTACTTAGATGGTAGATGATCAAACCTTATGTTTTCAGAGGCATTAGCAACGGATTTAGCTAGGTAACAAAGTTGAAGCGACAGCAGTAACTTTTATGTATCTACAAATAGTTTCTTAAAATCCAAGGCTTCTATTTGGTTTAAGGTATTATTAGGTACTTTAGGTTTAGTGAGTGCTATAGTAACTTATCTAGCTGGACGTTGGGTAGTATTAACAACGAAACGTAGACGTGATGAGGACAAATGCGTTAGAAGGTAAGTAAGGATAGCGATAGTATAATTGAGGGTTATTGTTTTTAATGAGATGGTTCTAGGTTAGCGCACCAACCTTGGAGACTGTAACCTCAAAGTGTACAGAATAATGGTAGTTTTAAATTTAAAAAGAGCTTTTATGAACTGAGTAAAATTTGAGATAACTCCAGGAGGATATCCAAGAAAGACTTGGTATAGGGGATGATGGTTACGAGGCGTTATTAGCAGGGAGCTTGAGACAACGTTGAGATATGTTAGCGGAATTAAGGATTTTGATACAATTTAGTGGCAACGATGAATTGATTTTTGATACAATTAAGTTTGGGGTATTGGATTGTTCTGCTAGGCGTATACGTGGTCGTTCTCCTAAAGTTGTTATTGATATGGATTTCATTAAAAGGTGTTGAGAAGAGTATAACTAGTCATTTAAGGTTAGTGCATCAGGAGTTTGAGGTCAACACAGGTTTTAATTTAGGGTTAGATTTAAAGTTTGTAGTTAATTTTAGTGACTTAGGGGGTAGCTCCCACTGGTAGGATTAAATGAGACTGAAAGAGGGTAATTAAGAGAGGTCTTAGAGGAATATGGGCCATGCGATAAAAGGTGTCTTTAAGTGGTTATAAGCAAGTCAAAGTTTCTATTGTAGGTATCGAGGAAATATTAGGGTACCATGAAAGTCGTCAGTCGTGCGAGGAGAGCTTTTAGTACTTGGGATTCAGGGATTCAAGAGTTGAAAGAATAAAAACAAATAAGGTGTGGTATAGTTTAATTAAAGTTTTTAATAAACTATACAGAACAAACGAAAGAAAGGAAGCCTTGTAAAACAAAAGGTAGGTAAAACAAAATGAATAGAGTAACAGTATTTGCAGCGAGTAGTATCTCATCATCTGTAGTTCTTTAGTAGCCAACGCTACTGATGTAGACCATCGGGAAGCAGCGGCTAATGATTATGCAACGCATGCTAATGTAGATCCAAAAACCAGCGGATAAACTCAGTGACAAGCCTGCTGGATAAACCAGCAGAGACAAACCAGCTGGACAAAACCAGCAGATAAACCCGATGACACGCAGCAACTGAAAACAGACATTGATGAAAAATATGTAAGAGATAATATCGATACTCCTACCGGTAAAGATGAAAAAGACAAAGAAGACAAATATTTAGATAAAGCTGAAGAGAAATATAAAGGGGAAACAGCTAAACAAGATGGTATGCAGATAATGGTAAAAACCAACTCAAAACACACCCGTTTAAACGTTTACCTAAGACATCAGCGTTAAGTAATAGCAATTATCTTAGCTTTTTGTTCGCGGGTGGGACTTACCCACTCCTGCTGGATGGGAAAGGAGCAGCGGAGCGTCGTTAATGGTTAGTGTATAGAAATGAAGATAGGTTAAAAGCGGGCGTCCACATTTATGATGGGTCACTGATCAGCTACTCAAGCGCTTCTAGTCCAGCTATGAATAACAGTACAGCCGTGCTAACTGAGGGCAAAATCAAACGCCTACTCCCGAAAGCAGACGATGACGTAACGGTTCGTGAGAGCTCTACATGAGATAGCACCTTTAGACAAGGCAGCAGAGGCGTACACAGTGTGGCGTCTACGTGAGTGTTAATTTCACCCACTTTCGGCTGGGATGGGACAATGTTGCCGATACCTGATGGCAGAGGGCGCAGCCAGGATAATGATACGATGCGAGTCGACATACTGGGGTGTATACTTCAAATAGCAAATCAGGTAATTTATCTTATAGAATAAATTATGCTTTGGTCAGGTCAGCATGACTATGATGCAGGCACATCACGATTAAAAGTACCAGACTATATTTAAAGCATAGTGAAAGATAAGCGGGCCGGTTATACGACCTTTGCGCCGGAAAGCAATCTGACAATAATGCTCAGTTTGCGTATACAGAAACTGATAACGCATATATAATTACAAAATAATACTAAGAAGTTAAAAAGCAGCATCCAGGAAGGTGAAGCGACTATAAATGGGTTAACCCCGTCGAAATAAAAGATATACAACTGGATATGTGAGTGATAAATAAAAGCTAGTTTAAATAAGTTTAAGACTGTTATAGGTAAAGATTCGAACAATTAAGCATATTTACATTACTACGATTTATGAGGGTAAATTAAAATAATTTAATGTTTCCGATAAATTTCAACAGATGGGAACCAGCGAGTAATCAGAGGATTACTATGCGACGCTTACCCTATTTTGAAAACGCACTATAATGTAGGTTAAAATTTAGATGTCAGAAGATGATGCGGCTGGGCCACAACCTCAAGACAAAATTGACGTAAAGACACGTTGTTAGTTACAGAAAACAAGTGGGCTTTTGATAAAGAAATTGAACAGGGTGCAATCTACCTAATGGAGAATTCAACTCTACGATTTATGTAGCCTATCCCATAAGAAACTTGAACAAGAATCAAGCCATAAACTAGAAGGGTATTGTGGAATATACGATGACCACGTTAACGATGCCGAAAAGTTACAGCACAGCAGATGCTACGTTACCATTTTCCAACTGAGGCTAAAGCTCCACACAGGGTTCATTTATGTGACTAACATGGAGATGGTCCAAGACCACATCAGAGAAATAAGATTGAGGCATTATAGTACTGCTAAATAAGTTGAAAGATAAAAAAGAGTTAGATTTCGTTTAATGTAAATACTAGAGCTTATGGTAAGGATTATACCGAAAGATGGTAGTCGTGTTGATATTGATGATTGTACAAAACCTTATAAGAACAGATGACTATAAGACTACGTTTAATTTAAAAGATAATGAACTCTACATCTTCTGATTTTGATATAAAAGCGTTAGATACTGAAGTAAACCATAAGAAGTATTTTCATCATTAAATGGTAACGCCACAGCGCATAATGTTATTGTAGGTAAAAATTTTACAGGTTCAGCTCATTTAAACCGTCATTTGAGTTCAAAGCAAATAGATGACC
>BNJT01003059.1_pt1 | contig 45834 bp, 74 predicted proteins | sample 8540491 | NCBI WGS metagenome assembly BNJT01 (sample SAMD00202455, study PRJDB9452) | human saliva metagenome | host: Homo sapiens | reverse complement strand
AATTTTGGGGCGCAAAATGTTCCAATAATGTTACAAACAAAACGAAGGAAATGGCAACTTTCAAAGCACTCGTGCGCGCTCACCAAAAAAGGCGCGACGGAACTTATTGCGTGAGCATCCGCGTCACGCATAAGGGAAAGCATAAGTATATGGCGACGGGGCTATATGCCGGCAAAGATGACGTGACGAAGTCACTAAAAATAAAAAATAGTATTATTCTCGACGCGACAGAAGCAACGATAAAAGAGTACCGCACCCGATGTAATGAGTTGGGCGTGGCTCTCGAGAAGTACGATGTAAAACAGCTGTGCGAGATATTGAAAGCTCCTAAGACTGGAGAGTGGCACGTGTCATTTTTCGACTATGCGGAGAAAGTGATAGCCACGAAAAGCGAGGGAACGGCAAAGGCATATAGGGTTGCCGTTGGATGGCTGAGGCGTTATGCAGGCGATACGGTGGCACTCTCTGACATCTCGAAAAAATTTATTTCGGGTTTGTTGGAATATATCGACACGCACAAAGTAGAACGGAACAACAAGAAGCAGGGGGACAGTATCCCTTTTGCCGTGATTCATAAAATCAAAAGTATCTACAAAGAAGCGCGCAAAGAGTTCAACGATGAGGAGCTGGGCGTGATACATTTGCCCTTCAATCCGTTTGAGAACATAGAGGTGAAAAAGGGGAGAAGCCGCGGAGAAGCGCGCCATCAGTGCGGAGAAAAATCAGAGAAATCAGCGCGCTGCACATTGATGAAGCCGCGCAGCCGTTGTTGGAGTTTAGCCGTGACGTGTTTTTTTGTTGTCGTTTGCGCTGATGGGTGCAAACGTGGCGGACATGTATGAGTGGAGAGCCGACCAATATAAAGACGGACGCATCACCTACAGAAGAAAGAAGACACGCGCGCGCCGTGCTGATAGTGCATTGATTTCGGTGAAAGTGCAACCAGAGATTTTGCCCCTTCTCGAAAAAAATATGCCGACCCCGATGGCGTTTATTTGTTTGACTTTTCGCACCGCTATGGAGCGGCAAACAATATGAGCTGGAGTATAGCCGCTCAAATGAAGCAAATAGGCGCGATGATAGGCGAGGACAATCTCACGTTTTACGCAGCGCGCCACTCGTGGGCTACCATTGCGCTCAATGATGCAGAGGTGGACAAATACACCGTTCACGAGTGCTTAAATCACGCAGGCGGAGCAATGGCTATCACTGACGTGTACATTAAAAAGAATTGGACGCGCCTAGACAAAAGCGAACCGCGCGGTGCTAGACTTCGTGCAGTTTCCACCACTAGGAGGAGAGGATAATAAAAATCCCTCATCCGAAGAAGCGGACGAGGGAACCAAAATAAAAATCACCCGAAACAAGAAGGGCGATTACCGCTGCAAAGATACAGCTTTTATTTAGACTAGCAAGACACAAGACGGAAAAAGAAACCGCTCTTATATCGACAAAGGATATAGGAGCGGTTTTTGTTGTTACTCAGAACAAATAAAACAGATGAAAAACGCCTTATTCTCGTTTGTCCTGAGACCAACGTGCGCAAATTCCACAAGGGCGGTAACCATCCGAAAGTGCAGAATCCATAGGCACTCTCTCCACCTCATAAGAGCATTTGTGCAAAACCCAACATTCGGCATCTCGGTGGTAACATTCCGCATCCGGACTTGTGCAGATATACACCCTCCCAAATATTCTTCTTGATATCTCTTTCGCATCTTTATCTGTACGCTGCGTTTCTTTTTTTTCGCGAAAGTAGAACCCTAGAGCCCCCAAAATAATTACGAAGAATCCGAAGCGAGCTATAACAGTTGGGGTTATATAAGACACAATCCTCGCACAACCATCTTTAAGCTTTCCCATCCACTTTGGCTTGCTTATGTCATTATTCTTCGGAGTTGTGTTATTCCATACATTTCTCACTGACAAAAGCAAGAACAAATCAAAGATTATATATAAACAGACCAACGAGAACCACGCCAGTATCAAAAAAAGCTTTGCCAGTCATGCATGTAGTGATAGTGAACCAAACTCTGCCACGGCACAAACACACCATAGCCTATTGACAAGGCAATCAATACAAAAGCAATTCGCAGCCCCCATTTTGTGTAATCAGAAGACCAGACAATAGGGAAAGTAATGAGGATATTAAGCCGTCGTATTGAGAGAAACAAAAGCATTCCCATGAATATTGTAAAGAATGTTTGTGGAATATCAAAAATCGACAAAGCCACATCGCAACTCTACTAAAGAAGAACTCTACACCCACACAAAAAAATTAGTGTAGATTAAGCACACGATGACTATTGCTGTATTTCGGAGAAATCGAGTATTTTCATAGCCTTACAATTCCGTCATTGCACCTAGAACGCGATAGATGCCATATATAGAGGCACGTGGGATGTCGAAAGGCGCATATTCGGGTGAGTTATTAAAGGATATACAGCAGATGAAATTTTCGCCCTTCTGCGATGGTGATAGTTGTTTGACGATAACGCCATTATCAGTGTCTAGTACATACACCTTACCCCAATCTAGCCAGTCACCATTGTTTTTTTGACGATGAAAAGCATACAGCCACTCGGATATATGGGCGACATACTTTGCCCCTTAACTCTAATTGCAAGTGCAGCATTCTTGAAAGGGCTAGTGATCGTTTCACACTGACTAATCGTCACCCCATTAGGGGCAAAGCCATCCAATCGCCCCCCGATAGCATCAAGGGGGAGAAGAGGGACTTCGAAGGACTTTTATTTCCTCGATGTATGAGGGAGGGGTGTTGAAGATTCTGCACCCTCCTTTGTATATGGATATTTTTCATATACGGAAGCCAGTACAGCTTCTGTAACTGGCACTCTCTCATTTATCATGTCAGACAAATAAGACTTATGAATACCCAGAATATCCGCTAATTCGGCTTGCGTTTTATCTTCTTTCGCCTTAATTTGCCGAATCATTGACTTGAAACTATTACGCATAATCCGATTTATTTTGAAATATAGATGAACTTTTTCTAGTTTTATTTGGTGGATACGAAAAAAGTTTATATCTTTGCACCGTAGTCCTAAGAACATCCCAAGGAATACACAGCAAAGGTAACAAATACCACTCATACAACCAAGTAAAATCATCGACAATGACACAAAAAGAAGCGCAAAACATCGCTGTCGAAGTCCTCAGCATCGCACGCGAAACATATCGAGACTATATCATAGCCCAAGAACAGAAAGCAAGCCTATGAGAGCAAGGAGAAGTTCCTAGGATGGAGCAGCGTATTCAAAATCAAGAAAATCACTACAACAAACACCGAATAGAAAAAGAATTGACGCTGGGTGTCAAAAAGTCAATCCTTTAACACTATACTTCAAGAAATAAATAGTATCTTTGTAATGACAAGAAAATAGCACTCCTGGTGGCATTACGGCTACCTAGGGGTGCTTTTTGTGTTTACCCTAAAACATACCACTATCAAACACAAAGGTTCTATATCGGAGTTCAAGGGCGAGAGGGAGCGCGAACTCTTAGCTGCTTACAAAATTCAGCTTGCTAAACGACGCCACAAAAGACTAGACTACAGTTTTTGGGAAGCGGTATCCCAAACCCCAGCAACGAGGTTTTGGGTTTCCGTTGATAGAGCTGTAGAAGTGATTCGGAAGTTGCTCAGAGGCGAGAAGCCAAACTCAAAGAGCAAGAAGAACATAGAGATGTTCGAAGACCTTTTTCAAGTCGTATTGAAAGAGAAGGAGAAAAATCCAGACGATAAGCTTTTTCTTCTTGTGGAACGAGCCATTCGCGCCCCAGCTCCGCAAATGTACATTACGCCCAACTCTGCAAAGATTATCATTAGCAAGATTCGGAGAAAAATAAGGGCTACAGAGTCGCAGCGCTTACGACCTTTCTAACAGCAACAACTTTCTTTTGTTTCATTCTTGACGATGCGGGGAGTTCCATCTCTCGCAGGGCTACCCATAATCCTATTGCACGCGTCATCAGTATGTCATCATGCTTTCCTACGATAGCTCCGAACGAGCCATTTTGTTTTTGCTCATAACATAACAGCTCATCAAGGGCACGACTATCACGCTCAGTCCATAGATGTTCGCGAACGCACGACTGCAAATGAGATATAATTGCGGGCTTTGTTGCAGTGTTGGTGTGGAATCCATATTTCACTGGAGCCCCCTCCCTAATATCTTCAGGGCTTCGCTTTCGTGCATACAAGTTGGGATAGGCATCTTTTACCAAATTCAGAATAAAGCCTGACTGGTCTCCGTCCACACTTCGTTCTCTGTCTTTTGTTTCCAGTGTGTTTGATTCTATCACTAACAACGCATCGTCATACCATTTGGCAATCTGCGCAGCTTTCCACGCCAATAAGTCATGATCTATATGTCCGCGCCATTGTGCTACAACCGATGGACGCTCTCCGTCTAAAAGATTGAGCCTATCTATCACCACGACAACCGACCAGTCCGCCTTCGCTCCACGTCCGCCAATATCCACCGCTACGACATACCTATTCTCTATTTTTCTCTTCCAGGAAACATCGGGCTTTGCCCAAACCCAAAGTCCACCCCTCAATCTCTTCTGAGAAACGAATGCTTGACAACGATTCCTCACCAGACGTTCCATCACCATATATCTCCCCTTTCCACTTCGGAGCACGACATCCATTGCGGAAAGATTCTACTTGATAACGGTCAAACACGATGTGACCTGAGTGAACAAAGGCTTCTACGTCGTCTGACGGATATTCACTCGCCATCCCTCCGTGGTCGTTATACTTGCTCCGCTCAGAGATATACCAAGCTATCGCAGATAAGGTTGCGCCCTTCTTCCATAGCCACCATAGATATGCGCCAGATTCTTCGCGGTCGCTTGCAGATGTAGTAACATCTTTTCCTCGCAATAGACGCTCAGCAAGTTCCCTCCTTGCCTCTTCGCTTAGTTCTATCGAGTATTGTTCAATGTCAAACCAAGATACAAACACAGCGCGAAACTGACTAAGCCCAGCTTTTGCTGCTTCATATTCGATATGAAAGAAATTACCCACACCATTTGCCGTACTTTCATACACTATCATAGTCAAGGCGCGCAACAACACACCCGAACAAGCCGAACGAACGATGTCTTGTGGTTTCTTGCCAAAGCGTTTCTTTCCATAAGCCTACCTCAGTTAGGTGAACTAAGTTGTAGTCACCACCGCGCGCGCTATCTGGGCTCTCTGCCGTTCCGACCTTTATGTTGCATTGACGCTGTGGAATACGATGTATATTCCCACTCTGCCCGACCCCGACTAGTTTGCTCTCCCTCAAATTATATGCTTCGCCTAATCCGTGCAAGTATCGAGTTGGGTATGCGCTAATCATGCGTTCAAACATACTCTTCACTTCTGTAGAAGAGTTGCTGTGGTGACCAACAATTAAACTATTCAAGCCTACACTATGCACTAGCTGAAGCCAAGCCATGTAAAGCTGTGTTGCCGTTGAGCCACCCCACTGACGAGCCTTGAGCAGTATTACGCGGATAGGAAGACCAGCCAGCCGCATCTCCTCAAACTCTGAAATCAATTTGCGCTGCGGCAAATTCAATCTGAAAAACACGTCATCGCCTCCACCCTTGGCTTTAATCTTCGCAAGCATAGCCGCCCAAAAGGGGAAATCAAACTGCATACGAAGGCGCACAAACGCATCTAATACCTTCTCGCGCTCTACTTCGTTGTTGTCCGCCTTTATGCTTTTAAGAAATGCGCCTAATGAACGTGCCTTTTTAATCTTTTGACCAAAGGGATGTCAAGCATTCCAGTGGGAATGTACAACAAAGGGAAAGCACAGTCAGATAGTTCAAACACGCATCGTTCCCCTATCGAACCTTCACCAGTGATAGGGTTAAAAACAGAAGCGCGCAACGCCATGCGCTGCGCATCTTCTTTCAACAACTCAACAACTTCATCGCGCATAATCCTCTATCTACGCATTGCGCCATCTAGGGTGTTTACAACATTCATATTCGCACCAGCTTGCGCCTGTTGCATCAACTCAGGGGGAAGCCCTTGGGGGACTTGCCCCTGTTCCATTTGTTGTTCCTGCTGCTTAGGCTTTCCAGCAAATCATCTGCAAATGGGAAATCTCCAGCTTCCAATAACTGAGCCAAGCTAATTTGTCCCGCTCTCCAGATTTCCATCAAGAAATCATTTGCCAATTGACGATATACAGGTGAAGACGTACTCTCTGCAATATTCAAATCAAACTCTACATCTCGAATACGCTTGGGGTCATAGACGATAGCCGTACCACTTTTCCCTACGATGTTTGTAATACGCTTAGTATTGTAGAACTGCTGCATATTCTTGACATCCTTAATTGCCCCCTCCTTCACAAAGGAACTAAAGCTCTCGAGTAACTCCAACAAAGACGTTGTAGAATTCTGGGTTTGCTGCGCATACAAGCTCGCACTCATACCGCTGAATCCTGGCTTACCTTGCAAAGCTCCATTGACACCAGAAATATCTTCAAAGAATTTCAGTTGCAAATTCAAGACTTCGTTAATACCGATAGCCCCAGGACTTGTTCCTGTCATTTGTTGCGGCATAGGTGTGCCATTCTTCGTGCGTACCATAAGCACACCATCTGGGCGAGACCATTCGTCAATCATCTCCTCAAAACTCATTTTGCCGCCCACAGCTTCTTCTGGCATAATCATCGTGTTCTTTTGCGCTATTCTTCATAATCATATCATGAAGCGCAATTAAGCGGTTCACGTAACGCTGCTGATCTACGACATCTCCGACAAACGAATGTATTTCGCCATCAATGAAAGGATAAGCCTTGAACACATAGGGATGCCCTTTATGTTCGTATGGAGTCTCACCTGCTTCAATTATATCCCCAAAGGGAGATAAATAGTAATAGTGCCAAAACTCATCAACGAACCATTCTGTTTCAATAAGAGACACTTCGTCTTTACTCATCCCTGCCTCTGCAGCTTGAACCAGACGAGCCTTATCCTACAAGTTCTGCATAGTCGTCTATTTCTATCTTATAGACGTCTCCCGTTATTAACGTCGTGACAACGATAGCGCGACTTAGTCTCTTTGCGCCAGACTTCAATTACACGACACAAACTACTGTCCGATGGAGCGTAAAACGAAAGATTGCCATAGTTGTTTTCTCCGAAGGTGCTTGCTAGGAATGTTTGCAAAGATGTTCTATCCGATGCACCTACACAAATCTCTCGCAGAGAGTCTACCGCTTTCGGGTCTTGCGCAAATCTAGCACACAAAGAAGGAAAAACTCACATCGTGGACTTCCCCTACAATAGAACAGTCCCAACCACGAAAGTCGCGCATGTTGGCATCTATGAAGAAATTGTTCGGTGGAACGGCATCCGTCCAACAATCTTCTTTGTCATTCTTCCAGCCGTAGTACTTTCTCTGAACTACTAAACCACTGATAAGAAATTCTTCCATCGCGCGCCCCAACATTTCATCCATTCGATTTAGCTGCATGTTGTATTGCAACACTCCGCTCATCGTCTCTCCGAGTTTCTGTTCGTCGCGGTCACGTGCGTAGCAAGTAGGTTCCTTGCTTTGGCTGCGCCATACACCAAGCACACTGCGAACCAGTCGTCTAATTAGGTTGTTTTTCAAAGGCACGGTTCCTTGTTCCTTGAGATATTGCTCTTCAGTCATTGTCCGTCCATCGACACACACCAAATCTTTCCACTGGTCACCATAGCAATAACGCTTGTTGCGCTCTCTGTCCCTGCGGAATTTATCCATAGCAAGCCAATGACGTTCCGCCTCAGCCAAAACTTCCATCCCTAGATGTTGGGGGGCTGGAAACACAGTCGTCTTTCGCTTTTCGCGCTTCTCCTTCGTGGGGGCAACGCGCTTTTTATTGAGTAGTATTTGAGGCATAATAATTCGTTTCTACAAATCTAGGTAACCTATCGAGATTAGCGCACATAAACATTTATCGAAGCCTCATCTCTGTGGCGTGGTTCAAATTCTATAGTGCACCCTGTTACGTAATCTTCTGCGCCAAGGTCGCATTTCACGCCTAATCTGAAATACTTATAAGGAGTTCCGCTTATACCTCGAATCGTCCCATCTGCACTTGCTGCAATAGCAAAACCAGTTTCTCAAATCACGACTACCCCATAACATCACTCTAACAGCACCGCGCTCAAAGCTGCCACGGACGATAAGAGTACGAATCGTTTTTGAGTATTTCGCCAGCACCGAGTTTCAACGCGCGCGTCACGAACCAACCACCAACCATAATCGGAGTAGCAACGCCCACCTTTCCACCATTGCTAGGGCTTTAACTCTGCGCGACTACCTACACCTGACGCAGGATTGCTTCCATCTGCATTAAGCTGAGGGCTTTCCATAGTCCAATATCTTTCCGCGCCTATCCATCGCAAGTGCATAAGGATAGAGTTTAATAGGACGCGTTAATTCATGACCGAGGAAAGACCACTGACGAGAAGAAAGGCTATAGACATAGGCTTGATGCTTTTCTTCGCTTGTGGCAGGCTGAAAGACGATGATGCGCTGATTAACATAATCATAGAGGATACGTGCTGTTTTTAAGATAGTCCAGCAAGGGTTCAATAGTGGGCAAGCTAGAAACAACATCTTCGTTGTTCTTTCGCAACAGAAGCTCCAATTTGGGGAGACCAAACAACCCTCTTCGTTTTCGGCTAAAGATAGCATCTGAAATACAAACACAGTTAGAGCCAGAAAGCAACATCAAGCCACGCTCCGAAACGAACAACACAGCATCATCTATTTGGGTAATAGATTCAGGATTCGTGCACACATCTCGGCATACGGGCTGCTTTGCACTCAAGGCACCATTACTCAATGTTTGCAAAGCCCACACCCCCTCGGTGGTAAAAGCATACACTGGGAATTGACCATACTGCCCCTCGCTCAAAGCGCGAACCGCAGCCGATAATCCGATAATTTCGCCACCTCCCAAAGTATTTATCCTTCCTGCTTCAAAGAAAAAAGGATTGTTCACCTCTGAAGTATAGAGCTTGTTCGAGAGCTCCACTAAGTCATCTGTATTGGTTATCGTTTGAGCTCCAACCTTGAAATGCTTCTCGCTCTTTATTTTACAATCAAAACCCAACCAAGCGTACGAACCATTCAAGAATGGATGACCATACATGGGCACTGTCATAGCGAAGTTTTGAGCATCCCCATGTCGCACCGTTACCACCGCTTTGTAAGCGTTTCTATTTGGGTGATAAAGATAAGGCAATGGCATATCGCTAGTCACAGAGCCGCAATCCACCTCAAATTCATATTCTCGACCATTCTCTCGTATATAATAATCAATATGCATTCTATATACTTTTTGAAGGCGAGAACACCTCTGCATGTTCATACCCTTCTCTTTGAGAGGACGAAGCTAGGATGGCTTGGTCTTCATAAGCTCTCTCCCATCCAAATCCATGGAACAGGCGCTTTTTTTCAACCCCCGAAAAGATCTCAATCTAGAATTAAAAAGCAAAACCAACAGAAGGGCACAAGGCATCATGGGAATCATAGTCGTCCGTCATCGTTTCCCGATTCACCAACGACTTTAAGTAGTCTCGTGGGATACCTATATCCTGCTTGCCCCTTTTTAAGGTCAGCAATAGTAAAAAGAGGTAAGATAATAAAAAAGTAGAAGTACTCGAAAGCTGCTCACCAATATATTTCTCATCAAACGCAGGAAGCTGCTTCTTCCCCTCTTTCCCTCCAAACATTTTCACAGGAATAGTATTGTACGCTATATTCCCAAAGAGACCTCCATTCACATTTGAAGTTCGCTCCCCGAGCCATCTATCGTCGGATAATTCACTGTAGTCTTGTCCGTTCTGGTCAAACGTGGGAACTCCCTTTGGAAACAAACACATCCACCCCCTTAATAATATCTGACCATCGCTCAAGCTCTGAAATATTTGTGACAGATACCAACTGAAGAGAGTGAGAAAGACAAGACATAGATTTTCCATCCTCTGAGATTATCGGCATTACACCAGAAGTAGTCTGCATAAGAATAGGGGCTGAGTGATGCACCAGACTACCATCATACAAACGCAGGGCATAACGAACAAAGAAAGGATAAATAAAGCGCCCTTCTCCACGCCCTCCTCCGCCACCATTTTGACGGCTTCTGCCATAGCATGATTCAATCCTGATTTCGTCAAATCTAGAGACTGAAGTCGGAATGTCCAATCGCCCTTCAAGCCAAACGAAAGACGAACCTCGGGGAAAATGATTTCAGCACCTTATACCCTCCATTTGTCCAAAGCAAATACTCTATACAAGAATCCTTGAGTACCATCAACACATTACCCACGGCAAGCACCTGCTTAACTCCGTCTGCCGAAACGCCTAAAGGCAAACGCCTCGAGCCCGCTTGATGCAGCTCATTATAGGGAAGCCAAAATAATTCGCCCCCACTCCATAGTATGAGATTTTTCTGATTGGGCACTTGATGCATAAACAGTATATCATCGTTAGGGCTTAACGATGCTATCTCACTAGGTGGCAAAAATAGGGAAAGACCCGAACCATCATTGGACAATGATTCAGAAAAACAATAGCTCCCCATCTGGACAAAACCAGCTCTGGCGGGGTAGTGGTGTATCCTCGAAACAGAATGTCTTGTATCATAACAGAAGGATTGATTTATTCTAAAATCGTCTATATACTCGCGCTAAATACCACGCACCGCCTGCGATGAATGCCACGATGCCCAAAAATCGGCAAAAAGTCCGTAATACCACGGATGACGCGTGACGAGCTTGCGCGCCTTGTCGGTACTGTGCTTGGCTTGGTAGATAGTGTCTACTCTGGAGATGCGCAGTGTGTCGTGCCCATTATGCCACCGCTCGCGCCATCGCTCTTTGACGAGGGTTGCCCCTCCGTGTAGATGCTGTCACGAAAAATGCTGTCGCGGTGCAGCTTGATTTGTCGGATTGTGTCGCGCTGTGTCACTCTCAGCGTGTCGTGCTTGGTGATGGTGCGCGTTATCTCTTTTGAGGTCGTGCAGCTTGCTAGGATAAGAGCAAAGCAAAGTGGTGAGAAACAATCTAATCATTATATTATAGATAAAATCGATGAAACTTTGTGCATCTGCAATTTGGATGGAAATGGATTTGTGTGTACTTTTGCAGTGTGATTCTTTGGATGAGCAACACCTCCTAAAAAAAGTCCACCTCTTGCTCTCCTTTAGAGATAAAGCCCGATGCCCTACCGCAAAGGGCTTTTTCTTCTGCACTTTGGACTTTGGTGCAGAAGATGCGGAGCTATATCTAACGTTAGATGTAGCAAAAAGAAAGGAGGTGTTGCTCATGAAATCCCAGAATCACATTCCAGCTGGAAAGAAACTTATTTTCCGCAAATACTACATCTCGAAGAATGGTCAAAAGGTCTATCCGAGAAATGGGAAGGCTTTCCCTATGTACGTGGATGAATAAGTAATTCCAATTGGGAGGAACGCGGTAGGGCGTTCCTTTTTCTTTTTACACAATCGTCACCGTTATCTCCTCCTTCTTTTTGCGCTTCGCGCATCATCTTGTAGAGTTTTTTTCAAAGGTCGCGCGACTATTTAAGACGGTTCCAATCTGCTTATTTTCCCCGACTAGGATGCAGCCGTGCGTGTCTGCTGCCGTGTTGCCCGCGTGGATGAGCACACCGACAAAGCTCCTTTAACCCCGACAAGTCGTGGTAATTTGCCACCGCATACTTTTTTTGGTAGTAGGTTTGGCGTGAAAATCGGGGGCTAACGGTGTCCATGTCCACGCGATACGTACCAGTGGGGATTGCTGTCTCGCCGTGCACTTTGATGCGCTTAATAACGTCCTCGGGCTGTCTATCGGTTAGCCCTCTATCTTTGTCTTCGAGCGTGTCGCAGATTCTTTTTCCCTGCGATTTCTAATTGCCCGATTGTATAGGGTTTCGCGTTTTGCGATTCGTCTTAGATATATGTTCATCGTTTCTAGTTGTCTTTTTAAGTTCGGGGCGCGGTTGTTAGGTTTCCGCGCCCCTTACTCTGTTGTGTTATTCGGATTATCCCTCGGTGGGGGCTTCTTGAGCTTCGTTAGCCTTTCTCATAAGGTCGGCAAACCAGTTTCACAATGTCCGCTTCCAGTCATTGGCGGTGGGATGTCCTTGCTTTCGGATATACGCTCGATTTCCTTAAGCACTGCCACGGCTATTCCTCTGCTTATGTCACTAGGGTTCCTCGATTACCGCACGCACGGTCTTTTGCACCACGCGCAATCTCAGCCTCTTCGCGGCGCCCTCTACCATACTAAAAATTTTCTACGCCTGCCATCAGCACTGCGCAAAGCATCGAGAGGACGGGGAAAGGCAACAATGCACACCACTATGTCAAGCATCACCGTACAGAGGAAAATCGAATAATAGAGAAGCAACTTTTTGCCTGTTCCCATTCGCATTTTCAGACTTTTCGATTTTTCCCCGCGCTTCTTCGACTTGAAACAGCCGACAATTAAATCAGCCATGACAAAGACTAAAAATCGCTACCCCTGCAAAGGAGATAATAATCGTGTGAAGGTACAAATGCTCGATGGCGAACTTGTTAAATACTTCTTGCATAGGATAGTATATTTCTAATCCATTCGGTCAACGAATTGACGCAACTCATCATCTTCGCGACAAACATTATCGAACATCTCTCTGGCGAAGAGAAGTACTCAGGGAATAGAGGTTTCGCCCCTTTAAGGTCTTCCATGAGAGCCTTAAAAAAATAGAGTAAAATTTATTCTCCAGTCGGGCAGCCTCTTGCCGTACGATTGATTTTAATCATAGTTTCTGGAGACTTCAAAATCTCAACAATCGTCGCATTCAACGGGGGATAGCTGCCCTCCTGCTCGTTATAGCTCTGCCCTCCCTTATAAAAGGCAGAAAAAATAACACGTTCTAGGGCGCTCACCTTTGTGTCTAACGTGTTTACGTTTCTGTAGGTTAGCTTCTTTTGCCCTTGGAATTTGTCGCCCTTGAATGAGTAGCCAAAATTCGTATCATACACTATAGTGCACACACCATTTTCGCCTTTGGGCTTGTAGGTTACACAATATATTTCTTGGAAAAAGTCCAGTCGACGGAACGCGATTTTTTTTGCGTCTGGGTCTTTTTTTAGAGCCTCATCAGTTTCGGGGTCAACCCGCCCTAGAAAGGACGTAGCGAATGGAATGCGCTCGTAAAAGAACGTTTTTACATCCTTTCCCACGACTCGGAATAACGGCTTCCCCGTATCCTGCTTTTGGATAATAGCCAGGCCAATACGACCGATGTCACCTTCTCGAGTCCCTTCAGGAAGCATAATATCTTCAACGAGCTCTTGCAAGCCGTCGCTTTGGCTTCCCCCTCCGCCATCGTTGCTTGTCGTTGGCAGTAATTCGCGCTTAATCTTTTCTCCGTCTATGATATCCGAACGAGACAACAAATCCTTAGTTGTCGCCTTTACTTCCTCCTTTCGTTGCTAATGGAGCTAAATCGAGCTTCTTCACAACACCTTTTGGTAATAGCTCCTCTCTTAAAAAGCCCCCGTCCAACAATAAATCACCCAAAGCCACCTTCGGTTCCGCCCTTGACTATAATACTGAACAATCTCTTGCCCAGTCGATGGGTCACTCACAATGACTTCAATACGACCATCTGGCAATTTTTTTCTCCCTCTCTGTGTACATAACAGTTGAATTTGAAATTAATAATTAAAAACACTGGGTTTGCGTCTGCGCTTCCTCATACGACCACCCAAATTATCTCTTATGCCTGCAAGGACTTCCACCTTACGCACCTCCCATCTCTCGCGCACTCGGGTTGGTGATAGCCATCCAATCAGACAAGACACAAGCAACCGCGTATTCGTGTATCAGACGCTCCAAATACAAAAAGAGTAGTTTCAGAAAAACTCAATAGGAACTGACAACTCCAAAACATATTCGCCTGTTTCTACTAGGTCATCACGCTGCACTGCGCCTTCTTCCAATCTACGCTTGGTATAAGGAAACAAAGCATCCGCAACTTCCGCAAACGCTAAGTCAAGAACCCTACGAACGCGGTCTCTGTTTCCATCTTGCCCCACATCAATGACTGGGTGTCTTGCGTGTTCATGCTCCAATGGTAGCTGCATCACATCGCCTTCAACATAAGCAAGATTTTCAATGCTATATAGTAGGTTCTTAAAAGAAAACCTCAACTGCTGAACGCTTGTCGCATTTTCTGTGCGATACCTCTCGGCACAACCTCCGCAACACGAACTAACCTCGCTGGGGACGCACACGCTTTATGAGGGCTGCTTGCACTAACACAAGTTCTCCATTTGCCAATTCTCCATATTCTTTCGCATCTGCCTTGTTCGTCACCAAAAACCACTCGAAAAGCGAAGAGTAGACCAAGTAACGATGAATGCAATCCGCAATAGTACTACGCGCACTTTCATTAAAGTTTGAAGGCATAGACAAACTAAGTGTCTGCGTAGACTTAATATCTAACAGTCCGTTATTTGCCGAAGTTCCACCATCCACTAAATATTCTGAAAGAGCCAACTTCAGTTTTGACCATGCAGAAGACACGCTACGTTGGATATGACCCACATCGTCTTCGTCTTCATCGGCTTGCATTGCTGCAATCAAATCTGGACGACCTTCATACACTCGGCTTTTTCCAGTAAGATAACTGTCGTTATAGACCTCAAACACCACATCGGGCATCGAAATCGAAATAGTAATATCCTTTTTCGCCATTGCATTTTTATTTTTGTTTGAACCACTCTCTACGAGGACGTGTCTTGCTATACACCTGCTCACGCAGCGCTTTCAACTCTAACTCAGCTTGTGACTTGTAGAACGCAGCATCTTCCCTAGATAACAGCATCAACCAACGCGCCAGCACGTCATAGACGAAATAGGCATTTGCGTGCCGCTCCAGCTCAGAAGACAGTTCGCGTGGGAACGCGTCGGATAAACTAAGCCCCAAGTTATATACCCCACTCTCTTTCTCTTGTGTCCAAGAACTCGAAATCACGTCTTTCAGAGCATTAACAAAGTAGAGGGCTGAAGACTCAAAAATGTTTTTTTCAGATAATCCACGTCATCTTGCAAAGCGCTCACTCGTTCATACTCTGAAGACTTGGCACCAATATAAGCGGAACTTTCGCATACCTCATCCAAGACCCTAGAAGGGTTTACACGTATTCTGTATTCTTTCATATAACCTTGGTTTTAATATCCTAAACCCCATCTTCTTTCGCCACTCCTTATTCCGCAGGCTAATAGTAACTGCGTCCCACAACGGTACATCCGTGGCATCCATCCAATCGAGCAAAAACGGCTGCCCTAGAAACACCAGTGTAAAGTCCCTTCCCCTGTGCACTATCGCTGTAATAGACGTTTTTGCGCTCTACGATATAGCCCTCATCGTATCGCACTATCTCAATACTATAAACAGGCTCATCACGAAGTGTCGTCGGATAGGTGCAATACTCTTCTTGTCGGGGGATTTGACGCCTTGAACAGTACCACCCATTCAACACCACAGCACGGAGACCATTTTCATCTATGGGAGGTAGACCCACTGTTTCGTACAGCTCTTCAGGAGATAGTATTTTCCACCCATTCTCTTCCCCAAACTCTTGAACGGTATTGGGGTCAAATTCGAAGGCACGTCCATCATAGGCATCATCAGGCAAACCATTACCAGACAATTTGTAGATTTTCTCACTTCTCCCTGAGCCATTCGAACGGACCGAAAAACCCTCGTGGAAAATTGCACTATACCCCAACTTTATGGTGCGATTATGCCCATATCGCTCATACATCGTATCCGAGGTTAGTAGATACCCTTCTTCGTTATACTTCCCATAGTCGAAATCTTTACTAGGGAAGTCAGTTGCGTGGTTATCTGGATAAACACGGACGTTTAATTCCTTGTTGATTTCACCGACCACCCATCTCACCAAAGATTGCACCGTAGTCTTTTCGGTCAAACGAATAAGGGAGAGAGACTGCCAACTGTGAGGCACATTCTTGGAGCTATTAAACAACATTCCATTAGGTCCTAAATCGTACAGGGGGACCCCTGTGACGCCGTCTTGGAATCTGAGTACTGGGACTGAGCTAACGATAATTTTTTTCTTTTTCCCCTTTTCGTCACGTTCGTTCGTTTCTACTTCTTTCTTTTCGTAGCCTATCACGATGCTAGGGAAGTCCATCCCTTTGCCGTAGATAGAAAAAGTTACTACCACTAGCCACTATGCGCTCCTCGCCAACCACATCCGTCTCAAGATGTCGAACTACTGCGTTCTCGATGAAAGCCTTTTTCGCAAAAAACAGATTTGTAGCCGTAAACTCTCTTTGCTCGCCTTCTCTCCATATTCGCGGAGCTTTATCTGGAGAATTGTTCGCGTCTGAAGTGTGAGAAACAAGGCATTCATAATACTTACCTTTGTAAGATACAATATCGTGATACAATTCGCCTGCACGTCCTGCCATATAGTTCGACAACACACGCCACTCACCATAACGCGCTGTCACACCATAACTCCTAGAGCTCGCCACATAAGGCGTAGCAACAATACCAACCTCCAATTTAGGCATACAAATATGAACCTCGCGGACTCTTCTATTTTCAAGGGGGTACACACGGAACAGCAGATTTCGCACATCATTACCAGACAATGTCCCTGTCTTAAAAGTCAGTGTAAAGAACTGCCAATCGCGTGAAAGTTGCCAATCCACATATCCATCTGCTCTAAGAGCTGTGAAATTACCGTTGACAATTGCTTTCTCCGAAGCGGCAATAAGGTTGGGATACAGATGCGTAGCCAAGTGCATTTCGCTAAAATCGTTCCCTGTCCCTCTCGCCCAAAAGCTGAGAGTGTACCACGACTGCTTTTCAACTCGAGAAAAAAGACCATCAGAAGAATACAGCTCTTGTTGCAGAATTTCACGATAGTGCACCCGAGACGACGGCTCTGCAATCATTGAGGAATAGTAATTCTGTCCCTTGAATTGTTTCCTCCCATTGAACAAGCCCTGCACCCCTATCTTCTTAATTTGGTCTGACAGAATAGGATTTTCATCTTTGAGAGAATAAGTCGACTGAACACTCCATGCCCCTAACTGGTTATCGCTTAAGAAATCGGTATCGTCTAACAGATTGGGATTAACGCCAGTTTGGTACACCCCTATCAGTTCACACGCGGAGCTCTTGAAAGTTCCATCTGTAAAGAAAGTTTTACTATATCTCCAAGCATAGGGGAACTCCTCTGTAGGTGCGTGGAATTGCTCTCGATACCATGCACGACCATCAGAAGTCACAGCACCAGCCGTCAACCCCTCCGACATTCGAGTGGTCACATAGTAGGTTTCTACGCGATCTATTCCACGCGCAGCGCGAACAACTTGTATATTTCGAGAAGCTGAGATTCCCATCCTATTCTTTTTCTGCTGTGATATTCAATACCATGTCGCCGCCCGATTGCTGCGCGTGAGAAAGCAACACTTCAAAAGTTTTGGAACGTCTTGTAAAGTCAGTATCAGGGATAGAATCGTCCGCTTGTTTAGAGGATTGCCAGAACCATCCATCAGCAAGAAACGGAACGTATAACCTGACACTCCAGACGTGCTGCCACGCGTCACCACTTTCGGGCTATAGACAATCTTTTGTTTTGTCGGGTCAGCAAGGTCGATGACCTCATCGCGGTTGGGGTTGCATACAATTTCGTAAGGGTCACTTACGTCAAGAACCATCTCTACATCACTCCCAATAAAACTGCTGCCTTTGTGTACTAAAACACGAAACATACCCTGCGTATCAACGTCTGTATCTCGCACATCAATCTCCTTAACCTTACTATTCTGCAGACCATTAAAGACATCCCAACCATTTGCCGTGACGCGTTGCCAAGTATAAGTAAAGTCATTGTCCTTAACTTCTACACCTTGCTTGTAGACCACTGCGCGCAAACGGCACGTCTCTCCTTTTGCGGTAATAAGGTAATTTCCCAAATTGCCAGGAGCAATCACCACTTTATATGCAGCCCCAGTATAGGGGGTGATAGGAATTGATAGGTAGCTTTGCACCACATCCGCGTGAGTGCCAACCACCACACGCGCTTTCATTGTGATAGAAACGCTCGCACGACCACTAATAGGAACGAGATTCTTAAGAATACGCAATCCGACAACACGCTTGTGCTGTTCGTTTTCTTCTTCCACGATTTGGAATGCACCACTCACACTGTTGTCTAAGATGACATTCCCCACCAATCCAGAGGAAATAAGGTTGCTTCCGAATTGAATTTTCTGACCATTGAAGAAAAACTCTGCATCATTTCGAGATACAGAAATCACACCTTCAGAAGCACGAGAGGAAGTTATGATAAGCATCAACTTTGGCTTGTCCTCCTGCTGCAGGTTAGACGCTTCAAAGTTGGGATAGCAAGCATCGCCATCATACTCCTGAAACACATCGCCAGATGGCGAATAGATGAAACAAGTGAAAGTCGCACCGCGGTCTATCACCTTAATTGTTCTTGATGCACTTGCTGTTGCCATTATCTGTCCTCCGTTGATTGGGTTTCTTTTTTTCGCTGTTTTGCGCAGAAGGTGGCAGGGACGATTCTTCACTCCAAGACGTTCTTCTCTGGCTTCTTGCGGGTTCAACAAGACACCGCCAAGCGCAGATACTACAGAGCGCAATCCCCTCCTCCATTGAGGGACAATCTCCTCGCAAATCTTCCTGCCAAAGTAAGTAACAACCATCAGAAGTGGTATTCCTCAGTTCGCAGAGATTACGTTTCTCCGCTTCTGTCTTCGATACTTTGATGTAAAAAAGCCATGTTCTATTTGTTTTAATCTGTTGCGCCTTTATCTTTCCAGTCTAAGCGGAGATTTCCTCCGTATATTGGGTCGATAAAGTTTGTAGGTATTGTTGGAGCAGAAGTATGTTCATCGTGTAATTCCCAAGCAGCCCCACCATCAGCCGTGCCGCGCTGCGTCCACCAGTCAAAAAGACAACACCCTGTCAGGGTTCGGCACAATGCCAGACGTATCCTCCACCACTGCACGAGGGTTCAAATAGTATTGTTGCCTCGCTGACGTTTGTTGGAACCGCAGTAAAGTAGGGGTCTTTCAAAAATGGGATTCGACGAGTGATACTGAAAAATCCTATCAGTCCAAACAGAAGTGCCCTTCTTTCGACAGCGACATCTAATCGTTATCACTTTCGCTACTTTTAGACCCTATACACACTAAGCACTCCCTCTGCGGACAAAGCAACAACCCTCTTTTTCACGGACGAGTGATTCCACTCCACAAAAAAATAGGAGATCTCGTTTCCTCTCACCCCAGCTATTTGCACTTCCCACTTAGTTTCTACGTCTGACAGGTTCATGGTTTGACCACTCACCACGAAAGTCGGGTGGACCTCCACTGTGGATTCATCTCTCAGTGGGTTATAAAAAGACTGAGGAGCGATGTCTAAAAGAAGTGTTGGAGGGGCGGCAGCTGCATTTCGACATCTCACCACGTAGAGATTTGCACGTGGTGAACATCAAGCGTTCTTTTGTCCACATGATCAGCTTCAAAAACAAGCGTCAACGCACTTTCTGGCATTGCATTTTGCATCACCTTGAGCCGACCAGCATTCTCACCACCTGCCTTCTCCCAACTAAAATAAGCGTCTCCACTAGAGGGAATCTCGCGTTTGCGCCCCCCGACCTCCAGCAATGTCCACTTCAGGTTTACCAACTGCGGGAGAGCGTTCCCACTAATATCCCCTTCTTGGTCACTCACATTGACGTAAGGGGACAGCACAAGCGGGGCTAAAGTATAATCAGGTGTGTGAACAACACCATCATAGAGTTGTTGGTCGGTCACACTACTCGTCACTACAATTCCCTCACGGAAGGAAAAAGGCTTTCTTATTATGTCAAAATGTTGTACTGCCATACTTCTAGTATTGGAAACTCACGTTTTTTAATTGGGGCTTTTTCTTCGTTGCCCATATCCACACGCACCGTGGCGGTAAACCTTATCAGCTGTGGCATCTGACCATCTTCCAAATCCAAGTCTTCGATGCCCAGTGTTATGGATTTCCCTGCATGTTGATTCCGCGCATTCCACACCGCGTCGCTCGCTTCTCGCGCGCCAGTGGTCGAACTCTCCGAATAGCGCGACCAGCGAATTGCACCTTGCGGAAGTTCATCTACTATCTCTACCATACAACCGAACGGTAAGCGTGAGCCGCGCTTCAAAGTGGTCTAAATCGTAGAGCTGTTCCTTCTCCTCAAATCCCACCTCCAGGCGCGAATCTCCCTCAATCATCAACCAGTCTGGAGAATTCCACTTCGGCTCAGTTCGCGTGCCTGTCTTCATGCACCGCCACCGACAACCATAGTGCCACACGTCCGATGTTTCCAAGACACCACTATCGGGGTTCATCGCGGCGTGGTAATACAGCGCATCTTTCCGCCAAGCCCCTCGGTCGACTATCGACACAATAGGTCTTCCATAGGCATCAGTGTTCACCAAATGCACCTGCGCAGCCCCCACCGCCCCAAACACCGTGAGGTTGCCACGAATCACCACATCTCCCCCACCTCGCTCGGGAAGTCCTTCCGACCATCCAAGCATCTGCAGGGCTTATCTATAGGGCACGTGTCAGCCATCTTCTAAAGTTTATGATAGTTGTACTTCTTCTGGCGCAGCAACACTGGATGGAATTGTCGCAGGACGCGAGCGGATAGGATTAAGCCCTCCGCCCATCAAGGAATTTGCCCCTGATGATAGAACCTCCGCTTCGCTCGCCTGACCTAGTTTTTTTGACAAGACAAAGAGGCGGTCATGTAGATTAAAGCATGCTTAAGTTTAGAGGGGAAGTCTAAGGTGCAATCATCTTCCGCCCCTTGCAAGCGAGGCATGCCCACATAACGCGCATCTGCCACACTGCCGTTAGAGGTAAAGTATTCCACGCACATACCATCTTCGCAAGGCACAATGGCAACAACAGGGCGGTGCGGATTCCCCTCACTCCTACCCATCTGCTAAACTGCTGTGGATAGAGCGCATCATCAGGGGTGATATAGCCTGTAACACCATAATCCCAATCAGACATTTTGAAGTATAGAAAACGAAGATAATCCGAAGGGAGCTGAACGCGCCCCGCGCCTCGTTCTAATCTTGACACAGAAGAGCCTAAAAACGACTTGCCCCCTTCCAAATATCGTACATCGGCACGAGATAAGACAAGCTGCGCAGCAGGCTCCACTTGGTGACGAATCACCCTCGTCAAGAGTCAACGTGTTCACCTCACGCAGAAACTGAAGGCCATCGTCAGTCACATTCTCATCCATCGCCACGCGAATATCGCGGACAAGTTGTTTTAGACTCAACTGCATCTCGATTTACATTTACTGAATTTCAAAAACTACACCTGCATCTGACAGTGCCTTTTCCAAAGCAGCACGACTGCGCACAGACGAAGCAGCAACACCCAGCTTTTCAACAGCGTATTCTCGCGCATCGTCCACAGAGGGGAAACTCATCTTCATTGCCAACTTGGGCTGAGCTTCTTCTTGAGCTCCGATGCTTGCTCTTCACTTTCGGCAACAGAAGACACAGCGTTGTCGTCCTCCTCCCCTCCAGCACAACCTCATCGAGAAGCACAATTCGCCCCTCTTTGAAGTAGTTCGACTGCTCAATGATCGTCTGAAAAAACTTATTATCGGTGCGATATTCCGCTGGGCTTGCGCCAAACGCGTTCTGCGAGCCGTGCTCAAAATGCAAATGCAGGCGCGGACCATTCCCCAGCACTAGGGTCCATTCTTGGAGACCAGGCGCACCATATACTTTTAATACTTTCATACATTAGTCTTTAATAGAAGGCCGCGAGTTTCGCTTCTTTCTGTTACAAACTCGCGGCCACCAATTTTACCACTCTGCAAAGAAAGGAGAGACTAGCCTTGGAAGTCGCCCTTCACTTCCTTCCAAGTAGTTCCATCCCATTGCCACATTTGGCCTTCAGCTGAATTAGCACTAATGCTAGCTACGGCTTGTTGGAGATAGTAAATACGTCCCACAACCAAATCCTTTCCTGTTGGAGCTGTGCTTTCTTTCCAAATTCCGATATTCTGAACACCTGTCATCGGGGTTGTTTTTCCTTCACCATCAATCCAAATATGACAGTTACCCTTCAACGCTACAGCATCCCACACGATAACGCCACTACGTTTCGCTTCTTCTCCCTCAATATCATCATTAAAGGTCTTTTCGCTAGAACGTACATAGCGCACCAAGTGGTCTAAGCTAATCAACGCACCGCTATTCGCCCAACCAAGTTCATCCAGGGCTGGTTCATAAAGCAAATCAATATCACCAAATACAGTTTCTACTGATACGACCTTCCAACCAATTTTGTTTTCCTTGGAAGTGATTCTCACCTCGGGATGCTTGGAGTAATCAATACACTGAACACTTTCCAATAGGTTCTTACCCAATAGAGCCGTACAAGAAGAAGGCTTATCATTACCAGTATAGAACATTTTTGCAAGAGCAATAAATTCCTCGATAATCCACTTGCCTAGGTGGCGCAATTCACGCTTAAACTGCCAACGAACACCTTCAGTTGTATACAGATACTGCATACCAACTTTCTTGGTGTCCACTTTAATTTTACCAGCACGCCCCGCCCATAACGAACGATTGCCTTTTCGTTTGAAATTTATAATAGCTTGCTCTGCTACTTGTGCCTTTGAGAAGGGAGTGCGCTTTTTTTCTGAGACTCAAAGTAGTCTGAGATAACATTGTTGACAGCGCGCTTTTGCAAATAAACAATACTTGGCTGTGGCAAGTAAAGGTCAGGTTCTACCTCCTTTTGAGTTTCATAAAGCGCATTGCCCAAAAGGTAAATCTTTGTACCAGCAGGAATAGTAGGGATTTTCCCAAACTCATCACTAGGATTAGTCTTTTTACCATTCATAGCTCGGACAATAGGATTACCTGTTTCGTCTGAAATTCCAGTGACAAGAAGCATCAAAGGCTGTCCAGGGGTTTGGGTCTTACCATCAGAAGCGTAACCAGCAACATCTGACACTAGGAGTGTGGAATAGGGACGTGCGAAGTTTGCATCCTTTTGCTTCTAGCGGAATTGTCGTTTGGAACGCAGAACTTTCTGCAAGTTCTGTTTTTACAGTGACGAATGCGCGCTGGTCATCAATCATATAATGTTCTACCTCTGGCGAAGTTACTGGCACGTTCTTAGCCTTAATAGACAAATCATACAAGTGTGTGGGCACAGCGGAAATTAAATAGGTTCTGATCAATGTCACGTTCGACAAAATGACCCGCGCCAATTCCGCCAGTGGCTTCCGCTGCACCACTTACGGTTGTCGCTTGTCCAGGAACTTGAGTGTTCAAGCCCACCGAACCAGGTTGAGTTGTCAATGTCTTATCTGTTACATTGACGCTAATGTTGTCTGCCATTCTCTATATATTTTCAATTAAACAAATCCCAAACTATCGAGCCATCGCTGCTTGGCTAAAAAAATATCGTTTACAGGTCCAGCATTCATCGAGCCTGCGCTTTTGCCACCAAGTACGGGAACACCATCGCCTGCATCTCGCTGACGTAGCTTCTCTGTGATTTTTTTGTGTTTTTTTCCCTCGAACCTCACCTTCGTAGTCAGCAGCAGCCACATCTGCATCGTAGTCGATAGCCTTCAATACCATTTCCAAACTCTCACGAGTGAAAAATACCCATGATAGCATCGTTGGCAATCTTGATAATCAACTTAAGGACTCCATCCGCTTTTTTTCATCCGTAAGTCCAAGCTCTTCTTGGACCTTGTCAAGTTCTGTGAGGGATGCCGAAAGGTTTTCTTGATATTGTTCCTCTAGCTCTTTCTCCTTCGTTACACGCTCCAAGTATTCCTTTTGCGCTACAGCAAGTTGCTCCTGCTTTTCAGGGTCTTGTAAGGCTTCTTGCAACTCTGGTCCGAAACGCTTCACCAACGTCACAACGGGGTCGCCACCGTCCATCCAGTCTACCATCATGGCAGCCGCCTGAGGGTGGGAGTTGAACATTGAGGTCATCTTCCCTCTCTTTCGCGCATTGTGGAGTTTTCGGTCTCCAAGGCATCCATGTCATCTGAGAATTGACCATATCTAGTGTCCTCATCTTCAAAGTCGATGTCTGGATGCTTCTCTTTCATTCGCGACAAGAAAGCCTCGCGCTTGCTCATCGTAGGGTTTTATTATCTCCCATCTGTTTCTGTATTGGGTTCTATAAGTTCTACATACGCGAAAAATAACCCATACACGCACTAAACACTACATAAATATTTATCGATATAAAAAAACACTTCACGAATTTCACAATCCATGAAGTGTCAAACCTTTTCATACGTAAATCAATAATAACACCCTGCGAAGATAGTCGATAATGCTATCTTGCAGGGTGTAAATCTTAACTAGGAGGAAGTTGAGACAACTCCAACAACGTGTCTTCTATCGTTTTTTGAGTATTCTCGCTCACGTCTATTGTGGTGGCTTGCAACTTGGGGATGGCATATTGCATCAATTTCTCAGCCACCATCAAGCGGTCTTTGGGGTCGAGCGTGAGAAAGTCGCTGCTCATCTTGCCGCTGCCGCTATATTCATCGAGCAAGACCTTGATGGTGGCGCGCATGTCTGCTGTCACCTTGTTGGGAGTGCCCTTGGCTCGCCCTCCATATCGCTTACCTTTTTTTATTTCTGGCATAGTCGTAGTTTTGCTTTGTGTGAGTAGCGGAGAGGGGACGGTAAGCCCTCCTCTCCACTCATCACTAGTTATTTGATGGCGCGCACATCGTTGATGGCATCTTCCATCACTTGCTGCATTTCGGCTTCCAAAGCCTTCACCTCTTCGGGGGTTGTGGCTTCTTTGAGGTCTTTGCGCAGGCTGTTCACTTCGCTCACGGCTTCATCCATCACCTCATAGCGTTTATACTCCTTGCTGTTTTTTTCTGAAATCCACTCTTCGCGCCACGCTCCGGGGTCGTTCTTTCCGTCGGCTTCCTCTCTCATAGCCCAGCACGCGCACCTTGGTCTTCTCATACTCGTCTTTGAGGGCATAGAAGTTGCGCTTCACAGCGGAGGTGTGCGTGACGCCACCGCTCGTGCTGAAAAAGTCTTTGAGGAAGGGGATGTGGCGCGTGTTGAGTTTCTCACCTTGCACCCAAGTTGGCGGTCGTTCTGTAGGTGTTGCCCACCAGCGTACCGACACCGCTCAAGAGTCCGAGTGCGATGTGCTCAAACTGGCTCGGATTGAGATTGACAAATCCTGGGGTGTATTCGTCTCCCTCCTGTCATGTCGCTCAATGCTTCGCTTATCTTGATGGAGATATTGCTAGTGCGATTGTTGGCGCGTCTATATTCAGGCAAATTCTCGTTGGTATATTCATTGACAATGGGGCGCCCTGTCCAGTCTTTATTGGCGATGTTTTTCCGCAAGGGGACGCAGAGAACTAGGCACAACGTTCAACCACCAGTCTTGCTCGCTCGACCCCATGCTAAGCGGCATCAAGTCAAGAGCGATGTTAAAGAGACTTCTCGTCATAGACGTGTAGTCGCCCTTGGGATAGAAGAGCCGCTCGCTCAGCAAACCGCCCATGGCATAAGCACTGCGCAAACCAAAAACCGAGGGGTATTTTTCACCCAACCCACCTTAGGAACAAAGAGACAGAGGCTGTTTCTGCGTGCCGTTTCTGGAAGGTCTTGATAGTGGTCGTCGTCGCCACCAAAGAGACCCGCGAGCAGGTTGTTGATAAGCGGCATTGCGAAGCCCAAAGCCACCCACTTAGCCACGAAGTGAGCAATGAAACGCTTCGGATTTTTCTTGGCAAGTTGCCACTGGTTGTGGAAACCCTGAACGTTGGCATTGGTGAAGATGACGAAGTTCTTAAAGAACGATGCCGTCTCGCCCGACATTCTCAACCATCGTCCATCGTCCTTGCGAATAGCCTTGCTGCCTGCCCCCTTCTTATTGAAGTTAGTAGTTATCTCCTTGGCATCCCACACAGAGCGCGCCACGCTACGTCCCAACTCTCGACTGGTACGATAAGTGGCAAAACGCGTGATGGCTTCACTGCAAGAGCCAAAGAGGTCTACATATTTCGTCACAAGTTTTGCCACCTTTGCATAGTGAAACTTGCCACGCTGCATCTCTTTCGCAATGTCGGCAATCTCGCCTTTATACTCCTCGGGGTTCAACAAGCGCGTCACACCAGTTGCGCCACCGTTCATCATAAATTCGTAGAACATTCGGTCTTGCGCATCGTTCATGTCGAGAGTTCCACTGTTGTAGCGTGCCGTCAAACCTACGACTTGCCCTACTGCCGAAATCCAATTCCTCTGCAAACGACCCATATATTGAGGGTCAATCGCCCTTCCTTCACTCGTGCAGCTTCCATGGCATAGAAGCGGTCGCGAATCAAGTTGCGGAAGATGAACTCGGGATTTCGTTGGGCTAGCCATTTGCGCAAGGAAGTTATTGAGATTGCGTAGTCGCTTCAAGAAATCATTGAGATAGCATCGATTAAAGCGCCCATTTACGGCTTGCGCCACACGTGGGTCGCCATTCACTGTGAGCAATTTGTCACGACCAAGCACTTTCACCAACACTTGATGCTCGCCAAGGTTACTCCCCAATACACGGTACGGCATATCAGGACTTTCCCTTAGTGATTTATAGTGCTCTGGGTCATCCTTTACTAGCTCCTGCATGCGCTCCTCAAAGGCGCGTGTTTCATCAGCTATCTGCTGTGGGGTCGCTCCCTCGGAATGAGTAGGGCTTATCATTTCCCACTCATTGGTCACATCGTTCAAACGCAGATAGATAGAACTCATAGAAACCAAATCGTTGGGGTGAGCCATCACCATGCGATAAAAAAATGCTGCTTCATCAGGGTTGCGATTGCTCTGCACAACGCTGCGCTCCGCCATGCTGCCTATATGAGCAATAGGACTATCGGCTTTGCTCTTACGACCATCAGCCCCTTTCAGCACAGCCCCCATGCCGTTTCCGTTGCGCTGATCTACATAGTCGTAAACCTCATCGCTCGTTTCCTCGGCAAAGCCACGCAAAGGCACATACCACTGAAACATTGTCGTCATCTGCGAATAAGCTGCAGGGGTCAAAAGCCCACTCTTATAGAGTTTCTCTACGCTTTCACGAGTGGCTTTATTCACCTTATCCCACAACGCAGACAACTCAGCACCTGCCGCATCCTCGGCTTCTTTTCACCAATTGCAAGGCTGCATTTTCTACATCCTTGAGTTCGGTTAGCTCTTCTGCGGTCATAGAGGTAAGTCCAGAGTAGTCTTTCTCTATTCTTCAAATACTCTTCACCTGCATAGTGCGCACGGATAGCATCGTCCACTTGCAAGAATTCTTCAAAGCTACGTTTGCCTTCCTGCAACAATCGGCGGTTTTCTCTGTTTCCTGCGTCTTCGTTGTAAGCTCTCCACACGCTACTTGCTTCACTCGGATTCTTCCATTGAGCATCAATCGCGTCACGCATGGCAAGTACACGATTTCGCTCCAGACCATGTTTGAGCATAAGATAGTTGTCCACCGCATTGCGCTGCTTCGCGGCTTCATCCATCTTGTCATACTCGCCCAAGCCTTCATCCATCGCATTGAGTTTATCTATCAAATATCCTGGAATTGCCTTTGATGCCACAATCTGAGAAGTTGCAAGGGGGTCGAAGTAGTCACGAGTATAAGCTTTCATTTCCTCTTCGTTCATACTCGACATGCGGTTCTCCGCCCAATAGGCATTCTCCCATTCTTCGATTTTCACGCCTTGCTTCTCGAGTTGTTCTTGCAGCGTTTTAAGTGCAAGCATACTGTCTTGCCACTGTTCTTGCATCTTGTATCTCCAGTCTTTCACCGCCTTTTCATAACCTTCGCGCACTTCTACTCGGAGTTCATCCACCGACCTTTGCATTTCCTCACGTGTATCATTGTCGATGCGCTGTTCACGGATTGTCGGAGCTTCATACGCGCTTGAGCCAATGTTTCGTGGATTCACACCGTTCAGCAAGTCTGCTAACACCTTGTCAGCAATGTCTTCAGCACTTTCATACTTCACGCCTAACAAATTGGCTACAGCTTGCCAAAATTTTTGCAAAGCCATGCGCACGTTCGAAAACATTTGCTGCACAAGATGCACACTTGCTGGCGAACCGTCTTTCTCCTTCATCCTTTGAAGTGCTTCTTGCAACTTGGCTTCTCCATATCTACCAGAGAAATGTGCCAACACTTCATCGGCTAGTGCGTCGTTGTTGTTCCCTAATTGTACTATATACGCTGTTTGACAACACTTCGCGCCACTCTGGAAGGTCAGGCATCAATTCTTTGATGCGCTTCCAAAGTTCAGGGTTTGCTTGACGAATGGCAGCCGCCCACAAGTGTGTGTATTCGTGGACGACAGTGTTCCCGTTGAGCGTTTTGGGATTAACCCACATCTTATTTCCCGAGGATATAGCGTATCCGCCTATGGGTGCATTATACTTCGTTAATTCGTTAACATCAACGCCATGCTTATTAGCCCACTCCTCCCATTCAACAGCAACTCTGTGTCTATCCTCTTCGTCATAATGGCGAAGATACTCTTCTAAAGCATTTACACCAAAGGTTCTATCGAAAGACTCTAGATCTATCTCACCACGGGTTATATCGCGACTATACTTTTCTATCTCATCCCTGAACACCTGAACAATCTCGGCATCATAATTAGCTTCACTGTTAGATAATTCTCCTTCCGCAAAAGACTTCATTTCCTTGGCGTGCTCCAATTTGCCTTTTGTTCTTCTATAGGACAAAGCATCACGAAGGGAAAACAAAGGATGTCCTTTTTCATCCTTTGGAAGGTACGGACCTTCAAATTGTTCTTCAAATCTCAGACGAACCAAATCCCGCTTCACCTTTCGCTCGGAATAGAGAACATCAGCCCCTTCATTGTCCACACTAACATCCACTCCTGCATTGCGAAGTCTCAGTATCAATTGTTCTGCAATCTCGCTCGTTATCAGTTTTTTGCAGGTTCATTTTCTGAGATGTTTATGTGTTCGCGGTTTATCAGATTCGGATTAACCCCATTGAGCAAGTCAGAAAGCACTTTGTCTGCCACTTCTTCAGCACTAGTGAAGTGCAAGCCTAAGAAGTCAGCGACACCCTTCCAGAAGCGTTTCAAGGCTTGGCGAACATTGTCAAATACACTCGCCACCTTAGCTTTATCAAACACACCGTCTGCTTCAGACATCGCCTTTTCTCTCGCTTCTGCCAAACGTTTTGCGCCATGTTTACCAGAGAATTGTGCTAACACTTCATCTGCCAACGCGTCTTCATCATTTGCCAATTCGGGATACAGACGTTTCGTTTCCTCCCAAATCGGAGTACCACGAAGCAAATCTTTTACATTCTCCCACTCAGCAGGATTCACTCTGCGCAAAGCATCTGCCCACAAGTGCGTGTATTCGTGGATTGCCGTTTCGTCACTCGCCATCTTGGGGTCAAGGTAAATGCGACCGCCAACTGCAAAACCGCGCACCTCTCCATGCTGACCACGATAAAAGCGTATATCATCATTCTCATTATCAAAAAGCACCCACATTATCCGTAGCACTCTTTTATTTGAGAAGGAGTGTAGACAACATAGACAGTGTCGTATTTCCTGAAACAGAAATACTGTCAAAACCATTTGATTCTACATTTTCCAAATAAGGAGCATTATCTATGTGGTTTTGAGCGTCCTCTTTCACCTGCTCTACGAAAGGCGTTCGCAAATTAAGAAAAACCTCCATTACACTTGGGAATTCGCCATCTCTTTTCTCTCCTCTGCGTTATATTCTTCCGTATGCCATTCTGCCCCTCTTTATCATCCACAAAAAAGAAACCAAGTTTAGCTATATCCACGGATGGGTTATTCTTTCCTGCCTGCTCTATATCAAATGCGAAGAACTGACTGCGCGTACCATGATACACCACTCGTGGCTCTCCATTTTCGTCCACAACCTTAGAAGCGTTCTCGGGGTCATTCTCCCAATCTCCAAACCACTCTTTGAAAGATTCGGTGCGCACCTGCAACCACTGACGCTCCGTCAAGTTTGTAGGTTCACCATTGGGCGCAAGCATAAACGAACCATCGGACTGAGCTTTAGTTTTGATGGACTGCAGCTCTTCCGTAATAGAATTTTTACGCTGTTGGCGCAAATTCTCTCCAGAAAGTTTGGGGTTCTTAAAACCTTTTATTAGATTTGCAGCACGAGAAAGCTTTTGATTGTCTGAGGCTGCCGCGATTGGTGCGGCTAAGTGCAGATAATTAAGAGCTTTCTCTTCGTCTACATACGTGAATAGTCTCCTGTTTATCCATTCGACCACGCCATTTTTCCCCTTACCAAACACACTACTCACAACATTAAAGTCCACGTCAGCACCTTTGCCAAGGTCAATCGCCACAAGCACATTCCCTTGCTCAGTATGCAATTCTGTAAGGATAGCGCGATTGCCCTCTTGTTTATGATTGTTGAACACAGCAATAGGGTTTGCCACGGCACGTGGCAAATCGCGCAAGGCTACCTTATCAAAGCCGTGCTTCTTGATTTTCTTAAGGAGCTTACTGCCATAAAGCTTCATTGGCATATCCGGCACTCCAGCAGCACGTAACACTTCAGAGGGACGCCCAAGGCTAAATGTTATGCGATTAGCATTATCTTCCGAGAAAGCATCTAGCTCATCATTAAACACCGCATTAACACGCTCTATCTCTCGCGCTTCTCTCACCGCATCAGCTTCTACCGTTGCGCCCCTTGCTAAGTCTAACACACGTTGCCCCTCAGCATCGCTCACGTTTACGTCCATGCCAGCATTGCGCATAATATCAACAAGACCATCTCGCAGTTCTACCTGCTCTGGAGATACTCCGTCCAAAGCGTTTTCATTAGCGGTACGTTGTTCGCGCGCCTTCCCTTCTTCTTGCTCCTCGGCTTCTTGCTCTGCTACTTGAGACATGATCATTTCGTCCACCTCTAAATCATCTACGACAAAATCACCATTCTTGTTCATTCGTTCAGCATAGCGAGCTTCTTGTTCTTTCAGCTCCTCCTGCATCTTCTGCTCAAAGTCGGTAGCCAATCCTCTAGCCCTCTTCAGCTCGTCTGCATACTTAAACGGCATACCTTGACGTTCATGGAGAGAAGCATTTTCTTTCTCCAATCGCTCAAGCTGCCCCTTAGCGCGCTCAATTTGTTCCTCGGCTTCAGCACCACTAATCACACTCTCAGTGATGTAGTTCAAGGCATCGCCAAGGCGATGGACAAGCAAGGGTTCATCCTTAACCCCTAAATTCTCACTACTCCATTGAAGGCTTGTTGAAACAGACGTGCTAATTGTCTTTGTTTTTTCATCAAACTTTTGAATGCCCATAAGGGATGCCCTCATCTCTACCTTGACGTTGTCGAGGGTGAATGATAAAGATAAAGTCCTTTCGTTCGAAGTTTGCTCTGCTCTTATCTCTTTGGCTATAGCATTGATTGCTGAATTTGCCAGTTTTATTGCATCTTCGTTGTGCGCAATGCTACCATCTTCTAGATGCAAGGCTACATCCTGCACTTTGCCCTGTGGTACAATGCTCCTCAACATTTCCAATCTAGCTTCTGCAGCCGACAATGCAATTTGAGCGTTCCTTGCCAAACCTGCATTTTTGCGCAATTGCTGAGGGATAAAAAGTCTGGTCTTGCTTCCACTGCGCTTCGTAGGCTTTCATATTTGCGAACCTCGCGCTTTGCCTTCTGGAGCAACAATGCGTACTGGCTACCAGATAGCTGCGCCACGGGGTTGTCGAACTCCCCTTCATCTTCCTCGACACTACGTTGGGTCATCGCATTATCCATCGTGCGCTGCGATTCCATAATAGGGCGAATAAAACCTTCCTTTGTCTGCAATCTTTGATAAGCCGAAACGTCTAGACTATCTTTTACACCAAAACGAATAACGCGTACTGGTTTTCCCCATTCTTCGTATAAGTTGCCTTGTCGCAAGATTCGTCCATTGCGCTGTGTATAGTCCATCGGGCGTGCTGGAGCATCCATGTGAATAAGGAGGTTGAGGCGCTCTTGTATGTTTACCCCCACACCCAAGCGTTGAGTGCTACCCATTATCACACGAATTTCACCTGCGTTTACCTTTGCAAAAATGTCGGCTTTTGCTTTATCGCTCATGCCTTCTTGCATCACAACAACCTGTTCTGCTGGAACACCGCGCGCAATGAGTTTTTTTCGCGAATGTCCTCGAACAAGTTAAAAACCTACAACACGCTTTCCATCTTCCGTTGTATCAAATCTACGAAACTTGTCCGCGAAGATAGCTACCGTACCACGTTCTTTCTTTGTCTCTTCTAGAGACTCAAGTGTGCGCTCCACAGCTGCATTGGTTTTACTTCCTGGTTCGTCAACAGCATTCGAACTCACTAAACGTGTGTCAATTGCAGCAGCAGAAGCAAGACCAAACATCGTAAGCGGGATGTGACTATTCTTCTTCTTTTCAGCACCAGACATTTCTTCGAACTCCTCTAGCTTCGCTTTTACGGCTTTCATAATTCTAACCAGCGATGGTGTTTGCTCAAGGAATATATCTTGGTCTGCATCCTCTCCTTGCTCATTATCACGTTTGGGACGCTTAATATCTGTGTCTTTCGCCAAAACAGTATCTGCAATGCTCGCCCAAACACGCGCCAACTCAGGGAGCCCTTGGTATCCTGCGAAGCGCGTTTGCTCCTTAAATTGACCGTTTGTGCTAAACTCTAAGCGTTGTTCTATCTTACCAAAGTTATGGACAAAGTCGTCAAAGTAATAGAGGTGAAGCTGCTTTTAGTGTTTCAGGCTGAATAAGGTAGCGCATAAACGTCCACACTTCAGCAGCGGTATTACTTACGGGTGTGCCAGTTGCAAATACCACGTTCTTCCAACCGTTGTTTTCTAAAATATGTCTTGTTTTCAAATAGAGAGAAACAGCCTTCTTTGATGCGCTAGGGTCTACGCCTTTCACGCGTGTCATCGTCGTTGCAAAGCCAAGATGCTTGTATTCGTGAGCTTCGTCCACAATCAAAAGCGTCTACACCCATTTCTCCAAAGTGCGCTACCTCGTCTGTGTGACGCATCATACGTCTTTCCGCCTTGTCTTCCGCTTTCTCCTTTGCCACTTCTTGGTCTTTCAAAGAGCGCTGAGAATTGTTCTTCCCATTACCCGAACTTGAAGCGCTTTGTCTTCTAAGGAGAGATTCAACCTGTTTTTCTATCTCGCGTTTAACATTGCGATCTTCCGTCTGTTCTGCGAGGGCTAGCATATCATCAACAGCTTGGTTGATATAAGCATCTTTTTGCTGTGGGTCATCTGGGATTAAGTCTAGCACACTTTGAGGAACAATAACCATGTCCCAATCTCCATATTTGATTCGTGCATAAAAAAGCCTTACGACCATCAGCTCCCTTTGTCGCGATTTGCATCATAAACCAATAGCTTTGCTGCTGGATACAGCTTTTTCGCTTCCGATGCAAATTGATTGAGCGTTGCATTCTGCACCACTATCATCGGCTTGTTCGCTGTTCCCAATCGCTTCATTTCAGCGGCTGCCGTAATCATCGTGAAAGTTTTTACCTGTGCCAACCTCATGCGCTAAGAGAGTTGGTGAATTTACAGCGCGCACAGCCGCTGCTGCTTGGTGAGAGCGGAGTGTTATCGCAGGATTTGAACCTTCAAAAATGTTCAGGAATAAGACTGTTATCTGCACGATAAGGTACGTGGCTATTAAAACGTTCGTTGTACGACTTCTCTAACTCTGCGGCTGCCTTGGGGTCTTCTTGCATCTTCTTAGACATCCAGCTTTGAAACTCATCTTTCAAGTCAGCCATACGAGCTATGATTGCTCGAGATGCCTCTTCATCGGAAATTTTAATCGTCGTTTTTCCGCTTGGCATATTATAGTCTGTCTTGCTGATAGTTGCTTGAGCCTTTGGAGCTACGTTGTTCATAGCCGCAAGTGTCAACTCTTCTACCGTCCAATGGTATTTTGTACGTGAAGTTCCCTTGCTTCTTAATAGGTCACTTCTAACTCCGCCTCTTGCATGCAGGGGGCTAACGATTCCATCCATGTGCCATTGACTACCAACACGATAAAAGACGACACGAGAGCCATAAACCTCCGCCAAGAAGTTACGGAAGTAATCGGGAGAGAACCAAGTGCCACCCAATGGGGTTGAAATAAGGTGAGATGGAATAGTCGGAGGAAGAACACTCGTAAGCGCGTTAATATTCTTAGTGTATTGACCATCTGCATTCTGAGCTTCTGCGACCGATAGCTTTTCGCGAACATTACCACTCAAATAGGAAGCCTTATCCTCTAACAATCCCGTAGTTGGATTTCGATAAACAAACTCTTTATCTAGCAATTCTTTCTCTACGTCAGAAACTTCACGGTTGAGCAACCCTGCAATAAATTCAGAATCGATGCGGTTCTTCTTGCTCATACTCAATCGCAGCCCATCTTCGATAGTGCTAGCCTTAAGTTCTTCTAATCCTCCCAGAGTTCGCTGAGTGAAAAAGTCGCTCTTAGATACCTGCGCTTCTATCTTGCGTGTTTTTTCGTTGCGATGTTCTTTCACACGTTCCAAAGCAGCAATCCCTTGATAATCTGCATCATTTTTAAGTATGCGAATTGCTTGATTATTATGGAACACTCCATACTTATTGACAAAAATCGTCATAAGCTTTGTTCAACTCCTTCAACACAGCTTTGAGCCCATCATCTTCCAAGTTGTTCAATTGATAGTCTAAAACAGCCCTTACAGCTTCCTTTACGCGGTTATAATCCTCTAAAAGCTCTGCTTTCGTATATTTCGACTTAACCTTTTTTCCATCATCTTCTATCGGACGAATTTTAGAGAAATTATCCACCACTCCAAGCTGCCCTTGACTATTCACAGTCAATGTGCCAATCGGGAGAGAGGATTCCTCCAACTCTTCTTCTTCAGAAGGAACGACAGATTCTAAGGGTTTGTCCATTGACTCAAATGTGCCAACCCATTTTTTTCCCATTGTGATTTCTGGTCGATGCTAGGGTCGGGATACAAGCCGATAGAAGAAGGACGGAACGTGTCACCTTTTTCAGTACCAGCAAACATCCGACCTCCCATAAACTCTGGGTGTTCATGGAAATAATTGTTGTAACTTACTTGGAGAGGTTTCTCCTCTCGTGTTTTCTCGTCTACATAGCTAACAACTCTTTCAACGTGATTGTCTAGGACACGAACAGCATGAGGGGACACCATCCCTTTGTCTCTTTACGAATGACAATTACGTCTGTCGTTACTGGCGCGCCTGCAAACGTTTCATTATTAAAGCGGAATGCACCCAGCACGTCTGCTTCTCCATTGGTGTTAAGCCATTCTTTTTAACTTGTTCCCCTTATCCAATGTTAGAGAAGTCGTCATAAAGATGCCAACACCACCAGGAGCAAGCAAACGAACATTCTTCGCGATGGCAAAATCGTGAAGGTCTAAATTCAGACGCGTAATATCTGTATTCCTTTTATCTACTGGTCGAACACCAGATACAAAAGGCACATTAGTAATTGCCACATCTACAGAAGAAGGGGCAGCGTTTACGTCCTCAATTCCGCCAGAGAAAACATCTGCGTCTGGATGCAGAGCCTTAAGTATTTTTGCCGTCAAGCGATCCTTTTCGACTGCTCGAATACTTGAGTTTTTCAGCATGTCAGAAGGCATCAGCGTCAGCATACCTCCCACACCTGCACTACCTTCAAAGACGCGACCACCTTTGAAACCTAGATGCCTCAACACTTCCCACATACCCTCAACGATATGGGGAGGGGTAAAGTAACCAGAGGACAGAGAAGATACCGCATCTTCAAATTCTTCATCTGTCAAAACCTCTCTCAGTTCGTCCACCTTTGACTGCGCACTGTTACCAAAGTACACACTAAGTCCAATTCCCACGAAGAATAAGAAGCTAAAACCTTCTGTTCTTCGGGGGTAGCATTTTCAAGGCGACCTTCTTCTTCGAGTTGGTGAACGAGCTTTATAGCTGCGATATTAGCGCGATAACGCTTTGCAGGCGTGTTGTTTTTCGTCTGCAAGCGATTCGGCTTCCGCCACTGTCTGATGGAAACTTCTAGAGTTGAGATTCTTGTCTTCTTTCTGGTCTGTCTCCGTTCCTTTGTCAGACGATTCCGGCTTTACATCAGTGGCGCTCCGCTGTCCATCCTCTCTAGATACGCTAGATACTCGCGTGCTTCCACTTCCGTCAGGCACATTATCTCCTGAATCGCTTCTATCCACTCCTCCTCGTTCAGCTGGTCGAGTGTCTTCCCTGTGCTTCTGTTCCCACGCTTCCATGCGTGCTCTTGTTTCGTTGTCCATTCTTTTTATTGTTTTTAGGGGGTTGTTTTTGTTTTCTCTTGCTGAGTTGGCTCATCGACTACAATGTCAGACATCTTTTGCATTAGGCACATTTATAGTTGGTATTACACCAAGTGGCAAATCCACCAATAAATGAATAGTGCCATCGTAGTTGAGCGCCTTTACTTCAGCATCTCTTAGGTTTCCTGACGAGGTGCGATATTTCACCTTTTGACTGACCTCAAGGCGCGGGGCTTGAACTTCTTGTTCTTTATCATCCGACTTCTTGCCTTCAGATTCTTTCTGCTGGTTGTTTGGCGCTTCTGCTTCGGCGTTTTTCTCTAGGCTCCAAAATGTACCCATCCCGGGAGAATATTTTTCTCGACGCAGCACGCGTCCACTAATCTCCGTTGTGATTGTCAGTTTTCCATTGGGGCTTATGGCTTCCACCTTCCATGGCGTATTTCTGAAATAAACAGTCTGCCCAACCGCAAAAATCACCTTTGTCCAACATGCTGTTCAGAACTTTCCCCATTCTCCTTTGAAGTGTCGTTCTCGGTGGTTGCAACAGCTTCGTTGTCGTTGTCGTTCTCAGTCTCTGCTCCCTTGTCAAATTTCTCTACATCGAATTCTCGCACCTCATCGTAAGGGGTCATTTCTTATCAATGCCCAACTCAGCAAGTTCGGGCATATCACGCGCACCATTGTAGAAGGCTTTTAACATAGGGACGAACATCATCACCAAAAGCTTCCACCATCTTACTGGCGAAATCTACAAATGTACGAATACCGCCTTCAAGATAATAGGCTGCTTCTTGAATACCCAACGCTAGGATTTCTGGATTTATCCCAACATTGAGCGTCGTACCACGCAGCAATTCCTTAAGGCGCGCTTGGTTCTTTAGATGCTGTTCCTCGGAAACAAGTACACGAGTAGGCTTTTGGGACGAAGGCGATGTTTGCTTTTTCTTTCCCTTGTTGGTTTTACCCTTCTCAGTACTCTTATCAGACGGTTTTGCGCCTTCCTCCTCCGTGCTTACTCCTTCGTTTCTGCGTCCGCTTGTCGAAAACGCTTCCAGAAGGAAGTTCAGTTTCTGCCTTTCCTTCAGCTCCTTGTTCGCTTGTGGATTCGCTTGTTCCTGCTTCTGGCTGTTGCTGCTGTTTGGGTTCTTGTTGTTCATTTGTTGCTTGGTTTGAGGGTTCTACTTGATTTGACGGAGCATAGTCTTTGATGTCGGCACCGAGAAGTGCAAGTGTTTCCTTGATTAAAGTCTCACGTGAGGGGATGGCATCGCCAAACAACGACATTTGCCCTTACCAGCGTCTTCTGCGCGCTCGTTGTAACTCTTGAAGATAGACTTAACGAGGGTCGTACGCTTATCATTGAGGGCATCAGCCAACAAAAGCACCGTTGCATCCTCTAAAGATACGTCCGTTGTCGATTCAAATAACTCCGTCTGCTGGACAAAGGTACGAACTTTGTCGCCAAAAGAATAGCCCCCACCCTTGCGAGCGTGGTAAACAAAGTTAATAGCGCGGGATAGCTCATTGCTCAAGCGGAATTCCTCATTAAGACGTTCGTTCTCTACGATGTAAAACAGCGCATTAAGCACAGAAGTACGAAGAGAGCGCACCTCCGAAAGCTGACGAACAACATCGGGATTTCCTTCAAAAGCCTTACCTAACAATACATTCTCTAGCAAATTGCGTCCCTCATCGCTCAACACGTTGCCGTCAAACAAGTTTGCACGGTCTTGTTGAGTAATAACCCCACTTGTTTCCAACACATTTAACGCTTCAGCTGCTGCATTTGCATTGCTATAAAAGTCCGATAACGTCTCATGCCCATCGGTAACGATACGAAGAATCTTGGCGAAGTCCTCATCAGACACCGCCTTACCCATTTTCACCGCCTTCTCCGTGCGCGATTGAGTTTTTTTGTTTCTGCGCATTGAACGCTGCGAAAGTCTCCGTTGTGAGAGAAAGGGATTGTCAGAAACAAACACAACACGTGGATGTTCCAACTTTTCTACCTGATCTGAAGTGAACTCCCCACTTATCGGCATACTCACGCACGTAGTCGTTGTATGCACCATCCGTATTCTCCATCGCAGCCAAGTCTCCAGACATCGTACGACCATTACCCGAAAGCACAAAACCTTCGGGAGATACCACCACTGGTTGCTGCGTTGCGCGAGCGTCATAGTTTCTGGCGATTTCACGCTGCACACGTTGAGCGTCCAAATCTCGTTCGTAGTCTCTATCGTTGAGCGTGTGTCCCTTCTCGTCCGTGGGGAACCCTTCCGACTGCTTAAAGCCGTGGCGCGCATCGTGCGAAGGAACGGCAGCACCGCTTTCCACTAGCACGTAGTGTCCTTTCACACGAAGACCATTTGGAGTTATAAACTCATCTGCGTTTCCTACCAACTCTTTTCTGCATTAGCCCAAGACAGAGCAACCGCCAAAGCCATTCTCCGCTTGTTCCTTAGCGCGCTCTGCAGCTTCCGCTTCTCGCTGTTGCTTTGCATTTTCTTCTTCCTGCATAGCTTGTGCGCCTAGATTTCTGTGATGTTCTTGCACCTCCTCCCAGAAACGAACAAGTTCCTCTGCGTGTGCCAAAGCATCAATATACGCTGCTTTGCGCTGCTTAAACGAGATTACACTCTCGTTCTTTCTCGGTTTGATTTCGGTCTTTTGCAGCTTTGCTAAGTTTGCCTGCGCAGTTGAACGGCTATTCTCTACAATAGCATCAACTTCTTCCGTTTCCAAATCGGGGTCACCATAAAGAGCATCATGCGCCATTTGAGGTGTGACTCTCAATTTCGCCTTTTATCGAGGGCTGATTGAACTTCTTCGAGAGAAATGGTAGATTCTTCTTGCGTATTTTCGCTTTGAGAATCACTTGAGCTTGAATCGCTATCCTCGGTAAACCCTTCTTGTTCCTCACCAACACTATCATTCTCAGAAGTCGTACCATCGTCTTGCTGTGCTTCGTTTGGCTTTGGAGCGACTTCCTCTTGTTCTTGCTGAGAACCTTCTTGCGCTTCATTTTGTGGGTGCTACTGGTGATTGCCACAATCGCCAGTAGCTGATTAATGTATTAGTATTTTCTGCCATCAATAAAAAGCTGGGATGTACGAGAGTATAGCAGCGCGCAGTTCTTCTTCGAGTTAGGACGAAACTGTTGCCCAGTCTCAACATTTTGTACAATGGGGGCTTCACCCTCTGTAAGCTGCACAACCTCAAACTCACCATCTGCCGTTGAGAATTTGTCTCCTACATTAAATGTGCCACCGAACACATCAGTTTGTTCCCCATTCTCGTTGGTATCTGAAGTTTCACGCCCTTCCTCAGTAGTTGATACTCCCTCAACTGCGGGGACTTCTGGTTCTCCTTCCCCAACCTCATTCGCTTGCGCTTCCTCAGCTGCTTTCAGCATCTCTGCATACTTGCGCTCCTCCAGTTCTTGACGTACATGCTCCGCAAGGGTATTCTTGTACTCATCTACGTCAATTGGGAATCCTGCATCCGCGATTTCCGAAGGAGAAATCATACGTGTGCGCCCTGCTGCATCAGAAATAACGAGAGTCGGGTCGCTTTCGCGTTCGCTAACAACAGGCTTTCCCATGTCATCGTACTCAAACCCAAGCCGACCAGAAACAAGAAACGCGTCATCCCATTTATACTTTTCTGATGTAAATAATTTGACTGGATGAATCTGACCAAAATCAATATTCGTCTGACGGTCTACAATCGCATGATGATAGGCAATCTCCGAATCAATATCATCTTGAGTTCGTTCTACCACGCCCTCATAAGCGGCACGCGTATTGGCGTAATCAAAAGCAACTTTCTTTTGTTCCTCCGTGTATGTCCCCTCCTTGGCTCCTCGAATTTCATTAAGCGTTCGACCTGCGTTTTGAGGAGAGAATTTTTCATTTACCTCTTTCTCCGTGAGTCCGAGAACCTCCATTGCGTGTCCTTCTTGCTCTTCGAGTGTCTTTGCCCACAGATAAGCATTGGCAGCCGATGTTTCCTCGTATCCTTGTCGGAAAGCACTAGACACAACATCATCACCGTCTAGTTCGTGTTCATCAACACCTTCCGCGCCACTCAGGCGCAGCCCCTTCAACCATTGCAGCTCTTCTAGCATCTTCAGCATTACTGCGTTTTTTTGTTCGAGGGCAAGACGTTTACCCGCAATAGCACCAAGATTAGCACCACGATAAGCCAATAAGTTTCCTGCATAAATCATGGCAGCCTTTGCGTTCTCTACCGTTGAGAGATTTGTCCTGCATCACGTTGTCATAGAGTGAACGCAACACGTTGTTATTGTCTGTGCCATCCAATTTATCACGCAATGCATTCCACTTCTCCTCATCAGAGAAAGCACCAGCAGCAGCGCGGTCTGCCATCTTCAGACTACGCTCTCTCTTTTAAGCAGCGAGGGAACATGACCACTAGCCGCGAATGCACCCATCGCACCCACTGAAAGTGCCATAGTCGCCCAAAGTTCCTTGTGTTTTTGGAAATCCGCAAAATCAGACCATTCTGCATCTCCATCGCCAGCCATTGAGTGACCAGCCCAACTAAGATATTCTTCGCCAATTTCTCGGGAATACCTTTGAATTTGGAACTTACTTAGCGTTTTACTTGTAGCTTTGCTAATGGGACTAGCAGCAATGCGGCCAAAGAAGTCCGTCACACCGCCTAACCCTGACCTTCGCAAGTGGCTTTTGTGAGCTTAGATGCAACTTTTACCAACTCCATAGCCAAGTCCACCACCCATAAATTCTGTGGCATTTTCAATGAGCTGAGAAGTAAATCCGTGCAAAACAGCACCCACTGCGCCCTCTCCGCCTTCAAAGGCGTAAGACCCATTCTCTTGTTGAGTACCATGCCCAACCATACGACCAGTGATGTTTGCAGCCGTTTCACCTGCGCCAGTAGTGACAGTTTGCAAAGCACCAGCGGTCAACCCGTGCGCAACCCACGACAACCCACGCGTCCCTGACCTTCAAAGCTGCCGTACCAGTCGCCTTCAATAGCCCATTCTCCACGCCCTTCAACGCTGCAGACTTCAGCAGTCTAGAGCCCTAAAGAATACACAGATTTGTGCGCTGCCTTACCAGCAACGGAAGTCATACTACCAGCTGCAGCCATCTCTACAACAAAAAGGCACCATCTGTCCTGTTACATCACCACCTTTCGCACGAAGATTCGCAGAGCGTGAGTACATTGTTGCAGCGTCAGCTTCTTTAGCCTTCGATTCAGCAGCAGAAGACATCAGTGGATTCTCGCTATTTTTTTGTTTGCAATCAAGGCTAAGTTGTCGATAAAGTCTTGATAACCAAAAAGTCAGATTATTTCTGTTGCCGAAGAAATCCTTTGAAACGTCTAAAGAAACCCACATCTTTGCCTTTGAGCATATCTCTCAGCGCGTGCAAGTCTGTAAGTTCACTCTCCGTTGCTCCCAAACCTGCATTCGCCAAATTCATCTCATCTGAATAGTCCGTCTCTCGAAGCATAGCTTTAGCTTGATCACGACCAACAGCGCCAAGACCACCCTCTAGCTTGACCAAAATTTCGCCAAAAGTCAGTGTTATTTTCTTCGAGTTTTTTTGATGCTCGTCTGAGTTTATGATGCTTAGATATTTTTTTCTGCCGCTCCTCTGCATCTTTGATTTTCGCTTCAACACGCTGCAAGTACCACGCTTTTTGTTTCTGGCGAAAGCTCGTCAATATCTCCGTCTCCATTGAGAATTTTGTCGCGATACTCTATATCGCTTGTCAGTGCGGTAGAGAAACTCCTCGTCACTCTCCATTGTAGGCTGCGAATTATCAATTGCAGCTTCATTATCCTTTGCTTTCGCCTTCTTTTTGTATTCCTTTCTGTCGATTTTTTTCCTGCAATATATTCAGTTGCAAAGTCATCATCTTCATCAGACTTAGGCACAGTTATTCCCGACGAAATAGGCACAGCTCTTCCGTCTCACAGTCTTGTACGCGTCCACCATTCGCAATATATTGCCATCCTCGTACGCCTCCGATTCTGGTACACGGTACTTCTTAGGCTTAGTGATAAGACGTTTCGACTTGGGGTCTTCTACACGTTCAGACGCGAGCTTATTTGGGACAATCTTTCTGAAGTTCTCGTCCGACGAAACCTCTACAGCACGCGTCAGAGCATCAAAACCACCATCAAGAACCGCAGCAGCGCGTTTGGCTTCTTTGCTTTTTTGCGCCCACGGCTGCTCAGAGATATGAGTATTTGTAGCTTTTATTAGTAGGTTTGGTAGCAGATTTACTCGCACCGCCAGAAGAACTAGTGGCACGCATACGACCCATGAAATCTTCATAGCTACTACCCAAATCTGCGCCTGCTTCTGTCATCACATCATAGACTGCCTTGCGCTTTTGATAGTTGCCCTTTCCGTAGAACCCTTTTTCAAACTCGCCTAAGCTCTGTTGATAGCCTCAGCTTCTGCATCGCTCCATAGAGCTTTTTTTCACCTTATCTCCGTCAAATTCGTATTTACTCATGTTGGATGTTGTCTAGATTTTGAAACCGCTCAATGGCTTTGAATTTTTTTCCCTGCCTTCTTGGCTTGTGGCGCAGCTTTGGGAGCTGGAGCCTGCTTGGGAGTAGTCCTCTTAGCTTGAGGAACTTTTAGACCCTATCTACAACTGCATATCCTTTATGCTCAGTCTTGGTTGTAGTGGTTGATTTTTTTCCTTATGGTTTTTCTTTTGTCTCTTCTGACTGGGTAGTAGTAGAACCATTCTCCCACGTTCCATTAGCACGCGCATTACGCTCTTGCGCTGTTGCACTCTTCGCATAGTGGATATTGCCTTCGCTATCCTGCCACTCATAATCACCTCGACTACCGCCAGAACCACCATTCGCAGCCCTTGTGTTTGCGTTTTGTCGTGCAATAGCATTTCTTGTCGCCCCTTGACCTTCAGCGATGCGATTATGCCGCTTTTTGCTCCTCCAATCGAGCCTGCGACAATTCTTTATTGGCACTATTACGCTCCTTGTTGTTGTCGTTGCGCTCTTTTTCATTCTCCAGTCGCCCCTTCTGGTAGTCCACCGCAGCAGCTAACTTCTTTTCGTCAAGTCCCATTTTGCCTTCCATTTGTTCTTTCAGCAATTCAAGTTTAGCATCCGCAGCTTCCTTAGCTTCCTTTTCCCTGCGCTTACCTTTTTGAGTAGCTCATATTGCTTAATCATATATGCCAGACGTTCTTTGCCGATTTTTTTCGTTGTTTTCTGCAATCTCATCCCATTTAGTTTTCGCGGCTTCCGACAAACTGCGTTTCGGGTCGTACATATTTGGCGCACCCTTTAGTTGTGTAATACAGATTTGCCACTGATGCAAGTGCATCACCAATACCACCAATAAGTTTGTCGCGCTTTTTACGTTTTTTTCGTCCTCTGACTGAGTGGACGCTGAGGCTGCGCGCGCCTTCAACTCTTGCAACAACTCATTGTAAGAGTGCACTTCTCCGAGGGCGTCAAGGTCGTCTTGCTTTTACACCTGATTCCACCGCAGCTTGCGATTCTTTGTTGATGTCGCGCAACTCTTGAGCCTCTTTGTTTTGTGCCGCCACGTCTCTTGGAGATGGCTTATTTGATGGCGTTTCCGCTTTGACCGCAGGTGCTACAGCAGGCGCAGTGGGCTGACCTTCCGTTTTTAGCACTGGTTGTCCCCACGATATTGGCGAACGGGAAGAATCACTCTCCAAAGGGCTTTGCACCTTGGTGCGATTTTCCGCTGGAGATTGGACCCTGAGAGGACTGAACTATTGCTTTTTTTGTGGGGCTTGTGCCTGATCAGCGCGTTGCACCGGTTGCTCGACTGGTCTGCGCTGCACATTATCTGGAGTTACGGCATCTGGGGGAGCAGCCGTAGCGCCCCCCACATTAGCCTTAAATCGTCCAAGTATCTTATCTACAATAGCCATATCCTACTTAATTACACTAGCCAAACCGCTAGCAGCATTAGAGACACCACTCACAGCTCCTGCAATGGCTTGCTGTTTTTGTTCTTCAATTCCCTGCAATTGTTTGCTATATGAATCATCACGCGCCATATACTGACGTTCGATATTATCCTTGCGAGCATCGCTAGACGTAGCAATACCACTCATCGTAGATGCGATGGCTTGATTGTTATCCTCTCGAGCAGCAGCAAGAGCCTCTTGCGAACCACCCATCACCGCAGAAGTCCCCTCAGCTTGTCGATTGCGTTTGCGAATGCTATCCTCGGTCATCTGCATAAGGCGGACAGCATCCGCGCGTTGCGTGCCATCCTCATTGTATCTGCGATTATACCAATCTTCATTCTTCGCGCGTTGCCCCTCTACCATCGCACGTTGCTTTGCCGCAGAACGCGCAGCAGAGATGCCTCCAAATATTGCGCCACCCAATTTCATGGCGCCACCAATTATTTCTCCAATCATAGTTTATATCTATTTATATGTGTACGCGCAAATATAGGTGTTGCACGTCAATGCGCCACCTTATATATATACTACTATGAGCTACTTTAGTCCATTATTGCACTGCGTGCAACTACCCAAAAACAACAACTACGCTAAAGTTTTGCCCCGTAGATTGTTAAAAAAATGGAGCACACGGAGTAAAAATAGACACATGTGTGTGTCTATTTGGGAATAAAATAGTATCTTTGCATTGTAATCAAAAAGGGACAGCCCCTCAAGGTTGCACCGCTTAAATTCACAAACCTCAAAAATTACAAAAATCATGTCACACCAATTTGGTATCTACCTTTTTCGCAACTGCAAGCGAAGCTCTCGAAGCTGCGAAGACAGCTCTCGCATCCCTCAAGGAATACGAGGAAACAGGCTCAAAGAAGGCTGCTAAGAACTATTTCAAAGCCTCTGGTCAAGAAGTAGGCGACGAAGAAGAAAAACTACTACACGATGCGCAATATCGAACACGCCATCAGCCTCTACACTAAAAAGGTGGAACAAGGCTACTAAGCCATCGCAAACAGCAGGAGGGGTGCACCACGAAAGGCGCACCCCTCACTCATTATATACTATCATGAAAAAGAAAATCATACAAAGCCCCTCAGATATATGCGCGGCTTTTTAAGGTGCTACGCGAAGAGCTCGGCTTAACGTATTATGCGGCAGCCAAACAGCACAACAACCGCAAAGTTAATGGCTCGCGCGTCAAAGAGTGGGAGGAGTCAGACACGCTCACTCTCGCATCTGCACTCGCCCACTTAGATGCGCTTGGTGCAAAAATGACAATCGAGTGGTAAAAAAACAGTGCAAAGATTTTGACGTATGAAATAAAGTCTCTACCTTTGC
>BNJT01000874.1_pt1 | contig 45993 bp, 57 predicted proteins | sample 8540491 | NCBI WGS metagenome assembly BNJT01 (sample SAMD00202455, study PRJDB9452) | human saliva metagenome | host: Homo sapiens | reverse complement strand
GTAAATGAACTTACCTATATTACTTCTTGATAATCAGACTTTTAGCATAATCTCAATTTCTACTGTAGCCAATTTGTAGCCATTTTTAGATAAACTTGAGAGCACGTATAGAAGTCGCATGTACTTCTTATTTTTTTCAGGTTCAAAGTTACAAAAAGATGATACATCCTCCAAATATTTGATAGAAAATGTTTTATAGATTCTTTGGCTACAATTTTTCAGTGCAAGGTGCAAGCCTATATATATAAATAGGTCTTGCACCTTGCATTGATGGACCTTACCTTATTTTTTTTATACCGTTGATTATCAATACGTAAAATGGTATTATACTACCAGAAAAATGGTATTTTAATATTCTATCTAAAGCCTATTTCATTAGGAACTTTGCAGCTATAATAATTACAATTATGTATATTATGGCTAATAAAAAAACAAATTAAAACCCAAAGGGCATCTTTATATTAGTAGCCCTACACTTGAGAGTTTAGTTCTTTTATGTGATAATGCAAAAGAAGCTGCTCATATAAGTGGCATTGAGTATTCAAATTTCCTTAAGGCTTGCAAGATGGAAAAAGGATATAAGATTTAGCACATATCGAAAGTGTGCTGCAGGCTTGGGGAAAAGAAGTTCTAGTTATTCATCTTCCTTTGGGAACCATAGAATCAATGATTGAGCCTAAGACTCATGTGAACGGTTTTTATGAAACTATAGAACAAGATAAATTGATTAAGGTGTTGATGGCGGTTATGCCGAGTGACGGAATAAAAAAATTTTTTTAACTTCATGGAGGATTTCAAGAGACACCTAACAAGTCACGACAAAGAACATCTAATGAAACCATTTTTTTATCAGCTATTATTAATCTTTTGCCAAACCCTACTTAAAGAAGATGGAACACCACGAAACACTCTCCCTAATAAATGAACTTCAAACACTTCGTGAAGAATTTAGACAGATAGCCTGCTTTTATCAGGGAGCTAAAAGCATGATTATTCCGTTTTGGAGGAAAAAGATAGAGTTGAGTTCGGCAGATGTTCTGCACCTGCTTGGAATATCCAAGGCATCACTTGCAAGATGGAGGGAATCTAATTCTATTCCGTACAGATATGTATCTAGTAATCATGTAGTTTATCCATTTAAAGGACTATATCTCTCTGTCAAGACAGGGTAGAGCCACTTTCAAGGGCTTTCGTCGTTTAGAGGCTTTACAGCGTCTAAACGCTTACAAAGAAGGTGTGCTAAAAGGCTATATGGGAGAATCTCAAACCTTATTCGAAGAGCTATGAACATCAAAGAAGAAATATTATTGCGTACCAACAAAGGACTTGAAATATTCTGTTTCTATATGCCTATTGATTTCGTGATTAAGCGTAATTTTTCGTAACCCTTTGTACGAAGATAAACGTGCTTCATGCAATATATATCTTGATAGAAAGTCAGACTGCTATCGCATGAAAGACTTTGGAAATGATGCTTATTCTGGAGATTGTTTTTGGTTTGCTGCCACAATGATAGGATTGGATGTGAAGAAAGATTTTGTTAAGGTACTTGAAACTATTATACGAGACTTGCAACTAAACATCTACATAGGAAAGCAAGAACGCTTTGAACAACGAGCTACGATAATGAAACCTCCTAAACCGACTATTTCACAACCCGCAGACCAACCAAAGTTAATGGAAAAGAAGAAGTGGTATAAACTGATAGAACAATCTTTTAGTATCGAGGAAATGAAATATTGGCAACAATATGGTATTGATTCCAACACCTTACAACGTTTTCATGTAAAGTCACTTGCTCGTTATGAGTCTATCTCTAATCAAGGTAAGCCGTTTACATTAGGAGCGACACATGAAGAGCCGATGTTTGCTTACAATATGGGGACGTTTGTAAAGGTCTATCGCCCCAAAAGTAAGCTACGCTTTCTTTATGGTGGCGAGAAAGTGACCGATTATGTCTTTGGCTTCCAACAGTTGCCCAGTAAAGGGGATATCATATTCATTACTGGTGGAGAGAAAGATGTACTATCTTTATCTGCCCATGGTTTTAATGCTATTTGTTTCAATAGTGAAACCGCAGAGCTTCCTGAGAATATTATCGAAGGATTACAGCTTCGTTTTCGACATATTATTATATTGTATGACTCTGATGAGACGGGAATAAGAGAAGCCAAACGGCAAACAGATGCACTTACTCAATATAAGATTTTGAGTCTGACCTTGCCGCTGCAAGGAATTAAGTCAGAGAAAGATATATCTGACTTCTTTGCCTTGGGAAATAACTCGAATGACTTGAAAGTTCTTCTTTCTGATATGTTTACCAATATGTATTCGCAGACAATGATGATATTAAAATCTTGTGAAATCGACTACGATAATCCACCTGATGCTTCCAAATCAGTTGTGGCAGTCAATGGTGTTCCACTCGGAACACAGGATAATCTGTTTTGTATTACAGGTGGAGAAGGAACAGGTAAGAGCAACTATATTTCTGGAATCCTTTCAGGTACACTTGGTTCGGAACGATTACAAGCTGAACAGACATTGGGATTAGAGATAACTGCTAACCCAAAAGGCTTAGCGGTTCTTCACTATGATACGGAGCAGTCTGAAGCACAACTGCACAAGAACTTGGGAAAGACACTTCGTAGGGCAGGAGTAAAGGCTGTGCCAGAGTTCTATCATTCACTCTACTTGGCATCACTATCCCGCAAAGACAGGCTAAAAATCATTCGTGAGAGTATGGACTTATTCCATCACAAGCATGGTGGCATCCATATTGTGGTAATTGACGGTATTGCTGACCTGATACGCTCGGCCAATGACGAAACGGAGAGTATAGCCATTGTTGATGAACTCTACCGATTAGCAGGAATATACAATACTTGCATCATCTGTGTGCTTCATTTTGTGCCTAATGGTATAAAGCTACGTGGGCATATCGGTTCCGAGTTGCAGAGAAAAGCCGCAGGAATCCTCTCCATTGAGAAAGATGATAATCCCGAATATTCAGTCGTAAAGGCGTTGAAAGTCCGCGACGGAAGTCCCTTAGATGTGCCAATGATGCTATTCGGCTGGGACAAAGATGAGGGTATGCATGTCTATTGTGGTGAGAAGTCAAAGGAAGATAAAGAAAAACGCAAGTCCGATGAACTTTTGCTTGTCATCAAATCTGCATTTCGTACTAAATTAAGGCTTTCATACCAAGAACTTTGTGAGGTGCTGACGCGTGAAATGGAGATCAAAGATCGAACAGCAAAAAAGTACATTGCATATATGAAAGAGCAGCGTATTTTTGACACAAGATATAAATGGAAACTATCAAAAAGGAGAACTATGCCATACTTAAACGATACTTCAGAAATAGACTGGTGCAAGCGATTGTTTGATAAATTAAAAACTGTCGAGTATAAGCTCGATCAGCTACTTGTCCTGCAAGAGCAATCCGTTGATACAAATGTCCATCCACCTTTGAAACCTGAATATCTGGATATCATAGATGTTTCTAAGATCTTGAAAGTGGAGCAAAAAACCATCTACAACTGGGTATGGTCAGAGAAAATTCCTTACCTCAAAGCTAATGGGCGGTTGCTTTTCCTTCGGGAAGAGATAGATAAAATGGTACGAAAGCAAGATGGTTAGTAAGTCTCCTTGCACTAAAATTTTGTTGTGTAAATACTTGCATTTACACAACAAAATATATACCTTTGCAAAAGGAACAATTTGTATGACAAGCAAAAGTATTAAAAATAAAATTTCTAATTTTGAGACGGGAAAAGTTTTCCGATTGGAAGACTTAGGGCTTCCTCGCAGTGAGCAAAAATGCGGCCGTAGTCACTTTGGGAAGACTGGTTCAGGAGGGTGAAATAGAGCGCCTTAGTCGAGGTACTTATTATAAAACCAAAACGAACAAGATTTGGTGTTGTTGGTCCGTCCATGGAAGAACGATTCCGTGACTTGCTCTATGACAACGACACCCCTATAGGCTATCTGACCGGGTTCTATGCATTCAACTTGTTTGGATTGACAACTCAACAGTCTGCAACTCTTGAGATAGGTTCCAATTTCCCTAAACGGAATGGGAAGCGTGGAATATATACGATTCGTTTTGTATTGCAGAAAAATCCCATCAACAGAGATAATATCGAAATGCTGCGTATATTAGACTGCTTGAAATGGATTAAGAAGATACCTGATACAACTACTGACAGATCATATACTCTCTTAAAGGCAAAAGTCAATGAGTACTCCAAGGATGAGCTGACTCAACTGGTCAATCTTGCCTTAAAATACTCTCCGCTCACGCGAGCTTTATTGGGATCTATGCTAACTAATGACTCTCTTGCGACTACATTATTTCAAACATTAAGTCCGCTTACACGATTTAGAGTCGGACTCTCACCAACTTTAGTTTCTAGTCAATGGAACATACAATAAAAGATTCTCTATATTTAGACACTGAGTTATTCATGGATTTGGTACAAACTTCGTCAGAAGATTTGAAAATCCCTATACAGTTAATAGAGAAAGACTACCACATTTCAAGAATACTGCGTGCATTGTCCAGAAGTTCTTATGAATCAAAAATCGTATTTAAGGGAGGAACTTCTTTATCAAAGGCATATCAACTGATAGATAGGTTTTCAGAGGACGTGGACTTTGCTGTTATCAGTGGGGATATGAGTGGTAATCAGGTTAAAATACTTTTATCAAACTTGATGAAAGAGGTTACTATGGGCTTGACAGAGGACAAAAGCTTTTCAGATATATCCAAGGGCTCAAAATATAGGAAGCAAGCCTTCTCTTATACAGCCCATACAGGTTTTGACACTTCTGTAAATCCTGTTCCTGCGAGAATTATTGTAGAGATCAGTGCATTTGCCAATCCTTTTCCATACGAGAAAAGGATGATAGAGCCTTTTGTTACTACATATCTGAAAAAGCAAAAGATGGAAGATGTGATAGAGAAGTATCACCTTGAACCTTTTGAACTGAATGTCTTATCTCTTAGACAAACCTTGTGTGAGAAAATAGTGTCTCTCATTCGCTTTTCAATGAGCGAGCAGCCAACAGCATCATTATCATCTAAAATACGCCACTTCTATGACTTGAATGCGCTATTGAATATCAAAGAATTAGAAGATTATGTATGTAGAAAAGAATTTGTTCGAGACATAAAGATTTTGGTGGAACATGACCAACAAGCTTTTGACGAGCCTTTGGGCTGGAAAGACCTAAAAGACATAAATCAGTCTCCATTGGTAGTGGATTTTGATCATTTATGGGAGATTTTGACTCCCAAATACGTAGAGAACCTATCTGCTATAGCTTATCGAGATATTCCATCTTCAAATACCATAAAAGCATCATTTCTGAAAATACTGAAGTCTTTGAGAGAAATTGACCTCACGAATGAATAGGGATTATCTTCTATAGATTCTTAAAGCAAATATCAAAGGGAGGAGATAGATGAGGTAGTACGAAAGCGAGATGATTGATGACAAAGGGTTTCAAACCTAACTATCGCATAGATATATATTGGCTGATTTTCCTCTTGGGAATAGTTCGGAAATTTCCTCATAAGTCAACTATTAGTTTACTTGCAGGAAAGAAAAACAACCATTCTTTTAACGTCTCCACTTGGGTCTGAAACTCTGCAAACGACTATATTCCTCTTTGTCTTGGGCAGGATTGTTCTCATTCTTTATTTTGGCAGAGTTGTTGGATAAATTTTTTCCTTGCTTTATTTCCTCTTTTTCTTCCTTTTTCTTCATCTGGCGGAGTAAGGGTAAGTGCAATCTTTCTGTCCAATTCAGCAGCTTCACTTTTTAAGTGAGCGAAGTTCGTCCTCTTTTTTTCCAAGAACTATTAGCAATATTAGTATAAACTTCTTTATTGGCCACAACCTTTGCCATTTCCTTCTCATGCGATTCTATCACCTTTGGAATACGCTCCAAAGCATTAATGAAGTTTTGACAGGCAAGTTTCGGGTCTGTTGCCAACTTACCATTATTATAGGTATAGTAGATACTCTCCTGTCCTTTCACAAAAAAAGCGATTCACTGAACAGTCGAACAAGTCTTTGGAAGTACTCTCCGTCTTGACCATGATGGAAAAAAACCATAAACTTCACCGATTTTGTTGTACTCTCCTTTGGTGCGTGCTTTTTCGTCAATCTCTTGCAGACGGGCAGCAATGGCCTTGATGTCGGTACTGTCTTCCACACCCTTGATAGTCAGTTTGTTAATGAGCTGCCCATCGGTATCATGTTCTACACGCTGCTCAAATAGAGCTAAGTCTGACTTAGCCTCCTTAATCTTGTCCAAATGGAAAGATACGGAACTCTCAATCTCTGCCAACTTGCCGTTTGCTGCATCACGTTCACGGAGGAAGTTCTTACGCTCGGATTCCAAGGTGGTGATTTTCTTGTCAAGCCTTGCTTTTTCCAAAAAGGTCGGTGTTGCCTGAAAGTACAGCCACATACTCGGAAAAGTTCATTCCACTGTCCTCGTCCATACTTCCCTCGTCAATGGTACGACTACCCAGCGTGTTTGTCTTTAACTGATTGATGAAGAGCTGTTTATTGTGCAGCAGGTTGAATTTGTAGCTGTCCAAAGAACGCTCTACGGCATAGATGATGACATCTACCTTGTTGTCGGCAAACTCCTTGGCGACAAGATTTCCTTTTCGGATGGCACGCCCATTGCGTTGCTCAAGGTCTGACGGTCGCCACGGTGTATCGAGTTGATGGACTGCTACCGCCCGCTGTTGGGCATTCACACCTGTTCCCAACATAGAAGTTGAGCCGAAGATGATGCGGATGTCGCCACGGTTCATCGCATCCACCATCGCCTTCTTTGCCTTTTTCGTTCTTACATTCCTGAATGAAGCGTATCTCGTATGCCGGGATATGGTAGTCCTCCATCAGCTTTCTCTTGATTTCCGAATAGATATTGAAATCTCCGCCGGGCTTGTAAGTCCCTAAATCAGAGAAAACGAACTGCGTCCCTTTCTGTGCATCGTACTTCTGATAATAGTCATTCAAGAGTTTCGCACAATGACTTGCCTTGTTGTCAATATGATCTGAGTACGCATTTTCATCAATCATGCGTAAATCAAGGCTCATCTTGCGGGCATAGTCTGTTGCAATGAGCATTTTTGCCCTTTCCTCGCTCTCACTCAGTGGTGCTCGTCCCAAAAGCGTGGCATCGCCACTCTTGGCAAACTCCATCAGTTTGCCGATAAAAACTTCCTGCTCGGGTGTAGGCGGAATGTTGTGCAGTATCTCATTCTTCTCAGGGCGGTCGATACCAATGTCTTTGGCAGTACGAAAATCGCAAATCTCCGCATAAAACGCAGCCAGCTCAGGCACCTTAATGAATGTCCTAAACCGTTCCTTCTGTATGATGTCGTTTGTGATGGAGAACTCGTAGTCGGTAGACTTCTTGGCAAAGACAGCAGCCCATGCGTCGAAGCTGTTGATGCCCTGCTTTTCCAAAGCCTGCGGACGAAGATACTTGAACAGAAGATACAACTCCGTCAGACTATTTGAAATGGTCGTTCCCGAAAGGAAAGTCGCTCCCAAGTCCTTGCCAGACCGTTCTTGTATGGTACGAATAGCAAAGAGCATGTTTAAGGCACGTTGTGAGCCATCGGGATTGCCCAAACCCGACACCCTGTCATGGCGTGTGTTGAACATCAGGTTCTTGAATTGATGGCTTTCATCTACAAAGAGGTGGTCGATACCCATCATCTTGAAATCTACGGCATCGTCTTTTCTTTCGGCGATGCTGTCCTGTATGTTCTGCAGCTTCGCTTCCAGCGTCTGCTTGCGCTTCTCCAAGCCTTTGAGCATCCCACGGGAGATGTCTCTTCCTTGTTGCCGCAACACTTCGAGATTTTCTTCCACAGAGTCCAGTTCCTTTTGCATAATCGCTTCCTGTATCTCCAAGGCCTGCGGTATCATGCCGAACTGTTCGTGCGTGAGGATGATGCAGTCCCAGTCGTTGTTCTTGATGTCGTTAAAAATACGTTGGCGGTTCTGTTTATTAAAATCGTTCTTACCTGGATAGAGTACCTTAGCATTGGGATAAGCTTTCCTAAAGGTATCAGCAATGTCGAATACGTTTGCCTTCAGACCGATAATCATCGGCTTGTTTGCCAGTCCCAATCGCTTCATCTCGTAGGCAGCCGTACACATGATGAGTGTCTTTCCCGCTCCCACCTCATGGTCGCAGATGCCGCCACCGTTGGTTTTGAGCATCCACACGGCATCCTTCTGGCTCTTGTAGAGGTCTGCAATACCCAATCGTCTGAGGTCAAGGTCGGGAAACGTCTGGTGCGTGCCGTCAAAGTTGGGTCGCACAAAACAGTTGAAAAGACGATTATAACGGTCAGAGAGTTGTTGCTTGAACGTGTCAGGTGTACGTCCGAGCCAATCGACAAAGCCCTGCCTGATTTCCTCAATCTTGGCATTTGCCATCTGGATGGCATGTCCGTCTCTTACTTTGATAGTTTTCGTCTCTCCCGTAACCTTGTCCGTCACCTCCTTGCTCTTGTTGATGTCGGGAATGGTATTGTGTAGGGCATGCTTTAAGAGATTGATACCGTCATAGCGGCGGAACTCGCCCTGTACGGCATACTTGTGCCAGATATTAGCATTCTTTCGGTCGCAGACAATGGAATACTCGTCCATATTAGAATGGTAGGATACGCCAATATCCGTCCCGAAGAACTCCGAAGCGAACCTGCCATAGACTTTGGCAGGTATCCAGCGTTCACCGAGATTAAAGTCAAGGTCTGCAAATGGAATGGGTGTTGGCGTGGCTGCACGCAAGGCAGCAAGGCTCTGTTTTGCCTCTTCGTGGTTGGGATGATCCAAGAGCCACGACTCGATACGCTCAGCCTTCTCTATTACATTGCCCGAAATGAACTTGTCCGCTACCTCGTAGGCATTCTCTTCGGGATTGAAATAGATACGACCTTCCAAGGAAGAAATAATGTCGTTTTCTTCCATATCAGGTAAAAGCGAACTCATGTAGTCAAGTTCCACCGTACCGTACTTGTTGAGCGATGCGCCCAAGGCTTCCATCGGGTCTGTGGCAACGGTCAGTTCTGTGGTAGAAAAAGCCGTGGGATGGTCAAAGATGTCCGCCTTGATGTACCTGCCGTTCTCGGAGCGTTCCAAGAAGAGCATTTCCACGCCTGTGGCGTCCATCTTGATGATGTCGGTGTTCGCCTTCTGGTTAAAGTATCCCCAGCGTGCAACATAGTCATCATACAGGTGGTTGAGTCTGCTGCGGTCTTCCCTGTCTTCTGCATGGTTCTCCACCTCGTAGTCATAAAGACGATGATAGCACTCCCGTATCTCGATATAGGCTTTGAGACGGGAAAGCTGCGCATACGGCAAGTCCATCGGGTTGAAGGTCGGATGTCGCTTCAGGTCAGAAAGAAACCCCATCTGACCTTTCTGCACGACAATGGAGCCGTCTCTTAGGTGTGAGTCCGGCGAAGAAAGAAACGGACGTGGTGAAGCGTCAAACTCCTTTGTGACTTCCGCTATCGGTTTTGGCTTGCGCTCCTCGGCTTCGTTCATGAAGTCGAAAAGCGACGGCTCACGTGGGGAGGAAGAAGCTACTTTCCTGCTACTACGGATACGCCGTTGAGGAATGGTCGCAGCCTTTTGCATCTTGGACTCCGCTGTTTTTTTGGGGAAACAGTTTGTGTTACAGGACGGCGCGCCTGTGAAGTTCCTGAATTATCCTTGATTTCATTGTTCACACGGCTGACCTCTCTTGTCCAAAGGCTGTATTCCTCTGGGGCAAAATAGTGACAGCTGCTCCAGTTGTCCGATGTCTTCCATGTTATTGTCCACCACCGGATGATGATCGTCATCAAAGAATATCGTCTGTCCATTCATCTCTCTTGGGGACTCAATATCCGTACGGATTTCCTGTGGTTCCTGCTCGTATTGATGATGAAGTGTCAAAGCGGGTACGCCTTCGGGTGCAGGTTCTATAGTTATGGAAGGCTGTCCTGATACTGATTGTTGTGGGGCGGACTCCGATGATGGTGATTGCAATGGAGTGGTCTCTCCATTGGAAATGGTATTTCCTTTTGCCTGTACCTTGCTAATGGTAAAAATCATCTGGTTCTATGACTTGCCCGACATTAATTCCTGTTTCAGTTTCTAATTCCTCGTTGGATGTTTCGATTTCAGAAATACCGTTCACAGTCTCCCTTTACGGTGTCTTCTGTCTTTGTTACCGCTTCTTTCTTGATTTCCTCTGCCACCACTTCTTCTTTAGTATATTGTCCCCTCACGATTTCTTCCAGTTCGGCTATCTCATGCAATTTCTTAGGAGAGAAGTACAGATCACGTTCAATCCCCAGTCCTCTAACCTTCACGCCTTCCATCTCATCGAGGGACATATTGCCAAGCTCCCAGCCGTACCCCATCGTTACAGCACCGAAACCAATGCGGCTCTTGAGGGGTCATATTCCAGAAGGTAGGCTGTGTATGCTCCCATAGGGAAGAAATAGCGTGCGTAGGCAACCTTATCGCCAATGAGTTCCTTTTTCCGTCGAATAGAGTTTAGACAACTGTTTCCTGATACTGTCGGGCATGAGGTTATGGGCATCGTTTATACCCTTGTCTTCAGTCTTTATCCTCTCTGTTTCTTCTTCCCGACTTATGGTAATACCCAACTTGCGAAGCTGTTTCTCCGCTTCTGTCTCTCGCTCTGCCTCTGTCATTGGTATACCGGTTTCATATAGTTTACGGTCGATACGTTGTTCCATTTCAAGGGAGAGCTGTGTCCGGAGGCTTTCTGCCATTTTCTCAATCCCTCCTGCGAACCGATACTCCCATGCAGGTCTTCCATAAGGGTCTGTACCCATTATGCGCTCTGTAGCAATGGTGCGATGAGATATGTCTTTCCAATCTCCTACAAAAAGAGAGTTATGCTTGAAGACGACAGAAGAGCCTTCTTCCTTGGGAACAGAAACAGTTTCTACGAACTGCTGCTCAATTCCCTTGCTGATTTCTTTACCAGTCTGCTTCTGCAGGACAATGAGGTCACTGCCTACGTCCGTTCCCGCATTGTCTGAAAACATACCCGATGGCAGTCGGAGAGCGGAGATAAGGCGGCTGTTCTGCATGAGGTAACGGCGTATGGCTTCATTGCGAGGACTGTCCAATACGCCCTGTGAGGTGATGAATGCCAGTAAGCCACCTTCCTTGATACAGTCCAGACCTTTCACGAAGAAGTAATTGTGAATGGCACGTGTGGACTCACGTTTAAGAGTGTCCTTGCCTTTGCTGTATTCTCGGTCATAGACCATGAAATCACCGAAAGGAATGTTACTTGTAACAAGGTCGTATTTGTCCTTGTCTTCTAACTCCCCAATGGCTTCAAAAGGCTCGTTTCGGACGAAGATATTGCCTTTCCCATAAGGGTGCAGGGCTTGGCTGATGCGGGCAGTGAGCAAGTCCTTCTCCATTGCATCTACAACTCCTGCTTGCTTTGCAAAGGTCTCGGCAAAGGCACCCATACCCATAGAAGGGTCTAAACATCGTCTTATCTGCAGGTTTGTGGAGGCAAGTGCGTCTGAGATGGCAGAAACGATACGGGTATCGGTATAGAAGGAGGTCAGTACGCTTGCCTTGATGCTCTCCCAATACCGCTTGGCGGTGTTGGCATCTACGGCTTCACGATAAATCATCTGCTTGAGCTGCTGGATAGGTTCAAAGAGATTCTGCTCTGACTTGCTCCAATAGCGGATGTCATCGGGGTTATCTGTGCGGTTGAGTACACATTTCAAGCCACCGAAACCTTGATAACCTCTGAGCAAGACTTTCTCGGCTTCGGTGGCTTTACGGCGTTCTTTCTCTAATCGGAGGATTACACGGATGGCTTCCGTATTGCCCTCCAAGACTGCTTTCTTATTGTATGACATAGTTTTTCTGTTTTAAGGATGGAGAGGAAAAATTAGTCGGGAGATAATTTTTTCTACCTCCCAACTAATTTATTTTAGCTCCGAGTCTCTGATAACTATCTCCCTCGTGCTTTTCCTTTCTTGCCTTCAAACTCAAAGGAGGTGGTATGGTCTTCACCCAGAACAAGGCGTGCATTGAACTTCTTGCCAGCCTTGCTCGTCAAGCCTTTGAGGATGGGTGTTCGCCCGGTGGTTATCAAATCACGGATGTTGTCTTCTGAAAGGAACGTGCCGCAGATTTCACGGAAAATGTGGAAGTCGCAGCCCTCGTGCCTGCATTTGGCAATCTTGGCATAGATGCCCACACTTTCGTTACCGCATTTGGGGCAGCGGTAGGCGGGATAGGACTTTCTGCATCGGTGGAGCAAGGGCGAGAGTTCCTCGCAAATCGTCTCCACATAGGAGTTGATGCCTTGCGCGAACTTCTCGGACGGCATCTGTCCTGCTTCGATGGCGGCAAGGGTCAGTTCCCACGAGCCTGTCATCTCTGCATTGGCAATCCGTTTATCCTTGACAATCTCATAGACTGCCAAGCCTTTATCTGTCGGGACTACCGTTTTTCTTTTCTCTTCGGATATATTCACGCAAAATGAGCGTTTCGATGATGTTGGCACGGGTGGCAGGTGTACCGATACCACATTCTGCCATTGCTCTTTTTGCTTTCTGCTTCTGAAACCTCCTTACCTGCATTCTCCATTGCGGAAAGCAAAGTGGCTTCGGTGTAGAGTGGTTTTGGCTTGGTCTTGTGTTCGGTAATCTCTGAAGAAAGCAGTGGTAACACCTCTTTTTCTGTCAGGTTGGGCAACACGGACAAGGTCTGTTCTTCATCCTCCTTGCCTTTTTTTCATCGTTCGTTCCGGTACCTTGCTGCACGGCTTTCCAACCCAAAGAAATGCTTCGGCACGCCTTCCAAATGAAGATGTTTGTACCGTCCGTCAGTTCCACCTGCATCCGCTCTTCCTCCGAGTCGAGAGAGAAGGCTTCGATGAAACGATGGACTACCATTTGGTAGATGGTCGTTTCATCTGCTGATAGTCCCGATGGAGTTTCACCCGTAGGGATGATGGCATGGTGGTCGGTTACCTTGCCGTTGTCCACCGAGTGGCGATTGAGCGGTGTCGGAAGTGCAGTGCCTATCTTGCTTAGTAAGGCGGGTACTTCCTCGAAGACGTCTTCGCTAATATATCGGCTGCCTGTGCGGGGATAGGTCGTGAATTTCTTCTCATAGAGGCTTTGCGCTATTGAGAGGGTTTTATCTGCTGAAAAGCCGTGCTTTTTGTTGGCTTCCTTTTGTAGGGTGGTAAGGTCGTACAAGAGGGGTGGAGACGTATGCGTTACCTTTCTTGCGACCGATATTACCTGAAGCCTGTTCTGTTCGTGAAGCAAAGCGAGAGCGGACTGTGCATCGGCTTCATTGTCAAATGCACTGCTGTTCACGGCTTTTAGCGATATGCCCTCTTTTTTTCTCCTGCTACGGAGAGTTTCCAATAAGGAATGGAAGAAAAAAATCACGATTTTCTATGTACCGACGGCAGACCATAGCGAGTGTCGGAGTTTGTACTCGTCCCAAAGAGTAACCGCCTTTGCGAGCAATGGACAGGGCTCGGCTGGCATTGATGCCTACAAGCCAGTCGGCTTCGCTTCTTGCCTTTGCGGAGTGATAGAGATTGTCATACGCGCCTCCTGCCTTGAGATGGGCAAGTCCCTCACGAATGGCTTTGTCTGTAAGCGAGGAAATCCAAAGTCTGTCAAAAAGGCTTATGGCAGTTCAAATGGTGATAGATATAGCGGAAGATGAGTTCACCTTCTCGCCCCTGCATCGGTGGCTACGATGATGTGGTCGGCTCTGTCGAAACAACCTCGGATAGCTTTTGAGCTGTTTGAGCGCTGCGGGGTCGGACGTGTATTCCTTGTCCTTGCGCACTTGTCGCACGATAAGCTGGAAAAGGATTGGGACGAATGGGCAGGTCTTCGGCTTTATAGGCTGCAAAACCGTAGGCTTCGGGCATGGCAAGGGTGATGAGATGTCCCATCGCCCATGTTACCACATAACCGCTACCTTCCAAAAAAATCCGTCTTGTCTGGTATTAGCTCCTACGATATGGGCTATATCTCTGGCTACCGAGGGTTTCTCGGCAATAATACAAGTAATCATAGTCGGGTTTGGTTTTAAGGGTTACATCTTGCGTCCACGGCGTTGCTGTTTCTTTTCGTCCTGCTTCTGCTTTTTGGGCAGCAGTGGGTTGTGTCTGCCCGGACTTTAACGGCTCGTTCACGTTCTTGGTAGCTTCGTTGGTCTTGCCTTGGTTGTTCACGGCAACCTGTGTTTTGTGTTCTTCGGCTACGGCTACCACCTTTTCCTTGCCAGTCTCCTGCTTCTTGTCTGGATTCCACTTGTAGAAACGCGGGCGGTTCTGTTCCTTGTCCATCTTGACGTAGGCATTGAAGGGTTGCCCTTCCTTGTCCACCATGTTTTTCAGATAAAGTGTTCGTCCGCTGTCCAAAAGCCTCACACTGCTTATTGGAGAGTTCCAAACCGCAGAGTTTGCGTGGTGCGCCTTGTTGCTGAGAGTGTTGCTGTCGCTCCTTCAAACCTTGCTTGTTCTCGAAGATAAACTCGATGCCTTTCTTCTCGGCATTGACTTGCAGGATGGCATCAAAGGACTTGCCACTCTTGGCGGTCATTCCTTCCACTCTCACGGCTTTGCCCTCTACAAGGTCTTTGTACTGCGCATCGGAAAGCGTAACGCCTTTGATTTCCTTTGGGATAGCCACACGGTCGGCACGAAGGGCGATGAGTTCGTTGGTCTGCGGATCGATGGATACGTAGGCTGCGAACGGCTCGCCATTCTTGGGCGTAATCTCAATGGTCTTGCCAAGATTACCCGTTGCAAGAAGCTGTTCTTTCTCCTCTGAGGAGAACTTGTGTCCCAAATAAGGGAAGTCGAGTTGTGGTTCTTTGCGGAGTGGGTGGATAGCCAATCCGATATTACCCTCACCATCTGTACGGAATGCCAGACGTGCATCAGTATAGATGGTAGTATCACCGATAGGCACGGTAATCGTGATAAGATTGCTCTTTTGCCAATTGAGCATTTTTGCTAACTCTCCGCTCTGCTCCAATCGCTCACGGGTAAGACCGAGGTCGTCAAGCTGCTTCCAATCAATCTTTGACTCGTCGATAGCGGTGGCGTTCTTCTGTTTGGGCAGGAAGTCGTCAAAGCGCACCTGACTGTCTGCCAATTGCTGCTTGTTCTCCGGCTTCTCACGGTTCTGAAGCATGGTGTGGAGCGATGCCACGCCTTGTTCCACATTGTTAGCTACTACTTTGTAGAGTCCGAAACGGGACGGCTCGTTAAACTGTTTGAGGAAATTGGTCATGAAGTTCTTCAGCAAGCCGTCCTTGTTGTTGAACTTCAAAAAGGCTGCCTGATGCACATCTTTGGCTTCCGTTGTTTGGAGTTTGCCTTTGTCGTCAATACCCGAAACCACAGAGAGTTTCCCTGTCTCTTTCTCGTTCTTCACTTCCGTGCGGTCTTCCAATACCAGCACATAATTGTCATTGTTGTTCGATTCCATAATCATTTGTTATTGAGTGAATAAGTCATTATCGAACAGCAAAAAAATATAGCAATAAGTCTAACGATTCTATAATAGAGATAAGAAGGGAAATACGGGGGAAATGTAAAGAAAAAAACTCTATTATAGGAACTTTTCAAATGAGCGTAATCGATTTTTGGAAAAATCCTGAGAACTTCAAAAGTAAAAAGTAAAAAGCAAAAAATCTCAAAATGTTTGCAAATTTAAAAAAATAATATATATTCGCAGAAATAATAAAAAGCAGAGCTTATGAGAAAAAGTTTTACTAATATACCTTTTCGTTTCTCTTGACCTCTAATGTTTTTTTGCTCAAGAAAGTGCTTTCAAATTGGGTGTTCGCCTATCAGGCGGTTATGGCTTGCATAACGGTATCGACAAGATCTTGGTAAGTGAAGATTATTATTCCAATTACAATTTCGAGAAAAAAAGGCGCCTTTGTTCCCGGTGCCACTGTTTTTTTCTTCAATATCATAAGCCACAGACGTTATTCGGCGTCAAAGGCGGTATAGCTTACTACCAAAAGGCTGGCCGCAGACACCGAAGTTCAGTCAGCCGGGTACGCCTCCCGGACCGCCCGTGCAGTGGAATCCGCCCACTAATCCCGAAGACGTGCCCGCAGGCTATGGCTATGTAGCAAACGATACCACAAGAGAAGAAACATTCTTCTATCACTCTGACCACTTAGGCTCTACCGGCTATATCACTGACAAAGATGCCAATATCACCCAGTTCGATGCCCATCTGCCCTATGGCGAGCTGTTGGTAGACGAGCACTCTTCATCAGAGGATTTGCCGTACAAGTTTAATGGCAAGGATTTGGACGAGGAAACGGGGCTATATTATTATGGTGCAAGATACATGGACCCTGTTACAAGTTTGTGGTATGGAATAGATCCTTTAACTGAGAAATATGCTTCCGTTAGTGGTTATGTCTATTGTATCGGAAATCCGATCAAGTTTATTGATCCAGATGGAAAAAGTATATCAAGGAAATATGATTGTTATTTATTATGAAAAGGGCAAATTGACTGTGTCTCCAAAAAGCCAACGAGAATACAAAAGGCTCTTTTTAATGGAATGATGAAAAACAGAGACCGGTAGGAAAACAACTTGCATTATTAGTAAATTCTCCAACAAAAAAATACATTTAATATATAGCCATAGGAATACAGAAACAAAAACGACAATGACATATGCTGAGACTCAGCAAGCAACTGCTGATGGAAGTAGTATAAGACTGAAAAAAATAATCGTTATAGTTCCACATGGGCAAAAAAATAACTTTTTTTCGTTGATATGATAGAAAAAAATCTACAAAAGAAGAAGGAAATGCGAATTTTGGTTTAAGTTTAGAGGAGGCATTAGGAGTGGAGGCTAGCCATGAATCTGTTCATGCAGCAGATCCCGTTGAAGTTGATCGGGATATTCGATCAAGTCAGCCCAACCAAAAAAAAGTTCCTTCCTCTACATATGAGAAAAAAGCAAGGCAAACGGAACAAAAATATCGAGATGAATTAAGTAAACAAAAACAAGCAGAAACACCAAAAGATGAGAAATAGATTTTGTATATTATTTGTGGTACTTTTTATGGTATTGCAGATTGGTGGTCAAAAATTCCGAGATCACTATTACTTTACCTGATAGAATTGCTATTAAGGTTTGTAAGGAATTTAAAGTTAGAGTTAGTAGTAAAAACCATCATAGGAAAGCTTTCTCAAATTAAGAGAGGAACATATGATGGCGTATACTCTTTTTCGGTTAAGTTTTTCAGCCGCATTACCCAACAAAAACTTTTTGTTATAAATGGTGGAGAAGTTCATGTTTTTTTCAAAAATTTAGGATTTGAAAAATTCCGTAAATGTTATAAATGAAGTATGTAGTTATCTATCAGATAATAATTGTAATCGACGGTTTATAGAAATGGCATTGATAGGTTTATATAAATATGTCTATGGAGAATATGGATTAGACTATGGGACAAATGTCTATTATAAATATATACCAGATTTCAATAATGATAGTGAAAAAGAATGCTTTTATCCTATCAAGAGTTAAAAAAATATAAAGAATATTGAAGAAGAGGCTTTGCAATTATCAAAATGAAAGAAATCTCTTATCTCATGCTATTGTAGATTATATTAAGAAAGAGAAAATGAATAGCGAAGAAGCTATTATACTATTAAAATATGTCATAGATGGAACAGGAGTAAAAAAATATAGATACTCCCAAAGCAGATACGAGCAGTGGTAGACTTTTGGACAAAGGAAGTAAATTGATATATCGATAGGACAGATCTGGAGTTAATGCAGTGTTCCCTACCTTAATTGTAAAATAAGGTCTTACAATGTTCAAAAATAATTAAATTTGCATGAAATCTATGAGAGTATTGATTATTCCCTTTCTTATATATTCTTTATTATCTTGTACATACAAGAAAGTAAACGAACAAAAAAACAAATATAAAAAGACACCGTATCATCACTTGTTATGGAAAAAAAGAGATATTTCTTGACTTTGTCAAAGCATTTCACAATGATAGCACCTTTTATGCGAGCGAGAATTAAAGATCGGATAAATGGATTTAATTCTGATGATTATGTTATTGAAGACACACTAAAAAAATGAATATGTATGGAGTGAAGAGGATATACTGTTTTATATGAAAGATATTAATGAGGCATATCATAATTCTAAATATAAGAAAGAATACAAAAACACTTCAGAACGGAAATATTGAAGAATATATATACATACCAAATAGTAGCTGCTTTTACAAGTGTATATTTCGTTTTTCTGAGAAGAAATGGTATTTGTGTGAATTGATAGTAAATACTCTATAAATGCTTCAAAAACGAATGGAGGCAATTAACTTACGTTGTTCTGAATTCATCGAACTCACGTTAAAGAGAAATTCTTCGATATGATAATGAACAATCCGAATATACGGAACAACCTCAACAATGCAGGAGGCGAACGCATCATCAAGAATCATGGAACGATGGAAGGCGTCTATATCAACGGCGCACCGCAGGGAATCACCTTCCATGAGCATGACGACTATACTTTGTATCCCTGCCTCGATTATCAGCATCAACAAGAACCGTTTTACAAAGCATTATTTCATCGGCGACAAGCGTATTGCCTCTAAAATTGGCACAGGGCAATTCAATAACGTATATGGCATCAATGGAAATATAATTACGGCAGGACAGCGCGATTATGCCGCTCGAATGCAGAACATAGAAGCACAGCGTGAGGAGTATTACAAGAAGCTCGGCACGCCGCCGGGCATTCCCACGATGAAGGGTAATTATGCCGACCCGGAAAATACGGGTGTAGGCTATAACACCATTATCGGCGAACTCGGTGACCACAGCGTACCCAAAGGCTGGCCGCAGACGCCCAAGTTCAGTGAGCCGGGCACGCCTCCCGGACCGCCCGTGCAGTGGAATCCACCCACCAATCCTGAGGATGTGCCCGCAGGATATGGCTATGTGGCAAATGATACCACAAGAGAAGAAACATTCTTCTATCACTCAGACCACCTCGGCTCAACGAGCTACATCACGGACAGAGATGCCAACATTACTCAATTCGACGCTTACCTGCCATACGGTGAGCTGTTGGTAGACGAGCACTCCTCATCAGAGGACATGCCGTATAAATTCAATGGCAAGGAATTGGACGAAGAAACGGGACTGTATTATTACGGAGCTAGATACATGGACCCCAAAATCTCCATGTGGTTGGGGGTAGACCCAATGAGGGAGAAATATCCTAATCTTTGTTGTTTTATTTTTTGTAAGGGCAATCCGATAATATTGATTGACCCAGATGGTGAGGATTCCTATTACACGCAAGATGGTACATTTATTTTTTTAAGAATTCTGCTAAAAACCAATAATATATATATTATTTTCGAAATATAAAAATAATAGGTAGGGGTAGAGGGCAAGTTTTCTATAAAGTTTGGAATCGTCAGAGAATAGATGATAAAAATGTATCATTAGCACCAAAAACTTATTCTAAAATATACTCTAATATACTGAAGAGATCTGGCTATGATGTCAGTAAACTAGCAAATAGGGAAATTTCTGTAGTTAAATTAGATTATAACCCTAAAGGAGACGGTCCTGAGTATAGTTTAGCTGGAACTTATAATCATGAGCGAAGTATTCCATGGAGTGATGCACCTATTGCAGAAACAAGTAGAACGAAGAATAAGATTCAACTTACAGTATATATACATCCGGAGGGAGACTCTGAAAGAAGAGGATATCTCGCAACAGAATCTAATGTTATAAATGTTTTGGGAGTACATGAATTTACAGGACATGGTATTCTTAAAAAGGGAAGTAGCAGACATTGGGAAATTCTTAGAATGCAACGTGCCCATCCTTCATGGCGCACTGTGACACCTACTCTTAAAGAATTGTATAGATATTTAGAAACGCATAATCCAGGAGAATATGCCAAGCCTTAAAAATAAAATAATAGTAATGTTCTTAGGGGGATTCCTTTTTGTTCTCTCTTGTTGTAATATATATCGTCCATATTTAAGAGCAGAATTGATTGCAGTTGTAGATAACTACCCACAGGACTATATGAAGTATAAAGATATGATAGATTATTCACGGGAAATAACATTCTGTTTCAAAATTAAGAATACAAGTAAACATAATATTTTTCATTCCCATTAATAATCAAATCAATAATATATACTACTCTTTTTATAGAGGTTTCTACTGCTAATCGTTCAACAATAGCTCCTTCTCATCTTTTTACGAAATTCTAATACTGAATTACGAATGGGAGATAGTACTATTATGTACGTGCACTTGATGGATAAACAATTATCGGAACTTGATCTTAAAAAAAGTCTCATAACACTATAAAACAAACTTAGAAAGAAGTTAAAAATATAAATATTGTATAGATGAGAAAGATGATAAACTATCAACAGGGCAGATTCCTCAGATAGAGTTTTGCTGTTCATCTAACATTAAATATGTATATCGCGCAGCTGACAAACTACATGTTTATGAGTAGGTAATGCTCCAGATTGAGAGTTGTGAAAATAGGGTCTTGATTATCAGGACTATCTGATAAGTTAAAAAAATGCGAAGGCAGGAATTAGCGCTTTGCCTTCACATTATTTTCGCAATTATAGCATAAGCAAATGAAGCAACAAGATAGTTTTGAAATTTTATGCTCCAGATTGGGAGTTAATTTTTTTTATGTCTCTATTGTCAATCTGAGTCAATCGTCAAAAGTGGGAAGAATTGCAATGGCAAACAACGCTACCAATGCAAATATTGCCACAAGCGCTTTATTACCGACTACCCCTACAAAGCCTATCTTCCTGACACCGATTCTAAAAATCATCCAACTGACCAAAGAGGGATTAGGCATTCGTAGTACGGCACGAGTATTGGGGATTTTTAGTTACCACCTTGCTCTAAAGGATTTTTACAGATAGTAAGCAAAAATCAAACAACCACCTATCGCTGTAGGCAGAACCTACGAAGTAGATGAAATGCGGATATTTATCGGTAAGAAAAAGTTGCTTACGATGGTTGGTTCATGCCTTAGAGAGAGAAACAAATCAGGTGGTTGCCTTCAATGTTGGCAGACGTACCAACCGTACTTTGTCGGTAGTACTTCACAACCTTTTTCCTATCCAAAGCCAAATTTATTTATACCGATAAATTGAAAAAAATTACGGCTATCTTATCAGCCGAAAAAAATTCACCGTACCGTTTTCCGTTCCACCAATCATATCGAGCGGCACAATCTTACACTTCGCACCCACCTAAAACGATTGAACCGAAAAACGATTTGTTACAGCCGTAGTTTATTAGTACTAACGGCTATCATAAAAATCACTTGTGGGTATAACTCTGTTCCTTAATTGTCGCATCACATCCAAAAATGCTCGATTGGTGGTTGCGCTATTTGTTTGGAATGAGATGAGATAAGACAGGAGTGTTCTTTATTCTTTGAATCTCCGAATCGACAAGCGAAAGTATCTCTCGCTTCACCTTACGATAGTTGGCTTCGATAGTCTCTTTGAGATTATCGAAGCCATCTTCGTTTATGAAGTCTGCTATTGTTGGTATAGGCTGATATGCTTTCATTTCGGTAGAAACCTTTGCACTATCCACCACTATCTCTGCATGGAAAAATCTTTTTGGTCAATACGCTCATCAAAATTGTCAGAAACAGCACCCACAAACATTCCTTGCGTGAGATTGCTAATTTTTAGAAGCTGGGATAAGGCTGTCCATTTGTGTGGAGATAGAGGTCGATTTGTCATTACGGTTAATGGTCATGGACTGCCGTTGCTGCAAGACTTTACCGAAACGCTCGGAGAGAGTCTTGGCTGTTTCTCCTACCACCTGACCACTAAACACATTGCCAACTGTATTCTGTATCACCTTGCTCTCCTTATCACCATAGTCACGGGTAAGTTGCGAAAAGTCTTGAAAGCCCAAACATACCGCTACTTTTGTTGCTTCGGGCAGTGGCAATGAGATTGTCAAGTCCCCGGAAATAGATAGTAGGTAACTCGTCGATGATTACTGATGATTTGAGTTGTTTCTTCTTGTTGATGAGCTTTACGATACGGCTGTTATAGAGTCCAAGTGCTGCGGAGTAGATGTTTTGTCGGTCTGGATTATTTCCTACGACCAATACTTTCGGATCGTTGGGATTATTGATGTCGAGTGAGAAATCATCACCCGTCATTACCCAATAAAGGGCAGGCGAAATCATACGTGAAAGTGGTATCTTGGCACTGGCTATCTGTCCCTGTAACTGGTCTTGTGCTCCACCCTCCCAAGCATCCATAAAGGGAGAAAGGTAGTTGGCAAGTTCATCGTAGGCAGTTAGTATCGGAAATATCTGTGCGTAGGGACGGTTGAGAAATTCGATGGCATGGGGGAAGGTGCAATACTTGCCATTCTCATATATCTTCAGAAACCAAATGATGGCAGCAAGCAAGATGATAGGCGACTCCACAAAGAAATCGCCCTGCTTCTGAATCCATGAACGGTTAAGGTTGAGCATAATGGTGTAGGCACTCTCGTAGGCATCTGAGATGTCTGTCATAAAGGCTGGATTGATAGGATTACAGCGGTGCGACTTTTCTTGGGTCATCAAAGTTGATGACATAGAACTGTGGTTTTACCTTGTAGGCATTTAAATGATGAAGCAAGTGATTGTAAGCAATTTCAGAAAGGTCGGGGAATTTGTAATCATAGATATACATGGTAAAGCCTTTCTCATCTGTTGCTTGATATAATTGTTCACAATGGCGTAGGACTTACCAGAACCCGGTGTGCCGAGCACCATTGAGGCACGGAAGGGATTGACTACGTTAATCCAGCCGTTGTTCCACTTCTTTTTGTAGTAGAAGCGTGTTGGCAGGTTTACCGAATACTCATTGGTCATCAAGCGTGTTTCCTGCATAAAGCTCTCGTTCTCCGTGTTGAACACATCGTCCATCAAGTTGTTTTTGAGCAGTCGGCTCATCCACACACCTGCCATCAGCAGACAGATATAGCCCACAGACAGCGTGAAGATATAGAGCGAAGCAGCACCCACCTTACCAATGGGCAATGCCAACAACCACCAATTCAGAAAAAAGAACACGAACCCGGCGAAAAGCACTGTCCAAATCTTTGGCCATGTGATTTTCTCCTCCTTCACGCCTTTTGTGCCTAAACACGATAAAGCGAGAAATACCACAAAAAGAGTTTTCGTCCATAAGATAGATGAAAAACAATCCCGTAGTACGTTGAAAATTCATGAGTATCTTGTCAATGATACCAAACGTGAAGTACCATGACTGAAACGCCTCGTAGCAGAACCAGTAACAGTTAATCAGGAGGAAAATCACAGAAATTCCCCGCATAAAGTCCATGACCTTACCCAATGCCCTTAAATCATCTTCTTGTGCCATAATGCAATCTTATTGTTGTTAGAAAAATCGTTTGAATGTTATTTGAACGGCGCACTTAACGCTTCCTGCGTTGAAGATTTATCTTGCTTTGTCTGCGAAGTTTACGCTGCCATGCCGCTTCTTTCCAATCATCATTACCCGATGAAGAAAAAAAGATTCTCCCACCATATCGTCAATAAGTTCATCGACAAGGTTGTCGCTTTCGTCTGTGTCCTGTTGCAATGACAGTATATTATTTGTCTGTTTATGGCAAACGGACGGGCTACCATAAAGCGATTCATCCAAGAATGGATTATCCGTAGGATTGGGGAAATAGGCGTTGAATACATTGGCAGCATATCCTTTACCCAATCGTGAGCCATTGAGCGCAATGCCTTTTTCATCATCAATGAACGTTATACCATAGATGCGCCCGCTCTCATTCTTTCGGATAACCATGCGCAAGCCTTGTTCCTCCAATCTTTGTAGAAGTATTTCCTCCGTTTGGGGAGAAGTACGCATTACTTCTAATACCTTTCTTCTGCCGGCTGGTATCAATGACTTAACCGCCTCTTTCGATTTTTGCATCTTGTTTTGAACGACAGCATAGCCTACACCTCTACCTATGTCCGAGGCGTGGATAGGTTTACTTACCTTGTTACCTTTACCATCGGTAGGTACATAGACCAAACCGTCATACCGTTTACCCCTATACTCCGTCTTCACTTCCTCTACAGTGAGATTATACCGGGAGAGGATGGCGTTCAACTCACCCAAAGAACAGAATGAATAATGCTTTAAGACGATACGAACAAGCGAGCTGACCTGCTGCTTGATGTCGCCCTTGCCTATATCTACTTTATCACAGATTTGGCCGTCATTCTCTTTTTTTCAGAGAGCTTGGTATCAAACCGTACTTCCTTTCCAAGGCATCAGTAATCTTCTTGCTTCTTCGCTTCTCGAACCTGTCATTGATTTTTCCTGCCATTTCCATTGACGCGGAGCGAAACGATATGGATATGCTCACGGGCAATGTCGTTATGCTTGAAAACGATGTAAGGCTGTCTGCCATAACCAAGCCCTTCCATATACTCCTTGGCAATCTGCGTGAGTTGCTCATCAGATAGTTTTTCGTCCGGGTATGGATTGAGAGAGCAATGGAACACCATTTTTTGTTCGACATTTCTTCGGTATCAATGCTTCCATATCGGCAAACACTTCCTCCATCGTATAACTACCTTCCTTGTCTTGATACAACTCAGCGGCAAGAAGAATGCTCGCTTCCCCTTTCTCCACCTTTTTGAAGTTGTAGCCGAGTGCCCCTCCAAGGTTCTCCGTGGCTGAAATCTTCGCTATCATTTTTTTACGGTAGTCTATGGTTAAATTGATAGCTTGCTCCTGCAAGGCTATGATTTGAGCTGATAATTTCTCCAATTTTTCAAGCATAATTTGTGCAGTCTTGACCGAATGATAACTGTTGATGGCACGAACAGTTTGATTATATAGCACTCCAATCTTATGGATTTGTGCCGTCAGTTCCGAGAGCTTTCGGTAATATTCTACGGAAGATTTATCCACCGTAATCACCTTGAAACTCTCTCCAAGAATGCGAGCGCGTACGAAATCCGACTTGGTTTCTGCGCCCGAACGCTGAAACAAATCAATCGCCCGTTGCTGGTCTTTGGGATTGGGTAACCGTACATGCCAGTTGTCCCAGCGTGGCTTTTTCTGCCTTTTTTTCGTTCTAAACAATATTCTGTGCCTTTATTCATATTCATTTGGTCTTCTAATTACGACTTTGGAGTAATTCATCTCCCCATCGGGGCAAGGGTCTTTGTGGTACAAACTATGGTTTGTGTTACAAAGACACACCTTGCCAATATCAAGAGTTGATGCAATAGAAGCATCCACCTTTTAGGGTGTCTGTTTCGAAGAGTACACCTCTATATCTTCTATCTGCCTGCAAAGTTACGGCAGATTTTCAAATATCTCATTATCAATGATATTCACTCTTTTTCCTTTCATTTCCTTGTACTTCTATCGCATAGAAATATCTATCGAAAAAAAGCTTTTTATTTTGCAGATAAAACGAACGTGATATCGTTCGATAGAACTATTTAAATAACGATATGACGATCTCTATTTCAATCGTTCAATATATCGTCAGATAGAACTATCGAGATGTCGACAAATCGACAAATAAAAACGATAGATACTTCGGTATTTCGACAGATAAAAGAATTAATAATTTGCTGTGACGATTATTCTAACAATCTACCATTCAAATTATAGTTCAAACGATAAAAAAATATCTATAGTATGGAACAGATACAAACATCGCCCATATTTCTGGGCTTTTCCTCTCAAAAGGGAGGTGTTGGCAAAAGTACTTTGGCTGAGATTGTCAGCAGCATTCTTTACTACGAAAGAAATATCCATCTTTTTGTGGTAGATTGTGACTTGTCTCAGGACTCATTCTATAAACTCCGTGAAAGGGAAAAAGGCTTGCATTGAAAGTGATCCACAGCTTTCCAAGCAGATGAAGCAACATTTCTCCTCTTTGAAGCGTACAGCCTATCGCATACTCAAGGCGGACCCTAAGGAGGCAATAGAAAAAGCTAACGAGTATATCCGTAAACATCCGTCTGAGCAATTTGATTTGGTCATCTTTGACTTTCCTGGTCATGCTGGTACAAGTGACCTCTTGCAGCTATCGTTGGAGATGGACTATATCCTTTCACCTTTAGAGCCTGACGTTCAGTCAATGGTTGCCTGTCTTACCTATATCAAAGCGGTAAACGACTTGGGTGTATCCATGTCAAGTGTCCGTATCAAGGAAGTCATTCTCCTATGGAATAAGGTTGACCGAAGAGTTAAGAATACGCTCATAGAATACTATAGTAGGTATATCAAGAATGAAGATTACACGCTACTTAATCAGCATGTCTATGCTACTCACCGCTTTAGCCATGAACTGGAGCAATACGGATTCCGTGGAGTATTCCGTTCCACTTACCTCCCTCCCAATAAGGCTTTACGAATCGGGACCGGCATTGATGAGCTGACAGAGGAATTGCTTACCCATATTCAAATTAAATAAGACAGCACTATGGCAAGGATACAGGAACAGCGACAAAAACTGGAAGCCAAGCTCAAGGAAATGGCAGAAGATGGGGTGATGAAGACACCACCTAAGGAAACGGTGGCTTTTGACCCACCTGATGAGGAAGAGGATATGAAAACAGAAGTCAGTACCAACCAAAAGGAAAAAAACAACATTTGGTAAAGGAGCTTATGCCTACTTCGGAGGATAAGCAGGAGAAGACCTTGTGTAAAAAGCCACGAGAGAGGAGATGATAGAAGTGCGGAAACACCTCGTACTTCTTTAGAGGACTACCGAACACGTTATTTACAGTCAATCCGCCTTCGAGAGCGAACCAATTTTACAATGAGTGCTGATACACTCCAAGTGCTAAGAAACGTCTTACAGGACTTGGGAGAGCGGGTATCGATGGCTTGCTATATTGATAATATTCTTCGTGAACACCTCAAGGAGCATAAGGAACTACTCAATAATGCTACAGCAAAACATCGACGCAAGGTGGCAATAGACTTTTGAACATAGAATAATTGACAAACAAACATCACCATTATGCAAACAATACTATTCAACAAACTCCTGATTCTGACAGTGGTATGGTTGCTCGTAGGAATACTCTTTCTTTGGCAGCAGTTACACACTGTGCGCCAAAAAGTGGAAGAAGAAAGTAAAAAGAAAAACAAGCAGAAACAAAAGCAGAGTACTTCTTCTGTTACGCAAGACCAGGTTGAGCAGGCACGGCAAATACTTGTCGGTAAAAAGTAAGTCATATAGGGAACGCTATGACGAAATTTCAAAAGAGATTACGACAAATTCTCAAAAAAATCCCTGATGTTCCCGATACTTCATCAAAAGAAAAAAATCAGCTGATAATCCAAATACCTTTGCAGAGAAAAAAACTCATCTGTGTCCGAAGAAACAAAAAGAAGCGGAAGATACAGACGATGACAATGAAATGCAGGTTGACTACACAATGGACGAACCAGACGAAGATACTATCATCCGTGAGGAACTGCAGATTGCAGACGATTCTTTACCAGAAGTCTCACCGTCCGCTATTCTTACAAGGGACTTGTCCCGTATAAACGGCTGGCAGAGGAATGACGATGCACTTGATGAGGAAAGTGAAACTGACGTTCACGAAACACTGCAGGCGATACGGGGCACACAGCTCATGGACTACATTAAGGAGACAACGCTTAAGCAGGAGAAAGACCATCAAAAAAACTGCTTGCTGCCATTCGCAAGGCGGAAGAAGCGGAATTAGAGGAAAAATAATATAAACTCTTCTTCAGACTTTGAAACGAACTCAAACGTAGAGAGCAGCAACAGCGATGTTTTGGAAGATGACGACCGTCCACTGTCATACTATCTGTAAAACTAATGTTTTTATTCATATTGTAAAGTGATCAAGGGGTGGTTCAAAAGTAAAACAATCAACCAATATCAGTCATACGATAAAACCGAGCCACCCCTTACCATCTCTACCCAAAAAGAAAAACAATTCATTTAACAACTTAAAAATAAAAAAAGAACAATGAACAACAAAAAGAAAAATCACAATGTTGCTCCTGATAGCCGCCACTGCCACAGGAGCATACGCACAAGGCAACGGCATGGCAGGTATCAATGAAGCCACAAAGATGGTAACAAGCTATTTTGATCCTGGCACAAAGCTTATCTATGCTATCGGAGCCGTAGTAGGTCTGATTGGAGGAATAAAAGTCTATAACAAGTTCTCAAGTGGTGACCCCGATACGAGCAAAAACCGCAGCCTCTTGGTTCGGTGCGTGTATCTTCCTCATTGTGGCTGCCACTATCTTGAGAAGTTTCTTCCTGTAAGGCGATGGCTGCATTTGAAATCAACAAGGGTGTAGGCCGGACGGTAGAGTTCAAGGGCTTGAAGGCGCAGTACCTCTTCCTCTTTGTAGGAGGCTTGCTGGCAGTCTTCATTCTCGTGGTCATTCTCTATCTCTGTGGAGTCAGCCAAGTTACCTGTCTTATCATAGGCGTAGTGGGTGCCAGCCTTGTGGTATGGCAAACGGTCACCATGAACAGAAAGTACGGGCAATATGGGATAATGAAGAAAGGAGCAGTGCGTATGCACCCACGCTACCTTGTGAACCGCCGAACGGTCTGCCACCTTATCCGTAACCTTCAACCAAAGAAAGCGAAAAAAATGAGAAATAAAAAGCAAGATAACCACCTTGGAGTCGAAGTTTCCGCTGCTCTCCATTGAGCAAGGCTGTATGGTGAGCAAGGATGCAGATCTCACGGTGGCTTTCCGTGTGGAACTACCCGAACTCTTTACTGTCACCTCTGCAGAGTACGAGGCAATGCACTCTGCCTGGCATAAGGCAATCAAGGTGCTACCCAATTACAGCATCGTACACAAGCAGGACTGGTTCATCAGGGAAGACTATCAAGGAAAGCTCGCTGATGGCGGACTGAGTTTCCTTGCCCGTTCCTCTGAACGGCATTTCAACGAACGTCCGTATCTCCACCACTCAGTCTATCTCTTCCTTACCAAGACGAATAAGCAGCGTATGGCGCAGCAAAGCAATTTCTCTTTGCTCTGCCGTGGACACCTATTGCCCAAGGAAATCACCAACAAGGACGAAGTGATGAAGTTCATGGAAGCAGTAGACCAGTTTGAGCGAATCATTAACGATACCGAGCAAATAAGAATTGTCCGCATGACAGAGGAAGAGTTAGTTGGCACAAATGAAAAAGGCGGTCTCTTGGACCGTTATTTCTCCCTCTCGGAAGAAGGACACGCCTCGTTGGAGGACATCCGCTTAGGCGCAGACCTTGTGCGTGTGGGCGACAATATGCTTTGTCTGCATACACTTTCCGATACGGACGACCTGCCTACAACAGTCAGCACAGACAGCCGATATGAGCGATTATCTACTGACCGAAGCGACTGCCGTCTTTCCTTTGCCTCTCCCGTGGGGCTGATGTTACCCTGCAATCATATTTATAACCAGTACCTCTTCATAGAGGATAGCGACGCCAATCTTGAACGCTTCGAAAAGCAGGCAAGGAATATGCACTCACTGGCACGCTACAGCCGTAGCAACCAAATCAACGAGGAATGGATACAGGAGTATCTCAACATTGCCCACTCACAGGGGCTGACCTCTATCCGTGCCCACTTCAACGTGCTGGCATGGAGCAGCGATAAGGAAGAACTACGCCAAATCAAGAATGACGTAGGCTCTGCACTTGCTCTTATGGAATGCCACCCTCGCCACAATACCATTGATGCGGCAACGCTCTACTGGGCGAGTATTCCCGGCAATGCGGCTGACTTTCCAGCAGAAGAGTCATTCTATACTTTCATCGAGCCTGCCCTCTGCTTCTTTACGGCAGAGACGAACTATAAGGATTCGCTCTCTCCCTTTGGTATCAAGATGGCAGACCGCCTTTCGGGGAAACCTGTTCATCTGGACATATCGGATTTACCGATGAAAAAGGGAGTCATCACCAACCGCAACAAGTTCATCTTGGGTCCTTCGGGTAGTGGCAAGTCTTTCTTTACCAACCACATGGTACGCCAGTATTACGAGCAGGGAGCGCACGTCCTCTTGGTCGATACGGGTAACTCATATCAGGGCTTGTGTGAACTTATCCACCGCAAGACCAAGGGCAAGGATGGTGTGTATTTCACCCTATACCAATGAAAGTCCAATATCTTTCAACCCTTTCTATACGGATGATTATTTCTTCGATGTGGAGAAAAGGGAGAGTATCTGTACGCTATTGCTCACCCTTTGGAAAAGTGCTGATGAGCATATTACTAAGACCGAAGCTGGCGAACTTGGTTCTGCCGTAAACTCCTATATCGAGCTTATATGTGCAGACCATAGCGTTATACCCTGTTTTAATACTTTCTATGAGTATCTACGAGACGTGTACCGCAAGGATATGGAAAAAGCGTGACATCAAGGTAACGCTCTCAGACTTCAATATCAACAACCTCTTAACTACATTAAAGCAATACTATAAAGGCGGACGATATGATTTCCTGCTGAACTCGGACAAGAACATCGACCTACTCTCCAAACGCTTCATCGTCTTCGAGATTGACCAAGTGAAGGACAACAAAGACCTCTTTCCTGTGGTAACGATTATCATCATGGAGGCCTTCATCAACAAGATGCGCCGATTAAAGGGTATCCGCAAGATGATACTCATAGAGGAAGCATGGAAAGCCATTGCTTCGGCAAACATGGCGGACTACATCAAGTATTTGTATAAGACGGTGAGAAAATATTTCGGAGAAGCCATTGTCGTAACACAGGAGGTGGACGATATCATCCAGTCGCCCATTGTCAAGGAGAGTATCATCAACAACTCAGACTGCAAAATCTTGCTTGACCAGCGCAAGTATATGACCAAGTTCGATGGCATACAGGCGATGCTCGGTCTTTCGGAAAAGGAAAAGAGCCAGATACTCTCCATTAACCAGAACAATGACCCGAACCGACTCTACAAGGAAGTTTGGATAGGTCTGGGCGGTATGCAGAGTGCTGTCTATGCTACGGAAGTGAGTATGGAGGAATATCTGACTTACACCACGGAGGAAACCGAGAAGGTGGAGGTGATGAACAGGGCGGCACAGCTCGGTGGCGACATAGAAATGGCTATCCGTCAGCTTGCCATAGAGAAAAGAAATAATAAAAAGAAATAAGTACAAACCATCAAAACTATAGTAACAATGAAAAAGTACATCTTAATGGCTTTCTTAGGATTGAGCCTTTCTGTTCCCAAGGCCCACGCACAGTGGGTAGTGAGCGACCCGACCAACTTTTGCGGGCAACATTGCCAACACGGTCAAGGAAATTGCCACCGCCTCAAAAACGGTGAAAAATACCCTTGATGGATTCAAGGAGGTGGAGAAACTTTACAACGACACCAAGAAGTATTACGATGCCCTAAAGAAGGTAAGCAATCTTATCGGCGATGCCTACAAGGTCAAGGAGTGCATCCTGATGGTGGGCGATATTTCGGAGATTTATGTTACCTCGTATAAGAAAATGCTCTCGGACAAGAACTTCCGCCCTTCAGAACTCGCTGCAATGGCTTCGGGCTATGCCAAGCTCTTGGAGCAGAGCGGTGAGAGTCTCAAGGAACTAAAGTCCATTGTCAAGAGTAATGTTTTTCTCGATGAACGACCACGAACGAATGCAGGCAATCGACCGTATCTATACTACGCTTCGGGAAAATCGCTCGCTCGTATCCTACTATACAAGGAAAAACATCTCTGTGAGCTATGTGCGTGCAAGGGAGAAGAACAACCTTGCCTCTGTTAAGGCACTCTATGGTAATACGGTAAGCAGGTATTGGTAAATCCACAGACAAAAAGAACTTGAAAGAACTTTCATAAAAACACTTTTTGCTTATGGATTTTGCCAGTTTACATGAGCTGCTACGCTCAACCTATGATGAGATGATGCCACTCTGTGCCCAGATGACGGGCATTGCCAAGGGTATTGCGGGCTTGGGTGCGCTCTTTTATATTGCTCTTCGGGTATGGGCTTCCATTGCCCGTGCCGAGGCGATAGATGTTTTTCCGCTTCTCCGACCTTTTGTCTTAGGCTTTTGTATAATGTTCTTCCCGACAGTCGTACTGGGTACGATGAATGCCGTTCTCTCGCCCGTAGTGCAGGGTACGGAGATGATGGTACACCAGCAGGAGACCAACTTGGCGGAGCTTACCGCCAAGCGAGACAAGTTGCAGGAGGAAGCCTACCTTAGGAATCCTGAAACAGCCTACCTTGTCTCCAACGAGAAGTTCGATGAGAAGATAGAGGAAATGGGCATCATCGGACCTGAAGATGCCGTGACGATAGCGGGTATGTATGCCGAACGTGCCGCCTATCAGACCAAGCAATGGATCATGAAGATGGTACATGACCTTTTAGAACTTCTGTTCCATGCTGCAGGGCTTATCATCGACACGCTACGCACCTTCATACTCATCGTCCTTGCCATTCTCGGTCCGATAGTCTTCGGCATTGCCGTATGGGATGGTCTTGCAGGCTCACTTACGGCATGGTTCTCACGCTATATCTCTGTCTACCTGTGGCTGCCTGTTAGCTCTATTTTTACGGCACTGCTTACAAAAATACAAGTGCTGATGATAGAGAAGGATATAGAAGCGCTCAGTGACCCTAACTACCTACCAGATTCGGGGACGTGGTATTACATCGTCTTCTTCCTTATCGGTATTGTAGGCTACTTCTGTGTACCTACCGTGGCAGGATGGATTATCGAAGCTGGAGGCGGTATCGGCTCATACGGGCGGAATGTTAACCAGACTGCACTGCATGGTGCGCAAGGCGCATATACTGGTGGCAAGGCTGCTATGGCTGGCGCAGGTGCTGCTGTGGGAAATGTCGGTGGACGTATCAAGGGTGCACTGCTCAAAGGAAAATAGAAATCGAACAACTATGCTTAATTAATCAACAGATATAAAAGAAAAATGGAATTCAAATCACTTGGTAATATCGAGACCTCATTCAGGCAGATAAGACTCTATGCCTTTGTCTTTGCCATCGTCTGCGTGACAGTAAGCGGTTATGCTGTCTATGCCTCGTACAGCTTCGCCAAGGAGCAGCGGGAGAAAATCTATGTGCTTGACCAGGGAAAGTCACTCATGCTTGCCCTCAGTCAGGATGCAAGTCGTAATCGTCCCGTAGAGGCAAGGGAGCATGTACGTCGCTTCCATGAGCTGTTCTTCACCATTGCGCCTGACAAGGATGCCATTGAGAAGAACATGGAGCGTGCCTTCGTGCTGTGTGATAAGTCGGCTTTCAACTATTACAAGGACTTGGCAGAGAAGGGCTATTATAACCGTGCCATATCGGGTAATGTCAATCAGCGCATAGAGGTGGACTCTATTCACTGCAACTTTAATACTTACCCTTATGCGGTAACGACCTATGCACGGGAGTTTATCGTCCGTCAGAGTAATGTTACAGAGCGCAGTCTTGTTACAACCTGCACGCTGCAGAACTCAGTCCGTTCGGACAACAATCCACAAGGCTTCTTGATGGAGAACTTCCTAGTTAAGGAGAACGGGGATATACAGACTTATAAACGATAAGGCTATGGCAAGGAAAAAGAAACTTTTTACTCTCACGTCACTATCTCGCGCTTTTCACCCTATGGCTTCGCCATCGGTGTGAACGGCTCACGATAAGGCAGAGAAAGGAAATCGTCTATGGGCTGAGTTTCATCTATCTGCTGTGCTCGCTTTTGGATGATAGCGCAGTTTTTTTCCTTCCTCCAAAGAAGGAGAAACTACCCATTCCCACGGGAAAGCTGATGGACAGTACAATACGGACGGACAGCACTTTACAAGAGTTACACGGCAATTTTTATCTACAACATCATCAAACAATCAAAGAAAATGGATAATAGACAGAAAGAACAAATGAAGAAAAGGCTTGGTCTTCGGAGGACTGGGACTACTGTTTGCCCTCTCGATGTGGTTTATCTTCGCACCTTCGGGCAAGGATAAGACTGCTGCGGAGCAGGGACTCAATGACAGCATCCCGCAGGCAACGACAGAAAAAAACTGACGGATAACAAGCTCAAAGCCTATGAATTAGGGCGACAAGGCACACGAGGAGGAACAGACCCGCGAGGAGATGGGCAGGCTATCGGACTATTTCGCACAGAACACTGCTCCATCAGAGGAGCAGCGTGCAGAGACAGCTGCTTCTACGGCAAAGATAGAAAACTCTATGCATCGCTATGAGGAGAATAATCGCCTCTTGAACTCCTTTTTACGCTCCCGACCCACACGAGCAGGAACGTGAAGCCTTGCGCTCGGAGATAGATAACCTTAAAAAAAGAACTCTCTGCCAAAGACAGCAGGGAGGACAATGAAGAGAAACGACAGCTTGCCTTGATGGAAAAAGAGCTATCAAATGGCAGCGAAGTATCTCCCTAAAGCATCAACTCCACCTACCTTCAATAATGGTCTGACGGCAGGAAAGGAGAAGACGGAAGACACTGTAGGTGGCTCTGACGCCGCTAAGGGCAAGACCATGCAGAATGAAAAGCCTGCAATGGAAGTTCTGCCAGAGCGTAAGCAGATAGTTTCTTCACTTGATCAGCCTATGAGCGATGTGTACTTTATGGAGGAATACGGCAAGAAGGCTCGTAATATGGGCTTTCATTCGCTCGCAAGCACGGCTGTACCTACAATGCGCAATACACTGAAAGTTGTAGTGGACAAGACTACTGTTCTTAAAGAGGGTGACAATGTCGTGCTTCGTCTGCTGGAAAGTGCCAAGGTAGAGGGGTTGCACATTCCACGGCAGAGCCGACTCATAGCCATCGCTAAGATAGAAGGTAATCGTATGCACCTACTTATCAAAAAGCATTGAGGTAGACGGGCATATCATAGCCGTCAAGCTCTCGGCATACGACACAGACGGGCAGGAGGGGGTGTATATACCTGGTTCGGAGGATATCAATGCGCTTAAGGAAGTCGGGGCGAACATCGGCGGTTCAATGGGAACATCCTTTACCTTCGCTTCCTCTGCCAAGGACCAGATTATCTCCGAGGCTGCCCGTGGGGTGATGCAGGGTGCAAGTCAGCTGCTTCAGAAGAAACTTCGCACCATCAAGGTAACGCTCAAGGGTGGCTACCGCCTTTTTCTTGGTTCAGTCCAAATAAAAACAATCGAAAATGATAAGTAAAAAAATAACATCAAATCAATAACAACAATGAAGAAAATTATTTTATCAATGGCTATGCTTGCCATGGTGGGAGCAACAGCCACAGCACAGGAAAACAATGATGGTCTGACACCAAACCGTCCGCTTACTTCGGGAGAGCTCTTTCAAGGTATGAGCCGTTCCATTCCTAACGGGCGTGTCGTCCTGCCATACGGCTTGGACGTAACCTTTGACAAGACCGTGCATCTTATCTTCCCTTCTGCCATCCGCTATGTAGACTTAGGTTCACAGAACATCATCGCAGGGAAGGCGGAGGATGCGGAGAACGTGTTACGTGTAAAGGCTTCGGTGAAGGACTTTGAGACGGAAACTAATATGAGTGTCATCTGTGAGGACGGCTCTTTCTATGCTTTCAATGTAAAGTATGCTGACGAGCCGGAGAAGCTTAGCATAGAGATGAAGGACTTTCTTTCCACGACGGACGGACGCCTGCCAAGCAATCGCTCTGATATTTACTTTAAGGAACTTGGCAACGAGTCGCCCGTATTAGTAAAACTGATGATGCAGACTATCTATCAGAATGACAGACGCTGCATTAAGCACATTGGTGCACAACAGTTTGGTATGAAGTTTCTACTTCGTGGCTTGTATGCCCATAATGGCTTGCTGTATTTCCACACCCGTATGGAAAAACGGCACGAATATGCCGTACTCAGTGGATTTCATCACCTTTAAGGTGGTTGATAAGAAGGTGGCAAAGCGCACCGCCATACAGGAGCAACTGTTACAGCCACTTCGTGCCTATCATCAGGTGATGCAGGTGCGTGGCATGGGCAGTGAACATGCTGTGTTTGCACTCGAGCAGTTTTCTCTTGCAGAAGACAAGCAGCTTGAAGTGACGCTCTATGAGAGAAATGGCGGTCGTATGCTGACTTTTTTTATGTAACGGCAGAAGACCTGCAGTTGGCAAAGAAGATTGATAACCTCAAACTGAAATGGTAGAGATTATGAAGAAGAAAAATCATTTTATCGGTTTGTGCAGAGGTAGCAATGGCTTTTAGCTTGCCATCGCAGGCACAGCGGCTGATACCCAAGCAAAGGGGCGTAGAGGTCGTAGGGAGTGTTCCGCTTATCAAGGGTGAAAAAGTTCCTTGCAGCTGACAATTTCGGTATGGGAGCATCACTCACCCGATATTTGGGTCGTGAGAACTATACCTTTGTTATGGCAGAGTATGAACAGCAGAATATGCCGTACAGAAGTTATAACGTAAAGCTCAAGGATGCACTTTTGCAGGTGGGCTATATGCACCCCGTTTTTCTCCGACAGAGGAAAGAACATATTTCTCTATGGTGGCATATCTGCTTTGGGTGGTTATGAGCAGCTGAACGAGGACAAAAAGTTGTTGCCCGATGGGGCAACACTGCTCGACCGCTCCCGCTTTGTCTATGGCGGTGCCGTGCATGGCTCGGTGGAAGTGTTCCTTACGGACAGGGTTCTCTTTCTTGTAAAGGCGCAGGGACGCTTCCTCTTTGGCTCGGACGTGCATCGTTTTCGTCCGACTGTTTCAGCAGGACTAAGGTTTAACTTTTAAATAGAAGAAAAGATGAAGAAGATATTGAATACGATTTTGGTAATGGGTGTGCTGACCCTTGCCGTGTTTTGCCTATCTGCTTGTGATAGGGATTTGGATATTCAGCAGTCTTATCCGTTTATGGTGGAGACAATGCCGGTTCAGAAGGATATCATAAGGGGACAGACAGCTGAGATACGCTGCACGCTGAAGCGAGGCGGTGAGTTTACCGACACTCGCTATACGATACGTTATTTCCAGTCTGACGGCAAAGGCTTGCTAAGAAATGACAACGGCACAATCTTCAAGCCAAACGACCGCTATCCGCTGACAAAGGATGTGTTCCGCTTATATTACACTTCTCTGTCATCTGATCGCCAGACGATTGATGTATATGTGGAGGATAGTTTCGGTAAGGTGCAGCAGCTGACCTTTAGTTTCAACAACGAGCGGGAAGAGGGCAAGAAGCCTGCATCTTCTCGTCGCTAAGAACGTAATTAATGCGAACGATAAATTCTTTCATTTTTACTTTGTGTATTCTGCCTGTTCTGTCAGCCGACCCTTGCCCAGCGCAGGGTGCGGCTGGCAGACTTGCCACCTTTTGAGCGTGCAGTAGTTGTAGTAAAAATACTTTGAGGGCATGCATGGCTGGAAGAATTATCCGTATGTTGGCTATGGGCATCAGCTGCAACGGGGAGAGCATTTTACGGCAGATATGACGGTACATCAGGCTGACTCGCTGCTTCGTGCCGACCTATGGAAATGCTTTGAACACTTCAAAGGATATGGTAAGGATGCACTGCTGCTTACCTTGCTTGCCTATAATGTTGGTGTGGGGCGATTGCTTGGTTATGGAAAGCACCCCAAGAGTAGGCTGCTACGAAAGATAGAAGCAGGAGATAGAAACTTTTATCGGGAGTATGTTTCGTTCTGCCAATACAAGGGAAAAGTTTTGCGTGGATTAGTTAAACGTAGACAGGTGGAGTTTGTTCTTTTTTATCTTCGATGACTATCAAATATAACCCTTGCGATATTTTATGCTCCACAAGGTGCTTTTTTTGCAGTTTTTATTTGACTTTCTCGTTATAAAATGAATAACTTTGCAGAAACTAAAAACTATAAGATATGAAAACAATTTTTATTGCTTTTTGCTATTGAAGATGAAAAGGCAAGGGACTTTCTCAAAGGTCAATCTCTTCTAACGATTTCTCCCTTTGAATACGTAGATATGTCCGTAAAAACAGCCTTATGATGCGGATTGGAAAAAGTAAGGTTAGGACAAGAATTAGACGCTCAGATGGTGTGATAGTACTGGTGAGCAAGAGTTCTCTTATTTCTTCAGGACAGAAATGGGAAATTCAATGTGCCAAAGATGAGGGTAAAAAAATCTTGGGGATTTGGGCATATGGAGATGATAGAACTCAAATTACAGGGGTTACTACAAGAACTTGGATATGGGAAAAATATTAAGAACTTTATAAACTCTTTATAGACATGAAAGTAGCTTTAATAGTCGGAATCAACTACTATTCTCATTGTGGAAACTTGTATGGGTGCGTAAAGGATGCGCATGAGGTTAGTTCTGTACTCTCAAGACACTCTGATGGTTCTATCAATTTTGACTGTAAATTACTTGTTTCAAATTCAAATAGGGATAGTATTAGCCGAGGAGATTTAAAAGATGCCGTTGAACAACTATTTACTACTAAAGCAGAAACTGCATTATTTTATTTTGCTGGTCATGGACATATCGAAGCAACAGGAGGGTATCTATTGACTTCTGATGCAAAGAGAGGAGACGAAGGCTTGTCTTTGAATGAAATATTAGTCTTGGCTAATGATTCCTCTGCCACAAATAAAATTATCATATTGGATAGTTGCCATTCGGGGATTGCTGGTAATCCTCCGAATGTGAAAGATAGTGCCTTTTTATCCGAAGGTACAACTATTTTGACGGCTTCTTCAGAAGAACAATATGCAAGTGAAGAAGATGGTAGTGGAGTCTTTACAACGTTATTGGTTGATGCCCTAAGTGGAAGTGCTGCTAATATTCTTGGTGATATAACTCCTGGAAGTGTCTACGCACACATAGATCAATCTTTAGGAGCTTGGGAACAAAGACCTATTTTTAAGTCGAATGTAAGCAACTTTGTTTCATTAAGAAAGATAAATCCCTTTAATATCTTTAAAAAGATCTAAGAAAAAAATAACTACATTCTTTCCGAATCCAGGTTATGAGTATATGCTGGATCCAACATATGAACCTGAAACAAAAGGGCGAGATGCAGGGATGCCAGATCCTATTAAAGAAAAATACTGAAACATTTGCAATATTACAAAAATTTAACCGATTAGGTCTCTTAGTTCCCATTGACGTTCCGCACATGTGGAATGCCGCTATGGAAAAAACAAAACCGTGTAAATTGACTGCATTGGGAGAATTTTTACAGAAGGTTGGTTGAAAAAGGAAGAATATGATAATTATATAGCAAATTGTTCTTTTCTGCGTAAGTCTCCATTGAAATTAAACATATTGTAAATATGGGGTGTAAAAGTCTTATTGTTACACAAATACTTTTGTAGATTGAAGGAATCAGGGCAGTATTAATATTATTGATATCTATTAAAAAACAAAAAAATATGAGCAAATTCTTTACAGAAAGATTCTTTTCGTAATTATAGCCGCACTTCTCTAAACGAATCGCAGCAACACGGATTACGCATTTTTTTCGAGAACAGCATCTTGGAGTGATAGTGAAAAGTTTGATATATTCCTTTCTTACAACATTGCAGATAAGGAGGTTGTAGAAGGTATATATAATTACTTGTCAGAGTTGGGATATAAAGTGTATTTAGATTTTTATTATTGACCCTAATTTGGAGCGAAGCTCTGTTACGAAACAGACAGCAGATAAGATACATAAAAGACTGATGAATAGTCGTTCTCTAATATTTGCTGCATCAAAATATGCATCCTTGAGCAAATGGATGACATGGGAGTTAGGAGTAGTTGATGGAAATACATCAAAGTGTATGCTTCTCCCTGTCGCACAAGACTATGAAACGGTTTTTAACAAGCAAGAATATCTAAATCTTTATCCTATAATTTGCTTGTCAGATTTTGATACACCAAAGGTGGAAGATGTGGGAGGAGTGAAGAAAGATTTGCAGTCAGTCATATCTCCTTCTATGCGATAAAACTCTCTAATATAACTTAAAAGCCGTAATCAGATATTCTTAATATATTCAATTACGGCTTCTGTTCGTTAACTGTAATTCGGTATAGTTTCAAACATGGAGTAGTTTAGAATTATTTCTTCGAGATATTTGATTTTTATTCATGCGACTTTCTTTTGCTTCTTTGCTTTGGTCGCCTACTCGTTCAAAGACAAAGAAAAGAACCCACGCAAATTTTCGATTTGCGTGGGTTTTGTTGCTATTATTCAGAAGGATATTTTGCACTTTCATTATTCTACTTATTCGTTTGTTAGGGTGTCTGTTAAAAAGCCCAATTTACCTCCTCGTCGGGCAAAGTGCTGTGAATGCTGCCACCCATAACCAACTCACAATGTTGCAGGACTTTCTGCCGTGCTTCCTCTATGCTCTCTGCAACCACATCGAATACGCCGTCAAAAACATATTCCGTATAGACTAAAAAAATCTTTTGTTTCTTCATCATTCCTAATCTTAAAAATTCAACCTTTAATAATCTGTATTCCTTTGGCTCTCGATTAGATAATTTGCGATGTGTGAGCCAAAAGTGGTGCGTACCATAGCCGTATGCAAAGAACTTGTCAAGTTCTGTTTCTTCGGCTATTTTGTTGATAGCTGACCTTAACTCCTCTTTTGTTGTCGGATAGGGTTATTGCATTGATAACCCTAATGAGAATATGCGGTATCTCATCCGCATAGTTGTAGATGATGTTTTCAATCTCTGTTTTCATATCTCTGATAATTTAATAGTTCATACTTTATGCTGTTGCTTTCAGTCTTCGGCTTATAAGACCCCGATTGGCGTTGACAAGGTTTACTATCTGCTCGTGGTATTCCGTATTCTTGTTGCAAACTCCACGACTTTGTACCACTTCCAAAGTTCGTAATGATACTTCAATAGTTTCTATTCGCTTGCCTTCAATGGTAGCCGAAAGGATAAGAGAGTCTTCCTTAAGGTAGTATGCATTAGAAAATACGCAATGGTGCATTGATACACCTTCTTCTAAATGCTCCTGCACGCTCTCCAATACGTGTACTTGAATAGTGCCATCTGTAAAACAGATACCGAAAAATTTTGATTTGAGTTCCTTGAAACGTTTTTCGTCTTCCATTGCTTTCTTTTGCTTCTGTTCTATCTCCTCCCTTTCACGCTGTCTGAGAAATTCCTCGTGTCTGCGGTCGTGTTCGGCTTTAAGGTCAGTTGGACATAAATATTTTGGATTATGAATATCCTTACCTAATCTTCTAAGTATATCTACATAATCACTCCAAAGAGAAATGTCTGCTATCTCATAGCCGTTACGGACTGCAATTTTGTAGGACTGCCATAGTTCCTCAAAAGTCCTCCTGTTGCCAAGAAAGTAACGTAAGTGGTCTGTGCGACCTGCCTTTAACAATGTTTCCACACGGCTGTCTGTAAGCAATGCAGGAATAAACTGGGTAGGCACGATGCCATAGAAATTATCCTTAAAACCATTTCTGCGAAGTATGTCTGTAATCTTGAACTTCGGATATATCGGTGAGTAGGCAATATGCTGGTAGGCTTCATTGTCGTTGCGGATTGCCATAGGACTATAATAGGAAAATGTATCAACATAGTGTCCCAATACCCTCTGTATGGCAACCACAGCTCTTCGTCCCTGCATATTCCACCAATATTGCCCAATCTCAATTATAGAAGTCTGTGCTTTGTAACCTTTCTCCATACCCACAATAAGTAGGAACATACGTAATACTTGAAACTCTCCACAAGTGGTAAGTATGGTGAAATACTGCTTCTGCTGCAACTTGCGCTCATAGGGTTTCCTTGACCTGCAACTTTGCCCTACAATGAGGCAAGTGCAAGTTTCTCTATGTTTGTCCATTATCCAACTATGCCCACAATCCATACAAGTAGTGCGACCTTTTGGCAAGCGGTAGGCGAAGTGGTCTATGCACTCACGGAATGCCCACTTGTCTTGTATTTTGGTTATTGGGCGAAGATGCTTGCTCTGTTCCAAAAACTGCCTTTTTCAAATTTGTTTCTCGGTTTCATAGGCTTAAAAATCGAATAGTGATGGTTGTACTTGGGTTGCTATGTTCTCAGTCTTTTTTCACTCGTGTGTTACGGCTCTGTAACTTGGCAAGTTCCTCACGCTGATATTGCTTAATGGCTTCCTGCCTTGCTTCGGCTTTTTCTTCCTCTGTGAGTTCTACAATGTGATTAACGGCTACTTGGCAAGAAATAGCCTTACCCACCCTCTATATCGTCCTCATCGTAGTAATGAACAGCCATAGAGAAGATTTCATCATCATCAAATCCGTTGCAACCACTTTTCTGCACTTCATTAAGAATGTAGGTGATGCACTCCTCGATATTCTTGTTTGGCTTCAACAAGTTAGGGGCAAATAATGGGTCTGTCATAGCACGCTGATTAAGATACTCGGCTATTGTCCGTGTGAAATGTTCTGTTCCTTTCATTGTCGTATATGTTTTGATGTTGTTAATACTTGGGAATTTCAACTATTTGATTGATACGTCCATACAGGTAGGTTCTTAGGCTTGTTCTGTCGGGTGCGTAATACTCTGTCCATTGTCCGTACTGATAGACAAGGTATTTCTTCAGTATATCAAAGAAGTCAAAGCGATAGCCTTGTAGGGGAACGGCTGTACGGAAATAGGTGTTAGAGTTCACTGCTTCACATAGCCAATTCTTTTTCCTCACGGCTCATCATTTCGCCACGATTGAGTTTCACACGTAGGAGATATATTTTGCTATTACAAAGGCTCTCCAAAGAGGGAACGTCCCATTGTACAAACTTAATTGCCAACACTTGCTCACTTTTTTCAGCCGTAGGGTTAATGCGGTAATGAGAGGAGGAGCTATATCCTTTTCTGTTCATCGAAGATGTTGTATTTACTTTTTGCTTATCCATAGCGACATTTTTTTATGCGTCCAAAGATCGGAGTATGCTGATTCCTTTTTGTAGCAAAATAGAGGTAGCGGGGCGGGCTTGCACAAGGTTTTGGCGGAAAATACAACCCGTAGGTGTGGAGATTTTCCAGACAAACCAAGCGGCTTAGGACCTTTTGAAAGCCACAAGCCCCGTACTACCTTTGCGGATAAAAAGGGAACAGCATCCGTCTTCTTGTCATCGCATATCGTGGAGCATAGGAAAAGAAGCAAAAGTGCAACGCCCATAGTGGAAAATAGAAAAGGTGGCTATCTCAAAATGCGAGATAACCACCTGATGAAATAGCATGAAAGTTTTTACAGAGCTATGCTTCTCAAAGCACGCATAGTAGGATAGCACAGAGTATCGCCAGCCAGAAGAGAATGCTCAGCAGCGTAAATGTTACTTTTAGAATTACCCTGACTATAAAGCGTAGTATCAGAAAAGCCTGCAATGACAGAGACGGCAGTTACGACTTGCGGCGTTACCATCTTCGAGATAAGCCAAATGACACCGATAATGACGGAAAGCAGGATAGCGAGTTCGATGAAGCGTGTCCAAGAGAAGCGGTGGACTTGCTTGGGAGGATTCGGCTGCTGTTTGATATTATCGGTTTTGTTCGATGCGTCTGCCTTGATGAAGGCAGGTGTGTGGACATCTTGATTCATGATGATTGTATTCATATCGGAGCTTTTTAATAGTTTCAAGAGCAATAACAAGATGCTCTGGCTACACAAAAACAAGTGTTTGTACAAACTCTTGGCGTGTGGAGTGGAGCATTTATCTTGGCTCTTGACACTACAAAAAGTTCCCGATGGTGCTACATCAAGTCATGTTCTCACTATCGACGGTTGGCAGACCATTGACCTCAATGATCAGAACGATTGTCCCTGTCAGTTCAGTGTAGAGTTTCTCATACTCTGGAGTTGCGCCAAAGTCGTCTGTTAGTTCATACTTGTCGAAAATGCTTTGCACAGCTTTATTCTTCAGAAGCATTGGTGTTAATCTTTCTGGAAGAGGAGAAGGGAGTTCTTTCTCGAACTCATTCTCTAAGACAGATACAAGCGTGTCGTACTTTGAGAAGTGTAGTCCTTGATACAGAACTTCGCTTGCCATTGTCTCTGCCTCTGGGTGAGAAAAACCTTGTGCTATAGCATCGCAGTAAGCTGTCAATGCTTCGTCTGCGCGAGCAGTTATAAACGTATTTTCATTCACTCTCTCTGGATAATGCTCTCGAGATATGCTTCCAACTTCAAACGGAAATAAGAAAGCTCTTTCTTTGTTGTTTTCATATTTTTATTGATTAGATTGTACTATTTTTTTTCGTGTAATACTTTTTAGTTACTTTAGTTGCTGGCGAATTTATAAAATTGAACTTATCTAATTTTTTGGACACCATAAGCATATCATTCTCTATTTTTCTTGTTTGTTATGCGAGCATAAAGTTGTGTAGTGGTAATACTTGAATGTCCTAACATCTTTGATACAGACTCAACAGGAACACCTTTGGTAAGCATCATTGTTGCAAAAAGTATGTCGAGCCATGTGAAAAGTAAGGTTCTTATTGATACCACAAACATCTGCAATTTCCTTCAGATAAGAGTTCATTCGTTGATTACTGAGAATGGGTATAAGTCTACCATTTTTTTAGCACAGCCTGCATATTTCTCTATAATCATTTTTGGAATATCAAGAAGAAGGATATGACTTAACGTATCGGTTTTCTTTCTTGCCGTAACTATCCACTGCTTTCCATCCATTGTAATTATATTTTCATCTGTAAGGTTGGCTACATCAACATAAGCTAAACCTGTAAAAACATGAAAAACAAAAAATATGTCTCGAACATTGATCAGTCGTTGCGTAGCAAATTCTTTATGCATAATAGTATCAATCTCTTCATCTGTAAGAAATCCTCGATCCACACGCTTGGTCTTAAAGTGGATGTTGAGAAAAGGATCATGATTGAACACACCAGCCTTACGTCCAAATATGATGACTGTTTTGAATGTTTTTAAGGTTTTAATAGCTGTGTTAAAACTTTGTCCCACTATTGTTCGAAGATAAACATCAAAATCATGAATAACGATAGGTGTAAGTTCAATGGCATTAAGATCTGTTCGGGCATATTTTATTTCAAGAAAGTGAGTAAAGTGGCGCTTACATATATCAAACTTGCGATAGTTTGCCTTACTTACACCACAGCCTATTTGTGCATACATATCATTATTGTATTTGGTAAACAATGAGAGTACGGTTTCCATGGCCTCCCGCTTGCCCAAATATTCAGACTTAATCCGTTCTAAACTTAACTCTTCAGAAAATTCCAAGCGCTGGAATATTACCTGAAGGTCAGTGCTAATGCTCGTCAACTGGGCATTGGTAGTCAAGGTCTCCTTAGTTCTTCCTCGTACTTTACCCAATGTACTGTCCCACATTTCTGGGTCAACGCTAACCCCCGTTGTTCCGAGAGCTACTCTTTCTCCATTAAGATGAATACGCATCATAACTGACGCTTTTCCTTCCTTGTTTAAATAATTGCTTCGCAAATAGAAGCTTGTTCTAAAAAAATACTCTTCATAGTTATAGGTTTTTGATGCAGAAGTAAAGGTGTGTTTCTGTTCCTGTTTTGGTGAGTAACACATTTTTTTTATATCTGCAAAGTTCGACATAATTCTTTGAATAACAATGAAGTATGAGGTATCTATGTGTACTCTGTATGGTATCACTGGCTACAATTTTAGAAAGATGATTTTTTCTGTAGCCATATTGTAGCCAGTTGGGAGTATTTTGAGCAACTTAGTGATATCTGAATGTACTCCTCAATAGGGATATAAATAAACAGATAATCGCCGTAACTCATTGAGATTACAGCGATTATCTGATTTAGTCAAATTCCTAAAAAAACTCTTGTTTAGAGTACTTCAAGTGGAGC
>BNJT01001395.1_pt1 | contig 45997 bp, 46 predicted proteins | sample 8540491 | NCBI WGS metagenome assembly BNJT01 (sample SAMD00202455, study PRJDB9452) | human saliva metagenome | host: Homo sapiens | reverse complement strand
CTTGCTTTGGGCAAAAGACAGATGTGCTACTCGTAGTTGAAATTACAACTTCAGTTCTGTGATATGGATATTTTACAAATCCTATCTCTCCATTTAACGCCCAAATTCGAATTCAGAAAAAGTTGCTAGGAATTATGCGATTCTCAGAGGGTTTTGAAAATCGAGATTTTGGGGAATGTTTTTAGGTATCTCACGCGTTTTATTGTAATCTGAGGCTTGTTTATAGAAATCGACGGCTTGTTTGAGAAGAAACAACGTGTTGTTTTACCAAAAACAACACGTCATTCGTTCTATTTCAAGGGACATTTTTCAGAAATTAAGTCGGACGAAATTCCTTTTTCGTCCGAGGAAATCGGAAAAAGTCCGAGAATTCGTTCAAGATTTGTTGGGCGAATGATTTTTGAACTCACGTAGAATGCATTATTTTCTTCCCTAGTTTACTAGAAATTCTGACCAAAAATTCGCCTTGCGATTTAACACTCAAACCTGCGTATTTGGTTAATAATTCATTCTCTGTGATGATAACCCAACTTTAATGCTAATCAAAGCAGATTCTTACTATCATCGTGGTTCTTGAACATAGTGTCCTACGTGCGACGAAGCAAGTGAAAACGAAAAGCCAAATCGTCAGGCGGTGGTTCGGCTAATGAAGAAGAGATGCCATAAAAGATAAAATCATCGTAGTAGACATGCTTGTTCTACTATGCTGATTTTATATGCAAGGCGTTTGTATTCGCAAATAACATTATTCACCTTTTCTTTTTGGTGGATTAAATAAGTTCAGCTGTCTTTCATCATCCTTGATTTTCTTGTATCTCTTTGTATAATTTTTGGAAAGTATCGTCATCTTCCCATTTTAGCACATCTACAGCATATTCGGTCTTAATATCGTTTTTCCTCACCATTCTCTATCTTTTTGCTTGGTAGAAATTATCAGTGTGCAGGTTATTACAGTATTTGTACCAAACTTAATCTCATTGTCATAGACTTGTTTCAAGAATTCCTTATCCAGCACCTTAAAATCTATCGGCTTTGCCGAATAATACCCTCCAAACTTTTTCCATGTCCTTGCTGTAAGACTGGCGAAAGAATACGAATAGTTGTTCCTACAATTTCTTTTTATTTTCTAGGATGGTGTCAGCCAATATCTTTTTAGTAAAATCGACTTTTTACTATTTGGGCAGAACTAAAAGGTTCTGTTTCTCCTTTGCTTTAGCAGAAGCATCAATATTGGTAACATTGTTTTTCTTTTGTCAATAGACTTGAAAAAGTTACTGACGCACTTCTTTATCTTCGGGTCATCCACTAAAAATCTCAGCTTCCTCCTTTGTTAAATTTCTGCTTTTGATTTTTTTCAAGTATCTCAATTCTATCTTTGGTATTGGTGAGCTTGGTTTGTGTAGAAGAAAAAGAATTTTTTTGAATTAGGGCAGTAAAAGATTTTTATCGTTTCATAGCCAATGATAGTGATAGCTGGAATAACTAATATTTCAACTAGACCGCCCTTTTTCTTTGGAGCGATTTCAATATTATACCCTCCAGTAATAGCCTTTACTATATCAAAAAGCATCAAGTAATTGTCTTTTCACATTCATTGAATACCCCTAGCATCCATTTGATGGAGGTCTTCTTGCTTCAGATGGTGGTATCTGAAATTCAAAAAGCGTTTTCTTCTGTCATGAGGGGAGAACGATAATAGTAATGGATTGATATTGCTAATCTTTAAATACAGACTTTCTATGAAATTCAAAGATACTTTATCCGCTTTCTTGTCCATTGGCAGCATTTGGATAAACTTGTCAGTCCTCCAATCCCAACAGCTTGTATGTACGATTGGATAGGAAATTGAAGATATGGACGTGTCTATCTTCCGTGAAAGTAATGAAGCCTTTATCAAACAGACGGTCGTAGGTGGGTGTGAGCATATAACCATTGTAGGGTCGCTACGCTCTTTTTCGTCCGCAATCGCCTAAGGTTGCTGATATGGCTTGCTATGAGCAAGCGGTCGTCAGCAACCATCGTGAATGGGCAGAATGGGCATTGCTCCAACAATTTCTCACGATACTTCTGCTGTCCGTTCCGTCCTCTCTGATTTTTGTAACCTCTTCTTCGATTTGCTTTTTCTACCTCTTCGTTTCTTGAGCTTGCAACATTTCCAGAAAATGCATAAAAGAATAGTAGAAGTTTTTGGTATTTGTATTGCTAACACTAACTTTTGCAAAAAGCGATTAAGATTGTATCTATGACAGACGAGCAAAGGCAACTTATTAAAAGATTGACCGCCCAAGGCATCTATGTGTATTGTTCTAAAAATAATCAAAAGAGTTGTTTGGTGGAAATTGACAACATTCCTCATTCGGATAGGAAGCATCAAAGCCTCACCCTATAACAATAGAAGAAACTACTCCGTATATAGCCACACTTTATGTCAACGGGCAGAAATGCGCGATTGTGCGTAATGCTGGTTATGGTGGCGTTGCAACGCTTTGTATGATTGAAGGTGATTGGGACAAAGAAAAACGGCTATTCGCAGCTTGGACAAGAGATTGAATAAAGTAACCCCAGCTTCCTCTCTTGAAAAACTATGCGACTTGTTGATTTACAATCTTCTTTTGGACTAATGGGAAAATATGTTGTTCCGATGCCACTCTAAGAAATCCTGACTGGGGAGATACTGCTAGGAAGATTTAGTTTATGTCCTTCAATAGTCTTAAAATAGTCATTATAAAAATCCTTGGCTAAACAACTACGTATGCGCTCAGAGAAAATAATCGTATAATCAGAGTTAATGCCTATAAGACCTTTGTCAAATGCCTTATCCCACAGCATAGACAAGCATATTCCATTTGCTGGGTTAAGTCTTTCTTTTTCATTGGTTGCCCATGGAAGAATGTGGCTTGCAACCAAATAATTTCAGGAACATCTATTCCAGTAATGGCGCATTTTGAATTATAGTTCGCTTACACCAGTTCTCGGAATACCGACTGATTTACGCGAGTTTTTACTTCGTTAGGCGTGTTTCACCTTGTAATCCTGTTGGTATATCCGAAAGAATATCTTTTGAATTTGGTTTCTATAGATACTTCTGATATTTTGCAAGTATTTGCTCGCTTTCAAAAATTAATTTGGCACGGTCGTTTATAAATTCCTTCCAATAAGGAAGACACTGTTGTTTCCCGTTTTTCCATTCCCTTTATTCCACGAGAACGCAGGAAGAGGTCGCATGATGCATAATTTGCCAGTCGTAAAGCAACGGCATTACTGGTTCCCACCTATGAGTTTTGCCAAATCAACAATAGCGGGATTTGTACTTCAAATTTGGCTGAAAGGAATTTTTGAGATAAAGGTTAGTGCCAATATCATCTCTTCCCTGTTCCATTTTCTGATTGATGCCATAATAGTTTAATTTAAGATGGAGTTGCATCACCATCCACGTTCTACCCTTGTCGTGATTGATTAAACCTTTAACATTCTCGAAAAATAAAGACCTTAGGTTGTGTTTCTTTAATGACCCGTGCAAATTCATAAAACAGCGTACTGTGCATCTTCAAATCCCCAAGCGTTTACCAACCATTGAGAAAGCCTGACATGGCGCACTACCAACTAGTAAATCAATCTGTCCTTTGTATATCCGTGCATCAAAGGTTCTCGCATCCTCAAACCAGTCTTCCTCCTTTATTTCATAGTTGGCAAAATAGCTTTTCTTGCAATTCGCATCAACATCACCAGCAAAAATAATGCGATGTTTCACTTTCAACCGTTGTAAGGCGTGTTCGATAGCTCCGATACCGCTGAACATTGTACCGAGCCTAATCGTTCTTTCGGGATGAGAGAACTCCCAAATCTTTCCAAGATTTTTCCTCTTGACAGAGAGTGTCTCTTGTGAGTCTGGAATAAGTATCAAGTCTTCGGCTTTTTCTTGACCAAAGACTTGACGTGTGATATTCGTTTGCTATTTTCTGTAATATATTGTTCTACTGTTGGCATAATCGAAAGCAAAGATAGTGATTTTCTGAGAACAAATATGTTGCGCTTGCATATAATTTTTCAAACGGCAGGTAGCAAACCGCCTTTTTCCTTTGTCACCACCAATTTTTTCTTCTGTCATACGGCTAACCCTTATCTGTTCACTATCATTGATAATCCGCTCAAATTGGTCTACGGCTTCCAAGAATTTTTGCCACCGCTTCCTTATCTTCAATGTCTTTGGGAATGAGATGCCCACGGCACAAGGCAGAGAAATTACTCTGCTGTGCCATGCGCTTCTTGGTCGTTTGGGTGAGAAAGAGATAAACCGCGTGATGGAGGTAAGGTCGCTCATTGAAATGTCGCTCTGAAGCACGAGCCAGAAAACTGAGTTCTCCTCATTGAGTTCGGGAGCATAGTTTTCTTGGACAAACCAATCCTGCTTATGCACGATGCTGTAATTAGGGAGCACCTTAATCGCCTTATGCCAAGCCGAGTGCATCGCTCATATTCGCTCTCTGTCACGGTGAAGAGTTCGGGAAGTTCCAACTTAGGCAATAGTTAGGTCAGCATCCTTGCTCACAAGGCAACCATGTTCCACGGCCAAAAGAGGAAACTTAGCTTCGAGCGTACTTATTTTTGCTGGTGTTGCGCATATGTTCGTGTTTTTGTTTGAGGGTTACGAGGAATGTTCGCAGAGTGCGGTAATAGCTGGGCACTGAGACAGAGGGCGAAGGAGCGCTACTTGAAGTACGTGACTAGCCCGAATGTCGAAGTAACGACGCTAGTGCCGTGCTATGTGAGCATCCCTACGAGGTGATAGACCGTACGGCGGTTAATGAGATAGCGCGGATGGCATACGAACAGCCCTTGCTTCATCAGTCCATACTGACCATATCTTGCGGTTCATGGCAAACGTTTGCCACACACAACGCGTGGCACCCACTAAGCCGATACCTAAGCACAGCCACTGACTCATACCGCAGAGATAGCATACGACCACAAGCACGAAAACCGCCAAGAGTCCTCCAGCAAAGAGGAAGAGGTATTGCGCTTTTCAAGCCCTTTAAACCCACCGTACGACCTATTCCTTATTGATGTCCCACGATGCCATTAGAGAAGAAGCTATCGAAGAATGGTTGCTGCCACAATGAGGGAAGATACAAGCTCAAAACCAAGAGGGCAGCCGTCTTGCTGGTGTCAGGATCACCGCTGGAAAACTTGTTGTAGACCTTGATGCCACCAATCAGACCAACGACAGCACCGATGGCATAGATGAGTTTTGTACCAGGATCAAAGTAGGAAGTCACCATTTTTGTGGCTGCATTGATACCTGCCATACCGATTACCTTGGGCATAAGCTCCCTGCCGATACAAGAAAGGGGCGAGAAGCACGAGAGAAAGTTTTCTGTTGTCTTCATATTGAGTAGAAATTAAATGTGATTATTGCTAGGGTGAGAGGTGGAAGTGAGAACAGAGGGAGGTGTTGTAGGTTCTAGTAAAGGTCGGATTGGTGTGTAACCTCACACCTCCGTAGTGATTCTCCTGTTCCGAATGGATGGTTTTACAGATAATAATCCGAGAGAATGAGTTGCTATTTCTGAAATGGGGTTAGAAGATTCTTTTTCTTCTTTCTCCATTTCTTGTTCTTCTGTTTCAGCCTTGTCAATGGCTTGCAAGAGTTTCTGATGCACCCTTTCTTCTTGGGAAAGTTGGGCTTTGAGATTGCAGCCAATAAGTCTGTACCTTTCAGACTTTGGAGCGTATGGACAACCTCCGTTTTGTCCTCCTCATCAAGACTATCATCTTGTTTGTGCCAATGATTCAATCGCACTAAGTCGCGAGTGAGAATGCTAGTGGGCGAAACATCGTGCAGTAGCATTGTCTTGCCAAAAGGATTTCCTTCGCGAAGCACTTCCTCCTCATCCACTTCTTCTGGGGTATAGTCCACCGCGATTTCACTCTCTTCGGTCTGTTCGGAGGAGGTCTTCTGCATCTTCTTGTTGTAAAAGAATCTGTTACTGGCTCCGTTACTGTACTTTTGGCTAGCACACATTAACCGACTCCTCACTAGATTTTCCTGTGGCTTCCACATCCGGAAGTCGTGCTAATAATTTGTGTCGTCAATCCTTTGCTTTTGCCCACAAGGATATGCTCTTCAGAAGTTTTTGGCTGTATCTTGCTGCGTATCAGCTTTGAGGTACAACTTTTTCTGTTGAGTTGAATATCCATTTCTCCAACGATGAAAGGTATAAACCAGTCCCATCGCCACCCAAAGGACGGAGAAAAGGAGCAATATTGAGTAGAAAAGCAGTAATCATAGTTGTATGGTTTGTTCCTTCTTGCGTTTGACAATTTTCCTTATTGAGCAATTGTTGGTGCGTGCGAAGATGTTCCACAATAATGCGTTCAATGTAACTCGAGAGTGTCGTGTCAGACCGCAAATCACTCAGCACGTGTCGAAGTGTTTTGCAACACCTCTGTGCGAATGGTAAATCCAGATTTCGCAGCTCTGGAACCATTGGCGGTCAAATAGAGGTCGTCTGCATATTGCGAAAATGAAATCGTTGATGTGGACCTCACTCTATAATTTCTTCCTCCTTTTCTCTTTTTGGAGGAAGCGCAAAGGGAAGTTACGGGCTTATCATGAGAAGGCGCATCTTCTAGCGTTCGTTCCTTCGTACCCATATCCCCAATTCTTGGAGCTTCTCTTGAAAAATTTTTATCGCATTGTTCCTTCAGATCACTCATCAAACTTTAGATTTATAAGGTGTAACTTCTCCATCACCTCATCCACCCACGCATCAATGCCAAGAGGCAGCGCGATACATCGGAGCAGGCGCAAGATAAGAACTGCGGAAACAAGTCTTGACTCCTCCCGCAGCTTGTAATTCTCAGGCAATCTTCACAGAATGATAGACGCAAGTATCAAACATACTCAAACCCTCTTGCTTGAGCATAGTCCGTAAAAACCTGCTGAATCGTGGGATTTGCACTGCGATTTTACCTTATTCCAGAGAAAGAAGAAGTCTTCAATGCGTGCGTCTTCAAAGCCTAAGCCCAAATCACGGATGGTGCGAGCATAGGCAAAAAGAAGACGCTAAAGACTGAGGGTCGGCTTCGATGGGAGAGATGATGATCCATCTCCACAGAAAAGCGCAACAAAACTCCTCTGTGCTGGCGTGTCCTGGGAAATCAAAAATCACTAGTCGTTCTCCTCTTCCTTGTGTGTCGAGATATTGTTGCACCAGCGTGAGAGCATCTTCGGGTTTGGCGCGTAAGATGGTATAGAAGGCTTCCCTAAGCGCGTGAAATAGGCTTTCATCTCAGCTTGAATCTTGGCATCCGACTCGATAAGGTCGCGTTCGCGCTCTCGTAACTTATAGAACGACTCTTGTGTTGCGTCACAATCCATGACAACAAGAGGAATCCCACGCTCATAATACAGCACCAGCCAAGACTTCGGCTAAACTGCTTTTTCCCACTCCACCTTTTTGAGAAGCGAAGCCTACAAAAATAGAGGTCGTGATACTTTTCTGTGTGCATAATGAATCGTGTTTATAGGTCGTAATGCTTAGACTTTTCTCTGTATAAACTCACAGACTTAAGTCAATTGGTCAATTGGTCAATTGGTCAGTTAGTCAATTAGTCAATGAGTCAGTCCATTTGGATGTCTTTAGCTCAGTCTATACAGACCTTTTGACTCTGCAAAAGAACTTAGTTTTTAGTCCACTCACAAGAAAAGGAGAAAAAGAGGGAAAAATAAGGATGAGATGGATAATCCTTTCGTATTGAATGATTTAAGTTTAGGCTGCTAACTTGCAGACGAACAAATAACCCCTAACACGACCGAAGGAAACAGCCCACTGAGGGCTGGATGCTTCCCCTGCATCAACTCTTTTTACTGGCAGCAGGTGTGTCTTTTGTCCGACAAACTTCGTTTTTTGCCGACAAAAGAACCTTGCCCCCAGAAGAAAAAGAAACCCTCCAAAAGTCGGTTTTAATCACTCTATAATACCCATATTACGATGCAAAAATCCAATAGAACATTGGATAGATGGGATACTCGCCTTCCTAATCCCAAAGACCAACAGAAAATCATTGATTTTGTTCCAACGTTCGGGCGCAAAAACAAAGTCAGACTTTGTGCGCGCTCGCTTGTTGAGTGAAGAATTTAAGGTCATCTCCGTAGATAAATCAGCCGTGGAATACAATCGAAAGCTATCGGAATTCACGGCACAACACATAAGATTGGCATCCTCTATAACCAGCCGTACGCGCGTCAGCACCTATCATTCCGTTAAGACAGCACAGGTGATGCTAGAGAAATTGACGCACTATTCCACGCAAACTCCTGCGCTGCAATCCCAAGTTATTGCCCTCACCATTGACTACCGCAAACGATGATTGCCAAAAATTTCTGCCACGGAAAAACCTAGGTGGTGCGCTAGGCTACAACTTTAAGAAAGTGGAAAAAGGAGATGCCGAAGTCATTCTATCCAAAGGACTCTCATCAATCAGCTGAAGGGGGTCTTTAAGATGGAAGAAATGCTTCGTGATATGCAAGCACTCCTTCCGCAACATTGCCGAACAAAGAAGACCGTCTTCCATTGTCTCCTCAATCCTCACCCTGATGAATGCTTGTCGAATGAAGGCTAGCCACCCTAGCCGATGAATATATGCCAGGTACTCGGCTACTGCTCACAGCCCCTACATTGTGCTTTAAGCACCACGACATCGAGCGAGAACACATTCACATCGTTTCTTTACGTATGAAAGCCCCAATCGGTCATTAGACCGTTATTGTGCGAGACCGTTATGAAGAAGATAACTTCCTGTCAGCTTTTTATTTTCTTGTTGTCATCTTGTTTTTCGTCCCTTCTCGACGTAGCCACTACGCCAAAGGCTAATGACAAACCATCTGCTCAACAATTAAATAGAAATGGTCTAATGCCCGATTGGGGATAAAGAGAGAGCGGAAAATGAATTAGTTTTTAGTAAAAGTTTGCGTTTCGTACCCTCCATTTAACGCGGTATTTGGAACTGAGAGAAAGTTTGTTGAGAATTATGCGATTCTCAGCGGCTTTGAAAATCGCAATTTTTCGAAGGTTTTTACTGGCTTATGGGTCGTTTTTCAAAAACTAGTGCTTGCTGAAGAAACGACGTGTCATTGAAAAAGTGACGTGTTGTTTGTGTACTTTGTCGGACATTTTTCCGATTTCTTCCCTTGGAATTTTGAAATGTCCGATGAAATTGGAGGAAAATGCTCAAAGTTTGAAATGAATGAGCGAAAAGGACAAAAACAGAAAAGGGAGAAAGCGTGTTTTGATTTCCTAGAACGAAGAAAAAGTTTGCAGTTTTCGCCGTTTTGCATTAACATTTCGTCCCTTTAGCGATTTTTCTTTGTTTAACCCGAATCTATTGTTGAGATTGTTATAGTGCAGTTCGTTATGGAGAGAGAAGATAACTTCCTGTCCTCTTTCATTCGCTTGTTGGCATCTTGTTTCTCATTCGTTCTCACCGTAGCTCGCTATGCCTTTTAAAACAAATGAAAAACCATCTACTCAACCATCAAATAAAATCTGTTCAGGATCTCAATGACCGATTTGGGGTTGAAACGTGGCACTTCACGCTGGCTATAATAGACAAAATCCTACTCAATTTTCAACGCACAACTGGCTTGTTATCCTCTATTCTGTGGACAAAGCTCTTTTGCGTGGTTTTTCCTTGGGCTTTCTTGCCTCAGGCACAAAGGGCGTCAAAGAAGAGAAGATAACGTGGGGAATGATTTTACTCTGCCCTTGGTATGGGCTTTGTGCTTTTTCTTTTTCTAAATTGGTGGGTCTTGTTCTTACCATTTCTGCAGTAGGTGCAGCATCACTCTACATCTTCTCTGTGTCCTTAGGTTATATCTGCCTATTGATGGCTGGAGTGTGGATGAGTCGTTTGCTCAAAAACAACCTGATGGATGACGTTTTCAATATGGAAAAATGAGAGTTTTATGCAAGAAACACGGCTGATGCAAAAACGAGTATTCAGTGAACTTGCCTACACGCTTTTACTACAAAAAGAAATGGAACAAAGGGTGGATCAACATCGTCAATCCTTTCCGTGCTTCGATGGTTCTCAGCACACCGGGCTCGGGTAAGTCTTATGCCATTGTGAACAACTACATCAAGCAACAAATAGAAAAAGGTTTTGCTATGTACATCTATGATTACAAATTTCCCGACCTCTCAGAGATTGCCTACAATCATTTGCTCCATCATTTGGATGCTTATGAAGTAAAACCCCAATTCTTCGTCATCAACTTTGATGACCCACGTAAGAGTCATCGCTGCAATCCCATCAATCCTAGTTTTATGACGGATATCTCGGATGCCTACGAAAGTGCCTACACCATAATGCTCAATCTCAACCGCTCGTGGATTCAAAAACAAGGAGATTTCTTTGTGGAGTCACCTATCATCTTACTCGCTGCCATCATTTTGGTTTCTCAAAATCTACGAAGACGTGTAAGTATTGCACCTTTCCACACGCCATTGAGTTCCTCAATCGCCCCTATGCGCAGATATTCCCCATCCTCACCGCCTATGATGAATTGTCGAACTACCTTTCACCCTTTATGGATGCGTGGGAGGGTGGTGCGCAAGACCTGCTACAAGGGGCAGATGGCTTCGGCAAGATACCGCTCTCACGTGTGAGTTTTCACCCGCTTTTATTGGGTGATGACAGGAATGACTTTTCTCTCGACATCAACAACCCACGTGAGCCAAAGGTCTTGGTGGTGGGCAATAATCCTGACCGACAGAACATCTATTCAGCAGCACTTGGACTCTACAATTCGCGCATCGTAAAACTCATCAACAAGAAGAAGCAACTCAAATCTTCGGTCATCATAGACGAGCTACCTCACCATCTATTTCCGTGGCTTGGACAACCTCATTGCCACAGCTCGCTCTAACAAGGTGGCAGTTTGTTTGGGATTTCAGCGACTCTCGCAACTCCTCGCGACTATGGCGATAAGGAAAAAGGTTATCCAAAACGACCGTGGGAAATGTCTTTAGCGGTCAAAGTCGTAGGTGAGACAGCCAAAACCCTCTCCGAGCGCTTGGAAAAGTCCTCCAGCAACGACAGTCCATGACCATCAACCGCAACGACAAGTCTACCTCTATCTCCAGCAACTCGATAGCCTTATTCCTGCTTCCAGAACTCACACAAGGAATGTTCAGGGTGCAGTGTCCGACAACTTCGATGAGCGTATCGAGCAGAAAATCTTCCACGCTGGAGATAGTCGCGAGACTCTGCCAAGGTTTCTGCTGAATGAAGGCATATCAGCCCATTCCCATCATCGCAGAGTTCATAAATGAAGATGGCTCCGATAATCTCCGTGAGACTATCGGAAACTAACTATAAAAAGCGTGAAGAGTGAAATCCTTACTCTTGTGGAAACGAAATAGCAAGAATTCTGGATAATCCAGACCTTAAACATTTTGTTAAGGAATAATGGACTTAAACAGACTGTTGAACGATGAATGCCTTATAGAAAATGAGTCTATATTTATTCAGAACCACTTCAAACGAAAGGTGTGTATAGCCACTTATCCCCCAAAAATCATTCCAACAGCTTATTAATGTATAAAGACGTTCTGCTTATTTCGATGAGAATCGTATCTGAAAAATATACAACTTGTTTAAAATTAGTAAGCAACGAACCTATCGTTTTGGATTTAGGCTGAACTTATAGACGAGGGTGGAGCATGAGGGTAATTAGGGATGACACGATACCACGTTTCGGTGCGTCCCTGTGCATTGACCTCGTAGGTGGTATTGGAAAGCTGGTGGAAAAGGTCACGTCCCTCTAAAGTCAGTTCCCACTTATCGCGCCACAGCGATTGGGTGAGGGAAGCATTGACCACACCTCAGTCTTGTTGAACGTGCTGCTCCCTATATCCACGGCGACTCAACACCCGTCGTTTCGACATTTTAGCGCCGTTTTTCCACTGTGGGATGGTTTTGCTGAAAGTTGAAACCATAGCGAAAAATCGAAAGCCGAGAGAGAGGTTTGCGTGGGGCGATGCCCCCAAGTACAGCGCCAAAGCAGTCCTCCCAACAAGTCAACCTTGGTATGACGATCTTTTGTAGCTGAATTTGAGCGACCTCGTTGAGATCGACGGTTTGACCTGTTGAGCGCAGCATGCGCCATCCATCAAGGGCGGCATAATCCACCGAGTGCCAAACATCCGCCGCGGTATGGCTATCACCCACCACTGCTGATTTTTGATGCAGGAGATGGTGGTGTGATGGGACGACTGCCACGCCCAGATTACCTCGTACGTTTTCTGGTCGATAGGTCGTTGCTCCAGTCTGTGCCCGGTGGTAAAACCTTGCGCCACGGAGCGGAGGTGATAAACGAAGGAGGTTTCCGCCCGCCCAGAAGTCATACCCACTCTACGGCTTTGCCATTGGGGCTGATACGAAAGACTGGCATTCCAACGCTGATTGGTTTTCAAGAGGATTACCCTCGATAATCTCCAAAGCTGTTGCGGGCATCGCGATAGAATCATATTCATCAATCCAGGAGTGGATGAAGTAAAACTCCGAGACGAAGCGACCACAGTTTGTGCCTGAGATAAAAAGAGGATGCAGTGCAACCATCGTGTAACCTGGGCAAGCGTGTCCACCGCCCCATGATGATACGTCCAAGCGTTCGCGCTGGAAGTAAAGTGGCAAAGCCAAGGTGAGGTCGATGGGGAAGTCGCCACTTTGCTCCGGTTTCAAGGCAACTGAAAATTCGTTTTCGTGACGTTGGCTGCGCGACGCTGTACTATTCGTCTTGTCGTCAGCTCGCCAAAGTCTCTCGCGATTGGAGTGGCAAGAGTTGACCTGCACGCTATCTTCAGCCCCAGCCTTTCAAAATCGCTCAACAGGAAGTATTGGTCATCACTACGCTTGCCGCTCAGTTTGTATTGTCTTTGAAATGTAGCGACCATTGCGAGGATAACTTCTGGTAAAAGGACGGTGAAGGCGTCTCACGATACTCCGTAGTGCGAGCATCGGATTGCTCCGTGGCGATAATCATTGGACTGATGAGCCAAAGCCGTAGTTTGGCGGTGGAAATAATCTCGATCAGAATGCTCCCACAAGCTGTTGAAACCGACACTCAGTTGGCGAAGACGGGGTATAGAAAATCCCAGCATAGACAGCATACTGTAATGCTTTATTTTTGCCCAAAGCATCGATTTGTTGGCTCGCCATTGTTTGCTGTGCATTCCACTGCTGCGTAGCTTTTGTCCCACGCCTCTGTCTTCCTTGTATCCTACGCTCAAATAGTGGCTAAGAGACCAAGGGCAAGTAATTGAACTTATTGATGAGCTGCGCGCGCTTTGATGGTCGTTTGCAGGTTACGCTGCATACGCTCGAGAGTACTCCCCGAAGGCGGGAAGCTCTCTGTCAGCGTCCCGAGGCGTCCAAAGTTCTGATAGTGATCGAGATGACGCATGCGGACTCCATCAAAGGCTGGATGGCCCATCATTGCCTCGTCGATTGGTACTCAGAAAGTCAGTCCTGCGGCTTTGCGCGTGGAGGGCTTGTTTTGATTGCCCATCATAAATCCTTCCCCTGGTTCCATCCTCTCGCTATTGCACGACTGATGTCGTTGGTATTATTGAAGCTGGCAAAAGCTCCCACGGTCGAGGTAGGCGTCAAGAGCAATCCGAGATACGAGTAAGATACCTTTCGTGCGTACCGCCCGCCGCTTCTGCAGTTGACCATCGCTCCCCAAGGAATGTTTCATTCTTCAGGTTCACGTCCATCACACTACTCGGGACTGTCGTCTTTTCTGCCCACGCATCACCATCTCCTAAGCGTTGGGCGCTCAAGACTTTCAACTCTTTCACAGTGTAGTAGGGCAAGTTTTCCAGCAACACGGCTTCGTTCCACGAAAGAAGGAACGCGAGTTGAGGGTAAGTTCATCAATCTTTTCGCCCATTGATGAATATTTCGCCTGCTGCATTCATCGTGGCTCCTGGAAGTTGCTCTATCAAGTGAGATAGCTCTGAACCAGAAGGAAGGTTGAACGCTGCCGCATCGTAAACCAAGGTGTCATTGCGCATCTTCACCTTGATGCGTGGCTTGCACCACCGCCTCGCCTAATTGCTTTTTCGTGCATCAATTTTGCGCACGAAATCATAGGCACAGCTATCGTCGCCTTCTGGTTGTCTTTTGGAATGACGACCCGCAGCCATCCATCTGCGTATCCCTGCTTTTGGACGCGAATCAGGTAGTTGCCTGCCACGTTGGGAGTATTGATGGAATAGATGGTGGAGACGTGCATGCTGTCTTCTCTATCTCATAGAGCTTGATATCGCTTTTCACCTCAATACTGTCCGAGTTGAAGAGGGCGACACGGCAATCAAAGAGACCGCGCTTCAAGAAGACATCTTGGATACCGCCTTGCAGCGTAACCTTGGGCTTCTGAGCGTAAGAAACCGTCATCAGAAAAATTGCAGTAATTATGAAAATAACCTCGTTTGAATACATAAGGATAGAGGGATAAAATAAGGCGAAGATATTCAAGTACTCGTTCGTACAAAAGAATCAACTCTTAAAAATCTTCGCCTTTGTTCTTAGTTAAGAACGCACGTTAAGTTCATCTGGGTTTCACTAGCATAGTACCACTTACAAGTTCCAGTGTTGACTCCTCCGTCTACTAGGATGGCGCAACTCTGACCTTCTCTATTGCAAGTAGTAAAGAAAACTCCCCACCCAATAAGGCTGTCATGTCGTTGGGAGAAAGTACTCTGCATTACCCAGATTGAATTTCTTCATCTTTTTCATGATTATAGAAATTCACCGTTAATACTCTTTGCCAACCTAATAGCGTATAATATAGCCTTACCTATCCTGGCAAATTAGAATCGGGTATATATAGTTGATTTACAGAGACACAAATTAGGGGTAGCTGTATGAGCAAGTATATAAGCCAGCACTGCTATTCCTTGAAATCATATTTTCCATAAAACTATGTTCCTATCCCTAGTAAAAACAAGATTATAAGTTGAAATACACAGCAAATGTACACATATATTTTGTCCTACCAAAATTTTTCCAGAGTATTTTGTGCTACGATACAGAAAATTGCGTAGCATCAATCAGATTCGAACTCTAGTAATGTCTGTATGAATGTGTAACTCTCTTCTTAGTAGTTCTCTTCATGAGGAACTCCCCCATAGAAGAGGTTGGCTAATTTGATTTTCACTTTAACATCAGTGCATCCCTATTCAAAGACTGAGATTCTACGGGCATAGGTCGTTTTCACCTTCTCCCCCCATCAGAAGGAGAGGGGAGTCGTGGGGAGTGGCTACGGAAACAGATGAGACTCTTGTAAAAGCGATTTAATCTACCCCATCCAAATGGTGATATATCGTAGAGAAATCCAAAGAGATGAAGTCTGCCACATTACAGGGATGGGAGAAATGCGCCCCAAATGGGTTTTTCTTTGCCCAATACTCCCAAAAGGTACATCAACAACCCGAAACTAGCCAAAACACAGCGTGTTTTTGCACAAAGGGAAGGTTTTTGAATTCAATCATCATCTGCAGTGTGTCTTTATGCGGGAGGCAGGCATCAGGATTTAATTTTAGAAAAAGTATTTGTTCAAATGCGTATTTGACCATATCACATACTAATTGTTGAGATTGCCCTTTGAGCCATAAATAAGAAAACGACTATTAGGGTTATAACAACAAGTAGAAGTGTGATACCATATCGTGTCACAAATGGTTTTTACCATTCATCAGTTCCTCTACTTCCGGACAATGACTATGTGTACTCTTCATCTTGATAGATTTTAATCATTACTTCTATCTCATATGAGTTTTCGAGAGATAATAAATCTTGGCTCATCTGATGTTTACAAGCTCATAATACTTACCTCGTTTCACCAATAGAGAATTGCTGATCTCCTAGTTCCACAATCTTGCCATGTTCCATCCACAACGATTTGGTCTGCATTGCGAATAGTACTTTTAGCTGATGGGCGCTAACAACAACCGTTCTCCCTTTCGTAGAAATGTTGTAAGTTTTTCCATTATGTTTTGCCCCATTTGTAGCGTCGAGGGGAGTTCGTAGCTTCATCGAGGAAGATGTATTCTGGATTCTTGTAGATTGCTCTTGCAATAAGAATGCGTTGTCTTTGACCCTGACTAATGCCTTTTCCTCTCCATGCCTATAATTGTGTCATAACCTTTTTGGTAGAGATTGAACAGTCATGGATATACGCCATCGAGCAGCATCTATCATCTCGATTGTTATCAATGTCTTCAGTAGCCACGGCTATATTACCCGCAATTGTATCAGAAAAATAAAAGCTATCCTGCATTACAGAACCTGTTGCTGCTCGCCATGTATGTGGATTGAGGTTTGAGAGAGGGACACCACCTACTTATGCAACCTTGCATAGGCTCATAGAATCCTGCAATAGTTTTATGAGTGTTGTCTTTCCACATCCACTTGCTCCTACCATAGCAGTAACTTTGTGGGCAGGAATAAAAGAGATGTGCTTTAAAGTGAGGTTCATGCTCCAGAACCATTATAGCTAAAAAGATAAGTCCTTAATCTTTATGCTACGTTCTGTGAGTAATAGGGATTGTTTCTTGTCAATATTGGACTCTTCGTCTTCTAATGAGATGCATCTCGTTCAAGCTGTTCTAGGCTAATCTTTGCATCTTGAAAAAGATTTGAGCAAAACCGATAAACTCACTAACGGGTGCAGAAAGTTGACCAACAATATAGGTCAGAGACATTAACATGCCAAGGGTCATCGAACCATTTATAACGATTTGGCCGCTATATAATAAATGAATATATGAGTAGTTTGTGTAAAAGAAAAACAGAGCCAGTCTGCTGTATTTGGGCACTTTTCAACCCTTTTAATCCAATTCGAAATAATCGAACTTGTATACGCCCTATTCCCAACGTTTTTGTCGTTCACAGTTGTTTAGCTTTTACATCTGCATACCTTGTACTAATTGTATCATCTTACTTTGCTCCAAAGCAGACTGATGAAAACGCTTGATATCCAATTCCCCTTCGATAGCGCATAAAAAGGATACCCAGATGATATAGGTGACATTGCCTATCATAAAAATAGTCAGTATGCGCAAATTATAGTATGCCAAAATTGTTAAGTATATCACAAAGTTGACAAATGAAAACACAATGCGCATACTATTGGAAGAAAGTAGGAAGTTCTTTATACGCCCATGATCCCCAACACGTTGTAATATGTCACCAGTCATACGTGAATCAAAGAATTGCAACGGCAAAGCGGTTAGCTTTTATTAGAAAATCAGCAATGAGCTGGATGTCAATCCTGGAATTCATATGGAGCAAAAAGTCCAGGAACGGATATAATCTATGCTCGAAAGGTTACATGAAAGGAAGCCAAGTTGAGCAAAAAGAATTAGGGTTATGATGTCAAGATTTTGACCATTAACTCCTTGGTCAACCATAGCTTGCGAAAGAAATGGAAGTATCAATTGTATCAGACTCCCAAGAGCATTTGCAAGTACCAGCTGACAAATCATCCTCAGAGAGCAGTATTTGGCAAAGACAGCAAACTCGACTATTTTTCGTATACTCTATCTTCAATTTGACCAAAGTTGTCCAGTAGGTTCAAGCATTAGAGCTACACCTTTGCTATCTACGCTGACATTACAGTCCAATCCACACTGTTCAAATTCTCCCTCGTATAGACTAAACGTTGCGAGGCTGGATCTGCTATATATATAATATACTTACCACTTTATTTGTGATTTTATAACAAACAACAAAGTGATTCTGATTCCAATGCAAAATACAAGGAAACACACCTCTCTCTTCTAACATTTCAAAGGTAAGAGAGGTTTCATTGTTTCAAAGCCAATGTATCGAGCACTCGTCATGCTCCCGTATAGTTACTCCATACTCGATATATGACAATGCTTTCTCAACATTTCTGTAGAATAAAGCAATACCATAAAATCGAGCAATCATACGCAAAAGGAAGTGTAACCGCAACGAAGCATCTAGCTGTTTGAAATGAGGAAAACGGGTAAACATTATAAATGTCTAGGGTTATGGATAGTGAGCAAGGCAACACTCTGAATTGTTGTACGAAAGCGTGAAAAGTCACACTGCGTTGTATCATATTGACGTTGATTCCATTTTATGGATACTCGAAAACTGAATGGTGAGCATTTGTGTTAAAGTGTAAAGAGTCGACAACCTTGTACAAATGGAGTAGAGTACAAACGCAGATACCTCGTTGTTTTCTCGCCTCATAATACAGTTGCTGGGGACAAAGCAAGTCAAAGCTGTGGTTATCTGAATTTGATTGATGTTCGATTTTCTATGTTATAGTACTTCATTTATCTCATAAGACAAACTCTTCGTTTAGTATATTGTCAACTATCATAGATAACCTATAAGCCCATATTCATTTTGGGTAGCTTATAAACCATTCACTAGAACTGTTGGGAGTCGCATTTGAGAAGTACGCTACGCCAGGCTTTATGTTTATCCATTTCTCCTCTATTCTCTTTTGAAATGCAAGGATGCTTCCTCTATTACCTCCTGTGAATAGAACTTACTCTTTAGTATACTCAAGAGGAGAAATGGTTCAATGCCTCACTTGTAGAATTGCAAAGAGTAGCAGGAGATGAGATACTCTACAACTCATCCTCCAAGCTTTCGTTAAATGCTGAAAATATATATTGTATACAAATCTCATCACCACTCAAGCCCAGGAGTTGTTCAACTTGTTGATGCATACGTGCGCAAGGATTACAATGTGGGTTGCTTAGCATAGTTACACGGATTTTTAGCTTCTGGATTTCCAAAAATTATAGGCGGAGTCATCAGGGTTGTTTCATAATATCCACCTTCTTTGATCAACAATCGCGCTACGGATTTGTTGGATTTAATTGCATAACATTGCTGGGGTCGCCCGTCTCTCTTCATCAATGAGATAAGCTGTTGAATACTGATGTACGACTAATATGCTAATTCGGTAAAAACAATGACAGTAGCTAAGGCTATAAAACAAATCAGGCTCAAAGGGATAGCGCTGTGTTGTAGCAACTGTTGTGATACCTATTGTCCAAATAATTATCTGCGTAATCACGCATAATGCGCACTCAAGCCTTTCAGGCTATGAACCACTGGTAATATATACCCATATCCTGTAACCCATAGCAATCCAGTTGATAATTGCAACACAAAAAGAAGATGCGGGGTACAGACAAGAGTAGAAGATTAGACTGTAAATAGCCTAATCCTACCTCACTCCAGCTAATGCCAAATATCTTTGCCATATCTCCATCGAGTATGCTATTGCAGTCTGCATGATGAAACAGGCTACAGCACCCTGTCTCCGTAATGGCTTTTTCCCAAATAATTGTTTTCTCTATAAGCATAGAGCAAATTGGCAATACCAATAGAACTCAAGACACATAGCAGCATCAATAATGGAGATTTCTGAAAAACCTACTAGTAATACTCACTCATAATAATCAACACCAACATCACGGGATACTATATGTTTTCTTTTATCTTTTAATATTAGTGCCTCCCATAGATTCTGTTGAAAGTTGGGTTCGATAGCATTTGTAGTTGCTTCTACAACAAGAGCATTCCCTGTCCACAAAACGTCTAAACACATCGTGTGTTATGGTTGCTTTCCTACCTTGATGTAGGTATGTAATTGTATCAGCACTACAATCTATGCCAATAACGAATTCACCATAGGTATGTATTATACATGGGTAGTTCAACTTAGAGGGGGTCTAATGTATCAATACGCACACCGAGTGATTTCACCCGTACACATCCAACATTCTCTTTTAGACCATACATGTTATTTTTGTGAGGGCGCTTTGATATAATTTCCCTAAACAAAGTGCTTGGTATAATCAATACTTAGGATATCCAAGAAGTGTTCAAGTATATTTTTCATTTTGATATATAACTTCAACTCATTAGGATGCATACAACAGACCTTGATAAATTTCTTTCTCTCAAAGATGTAGCATCTTCTATAGATTGATAGTTCGAAGCTGTACGTGGATGATAAAGGTGAAAGAGTGTCCAAAGGACATATGGTAAACACCATGACCAAGGATTTTGACTCGATGCATACGCTCAGCATCTTCAGCAAAGCATCCAGTAAAATGCTCATTTCACCACCACACTGCAGATACTTACTCCCTGTGTACAATATAAGCCCCACCACAGAGTTTCCGTCCCAACATAGAGCTTAATTTCAGATTCCGAAGATAATCAAAAATCTATATTATGGCGTACTTGCATGGAGAGGTGTTCTGGTAGCATAATGAATCTTCCATCATATGGATAGACAATTGTTGCTTCTGCACTAGTACCTGTACAGCTTCTACAATTTGATTATATTCAACAAGAATATCAGTATCCCAAATTGCCACCAGCTTTGTTTTGGCCATTTGAAGAAGTTTGTTTATATAATGTGGTCCTATGAAAGACAGATTTCTTATCTTCAATGAAGCAATAATCGACTAGGTCATTGTCATAAACCCTCGAACCTGTGGCTGTGCATCCGCCTCAAGTACAAGAATGCGACATTGCAAAGGAGAGATTTTTAATTACCGCCGAAAGGTTCATCAGCCTCTCTGCATTATCAATCCGTACTGGGATACCTATCGTCAGATATCTCGCTCACCACCTTATCGATGCCCAAATTCTGTACATACATATTCTTACGCGTTTTGTAAGATTTCTTGCACTGTTGGAAGAATACAGACCTCATCAGTAACGACTTTATTGTTAGAATCCTTTCAACTTTGGTGGAAAAGAAGAATACGCCTTCATACTTATAAGGATTTGATAGAGTTCAGGTGTGAGAGGCGCTATTTGTGCATATGCTTCAACCCAATCCCACTATAGTATATGAGATGTTCTTTTATTAAAAGCAGTTGCTGCTTATGAACATTACTCTCAGATTCTAAAGTAAGCACACGCCACCATAAATAAGCTCTGATACCACTCAATCCATATCTGTACCTATATCGGGATGTCGATTGATTAAACCAATCATATGTTCATCTATGTAGGGCAGATAATCGAAGAAATTTGTTGCTTGGAAGTAGTAGACAGGACTTTCTGTATACTTCGTATCATATTTGCCTCGTGTACCTTTCCTTGTAGAGTTTTTGACTTTATTAGACATCTGCTGATGGATTCTATCATCAGACAACAGCAATTCTAAACGAGAGACAATCTGAGATACAAAATCTATCTCATTGAAATTTATATCGTCAATCGTGTATTCTTAATTCGGGGGTAGCCCTCAAGCATTTCGCTTAATCCACTAGAATCAGTTCCAATCAGAGGTATGCCATGACGCATCATCTCAATAGCAGAATAGCTACATTGCTCATAAAATGAAGGTATAACCCCTATATAAGCTCGCTGATAGATTTCTTCGACTTCATTGCTATCCATTCTTCCTAGAAATGATACTCGCCCATAAAAGCTTTCTGGTTTGACCTCAAATAAGATTGAAGTCACCATCGCCAACGATTGCTAAATTTAAATTGGGACATTTGATACTGCTATTTTGAGCAAAAGCATCAATCAAGCAACTTACTCCTTCTCATATCCTCCAAACGCCCAACAAAGAGAATTTGACGCTTAGAATCTGCTAGTTCGTTACTCCACCAACATCATTAGCTTTTTACCATTGTACACAAGGTGCATTTTTACGCTGTGAGACTTTATAGTCACCCTTAAGAATATCCATTGTGCTTTTAGACAATACTATTTGCAGCATCAGCTAAATGCAAGAAACGCTTCTCTGGGTAAAACTGACAAGATATTTTCTCTTTAATGTTGGTGGAAGTATTCTTTCATCTATAATCCGTCCCATATCGTAAGGTTTCCTACGCACCAAAAAGCACCAGCCCATATAATGTACCCGTCAAAAATAATTTGACAAGATGGATACGATGCTTTTTAGCAGTACCGCCAACGAGTAATGCTGAAAATAATTAAACTGAAATACCAGTTGTTCATCCTTAGTTGCTTGGATATTCCTTTGCGAGAAGATAGAATATAGTGCGAAGATAGACCTCGCTCTCAACTTCGAATGTTTGCAGGTGGGATTGAACAACGAATACAGCCATCACCACGTTTTTTCAACGGAAAACTTTTTGTATCTGCATACATCTCAATAAGAGAGACTCTAGTATTTTGATATAGCTCGATAGACCATCTCGTCATCTGCTTAACATATGCGCCCACTCCGTAGGTGCAGCTCAGCCTCGCGTTGTTAAATATAAAGATGTGCGTCATACAAGTGTTTCTTTTAGAATGTAGTATGCCAGAACCTCGTCTATAATGATAGGGTTTTCATGCCATTCATGAATAGGGAATATCGGCTTATTTTAACAATTCTAATATATCGATGTGGTACTAAAGAGGGACTGACTGGCTAATACAGAGTTCAATTCCGTTATATATATATCGTCAAATGTCAACAGCGGAGTTCCGTTTTTCTTTCTTATGGCCAAATAGGCCTGCAGACCTTTGCGCCTGTACGTACAGAGAAATCTGTATGACGACGAGGATCGCGCCCCATAATTTTAGAATCTATATCTGATAAAACTCTGTCCAAATCGCACTCAATCCACCCTTTTTCATAGAGTAACGCCGTCGTACAACCTATTCCAGCTAATCCAAACTCTAGACCAATGAGCATATCGGCATATACACCATCATAAACTTGTTGAAGCAAATCCCAAGATATTCTTCTATATAGCTATCGCTATATCTCTAGCATAAGCATACATAGCAACAACAAGTCCCATTTTTACCATGAAAGAAAACTTACGTTGCTTAGTGTAAGAGCTGTGAAGGAGTAGATGATTTATGATATTTTGAAGGTCTTGGCTCATGCTTTGAAAATTCTTAGTCGTGAATATATAAATATCGCGTACACTTCGTTCAGATATAGAAGTGCCTTCTCTCAAATGATACTTCTAAAGTGACAAACAATAATACTATACATGCTGCAATGACGTTAAATAGCATTCTTTGACTTCAACATTGATATTACGAAAATGCGTTATTCATCCGCGAATTTAGTCTTTTGTATTCCTAATGGCAAAGTCTATCTTTCAAATATCGACTTCAAAGAGTACTTTGACATTTTTATCCTTTAAAGAAGGTGTATTTAGAAAATAACTTCAGCTTAGAAGAACAGAAAGGCTTTCTATTTAGTTTTATCTCGACTTTTTAGTTGTACTTAAACATGTATGTCAGATATCCAATATCTACTATTATGCCACTTTTCAAAATGTATAAGAGGAGATTTTCAAGAGATAACTGCCCAGCTCTTTTGTAGACTCTCCTCGCTTGATGTTGATTATCATCTATCTATTAGCATTGAGATACACGATGCAGAATATTCAAGTTGTCCTTCGCCTGTTGAAAACTCCTGAATCTGGCTCGATTGTTCTTTATTTCCCCTGTGATATCAGAATAGCCAAGTCGACTTTGTTCAGAAAACAAACGGATACAAGGCCATTTTATAAGGTGTGATAGCAGATAGAACCCCATCGGCTAGTATCATTTTCCTGGAATTGATAATCTAGTATGTCATCAAAAAGTGGTTGATAAACAACAATAAATTGTGTGAGACCAAAACCAATCTCATCCAATAGCGATTAGCTACTGGTAGAGCTGTACCAAATCCCCCAATGCCACCATTCAATAGCAAGCTCCTTGTTGTTCTGCTTGGAATATATTATTACAGATATTCTGATGCATAATTCTCTCGTAAAGAAATAGTCATCTTCATATAAGTATAAATCTTTGACTGTGTTCCTTGCTTTCTGCACTATCTTTCGGATACTATTCCATAATCCAACGGCACCATTGGAGTGTTCAATGCTTCTACCAAGGGTCTATTTTAAACTCCGGGCTTATCCTTTGAACCTCGTTGATGATATGTTGTCTACGTTCTGCTCTAATTTTTCTATTAATGATGTAAGTAGAAATATGAGATTTTTACAGAGGATTCTATTGGGATATTTAATTGGAAAGAACCTGTTCTATCTTTCTTGCCAAACCTTCCAATTCAGACGCTCTTTGGCGTCTTTTTGTGTGTAAGACATAGATTTCTATACCTCTCTGTATCTTGATAAATACTGATTATTTTGCATGCATACTCCTCTCTGCAGCAGTGTACTCAAAGAGAAAACCATTTGACACCTTCTCTAATGACTTGACTAACCTCTGCAACGCAGAGTACCCAATGACGGAACACCAAACGTTGCCGCTTCTGCATATACAATACCAAAACAATCAAATCGTGTTGGCATCAAAAAGAAGTTTGTTTCTTTATATTTCTGATACAATAGAAACAATATCTTCAGTTCTAGACTCTATCTAAATACTCAATTATTTCTGATATCTTCTTCTTTTAATCCTGGGTTACAGCCAATAATAGTCAGCTTAAATTTTAAAAATTCTCACGACTTCAATGCTTTTATACGTTTTCATAGACAATATTTCCGCCTTTTGCTTCCTAATCCCAGCCACAAATAAAATATGGCAGCGTTCATCTGGATAGGTAGGCAGTCGACTGTCTCTGTTAAATTGCCCTCAAATTCAATAATCCTTATTTTATTAGATGGCAGAGTAATGATTGATTGCACTATCTCATACTCCATACTGAGCGTATATATAACTCTTGATGCGTTCTCTATTGCTAGTTGTTCAATTTCATCTGCATACTCTGCAAAAATTAGTAGGTAAGTTGAGGTATTCTTTCATTAAATCAAGTGTGGTATCCCTATATAGATTATCGGAATACTAACATCCAACTCTGCAAATGAAAAATAATCTCGTGCTATGATGACATCAAAATGATTATACTTAAAGAAGTCTTCAAGTGCAACAGCCCAATAGTCTACAGACAGTTCTGGTATGAAACGTTGATTCGGGTAACGCAGATAATGTTGTTGTGCTCGTTCTTTGTATATATTTCCTCCAACCCATTCTATATTATGCTTCTCTTTTAGATGAGTGTACATATGGTACAGTGTACCTGACCAGGATTGGATATTTAAGGGAGTAATAGAGGATAGGAAGGCTATTTTCTATAAGTAAGATGTCAATATAATGCAATAAAATCAGGTGGTGCATCCACATTTCTTCTACCTTTATACTCTATGATTGTCCATGACTATACAAAGTAAGTAGAACTTAGCAGATTAACCACAATCTACTTTGCAAAGGTAGAAAAAAAAACAGAAGCTACCAAATTTCTATTTTACAAGTTTACGAAGTTATCTAAAACCTTTTTTTCCCTGTATATCCTCTTACATCTGTGTCTTTTTACTCTATCAAATAAAGGCTCTATATTTGCTACTGATATTACATTTCTGTTGAATATAATTATGGACACTACAAGCAATGACAATTATGTATTGATCTTAGAAGACCGCAGATGTGAAGAACAAACAAGAAGTAGGTAAACTTTCCGTAGTTTCAAAACATCGATGAAAAAGGGAAAACTCAAGACATCCCTCGCCGAAGGCTAGCCAACCAAGGCGACTTCTTCAAATTCAATAGTAGAGATGGACTCTGAAGAACTTCATGAAGAATTTCTCAAACAGTTCAACGACCCCAAACATTTTTGGCTTGTACAAGGTGCTTGCTGACAATGTGGAACAAGGCGTGGCGAATCTCAAAACAATGTTGCAAAACAAGCAAATCCCGACAATCAGCAGAAGATAAAAGACATTCAGCTCGATTTCGAAGATTACCTCCTCAGCAGAAGAACGCCACAGCCATCAATCCTGAGCGAGTGGACTGGAAGATGCCTCGATCCTCGGACTTTCCAAAAGAAAAACTCGAGCAGAATGGAGAACTCGACAAAATGCTCAATTGGCAGAAAACCGATCCATTGCGATTGCCATTCCTGTAGGAGAAACCACCATCCACACCGAAGCACGCCTTGCATTCCGGATAGATGAAGAGGGGAAAATCTCACTTGCCGTCCATTCCTCAAGAAAAGAACCGCAACCTGACTCTCCCTTATATGGGATACAAGTTTTCGAATGAGGAAAAGGAAACCCTTTTGGCAACGGGAAATTTGGGTAAAACCATCGAAGTAACGCCCAAGATGTGGCGAGCCTTTCCTCAGCTTTATGCTCCAGCTGACCTACAGACGAACAGAAGTTATCGCTTGCGCGCCGGACAGAGTGCGTCTATTCCCAAGGAAATAGGCGCACCTCTCTGACCAGCACACAAAGACCCTGCATAGAAGGGCAAGGCTGTGCAGGTAGAAGGGCGGATGACTCAAGAGCGGGCAAATCTGATGCTATCAGCTCCAAGCCAATGCCGAGAAGAAAGGCACTGGAATTTATCTCTCTTGGTGATAAGAAGAATCTGACAAAGAACGCAAGCGCACAACACCAAGAACAAGGACAGTGAGCTAAAGCAGGAACCCCTCGCAAGCTCTGTGGACCTCACGGCCTCGACAGACTTCTTCAATCCACTCTGTACAGGAGTGGATCGCAACTGAGGGAGAAGCTGCAGCACCGCTTTTGCATAGGCTGTAGTCAGTCCTCCTCCTTTGGTAGCCACCTCTCGTCAGTCGTGCGCGCAGTCAATGCTCCCATACGCTCTGGTGATTTGACAACCCTTTCAACTCCAATGATATAAGCGCATGCTCTTTAGGCAGCCTTCGTCCGCACTAGCGCATATTTAACTCGTTGTAGACCGCTCATGCCGCGAAGTTTATTTCGGTCAATCGTCTCGCTATTTTTGTAGACCTTCTTTGTTGCTCGTCGGTTCTCGACGCAGTAATGTCACAGCAAACTGCAAACGAAACAAACTGCACGCAACCATCCAATGAAACTAGTTTTGAGAACCACGACCGATTGCTAAAGAGCTAACCGCACATTCTCCGCAATTCCAGCCAATACTGCAATATAGATATTTTACAAATCCTATCCCTCCATTTAACGCCCAAATTCGAGTTCAGAAAAGTTGATGGGAATTATGCGATTCTCAGAGAGTTTGAAAATCGAGATTTTGGTAGTATTTTTCAGGTATTTCGCGCGTGTGCATCGAGCTTGTTGCGAGAAATCGACGGCTTGTTTGAGAAGCTACGTACGGCCGTTTTTGTAAAACAACACGTCGTTCGTTCCTCATTTCAAGCGACATTTTTCAGTGTTCAAGTCTGGACGTAAATTTCTCTTTTCGTCCGAAAAATCGGGAAATGTTCGAGAATCTCGACTAAGACTAAGCCGGGCGAACATGCTTTTGAACTCCACGTAGAAAAACATTCTTTTCTTCCTAGTTTGCCTGAAATTCTGGACTTCAGAACCTGGCCTGCGATTTAACACTCAAACCTGCAGCATCTTTGTTAATGATTCATTTTACTATGATGAGTGCGTGATTTTCTGTAGAAGAAGAAATCCCTGTGATACAAAATCGCATCACACAGAATCTAACGACAAACTTTCTGCTCACAGCAACCAAATAAATTCTATCTCAGGTTCTAATGGACTCGTTTGCGTTTTGGCGGGAAATATGAACGTTTTTGTCTCTTTTCCTGGAGTAAGCATTTGACTATAAAAGTCTAAATGTCATTAGAACAACCCAACTGCGTGTACATTGTGTACTTTTTAGTAGTAAAATGGAAATAAAACTGTTCTTTTAGAAACTCTGATCCTGAAAAAGTAGCATCTGCAGAGTGTTTCTCTCGGAGGCACAAAACATACTGAAATAAGAAGCGTTATGTCTTATCCTCGAAGTCGGGAACGAAGCTCAGTCCCACGCTCACTCTAGAGATCTAAACAGCTAAGCCGAGAGGACTGGGTAGGCAGGTAATACTTTTATGGAAATTCCTTCCAAGAGTGGCTGAGAAATAACGGCCACCGCCTCGAAGCACCGCTCTTGGTATTTATTCTCAAGCCATCAAGGAGGTCACTTCATCATTTCTGATAATCCAGGCGGATGAACTTTGATCTCCCAAATCGTAATGCTCAGCGCCTACACACTCGAAATGATTCTTCCCAAAGCGCAACATGCATTAGGAGGGCTCAGGTAATGAGCTGACGAATTAACCTAAGAGAAGTGTCTCAGCATTCTCTGACTGATGAAGACACTATTTGCTAAGCACAGAAATCTCGGTCGACTCGTACTCTGAAATCCTGATGATTTTATGGAGAGACTTTTAGATATTCTCCATCAAGGTCGGATGGAGTTGAAAGAATTAAGCTCTAAGATGACATTGAATTTTGTGTTTGAATCTTCGGATCACACTCTCAGATATCAAAACGGAATCTCATAGCATGCCACCAAGGCGTGGTGGAGCAAGCAAGGCGCGCCGTCAAGGCTGGAAACCAAATACGAGTTTGGATGTGAAGGTGATACAAGATTCAAGGAGGAGGATGGCTTACAGTATTAAGTTAGCCTATTTACTAAATCTTTGATCGGACTTCATCCTCTCTGGCAAAAATAATGACTAGATGAGTCCCAAGCCCATGCGGATTGTTAGTAGAGTGCAAGAGTAGAATTATTCCTGCGAGGATATACGGTCTCAGTGCAATGTCTCCACTTTGGTTGGATTGATTTTGAAGGGCAAACTATGGACTGACTATCATCATCTGAAAGATGATGAAGCCGAAAATGCGTACTTCATATGCGTACTGATAGAGTGCTGATACTGAGTATATGAAAGCTAGCGTCTTTAGACACACCATTATTCATAGATAGGACAACGGTCGCTTTACGTCAGCTAAGCAACCGTTGTTTTTCATAGCAAAGAATCGAACCCAAATCGGCTACGCCAGATTCAGGGCAAATTATAGGACTAAAAAGCCAATGTCTTTGATATTGCCGATACTTTCAGAAAGTACACCCAATGCTCGCATTCTCTATCCGGGTAAAGACGATTTTACCAAACAAAATAGACAGCGCATCTTTTGCCGACATCAAGAACAATGATTGGGACTGCATCATCTTGACCCACGAAACTAATTCGGAATGATACCGCAGGTTTTTGGAGGGTGCAAGAAGCCATTTCTCCAAAAGGAGAAGGACCCATAGAGGGAGAATTCAGAGGTCAGTAACGAAGCAGACATTTCAAAATGATGCTCAAAGGCTTGGAGAAAACGCAAACAAACACTAGACGTGGGAAAACCCTGCACGAGATACAAGACAGTAGCCGAACGCAAAAGATGATGCGGGTGGACTCTCAGATGATGGGCATCGACCATCTCTTTGTAGACGAAAGTCACCAGTTCAAAAACTTGATGTTCAATACTCTGGCACGACCGCGTGTCCGGCTTAGGAAATCCTGATGATTCTCAACGCGCACTCAATATGCTCTTTGCCATTCACACCATTCAAGAACGTTCCGTAGGGATCCGGGGGAGCAACATTTCTCAGTGGAACGACAATCAGTAACTCACTAACGGAACTTTTACTCCTCTTCAAAATACTTGCGTCCACAAGCTCCGAGAAGCAAGGCATCACCAGCTTTGATGCGTGAGCACGTCTTTGCCAAGAAGAGTACTGACTATGAGTTTTCCATCACCAATGAAAATCATTCAGAAGGAACGCTCTGCACCTTCATTAAAGTACCTAGAGCTTGAGCCTTTCATGCGGGAGATATGTGATTTTCCGTACTGCCAAGGACATCGGTATCGACAGACCCGAAAAGATGAAAATTCACACATACGATACACCGCCCACACCAGAGCAAGAGGAAATTCATCAAGAAGTTGATGGAATTTGCGCCTCAGGTGATGCAACAGCTGGACAGAGAACCCTTGAGTCAGAGAAGAAAAAGGCAAAGATGCTTATCGCCACGGACTATGCCTGCAAAGATTCAAGAATATTGTATCTTCAGATAACCACATAAGAATGAATAAAGGATAAAAGGTTGAGGTTGGAATGAGCGAGTTTCTTTTCCTTTCTTTTATTCTGCATTACTACAGAAAGACCTAATCTTATGGCAAAAGATAATCATTTCCTCGATGAAAAAGCTCAGCAAGAACTGAAGATGTTGCTCCATGGCCTTTTACTCTCCAAATAACTACAAACGGCCAAAAAGATAGTATACAGCTATAAATAGCTACAAAAACAAGCGGTTTAGTGAAATAGAATTGTTATCTGCACTTTGATAAATTGTTAATCAAAAGTTCCCGGAAGATGAAACTGAACAGAATAAACTCGTGCTTGTGGAAAAGAAGTCAAACGCTATTGGCAAAGGGAACTTGGCAAGAGTTTCAACACAATCAATGCGTATTGTAGCAACTGCAAACAGCCCTCCTTGGACTTTGCTGAATAAAATTGCAGAGTATCTATCCGTGAATATCAAAAGACTTAATTGTCGATAAATAAGTAAGCAGTTATGGAAGAAAAATATCCAAGTCGGCTTTCAGCGAGGACAGCAGAGTAAAATTTCCAACCTTATGCACCTTATGGGCATGGGATCTAAGTATGTTTCCACAGGTCCGAAAACAAAGTATGTTAGCTGCTCCTAAGACAGAGTTTGACCCTTCCACGAGATATTTTGACAGACTATTTTCACGGGAAGCCTACATGGCTCAATCCAAATGCGAAAACGGAGCAGCTGAAAAGTCTGCCTGAAAGATACAATCTTCACTAATGAATGATGATTTGGGGCGACAATTCTATAATGAAATCCTGCTCAATACAGGTGAAAAGAATCATCGACTTGTCCTCACCTCAAATTTCTACAAGAACAATACTTTCCAAGTAACTACAGAAATGACATGTGGTGATAGGATAGTGACAACTATCGTCCCGACATTACCCTTTTATTAATGTGCTACTTGGCATTTTATCGAAGCAGTAAAGAAAGAAAACATCGCAAAGGAAGTATATAGTGCTGGAAACCGACCGCATGAGCCAACGCCTCGTAAATCCCACAAGAGACGATGCTCCTGAATCTTTACCCAAATTATGTGCGTATCCAGCAACGATAATGGAATACGACAACAACGAGGTAATCCTCAACGCTATCGGTGCTTTTATGCCATGCCAACCGGCAAGCAGTACCACCAAACATAACTGTTTTCGAGGAAGGACAGGACAGCTTCCATAGAACGGGCACCTGGCAGGCACTCTTCAAGAGAGGAAACTCAGCAGCGTGATAACAATGTGCCTCAATACAAGAACAGCAGCGAGAAGTACAAACACTGCCTTGCGTCACTCCAAATCCAAGCGTATATGCGACAGTCTGTTCTCTTTCAATCGCTTCACTTCCCTATTGAAATACGGCATTGCCTATGGATTATGCAAAATGGACTCCAAAGCATATTATGCGCTATCCGCAACTATTTGCGACCAAAGCCATTGAACTTGCCATTTGGAGGCTGGAAAGCAGCGTGTATTATTTGGCACATCGCAAGGAAGTGGCAAGACAGCCTTTGTCTTTTACAACGTAGCATCTGACGCACTATTATTCCTCGAAAAGGGATTGTTCCCAATTCTTTTTCATTGTTGACTGTTTGGACTTGATGATACAAGCCAAAGAGAGTTTTCATAAGTACTTCAAAGTACAATTAGTGCAAGACAAAGATGATTTCGCAAAGATTATCAGCAATGGACTGACCACACGAGAACAGAGAGGGCAAGCTAGAGATAGCCGTCGTGAATATCCAAAAGTTTTTAACGACTCAAAGCACTGGCTCAAAGAACGCCTATAATGTCCCTGTGCAGCGCATCTACTTTATTGATGAGGCGCACCGCAATTATAGTCCTGATGGATGTTTCTGAAAAATCTTATCCAGCGACAGCAATGCTGTGAAAAATAGCGCTTGACGTCGCACACTATCATTAGCAAGGAACACAACGACGTAGACATTCTGAGGATTCATATACATACTTATTTCTGCTACGTCCACTCGCATTGCAGTACGCCATATACGCGTCGCCCGATACGGGAAGATAGCGTGAGTCCACAGCAAAACGAGGTTGTAAGGAGGCTTTGAACAGCATTCGTGTAAAGCCAGCTCATAGCCTCAGGAAAGGATGGGACATGATGTAAGACGTAGAATACATGTTCAGCCACTCACTTTGATCATGTGTGATAAATGGATTTGCAGCAGTTCTCGAGCCAAAAACGAAGACATACCACTTTTGGGTGGTGGCAGGGTATGTAACAGCAAGGAGCAAGCGCAATGATGGTACAGGCTTTTCCTTGAAAAGCATGCCGATGAAACTGAACTTGACAATGAAAAGGGACGAAGATGGAGCAACGGTATATCGTAGTATATAGTGCAGGAGAGATGGAGGTCAAGAAGCCCCTTGCCGAAAAAGGCTGCTATCGTGCGGCACTGATAACCTATGACAGCTTTGATAAGGAAACAAGAGCAAAAGTGGATAGAACTTTTCAAAGATAGGTAAGATAGATTTGCTTTTATCATGTTTCAAAATGCTTCAAACTGGTTTGACACCTCGTCTAGAAGCTCCCACTGCACCGTATGGTTAAGGAACAGCTTGCTCCAGACGCTGACCCGTGTCAATCGACCTACAAAAGAATGAAGTATGGCTATGTGGTGGACTTTTACAACATAGAGGAGGAATACAGCAAAACCAACTGAGAATCCAAGAGGAGTTTGAGCATGAGGTAGGGAAGACAACCTCAAAGCATACTGCGACTGGCTCCTTGTAACCATGGAGGAAGCCAAATCAAGAGTAGATGAGGCAAGAAAAGTGCTTGACCCCTGAGTTGGGGAATCCTACCATATTCCCTCGACAACTCACCATGAAGGACGACCGAGAAGCACCCGTAGCATTGTACGCGCACTTTGAAGACATGCGCAGCACACGGAATATGCTCACGCACAAGGTCTCTGAAGCAGAGCAGTCGTTACAGTGAGTGGCATATCTACAATTTAATAAAGCTGCCCGAAAATCGTTTGAACTTGCTAGCTCTGATAATGCTGACGAGAAACCAACACCTGCCAACTTCTTAACGTGGCTTTGAGAGAACATCGAATTCTCCTGAGAAACGAGGAGAGGAGAGTTGGAGATACAGGAGCAATACAGGCAATCGGTAGAGCATGCACGTAAGCAATTGCAAGCATGTGTGGATACCGAAGACCCAGAATACCGCTCCATTTTGGAAGAGTTTCTCGACTTTTCCGCAGGAAGGAAATGGAATCACAGGAAGAATCTGAATCATGCACGATAAAGTACAGAATGTCACTGATATTCTGAAGCGCATCAAACGATTGACTGAGCGTGATGCCTTGGAAGCGATTACAATATAATGGTGATACAAAGTTCAAAGTGAGTGGAGAAACGCCTGAAGGAAAAAGACAAGGAAGAGATTGAGAATAAGAGTTTCGCCTCGTAATTATGCTTGGACAGAAGGAAAAGAGAATGATCTCATTATCCTTGCTATCAAGGAGGATGGATGATGTGTATCTGCTAATCACAATACTTGAAGTCCCCGCTTTCAAGAAAAGTATACTTACACACGTTACACGCCATTTCAAGAAGAGCAAACCAGCACCAACGTGAAGTGGAAAATATGAGTGAGGTTATCAACCGAGAATACCAAGTAACAAGATAAAAATATGAGCAATATAGAAAAATAAAACAGCAAACGTATGCTCTTATTGACAGATTGAAGAGTACTGCAGCCAATAACGGCTTGGCAGGAAGTGAGCAACGAGTATGTAGTCATTAGAAACTCCTTTATAAGTTCCTCAACGACAAGTTTATTTTACGAGGCAAAGAAAAAGAAAAAGCCTGATTTGCAAAGGCCGATGATTTCTTTGTGGCTTTGGATGCTATGACCGAAGATGAATATGAGGAAATGTGCGACGGCATGTTGGACACTATCATTCTGAAAAAGAACATCTGATACCTTTCCTTGCCAGGCAGAATGAGGATAGGTTTGCAGGCTGTTTGATCTCCACATTGAGAGTATCATAATGAAAATGATGAGATTTTCTATATTCTCAATGAGGACGAAACGAGAATATCCATTCTGAAACCTTATTTCAGATGTGGTGTCTGGTGGTACGAACATGCTTTCTGTCGTTCAATAATTGGCGATGTAGCAACCTCTCTCTCTCGAGAATGCTTTTCGAAAACTGGCTGCACTGCTTTCCTTCGTACGATATATCTGAATGCTTATCAAGACAAGGGTAGTCGCCAAATGGTGTAACTATGCCAGGGCCATCATACACCTCCCTCGCCGCTGCCACCATCATGGCAAACTGCATTGTCAGCCCCATCCGAAAGATGTGAGAAGTGAAACATCTGCTGACCTCCGCTGAACGGGGACACCGGAGTTATCGCCTGGCTCACGCGATAGGTGAGCAGGAACTGCATGCGGTTTACACATTGCGTGACACTCAGCTGACAAGTCTTCTACGATGATGATGCTGAACCTGATACTCAACAGCATGAGCCACCTGGCCTGCACATACGTCACAGCAGTGTGCAACACATTGAAACAGTTCCGTTCCATAAGAACGAGGATACGTGATCTTTTGCGTGAAGCCTGACTATAGAGACAGTAATCCACCTTTCAAACTCGACTCTCCTTGACTATCATATGACGGATTTGAAAGAAACGGCTACCCAGCAGTGTCGTTTCTTCGCTGCAGCCAAACATCCCCAACAAGAATGCGATGGAGATTTATCTCTGCTTCTTCCAAGACTATTTGCTGTACAGTCTGAGATGGAGGGAAAAGGGCATATCGTCAGTCTCCCTACAGGATTCACCACAGCTAAGAGCGGTACTCGTCTCAGCAAAATCTGTAAGCATTTGGTAGATGCAGAAAAATCTGCCTGACGGCGTTGCGAGTAGTATGCCAAGTAACATCTTGCAAATACAGTGAAACAAATGTGTTGTTGTTTCTACTGAGGTCAGGAGTGGACACACCCTTGTATTGATAGATGCAAGCGTTTGAGAGACCATTAAAGACAGTCTGGCATACAGAAAACAAAATTATGTGCAGAGTGAAAGTTTAGACAAAACTCGTAGAAATCCTTCCGTAACAAGAAGCTGCAGAGATTTCTCAGCAGCTACTCTCTCATCTTTGACGAGATTAAAGAAAAGGCCATGTAGCCTCTCCGCAGGTCAGACATTTTGACTACCGAGATTGACGGTGTGTGGATATTATCATGCGAAGAATTCTAAGTCTCGTGAAGTAGCTTCTTTCCGCTCAGACGCTTACAGAACAGTTTGCCGAAAGCCACAGACTTGAAAATGAAATTATGTCCCAGTTGGATAGCCTTTGCAATTTAACGAGTACAAGAGTTATGGAGCAACATCATATACCACAAGCATATCGAAATTGCAGCTGAAACCATAAAGAGAACGCTATCCTGCAAGGACGAGGTATGATGCAGCCAAAGGTGTTAATCGCATCTCAGTTGACAACCTATTTCCAGTGTGGGTAAATATGTTTCGGCTAACACTCGACAAGGAGTTTGGGACTGGTGCATTGGAAGCTATACATCCGATTCGCCAACTACTGCCGGGACTGAGAGGATATTCCTCTGAAAGTCTTTAACCAATGCACAAATTCTATGAAGGTTGGAAGAGTTTGATGCAGGAAAACTGCTGATAACGATATAGAAGCGTAATTCGGTAATTGCACTACTGAATTTGAAAAACTCATCAACTGCGCAACTACCACTGTGAATTACAATTCATAAATTCGGCAGACTTCCCTATTGACGACTTCTTCAATGTTCCCTCTTCTACACATCACAAGCAGCAATACAGATTCTTGCCAGTGAAGTCACTTGATGAGCGGCGCACTATATCCATCGTTGTGCCGGAAGAGCCATGTCGGTGGGAAACTCTGAAGAAGGGTGATAGCTAGTGATGATTACCACCACCAGTCCACATTCCATAACTTTGCAGCCACTATCGGTAAAGGAGATCGGTACGTAAGGCAGTTTTGGCTTTTAAGGATGGTATCTGCTAAACTTTATCAATGTTGAGGAAATAGGGAGAACGTGATGCTGTGGATAGACGGAGCGTATGGTGGAACAGCAAATCATCCATGCAATATCAAGAAGTTTATTATGACCTTTGGGCACGACTTTGCGTTTGTAGGCAATCAATATCGTATGGAGATATAGGCGTGGAGCATTTCCCCGATCTTGTATTCTTCAATCGAGAGTTGAACGCCTTGGTCGTTATTGAATTGAAAAACTGTGAGTTCAAAACCTCCTATCTTGGACAACTCAATGCGTATCTTGCCATTGCCGACGACAAAATACGGAAACCACTAGGGAAAATCCTGCAATTGGCATTGTGCTTTGCCGAAGTGCAAACAAGAACTATGCAGAATACATGGTGCGCCAATATGACAAGCCAGTGGGAGTAGCTACCTATAAAAACATCGGCAGAAATGCCAGAAAAACTGCGTAAGCCCTACCAAGTATTGACTGAATTAAAAGAAATCTACACGATTGAAAGTATCTCTCCAAAATATCAAATGGATATTGTTCAAAAAGATAAGTGCAAGTTTATTTGAGCAATTCAAGAGTTATGAAAAATGTTGAAGCCTATTTGAGCAAAATGGCATCAAGAAGAACAGGAGTGGAATATTTTTGGGGAGAACTTCCATTTTATTATAGAGATGAGGCAGAAAAATAGATGCAACAAAAACACTCCATAATATTGATGGAGAAACATTACTGAAGATTGCTATTGATTTGGGGATAGAAACTCCTGATTATATCCCAAGCATACTGATTTTCAGAAATGAATTAAAGTCCAGCTATGAAACTGCAAGCATAACCTTTGAAAAGGCATTTAAGAATGGTAGAGACTTACTCAAGCCTTGCTGTCGGATTAGCAAATTCTGCTCTGAAAGTATCATCAAAGAAATTCTGAAGGACTCAAAAATAAACGTGAAATGGAATGAAAATGAGACCTTGACAAAACTTATTAGAAATATATGCAAAGCTTTTGGCATTCAGAGTAATGACAATTTTCCGAACGAGATAAAACTTTAGCTAGTCTCTAATAAGTATAGGGAATTGATAGAGGTTTTACGTGAAAGTGATAAGACGAATTTCATGGAAAAACTGATGGAGACGTAATAATTAAAAGATTCTGTCTTTTGCTTACTTTTGTCGTCAATGCAACAACCACTGTTGGTTTATTTCTCCTCAACTTCTATAAATCTAATTATCCACCAGTTAATAAGTCTGAGACGATTTCTGATGACGAACTTCCTTTTAATCAAAAACGGCAATGAAGAAATATAAACTTGGAGAATTGATAGAAGTAACAGAGAGGCGCAAAGCCTTAACGGTAAGTTATGCTGTATCGGGCAAATACATTCGCCCTGACCTGTGGTAACTTTGACTATCGCAACAACTGCTTTAAGGAGAATACCTCTAAGGACAATCTTTACTATGTAGGAGATTTCAGAGCTGAATTCTACTTGACAAAGGAGATTTAATAACACCACAACTGAACAGGCTATAGGTTTACTCGGTTCTACAGCATGGATTCCTGAAAGCGGAAAAATATATTCAAAGTCAGGATATAGCCAAGATTACCTGCAAAAGAGGAACTACTTGACAAGAAGTTCGCCTATTATCTTTTCCTCCAATATGGTAAAGCAACAACTATAGTGGCAGCTCAACAAACCAAAAATCAGACATATTTCCGCCTGATAAAATAAAAAGACTGCATCGTATGAGCCATTTCTTTAGCAGAGCAAAAACAGATAGGGCAACTTTATCTTATATTGACCAGAAAATCGCCCTCAATCGGTCGATAAATCATAATTTAGAGGCGATGGCAAAGCAACTCTACGACTATTGGTTCTTGCTAGTTCGACTTTCCAGATGAAAAATGGCAAGCCCTACAAAAAGTAGTGGTGGCAAGATGGTGTGGAATGAGAAGCTGAAGAGAGAAATACCAGAGTGGTGGGAAGTGGTTTGTGAATAGAGAATTAGAAATTAAATCTGGCTATGCTTATGTAGTCAAAACCATACCTTTCAGATGGTAAATTCATGATTGTCACAATAGAAGATATCGTTCAAGATGGGATCTAATATTAGCACATGAGTGTCATCAGCTTACTCAAGAAATAGTAAAGAAATGGTGTATTCTTAAGTGGGATAGAACTATCTCACAGGTAATTGTAGTAGAAGATTTGCCGCGTAACAGGTGATGGACTCGCGTAATCCAGTATAGACTTTTTATTGCAATGAGACTATTCCTCAAATGATCTTTTTCAGATTACTAGTATCAAAAGACAAGTATCGACTGTTTAAATCGTACAGGCTAGGCTATGGAGCTGCACCATACATATCTTAGCCCAATAGAGTTAAGTGTACAAATGGACATCATCTGAGGTCCTTCCGAAAGGAGACTTTAGCCCGTTTTCAACAAGATTGTCCCAGTCATATAATCAGACAATATCTGACAACGTGAAGCTAAAGAGATCGAGTGAAATCTATCTATCACTGCTACGCGACTCACTTCTCCCCCTTTTAGTGAACGGTCAGTATCACTGAAATTATCGATTTATTGACCGATTGAGCTGCATCTTTTCGTGATGCCAATAATGATATTACTGATATTCTCTGCTCTTGAGGGGAGAATGTCGGTAATCTCATATCTCATTATCTGCTCTTTTATCACCACGTGGCATTTTTGCTCCCTTTTTGCACCTTTCATCGCATATTCAAAAATCTATCTTGTAGCAAGACGGCATATAAGAAAGAACTCTTGTTACTTTCTTTCACTCTGAAGACAAGAACATCAGTCGAAGCTCCTCCTTCTTTATTCGCAAGCCATACTTTCTTCAAATAGGGACGTATGTTAGCTACCAATACATCACCTTCTCGATAATGTGTTAGACGAACATACTACGGGGGAAGGTTTAGTTGTGAAGTTTTTTTCCTTCTTTATTAGGCAAAGAGAGTCTGTAGTAACATAATCTGCTAATGAAATGCTGTTACTACTAATCTTATCTTCTACGAATGTTGCTATATCTGATAACTTCATTTTTGTCTATTTTACGTGCAAAAGATACAGTCCCACAAGCACAAATGACCAAAAAGCAGAGAGATGAAAATAGAGCTCTATCAACTATATACTTTGCGGTGCGCCATCTTCTACATTTCGCTCTGATTTACCATAGCGTAGTGCAATGTGGTGTCAATCTTTACATGTCCCAACAGACGTTGCACCTGCTCAATGGGCATCCCTTTGTCGATGGCCATAGTGGCTAAGGTGCGACGAAAACTTGTGAGGATGCACCTTTATTCAGTCCCTGATCGCTTACCGAGTTGCCGCAAACGTGCTTTTCTACCCTCCTGATTGTCAGTCTGTTGTGAGCAAGACAAAAGCAACAAACAGAGCAGGATTCTTGATCCCGTCTCGACTCTTCAAGATAACGTTTGCAGATGTATCTTTCGTTCGAGCATTAAAATAGACCTCCCGTTCCTTGTTGCCTTTGCCAAAACAACACATTGCCGTTCAGTGAAAGTCGATGTCTGCACAGATTCATCTGCACCAGTTCTCCATACACGCACACCAGTGGAAGCCAACAAATCGATTATAGCCAAATCACGGAGTTTCGTCGCAAGTTAGTCGCGCAACACCTCCATATGCTCATCGCTCAACACCTCCTGACAAGGCTCTCTAGTACGCACTTTGTGAATGCGGCGCACAGGGCTCTTCAGCGATATAGTCTTCATCTTCCATCCAAGCAAAGAAAGCTGTGAAAAGTATGCGTCCTAAGATTGTCTATCGTAACTCTACATGAGCCACGTTCTTCCTTTGGATAGCGAGCAAGATAGGAGCGAATGTCGTTTGCTCTAAGTTCACCTATTCGTTTTTGTTACTTCTCAACAAGGCTTCTATGGACGATTGGTAATAGCACTAATGTTTTATCTATGAACAACCTCTATTTTCTTGGCGAGAGATAAAGGCTTGTAGTAGTTCTCCATTAGCTTGCTTTCGTTGTTGCCTTTCACTTTCAGCTGGAATCATTACCACTTGCTCAAAGGTGGTTTTAACACCTCCGTAAGCTTGTTTGTTTGCCTTGTAGCCAAAATATCAGACATCTCGGCAAGAATGTTCTCTATTATTTTCTTTCATCTAATAATTATTTTGGTGATATACCATAATAACGAAAAACTCGGAGAACATAGAAAGATTAAACTCATAATTTTAGAGAGGCGATGGCTAAAAGCAACTCTACGACTATTGTCTGTTCAGTTCGACTTTCCAGATGAAATGGCAAGCTCTAGCCAAAAAGTAGTGGTGGTGATGGTGTGGAAATGAAAAGCTGAAGAGAGAAATACCAGAGGGTGGGTGAAGTGGCTTCTGAATAGAGAATTAGAAATTAAATCTGGCTAAGCTTTTAAGTCAAAAAATCATACTTTTCAGATGGTAAATTAAGATTGTCACAATAAAGAATGTTCAAGATGGGTATTTGTAGACATTAGCACTTGGTGTATCGAGAGCCCTACCTAAGAATATAAAGAAATGGTGTATTCTTCGAAAGGGGGATAGACTAACTATCTCTAACAGGGGATGTGGAAGAGTTTGCCGCGTAACAAGTGATGCACTCACTGCTTAATCAACGTGTTGGTGTTTTTGCTCTAAATGAGCTATTCTCTGAATATCTTTTTCAGTTTCTAGTATCAAATGAAGGTAAACAAGTTATTGTTTAAATCTAGCCAATGGAGCTGCACAAGCAAATCTTAGCCCAATAGAGTTATGTAAAATGGACATAATTTATCCTTCTAGGAGACTTTTATTCCTTTTCAACAAGATTGTTCAGCCTATAATTCAACAATATATTGCTAACGAACAAAAAGATGAAGAATCTCACTACGCTACGCATTCACTTCTCCTTTTAATGAACGGTCAGGCATCACTAAATTATGATTTATCAGCCTTCGATTCTGTCTTCTTTCAAACAATTCTGTCAATTGCAATGATTGCTGTTGCAGTCTGATGAGGATTTGAGAATAGGTTTCGAGTTTGCTGAGCAGTTGTTGAGTAGTGGCGACAGAATGATAAGTATTGAGGACTTTTGACGGCTTCGTTGTAAAGAACGTCTATCTGATCTCGTCAAGACAACAATTTTCGTGAGCCCTCTCTAAGTAAGGAACTGCCGAGGGGGACTACGATAACCTTAAAAGATTCTCCAGAGTCTTGCTCGGACAAAAATCATCTTTTTGATGCAGTACCAGACATTCGGTAGAGGTCTAAACCTTTCTGGTGGTCTTCGGAATTAGGTATCCTGATGTGCCATCTGTCGCATCGTGGGCAGGTGGTACGTCTGCTGTCTGGCTTCTTTTTGTTTCTGCTTTTTCATTGCTTTCTAATCACGACTTTGGAGTGATTTAATCCTTTCAGGGGCAAGGGTTTTATTGGTACAAACGGCGTTTCGTGGTACAAAGACACACCTGCTGATGTAGAAAATGGAATTATAAGTCCCATACCGTGTTGCATTCACTGAATACAGTAACTCGGCGTGATCTGCATTCGAGGAATGCAGTACTTCAGAGTTTCGCCATCTTTCTACATCATCTTTGTATTGGTCGAGATGTTCTCGAAGCACCTGCTCCACATATCCTGAAACGCTTGCTCCCTGCTCACCGATTTTCCTCACCACGAAGTCCAACTTTCGTTGAGTTTCCTCTGATACATACACGGCTTTGCGGTGGCTGTTGCGAAAGGGCTGGAGATATTTCCCTGAAACTCGGATAATTGCTTCCTGTCCTTTGTTTTCCCATTCGTTGATGATTCTCTTCGGTAGAAGTAGCCCTTTCCGTTGGTGACTAAACTCTGTTTCTTGATAGGACGGTTGAGAATAGTTCTTGTGGACTCCTCCTTGTCATTTTGTTCCTCAACTTTAACAGGCTCAAATCTTTTCTTTCCTCTTCATAATCTATGGGCTGATCAAAATCAGGCAACTCTTCGGGATTGCGGAGCTTAACGCCATAGTGCCCATATCTCCGAAGGCTTGTTCCAGACGTTGTTTCGTTTGTTCATCTAATGTCTTTCGCCATAATTTCTTGGGTATTGCGTTATAATGCCTTTCAAGCACTGTTTGTATGTCGCTCTCGTTTGTAAAGTATCTTCCCTCCGATTTGTAGAAAGGAAGCGTTCCTAAGTTTCTGTACTCTTGGAGCGTGCGTGTGCTGAGCCGATAATTGGCTACAAACCTCCCTCGCCAGTGAGGTAAACCTCCCGCCCAGCATCGGACGGGACTGTAAAGCAATACCGCTCCAATTTCTTCAATATTCCTTCCATCAGCTGTGAAAACAACTGCATCTGAGGGTCTTCCTGCGTAATGATTTCATTCTCTGACATAAGTCATTCATTGTTTTGCGTTCAGCAACTCCGTGATGTCGCTCTCCTTGTAATAGCACTTGTGTCCAATCATTGAGAAAGGATTTTTCCCGTATCTCTGTATGATTGCAGGGTACGCTGCTGATGCCCAAACGCTTGCACACGGCTTCGTTTCTGTCAAAGCTTTCATTCGTCCGTTGCGGGCGGATCGCTGATGAGCTTCTCTACGATGGATAAAGTCTGCAATTCGGAGCAGTGTCGCTCCACGCTTTGCGGTCGATGATAATGAGTTTCATTGCCTTGATTTTGTTTTGATTACTTTTATTGTTACTCGGCAAACAAGCTGTTATGCAGTTCATTGCCGTACTTATCGAGTGCAAAAAGTAAACCCTCGGAAGCACCGCTGCAAGAAATGAGGATAAGCAGGGAAATAGAGAAAAACAAGAGAAAAAGATCAAGGATATCCATCTGTGTTATTGCAGTAATGAGAGAGGTGCCGGTTCGTTTCTATATCAACGAAAATGAAAGCAGGTAACTCGGCGAGAGTTCGACAATTCGACAATTCGACATATCGATCGTCCGATAGTTCGATAAATAGATAGTTCGAACGATAGACCGTTTGATGAACGTAAGAATTATCTATCTCTCTGCTGGTTAGATAGATAAATCGTCCGTACGATTGACAGGTAGAATGCTTATTTCATCGCTTGCGTCCAAAGAGCCTGAGTCATGCCGTATTCGTTCGGGCATTTCTCTTTGGCGGTCAGCCTACTTTCGCAAGGTTGGAGCGAAAAATACAACCGTACATAAGCTTGAATGAAAAACGGCCTTGACAGATAGAAGAGAAAAGCCCTGCGGTGGAGATTTTTCGCTCCATCAGCAGGACTTGACCTGCAAGAAAGTGAAGGCAACCGCCATAATCTTTGCCCGACCGATTACGGCTTCAGGGCTTCTGCATAGGCTGTTTATAAAAGTGTAAACAAACGTTTTATCTGTCCGTCTGACCTACTGTCGGTCAGATTATTGCTCTCGCTGAGCAGCACTATCGTGCCTGCAGAGTTCGGTATAAAGACGGTCGTATTGCTCGTCAGGAAGCAAATGTAGTCCGTCAAACCGAGTGGTCGAATGTGGCTTGAATAGCCTTGTTCGACAACAGTATGGGTGCGAGTCTTTCGGGAAGTGGTCATTGGCAGTTTCCTTTTCAGAAACCTCGTTCTCCAAGACAGATACAAGCGTATCGTACTTGGAAAAATGCAAGCCCCTGATACAAAACCTCGCTTGCCATGCTCTCTGCTTCGGGGTGCATGAAACCCTGCGCCACGGCATCGCAGTAAGCCGTGAGAGCCATATCTGCCCGTGCATTGATAAACTCCGCATCTTGCAATCTCGGGGTGATGCTCACTTATGTAACTTCTTAATTTCAATCGAAAGTAAGAAAGTTCCTGTTTGTTGTTCTCTTTCATATATAGTTTGGTTTTCAATCGTGAATAATAAATGTTTTGGCAATCACTTTCCTTTTTATCCTTGTTGCTGACTGCACTCTGCCTTGCGATTGACTCACAATAGCTCTTCAGAAAGGCTGAATGCCTCTATCAGTGAGTGCAGTCATGTCCTCTTGTATCTTGTGGTCGGTTATCTTTCCGTAGATTTGTGTCGTACCTATATTGCTGTGTCCGAGCATTTTGCTGAGCGTTTCCATCGAAATACTCATTGGAAAGGCAAATCGTGGTTGAGAATGTGTGGCGAGCCATGTGAAAGGTCAAGCCTTTATCTATCCAGCATATCTGCCTGATGTTCACACACGCAAAGGATGCTTTCCTTATTGTGAGATTGGGGAATATTAAGTCGTCTGCTTTCTTGTCCTTGATATAAAGCGAAAGGATTTGGTTGGCAATCGGGCAGGAGTGGAATGATGGCTTCCACGTCTGTTTTTCTGCCTTTTGATACGGATTTCCGCCGTGCCGTCAGCATTATAGATGATATGCTTCGGTTTTGAGCCGTTGCATGTCCACACGGAGCCAAACCGGTGAAGGCACAGAAAAGGAATAGTTGCCTTGCTCGCTCAAATTGCCTGTCAATGCTGGGCGTTTGTAACACCTGTTGTAGTTCCTCGCTGTGAGATACCTGCGTGTTCCGGTGTGGTAGTTCCGCCTGTAGTCCGCGCAAAGGGTCGATGCGGATATACTTCTTCTGCTGACCGATGCCGATGAGTTTTCGGCTAATGGTCAAACGTACTCCTGAAAGGGGGCATAATGCTCTCTTTTTCATACCTTTGCAGGTGTTTATAATGCTATAATGGAAAATCATCGTAAAAAAAGTGCCAGAAATGCGGTTCTCATGCTGTAATCCGCAAAGGAGTTAAACGTGGTGCCTCATATTGGTATTGCAAGAGTTGTCAATGCTATTTTAGTGGTCGTGAAAAGCCTAATAAGGCTGCCATTGTTGAGTTCTATTTACAAGGGCGCCATACATTGCTTGAAACAGCTCAAAAATATGGAATTTCAGTTTCTACGCTACAACGATATCTCAAAAACGTACCCCAAAGTCAGGGTATTTCCTGCAGCATTCATCCCATTGCTATAACGCTACAAATGGATGCCACCTATTGGGGGCGAAACTTCGGAGTAGTCATTTTCATGGATGCTTCAAATCACAGAGTCTTACACTATCGCTTCTTATGTGGTAAGGAGAGAATTAGTGATTATCAAGCTGGTATTTCCTATCTCCAAGATCAAGGATTTACAATCAAAGCCATTATAAGTGACGCATTATCAGGTATTAAGGAGGCTTTTCCTGAGATACCTTATCAGTATTGTCAGTTTCACCAGCTTCAGCGAATAAGACATTTGCTCACCACTAATCCTCGCTTACCTGCTGGCTAAAGAACTCAAGTCATTGGCGCATCAACTAACACGTTCCAGTCGCCTAGACTTTGAGAAATCTCTTGAAAAATGGGAGCAAAAAGTGGAAAGATTTTTTTGCAAGAGAAGTCATATGGTGAAGATGGCAAATGGCACTTCACTCATAGAAGAACGAGAAGTGCTTTTTATAGTTTAAAACGCAATCTAAATGCACTATTTACCTTTGAGAATTTCCCTGTCGACCAAGTTCCACGCACTAACAATGCTATTGAGTCTCTTAACTCTATTTTGAAGATGAGATTGCGTCTTCATCGTGGACTTTCGAAAGAGAGCGAGAACTGCTTATTGGAAACATATTAGGGCTTACAACCCCGATAAACACTAGGGAGTTCAACTATTATAGGAGTACATTTGACCATTAAGCCTAGATTTCCCTAGTTCTACGTCTGAGTAAGCTTAATTACTATCTATCATCAAAATGATGATGATAATAGGTGCAAATTTATGAAGTTCTATTATAAAACTCCAAACAGAAAAATATAGAGAAAATGCAACTTTCGATTTTGAAAGTACACCCGAATTGAAGTTAGGAAAGGTGAATCCTCTAAAAACACCCAGAAGATTTCCGAAAGACATTTTTGCCTGTTATAGTTGGGACAAGACCTAGATGGTGAGTCTCTAGTATATCTTATAAGACATCAGAGAAAAGGGATTTGTACCAATCAGTATCTCGTATATCTATCCTCAGCTTTACTATATATGGTACAAGGGAAAATGGTAAAACGAAGAAGCA
>BNJT01002603.1_pt1 | contig 46068 bp, 84 predicted proteins | sample 8540491 | NCBI WGS metagenome assembly BNJT01 (sample SAMD00202455, study PRJDB9452) | human saliva metagenome | host: Homo sapiens | reverse complement strand
AATTGTCTTAATTCTTGTCCAACTTTTTTTCAAGTTGATGTTCACTTGCTGACTTTTCTATGAGCTTTTTAAGAAAAGGTTGTCCTGCTTTTAGAGTCTGCTAAGAATTCATCAGCAAATTTACCAGATTGGATATCTGCTAAAAACTTCTTTCATAGCTTTCTTTGTATCAGCAGTTACAATTTTTTTGGACCTGTTAAGAAGTCTCCATACTCAGCTGTGTTAGAGATAGAGTGTCTCATTTTTGCAAGTCCTCCTTCATAGATAAGGTCAACGATTAATTTCATTTCATGTAAACATTCAAAGTAAGCATTTACAGGGTCATAACCAGCTTCAGTTAAAACTTCAAATCCAGTTTTGATAAGTTCTGTAATTCCTCCACAAAGAACAGCTTGTTCTCCAAATAAGTCAGTTTCAGTTTCTTGTTTAAATGTAGTTTCAAGAATCCCTGATCTTCCTCCACCAATACCAGAAGCCCAAGCAAGAGCAACGTCTTTTTGTATCTCCACTAGGATCTTGATATACAGCTATTAGACAAGGTACTCCACTTCCTTCTTGGAAAGTTCTTCTTACTAAATGTCCAGGTCCTTTTGGAGCAACCATAAATACATTTACATCTTCTCTTGGTTGAATTTTCTTGAAATGAATGTTAAATCCATGTCCAAATCCAAGATAAGCACCTTTCTTTAAGTTTGGAGCTATGCTATTAGTATAAGTATCTCCTTGAATTTCATCAGGTATTAATACCATAACTACATCTGCATCTTTAACTGCATCTCCAGTTTCTTTTACAACAAATCCTGCTTCTTCAGCAACAGACCAAGTCTTAGAATCTTTTCTAAGCCCGATAGTAACGTCCATTCCATTTTTCTTTTTAAGTTAAGTGCATGAGCATGTCCTTGAGAACCATAACCTAAAAACTGTGATTTTCTTTCCTACTAATTTTTGTAAATTACAATCTGCATCATAATAAACTGTTGTTCCTAAAAATATTTCCTGCCATTTTTAAATCCTCCTACATATTTATTAAGATATATTAAAAAAATAAGTGAGTTAATTATATTCAAGATTACTGCGACGTCCTATAATGGTGAAAGAGCCTTTGTGGAGCTCTAGAACCATTATAGGCTAGCAAGTAATCGCTTGTTAGTAACGAACTATTTTTTTAATATTATTTCTAATTAGCCAAGGTCTGTTATTAGACCATTCAATTTTTTTAAATCTATACCATAAAGTTTTGATAGATTTTCTTCAGTTAAAACTTCAAATTTATTTCCTTGTGATACTATTTCTCCATTATCCAGTATAGCAACATGAGTGATAGAAGGGATTATTTCTTCTATCTGATGAGTTACATAGATAAATGGAATATTACTTTTACTTTCTTCTAAGGTTTTTAAAAATATTTCTCTTGCCCTTATGTCTAGCCCTGAACAAGGTTCATCTAAGATTAAAAGAGAAGGCTCATTCATAAAGGCTCTAGCAAGTAAGGTTTTTCTTTGTTCACCTTGAGATAAAGTGATATATTTATTTAATTTCAAATGAGATAGTTTAAAATTTTTTTATAATATTGTTGGCTTTTTCTCTATCTTTTTTTGAGTAATTTCTTGATAGATACCTATTGAGTTATATTTTTCCTGATAGAACAATATTATTTAAAGTTTGATTATTTAAACTGTCAGAAAAAAAGTATTTAAACTTGAACTGACAAAAACCAATTTTTTTCTTTAACCTCTGCCCAAATACAAGTTCCAAATTTCTTTTCAAAAACAGAAACTTCGCCACTTGTAGCAAAGGTATATGCTGGTATCATAGATAAAAGAGTAGATTTTCCTGAACCATTTAGTCCAAGTAAAGCCCAATTTTCACCTTTTTTTATTTCCCAATTAATATTTTTAAAAATTTCTCTACCATCTCTTCTAAAAGAAACATTTTTATATGATAAAAATTTTTTTCCATAGCTAGTCCTATATCCTATTTAAAAATTTCTTCACCAATTTCAATAGTTCCAACTTTTTTTATAGCCATCAGAATAGATATCTGCTGTTCTATATCCAGCTTTTAAAACTTCTTCTATAGCTTTTTCTATTGTATCAGCTTCAACATTAAGATTAAATGAATATCTTAACATCATAGCAAACGAGATAATATTGTTGCTATTGGATTGGCAATATTTTTGTCCAGCAATATCTGGGGCTGAACCATGACAAGGCTCATAAATACCAACTTTACCATAACCTAAACTAGCAGAAGGTAACATTCCAATGGAACCTGTAAGCATAGAGGCTTCATCTGATAGAATATCTCCAAAAAGTATTTTTCTGTTAAAATTACATCAAATTGTCTTGGGTTAATAACAAGTTGCATAGTTTGCATTATCCACATACATATGGTCAACTTTAACTTCAGGATAGTCTTGAGAAATTTCATTTACAATTTTTTTCTCCAAAGTTTTGAACTATCTAAAACATTTTGCTTGTCCACACTTGTTAATTTTTTTACTTCTTAGCTTTGCAATTTCAAAAGCTTTTTTTAGTAATTCTTTCAATTTCTTCTCTTTTTATATACAAAGGGTATCAGAGGCTTCTTCTTCACTATATTTTTTTAGGACCAAAAATACAGTCCACCTGTTAGCTCTCTAACAACCATTATATCTAGTCCATCTCCAATAATTTCTTCTTTTTTTAATGGACTAGCATTTTTAATTCATTAAAAAGAATAGCTGGTCTTAGATTCGTAAAAAAACTTCTAATTCTTTTCTTATTTTTTTAAAAAGTCCTTTTTCAGGTCTCAGCTCAGCTTCAATTTTGTCCCACTTAGGACCACCAACTGCTCCTAAAAAGAACAGCATCACTATTTTTACAGATTTCAATAGTTTCATCAGATAGAGGTACACCATATTTATCAATAGATTCTCCACCTAAATATCCTCTTGTAAAAAATAAATTTATGATTAAATTTTTTTCTCCAATTTTTTTCTAAAAACTTTTGTTGTAACATCAACAATTTCAGGACCTATACCATCACCTTTTTAGAACTGCAATTTTATATTCCATACTACCTCCCTACCTTTTAGTATTAAGAATATTGTAAAGAATAGTGAGTTATATTAAGATTACTGCGACGTCCTATAATGTTGAAAGAGCCTTTGTGGAGCTCTAGAAACATTATAGGCTGGCAAGTAATCGCCTATTAATGCAACTATTTTTTTACATGTATTTACTCTCAAATTCTTTTGATTTTTATCTTCATATTGAAGAGTTAAACCAATAGAATCTAAACCTTTTAACAATCTTTCTTTCCAAGATTCCTCTAAGTTGAAAAAAAGTAATCTTTTCCATTAGCACTAAGTTTATTATTCTCTAAGTCAACAGTAATTACTGCGTCTCCAGGAAGTTTAGAAAGCTCAAGTCTTTCTTCCTTAGATAAAGTTATTGGAAGATGTCCATTGTTAAGCCAGTTCATATAGAATATTCCTGAATATCCTCCTGCTACAATGACATGAAAAACCATAGTCTTGTAATGCCCAAGCAGCATGCTCTCTTGAAGAACCACAACCAAAGTTATCTCCTGTGATTAAAATAGTTCCTTTTTTTATACTCACTCTTATTTAGATTGAAGTCAAGATTATCACTTCCATCTTCATTGTATCTCCACTCGTCAAAAAGATACTTTCCAAAACCAGTTTTTTTCAGTACTTTTTTTAGATATTGTTTAGGAATTAATTGGTCAGTGTCAATATTATCATTCATTATAGGAACAATAGTTCCTTCAAATTTTATAAAAGGTTTCATTAGTCTTGCACCTCCTCTAATTCTCTAACATCAATAAAGTGTCCATGGATAGCATCTGCTGCAGCCATAGCAGGACTCACAAGATGAGTTCTAGCTCCTTTTCCTTGTCTACCTTCAAAGTTTCTATTAGATGTTGAGGCACAATGTTCTCCACCTGGTATTAAGTCAGGGTTCATTCCTAAGCAAGTTGAACAACCTGCTTCTCTCCATTCAAAACCTGCATCTAAAAATATTTTAGCAAAACCTTTTTCTTCAGCTTGTTTCTTAACCATTTGAGAACCTGGAACTATAACAGCTTTGATATTAGGGTGAACTTTCTTACCTTTAACAATCTTAGCTACAACTTCTAAGTCACTCAACCTTCCATTAGTACAAGAACCGATGAAAACATGTTTTTAAATTTATATTTTTAGGAGAATCTCAGGTTTTAAATCCATGTATTTATATGCTTTTTTTCATAGTTTAAGTCTTTTTATTTCAGGGAAAGTATCACTGATATTCATTCCCATTTTCAGGGTTTGTTCCCCAAGTAACTTGTGGAACAAGATTTGAAACTATCTAACTTTATGTATTCATCAAAAGCTGATACATCATCTGTATAAAAGCTCTTTCCATTCTTTTGATTTTTCTTTTCCAGTTCTTCATCTTTAGGAGAGAATTCTCTTCCTTTTTATATACTCAAAAAGTAATTTCATCAGGGGCAATGATACCAGACTTTCCTCCAGCTTCGATAGCCATATTACAAATAGTCATTCTTTCTTCCATAGATAAACTTTTTATAGTATCTCCAAAAAATTCAAAAGCATAACCATTACCTAAACCAATTCCATAAGTCTTTATTAAATGTAAGATTATGTCTTTAGCATAGACTCCTTTTTGTAATTTTCCTGTGATTTCAATTCCCATAGTCTTAGGTTTCTTTTGCCATAGAGTTTGAGTAGCTAAAACATGTTCAACTTCACTTGTACCTATTCCAAAAGCTATAGCTCCAAAAGCTCCATGGGTTGCAGTATGACTATCTCCGCATACAACAGTTTTTCCAGGTAGAGTAAGCCCTAATTCTGGTCCTACCATATGAACAATTCCATTTCTTTCATTGAACATATCAGCAAGTTCAACTCCAAATTCTTCACAATTTCTTTTTTTAAAGCCTCAAGTTGTGCCTTTGAAGTTTCATCTGCAATATTATATCTGTCGGCCATAATAGTCGGAGTATTATGATCCATAGTTCCAAAAGTTAAGTCAGGTCTTCTAACACTACGCCCAGCTATCCTAAGTCCTGAAAAAGCCTGTGGTGAAGTTACTTCATGGATCAGATGTAAATCTATATACAGAAGTTGTGCTTCTCCTTCATTTCCTGTGATAACATGCTTTTTCCCATACTTTATCGAATAAAGTTTTCATAAGACCTCCTTAATCTTCTTTATATAGTCTATTTAATGCATTGATATAGGCTTTTATACTAGACTCAACTATGTCAGTACTTTGTGCCCTACCAATATGTCTTTTATTATCCTTTTCTATGATAACAACAACTTGTGCCTGTGCATCAGTATCACCTGTTATTGATTCAAGTTTATATTCTTCTAAAACAAAATTGTCATTTAAAAAGTCTATTAATAGCTTTGTATGCGAGCATCTACAGGTCCACTACCATATGAAGAAGAAACATCTTTTTCACCATCTACATACATAATAATTTCAGCCTTAGCCTTAATATCAGTTCTTATTATTTCAAAGTGTTCAAGAGAGAATCTTCCTTTTACTTCGGCAGCATCTCCACTAATTAATGAAATGATATCTTCATCTAAAACATATTTCTTTTTATCTGCTAAGTTTTTGAAATCAGTAAAAAGTTCCTCTATTTTTTTATCGTCGAAACCACTGAAACCTAAGCTATTTAATTTATCTACAAAGGCATGTTTACCTGATAATTTTCCAAGTACAAGGCTATCAACATTTCTTCCAACAACTTCAGGTTTAATAATTTCATAAGTTTCTGGATTAGCAAGTACTCCATGTTGATGTATACCTGATTCATGAGAGAAAGCATTTGCTCCCACTATAGCCTTATTAGGTTGAGTTGTAACTCCTGTCAATAAGCTAACTAATTTACTTGTAGGATAAATTTGTTTTGTGTCTATATTTGTTGTAAAGTCTGCAAAATAAATCTTTTCTAGTTTTTAAAAAGCATAACAACCTCTTCAAGAGAAGTGTTTCCTGCTCTTTCTCCTATTCCATTGATAGTACATTCTATTTGAGTAGCCCCAGCTTGAACAGCGACTATTGAGTTAGCAACTGCAAGTCCTAAGTCGTTATGACAATGCACTGAAATATCTATATTTTTCTATACCTTTTATATTTTCTTTTAAATATTTTTACAGTGTCATACATTTCTTGTGGAGTTCTATATCCAACTGTATCTGGGATATTTATAGTAGTAGCTCCAGCTTTTATAGCAGTTTCATAGACTTCAACAAGATATTCTTTTTCTGTTCTCATTGCATCTTCAGCTGAGAATTCTATGTCATTTGTGAAAGTTCTTGCATATCTTACCATTTCATCAACTGTCTTTAAGATTTCTTCCTTAGACATTTTTTTAGTTTGAATTCTCTATGTATAGGCGAAGTTGCGATAAAAGTGTGTATTCTAGCTTTATTAGCTTTTTTTAATAGCCTTTGCGACCCATTTCTATATCGCTTTTTACTGCTCTTGCCAAGCTTGTAACAGTAGAATTTTTTTAATATTTTTGTGCTATCAGTTCTATGGCTTCAAAAATCTCCAGGAGAGGCAAAGTGCAAAAACCAGCTTCTATTATGTCTACCCCTAAAGCTTCTAATTGTTTGGCTATTCTTAGTTTTTTTCTTTAGCATTAAGATTAACTCTTGGTGTTTGCTCACCATCTCTTAATGTTGTGTCAAATATTTTTATACATTTCATAACTTCACCTCTTATAATTAAAATGTAAATCATTAGTTATACAGACTACTGCGACGTCCATTATTGTTGAAAGAGCCTTTGTGGAGCTCTTGAAATAATAATGGCAGGCAAGTAGTCTGATGGATGTATAAATAACTAATGTTTACATTTTTTTCTCCACGGCTCATTGCAACTATACCTGTCTTAGCTATTTCTAAAAATTCCATAATTACTCATCATTCCAATAAAAACCTCTCAGTTTTTTTCTATATCACCAGTAAGCTCAATTACAAGTGATTTTGGAGAAACATCAAGGATGTTTCCACGGTAGATATTGGCAATTTGAACAATTTGAGATCTAGTTTCTTCATCAGCCTTAACTTTTTAAAAAGCATAAGTTCTCTTCTGATAACATCTTTTTTTCTGGAAATATCTTAACCTTAACAACATCTATAATCTTATAAACTTGTTTTTTTGGATTTGGTCTAAAGATTCTTTATCACCATCAACTGTAAGAGTAAGTCTTGCATAACCCTCTTTATTTGTTACACCAGCAGACATCTTTTTACAAAAATATCCTCTTCTATTAAAAAGAGACATAATTCTTGCAACAATTCCATTGGTATTTTTTTAGCAATTATCAAAAATTTGATGTTCTTTATTCAGCATCTAAAAACACCTCTTTTCCCAACTATATAGCTTACATCTTTACCTGCTGGTATCATAGGGTAAACATTTTTCTTCTTTTTCAACTATACATTCAACTAAAAACAGCTTCATCAGATTCTAAAAATTTTTCTTTAGATGTTTCTTTTAAATCTTTTTAGTTTTTAATTGTATAGATTTAATTCCATAGGCCTCACCTATTTTTTTATAAAAATCAGGGGTTATAACTTAAGTCAACAGAAGAATATCTTCTATCGTTGAATAATTCTTGCCACTGTCTAACCATTCCTAAATAAGAGTTATTTATTATAAAAAAATCTTAACAGGAAGATTATATTCTTTAACCATCATTAATTCTTGGAAAGTCATTTGGAAACCACCATCTCCAACGATAGCAAGAACTTTCTTATCAGGGTTAGCAACTTGTGCCCCTATTGCAGACAGGGAAGTCCAAATCCCATAGTACCTGCTCCACCTGATGTTAATATTGAATAAGGATTATTGAATTTTTATAAATTAGTGCTGACCACATTTGATGTTGTCCAACATCTGTTGCAACTATAACTTCACCCTTAGTAAGTTTATTTATTTCAAATAATATTTCTTGAGGAATTAAAACATCTTCTTCAGTTTTTTTCTAAAAAGTTAAAGAGTATTTTTTTCTTTAATTTTTGCAACTTCATCTAGCCATTTTAGTATGAGAAAGTTTAGGAACTTTTTCATTTAACTCAGCTAAAAACATTCTTTAAATCTCCAACTATAGGAACATCTATAAGTTTGTTCTTTCCAATTTCAGCTGGATCTATATCTATATGAATAATTTTTGCATTAGGTAGAAACTTTTTGAGGATTTCCTGTAACTCTATCATCAAATCTCATACCTGCGAGCAATAACTAAGTCTGCTTCGTTTTGCGAGATAGTTTGCATAAGTTGTTCCATGCATACCTATCATTCCAAGTGCAAGTTCATGATTAGCAGGGAAAGAACCAAGCCCTAATAGAGTCATGGCTACAGGGATGTTTGTTTTATCAACAAATTCTTTTTAACTCATCATAGGCATGTCCTTTTTAAAAATTCCTGCTCCTGCAATTATTAAAGGTTTTTTTAGAATCTTTTATCATTTTTTTATGGCAGTTTTTATTTGCCCCTTATGTCCTTCATATACAGGGTTATATCCTTCAAGTTCAAATTCTTGTTCATATAGTTTTTTTGAATTCATCAAAAGGAATTTCTTCTAACTGTATGTCTCTTGGTATATCTACAAGGACAGGTCCAGGTCTTCCTGTACTAGCAATATAGTAAGCTTCTTTTTAAAAATTCTAGGAAGTTCTCTGATATCTTGTACCAAATAGTTATTTTTTTGTTATAGGTACAGTGATACCAACTATATCAGATTCTTGGAAGGCATCTTTTTCCTAATAAAGTACTTGTAACTTGACCTGTTATAGCAAGTAAAGGAATAGAATCCATATGAGCAGTCATAATTCCTGTTACTAAGTTTGTTGCTCCTGGTCCTGAAGTTGCAAGACATACTCCAACTTTACCTGTAGATCTTGCATATCCATCTGCTTCATGAACAGCTCCTTGCTCATGTCTTGCGAAATAGTGTTTAATATCTTTAAAAGAATATAGTTCATCATAGATAGGTATAACAGCCCCACCAGGATAACCAAAGATTTCTTTTATACCTAATCTTGATAAACATTCAAGTAGGATTCTAGCTCCTTTTATCATCTCATTTGCCATAATAACTCCTTTTACATCGGTGGATTTTCTCTAACTATTTCATAACCTTCTTTCTTGAAAGCTTCAGCAATCTTAGAGATATGTTCTTCACCATTTGTTTCAACTGTAACTTGTAATTCCACATCTTTAAATCTTGATAGATTTTTTTAAATTGATTGTGTTCCAACTTAATAACATTTGCATTTTGTTTTGCTAAAAATTTTCAGAAACTTTTTAAAAGTTGTCCTGGTTTATCAGCTAATTGAACAGAGAAAGTAAATATTCTACCTCTCATAATAAGTCCTTTATTTATCATAGAAGAAATAGTTAAAACATCTATATTTCCTCCACTTACAACAGCAACTATCTTTTTTACCTTTTATATTTAATTTCTTAGTCTACGCCACAGGTAAGATACCTGAATTTTCAGCCACTAATTTATGTTTTTTTCAACCAATAGTAAAAAGGCTTCCATCAACTCATAATCTGAAACAGTAACTATGTCATCAACATATTTTTTTGATATATTCAAAGTTCTTTTTCACCTATTCTCTTAACAGCAGTACCATCAGCTATAGTATTAGCTTCAGCTAGTTCTACAACCTTTCCTTTTTTTCAAGAGCAACTATTGCAGATGCAGCACCTTCAGGCTCAACTCCTATAACTTTTACTTGAGGATTTTTAAGTTTAGCTGCAGAAGCTATACCAGAAACTAAACCTCCTCCACCAAGTGGAACAAGTATGATATCTGCATCAGGTAGTTCATCTAATATTTCAAGAGCAATAGTTCCTTGTCCTTCTATAACATCTTCATCATTGAAAGGATGTACAAATACATAACCATTTTTCTTTTTTTGAAGTTCTAAAAGCCTTTTTATAGGCATCATCATAAACTTCTCCATAAAGAACAACTTCTGCTCCATATTTTCTAGTTGCTTCAACCTTTATTAAAGGAGTATGTTTAGGCATAACTATAACAGCCTTGATTCCTAATCTTTTTAGCTGCATAAGCAACTCCTTGAGCATGGTTACCAGCTGATGAAGCTATAACTCCTTTTTTTCTTTTTCTTCTTCTGTAAGTTTAGCAATCTTGTTGTATGCTCCTCTTATCTTAAATGAACCAGTCTTTTTGTAAATTTTCTGGTTTTAAATATATTTCATTCCCTGATTCTTCAGAGAACACAGGGCTGTGTATCAATTTAGTCTTGACCACAACCGTTGTTAATCTTTCTCTTGCTTCTATAAAATCATAAAGTTTGTGCATTTTAAAAATTCTCCTATTTAATTTATGTACTATTACAAATATTCATGTAGTAAAAAAATAGTTCATTGCTAGCTAAATTTCTTAACGCTGAAAAAAATTAACGTTCGCTGCAAATTCAACCAACTCGCTAACAAGTTAGCTCAGACATGTTGAGATTTGCTCGGCTCACTTGCTTTAATTTTTTTCATCTAAAAATTTAGAATGCAATTTCACTTATTTTTTTATCTACACTTAAAGATAATTTGTAATAGTCCTATTTATATATTTTAATTCTTATTCTACATATATAGCCCCAGAGGCAGCTGATGAAACATGTCTGCATATCTTTTTCAAGTAACCTTTAACATTTGGTTCATAAGGTTTTAATTCTGCTTTTTCTTCTAGCAATTTCTTCATCAGAAAGTTTTACATTTATTTTTTTCTATTTGGAATATCTATTTCAATAATATCTCCATCTTGTACTATTGCAATAGTTCCTCCTGCAGCAGACTTCTGGAGAAACATGTCCTATTGAAGCTCCTCTTGTAGCACCTGAAAATCTTCCATCAGTTATAAGAGCTACATCTTTTCCTAATCCCATTCCAGCAATTGTAGCAGTAGGTGCAAGCATTTCTCTCATTCCAGGTCCACCTTTTAGGCCCTTCATATCTTATTACAACAACATCTCCTGCAACTATTTTTTTCTCTCTCATAGCCTTAATAGTTTCTTCTTCACTGTTAAATACTTTTTGCCGGTCCTGAGTGAACAAGCATTTCTTTATCAACAGCTCCTTCTTTTTACAACACAACCATCTTCTGCAAGGTTTCCTTTTAGAACTGCAATTCCTCCTGTTGTATAGGCTGGTTTATCCCAAGGTTTTATAACATCATCATCATTAATATAAGCATCTTTTGCAAGTTCACCTTGAGTTCTTAGAGCAACTGTTTTTTCATCAGCATTAAGTCTTCCGTTTTCATAAAGTCTTTTCATAACTCCTGTAACTCCACCTGCTCTATATAGATCTTCTATAAAGTATTCACCTGAAGGAGATAATTTACATAATTGAGGAGTTTTTTTAGCGATGTCATTGAAGTCATCTAAAGTTAAATCTACTCCTGCTTCATGAGCTATAGCTGGTAAGTGTAGAGCAGTATTTGATGATCCACCTAAAGCCATATCAACAGCAACTGCATTTTTCAAAAAGCTTTTTTTAGTCATGATGTCACTAGGTCTTAAATCAGCTTTTAAAAATTTCTAATATTTGCATACCTGCTTTTTTTAGCAAGTCTTAATCTTTCAGAGAATACAGCGGGTACAGTTCCATTTCCAGGAAGTCCCATACCTAAAGCTTCTGTTAAACAGTTCATAGTATTAGCTGTGTACATTCCTGCACAAGAACCACAAGTAGGGACAAGCTAGATCTTCAACTGTATTTAATTCTTTTTCTTGATATAAGTCCTGCTTCATATTGTCCAACTGCTTCAAAAAAACATTACTTAGCCCAACTTTTTTTACCTTTATATACTCCTGCAAGCATAGCTCCTCCACTTATAAAGATAGAAGGTACATTTAATCTTGCTCTCGCCATTAACATTCCAGGTACAACTTTATCACAGTTAGGTATAAATACTATTGCATCAAATGGAGTTGCCATTGCAACTGCTTCAACAGAGTCTGCAATCAATTGTCTTGTTACCAATGAATACTTCATACCTAAGTGATTCATTGCAAGTCCATCACAAATTCCTATAGTATTGAATTCCATAGGAACTCCACCAGCATTTCTAATTCCATCTTTAACAGCTTGTACCAATGTTTGTAGGTGTACATGCCCTGGTATTATTTCATTAAATGAATTGGCAATTCCAATTATAGGTCTATCCATTTCTTCGGCTACGAACCCCAGACCTTTTTAACAACGAACGATGAGGTGCTCTTCTTGCTCCCTCTGTTAGATTATTACTTCTTGACATAATTTCACTCCTTAATATATAGTTATTTTTTTGTTTAAATTTCTAGTACAGTTAAACTAAATTTTTGGTAAAAAAATAAAATTTTTATAAAAAAAGACGATTTTATCTAATCGCCTTATTTAAAAAAATTATTTAAATTTAAAGTTAATGATTACATTGCATCTATTTATAAACTAGCTATATTGATATTATCTAACTAAATCCTAAATCACAATTCTAAAAAAACTTTATAAGGCTGATTTTATTAAATTTTTTTATCAGTTATAATAAGTAGTATGACTAGAATCAGAATTAGAATTGATAATAACATCGTATAATAGCTCCTTTCAAAAAAATTATTTCGTACATTATATAAAAAAATAGCTCAAAAAAATAAAAATATATATTATATATATTAAGTATAAATATAATCTATGTTAGCTGTTAGAAATAAAAAAATAGATCATTATTGAGTAGATAAAAAAATTTCTTTTGAACGATTACTTACCAGCCTATAGTGGTTCTAGAGCTCCACAAAGGCTCTTTTCACCATTATAGGACGTCGCAGTAATCTTTTTGTAACTTACTTATTTTTTTAATATTTTCAATAAAAAAATAAAAAAATTAAAAAAATTTTTAAAAATAATACTTGACAAGATAAGTCAGATATAGTATTATGTATTTGTAATGATTACAATTTAATTATTAGTTTAAAAAGTTTAGAAAAATATTAAAAAATTAAAGGAGGCATATTATGTCATTAATAGGAAAAAAGTACCTGAATTCAAAGCACAAGCTTTCAAAAAAAGGAGAAAAAGATTTTTATAACAGTTACAGATAAAGATTTACAAGGAAAATGGTCAGTATTCGTTTTCTATCCAGCAGACTTTACATTCGTATGTCCAACTGAATTAGAAGACTTACAAGATAACTATGCAGACATTCCAAAAAGAAGGAGCAGAAGTTTACTCAGTTTCTTGTGATACAGCATTCGTTCACAAAGCATGGGCAGACCACTCAGAAAGAATTTCTAAAGTAACTTACCCAATGATCGCAGATCCTACTGGATTCTTAGCAAGAGCATTTGAAGTTATGATAGAAGAAGAAGGATTAGCATTAAGAGGAAGTTTCGTAATCAATCCTGAAGGAAAAAAATCGTTGCTTATGAAGTACATGACAATGGAATCGGAAGAGAAGCTAAAGAATTATTAAGAAAAACTTCAAGGGAGCAAAATTTGTTGCTGAACACGGAGAAGTATGTCCAGCTAAATGGCAACCTGGAAGCGAAACTTTAAAAACCAAGCTTAGACTTAATCGGAGAATTATAAGATATATAAAGGGGTATTATTATCCCCTTTTATATAACTGAAAAATAAAAAAATTAGCTATTTTTTTAGAGATATAAAAGGGTATAAGCCCTAAACAAGGAGGAAGAGACATGGAAAAAAATTTATGATATGATTATTATAGGTGGAGGACCTGCTGGTCTATCTGCTGGAATATATGGTGGAAGAGCAAAAATTAGATGTTTTAGTTATAGAAAAAAAGAAAATAAAGGTGGACAAATAAGTCTAACTAGTGAAGTTGTAAACTATCCAGGTATATTAGAAATTTCTGGAACTGAGCTTATGACTCAAACTAGAAAAACAAGCAGAAGGTTTTTGGAGTTAATTTTTGTACAAGGTGAAGTTGTAGATATGGACTTTACTAAAGATATAAAAAAACTATCAAAACTAAAGATGCTGAATACTCAGCTCTAAGTGTTGTAATAGCAACAGGGCAGAGACCTAGAAAATTAGGTTTCCCTGGAGAACAAGAATTTACAGGAAGAGGAGTTGCTTACTGTGCAACTTGTGATGGAGAATTCTTTACAGGAATGGATATATTTGTTATTGGAGCAGGATTTGCTGCTGCAGAAGAAGCTATGTTCTTAACAAAAATATGGAAAATCTGTAACAATAATAGCAAGAGAACCTGACTTTACTTGTGCTAAATCTATAGGAGATAAAGTAAAAAGCACATCCAAAAAAATTACAACTAAATTCAATACTGAATTAATTGAATTAACAGGAGATATGAAACCAACTGCTGCTAAATTTAAAAATAATGTAACAGGAGAAATCACTGAGTACAAAGCAAAAAGTTGGAGAAACATTTGGAGTATTTGTATTCGTTGGATATGCTCCTTCAAGCCAAATATTCAAAGGACATATTGAAATAGGAGAAGGTGGATTCATACCTACTAATGAAGATTTAATGACTAATGTTAAAGGAGTATTCGCAGTAGGAGATATCAGACCTAAGAGATTAAGACAAGTTGTAACAGCTGTTGCTGATGGAGCTATCAGTCGCTACAAGTATAGAAAAAAATATGTTCATGATTTAAGAGAAGAATTAGGACTTAAGAAAGAAGAAAAAGAAGAACAAAAAAACAACATCTATTAAAAACAGAAAAAAAGAACAATTCTTAGATGATGATTTAAAACAACAATTAGTAACAGTTGTTGATAGATTTGAAAAATCCAGTAGAAATAGTAGTTTTCAAAAAAATCCTGCTATTGAAGAATCTCTAGCTATTGAAGAAGCAGTAAAAGATATAGCTTCTATAGCTCCTGAAAAATTAAAATTCTCTTCATATAATGAAGGAGAAAACAAAGAATTAGAAGCTAAGGTAAAAGTTGAAAGAACACCTACTATAGCTGTTTTTAGATAAAGATGGAAACTTCTCAGGATTAAAAATATTCAAGTTTACCAAGTGGACATGAATTAAACTCTTTCATATTAGGACTATACAATGTTGCAGGACCAGGACAAAAAAGTTGCTCCTGAAAGTTTAGAAAAAAATTGAAAAAAATTGATAAACCAGTAAATATTAAAATTGGAATTTCATTGTCTTGTACTAAATGTCCAAAAGACAGTTCAAGCAACTCAAAAGAATTGCAACTTTAAATAAAAAAATATTGAAATGGAAATGATAAATATCTTCACTTTCCAAGATTTCAAAAAAATAGATATGACATTATGAGTGTACCTGCTATTATAGTAGATGACCAACATGTTTATTTTTGGAGAAAAAAACAGTTGAAGATATGTTAGAAATCCTAAATAAATAATAGAATAGACAGTAATAAAATTTTTTTCATACGAAAACCCTTAAGAAGATTTAAAAAAATGGAGCTTTAAAAAGCTCCATTTTTATATTAGTTTTTACTATTTTTTTAAATAAGAGAATACAGTTCTAAATACTTGTCCTGTAGCTCCTTTTTGAGAATAATATGGGTTAGCTCCACTAGCCCAAGCTGTTCCAGCTATGTCTAAGTGAGTCCATTTAGTATCATCAATAAATTCTTCTAAGAATTTAGCAGCATTTGTTGATCCACCCCATCTAGTACCACTGTTTTGCATGTCAGCATAAGGTGATTTAAAATTCTTTTTGAAGATATCAAACATTGGCATTTGCCAGAAATATTCATTCCAGTGGTTAGAAGCAGAAATGATTTCTTTTGCCATTTCATCATTGTTAGTAAATACTCCTGTTACATCTTCACCAAGAGCCACCATAACAGCCCCAGTTAAAGTTGCAGCATCTATAATTTCATCAACTTTTTCTTTTCTAACTATATAAGTTAAAGCATCAGCTAAAGTTAATCTTCCTTCAGCATCAGTGTTAGTGATTTCTATAGTTTTTTTCCATTCATAGCAGTTAGGATATCTCCAGGTCTGTAAGCATTAGGGTCCTATAGAGTTTTTCACAAGCGGCTATAACACAAGTTACATTCTTTTTTTAACTTTCATTTTAGCAACAGCACACATAACTCCCATCATAGTTCCTGCTCCACCCATGTCACATCTCATAGTAAGCATACTATCAGTAGGTTTTTAAAGATAGACCTCCTGTATCATAAGTAAGTCCTTTTCCTACTAAACCATGAGTATATTTAGATTTTTCATCTCCTTTTATATCTCATAACTATAAGATAAGGTCTATGATGAGTCGCTCTTGCAACACCAAGATAAGCATTCATTCCTAATTTTTTTGGATTTTCTTTTTCATCCATGATTTCAGCTTGGAAACCAAATTGTTTACCAAGTTCAACAGCCTTGTCAGCAAGTGCTTTTTGGAGTCATAACTTCTGCTTGTTCATTGATTAAATCTTTTTACAATGTTAGAAATTTTTGCAAGTTCATAACCTTCTATTAGTTTAGGAACTTTTTTTATCTGTTAAATAAGAAACTTCTAAGAATTTATCTTTTTTTCTTAGAAATATATTTATCAAATTTATAGTTGATATGTTCAACTACTTCAGCAACAATATCCATATTGTCTAATTCTTCATTAGCAAAGCTTAATAAAAACTTTACCTGTTTCATTTTTTTAAAAGTATCAAAAAGATATTGTCTTATATTTTTTTACAATTTAGTTTAGCTTTATCTCCTAAACCAACTATTACAAAAATCTATAACCTTTTTATTATTTACTAATGTCATTGCTAATTTTTTTCAGATGCTTTTGCTGTGAATTCATTTTTTTCAATAACAGCTTTAGCAAGGTCTTTACTCTTTTTGTCTAGATAATCAGGTAGATTTATTTTACCTGTAGTACTTCAAGTACATACTTATCATAATCGTTTTTCAACTTTTTTTACACAATTAAAACTCATTTTTCCTCCTAATAATTTTTATTTTTTTAATATAATATATAAAAAAATATACCACTAAATGCTCAAATTTTTCAACTTTTTTTAATAGAAAAAGGGGAAGTGTACCTAAAACCCCCTCAAATTCTAAATCTTATACATTGAATAAGAATTCCATTAAATCTCCATCATGGACAATATATTCTTTTCCTTCAAGTCTTAGAACTCCATTTTCTTGAGAGCCTTTCCAACCTGAATACTTAATAAAGTCATCATAAGAAACAACTTTTCGCTCTTATAAATCCTTTTTCAAAAATCTGTATGTATTTCTCCAGCAGACTTTTAGGAGCAGTATCTCCTATTCTAATAGTCCAAGCTCTAACTTCTTTAACACCAGCTGTAAAAATATGTTTGTAGACCTAAAAGTTTAAATCCTGCTCTTATAAGCCTATTAAGTCCTGCTTCTTTAACTCCTAAAGTTTCTAAGAATTCTTTCTTACTCTCATCGTCCATTTCTTGTAATTCAGCTTCAACCTTAGCTGAAACTATTACAACTTCTGAACCAATTTTTTTCTGCATAATCTTTTACTAAATCTACATATTTATTTCCAGTTGCTAAATCATCTTCTGCAACATTGGTCGCAAAATATCATAGGTTTTAAAGTAAGTAATTGATAGTTCTTTAAAACTTGTTTTTTTCTTCATCAGTTAAATCTAAAGTTTTTTTAAAAAGTTTAAATTCTTCAAGGTGTTTTTTTACTTTTGGTAGAACAGCCATAAGTTCTACTGATTCTTTAATTTTATTTCTTGCTAATTTTTCATGTTTTTCTATTGCTTTTTCAATAGTTTCTATATCAGCAAAAGATTAACTCTGTATTTATTACTTCTATATCACTTATAGGGTCCACTTGACCACTTACATGGATTACATTTTTCATCATCAAAAACATCTTACAACTTGACAAATAGCAGATGTTGCTCTGATATTTGATAAAAACTTATTTCCTAAACCTTCCCTTTTTGAAGCTCCTTTTACTAGTCCAGCTATATCTACAAATTCAACAGTTGCAGGAACTATTCTTTCAGGGTTTATAATTTGTGCAAGTGCATTTAATCTTTCATCTGGAACAGTTACCATTCCAACATTTGGTTCTATTGTACAAAAAGGATAGTTTCTTTGCCTCTCTTGCTCCTGCCTTAGTTATTGCATTAAATAATGTAGACTTTCCAACATTTGGTAGCCCCACAATTCCTATACCTATCATTTAAAATTTCCTCCAATATTTTTTTAATTTCCTGCTTTTATAATTTCAAAGAATGAATCTGCCTTTAATGAAGCTCCTCCAACAAGTCCTCCATCAATATCTTCTTGGCTCAATAAATCTTTTTGCGTTTTTCAGGTTTCATTGATCCACCATATTGAATTATCATATTGTCAGCAACTTCTTTTCCAAACATTTCAGCTAGCACATTTCTAACTTCTTTATGAGTTTCTTGTGCCATTTCAGGAGTTGCGGTTTTTCCTGTTCCTATAGCCCAAACTGGTTCATAGGCAACTATAACTTTTACAGCTTCTTCTTTAGATAAATCAGCAAGTCCACCTTTTTATTTGAGTAGCTAGAACTTCAAGAGTTTTTTTCCTCCTTCTCTTTCTTCTAACTTTTCACCAATACAAAGTATAGGTTTCATTCCTATTTCTAAAAACTGCTTTTAACTTTTTGATTTATGAATTCATCACTTTCTTTAAAGTATTCTCTTCTTTCAGAGTGACCTAAGATAACATATTCAACTCCAATATCTTTAAGCATTTTTAGGAGAAATTTCTCCAGTGTATGCTCCTTCTATTTTTTTGGATATACATTTTCAGCAGACAATTTTTACATTACTTCCCTGCAACAGCTTTAACTGCATCTGAAAGGCAAGTAAAAGGTGCTCCTATAACTATATCTACATTGTTTACATCCTTTGTTAAATTTTTTTAATTCTGTTAATGTTGCAACAGCCTCACTATTATTTTTTTATACATTTTCCAGTTTCCAGCTATAACTAATCTTCTCATAAATCCTCCTATTAAAATAAATTCTTCTTTTTGTGCCTCATCATTCAATATACAATTTTTGATAATAATCTATATTGGCAACGAATGTTTCAAGTATATCAGAAACACAGTAATTTAAAAGTACTTACATAAGCAATATAGTCTTTCTTTTCTTTAAACTCAGATAAAATAGCTAGTTCTCCTTTAAAAAGTTTCAAAAGTTTCTTCTAATTCAGGAAAAAGTAAAGCTATAATTAGTAATTAAAAAAATATAATAAATCTGAGAACCAATTTAGAAAAAAACATCAGTTTCTTCAATTTCAATTGCAGAAATTTCTTCTTTTTCTATAATATTTTCTTGAAAAACCGCTGTTTATATCAAAAAAATATTTCAATATATTCTTTTGAAAGGTTTAGGGATTCAAGAGATAAATCAACATATGATTTTGTAGTGACTTCCATCACATTTTTCATATCCATATCTATGAAAGGGAACTCTTCTATTGAACTTCCATTAATATAGATATTTTCTATAACTTTATTATTTTTTTCCAGTTTTTACTGATAGCTTTTAAGATTTTTTTCTAAATCTTTTAGTTCGCCTACCGAAGTTCGTCTTTTGATTATCTATATATACTTCCATTTCCCCTCCTTTTGCAAGTTAATTGTTAATGAAGTGTCTTGCCATAGCTATTGAAAATACTTTTTATATTGATGTTTTCATTAGTTTTCTCTAACTCTTCACATATGGAACGAATAGTTGCTCCACTCGTTACTACGTCATCAACTATTAAAAACATTTTTTTATTAGTTAAATTCAACTTATTTTTTTAAAAACATTTTTTTAACATTTTTGCTCTTTTTAACATCTTTCAAATTATACATATGTTTTTGTGTCTTTAATTCTTTTGAATCTTCTTGTAATTGACAGATAAAAGCTCCAAAAGATATTCTATTTGATTAAATCCTCTTTCAAGCATTCTTTCATCACTTATTGGAACAGGTATAATAATATCAATTTTTCTCTTTCAAGCAACTGAAAAAAAGGTTTTTTTGAATAAGATAGGCTAAATCCTTTGCTAAATCTTTTTCTATTTCTCAATTTGTAGTCGGCTATAATTTGTCTCACAGCTTTTTCATAGATAAAAACGTAGAAAAAATTTTTCCTTATTTTTTTAAGTAGGCTTCTCTTTTTCAAATTTTTCTAAACATTTGGAGCAGATAAAAGCCTTCTCTATCTAAAAGTATTATGACAAGAGGTACAGTTATTGTCAAAGAGTAAGAATCTTAAACTCTTTTTTTAATAGCTTCCTTCAGGTTCAGCATTGTCCTTACATTTTTTTCTCGGTTTCATCATCTACAATTTTTGCAGAATAGAATTCTGTATAGCCACAATTTAGACAAGTTTTAGCATAGTAAGTATTAAGCTCTATTTTTAATAAAATTTTTCTTCTTTTTCAGGTAAGATAATGCTCTTTTCTTCACAATGTCTACATCTACATTTAGGACAACTAAAAGCCAATTTCATCACCCCATACAATGTTTTTTTATCCAGTCAAGTTCATCTTCTAAGTAACTCATACAGTCAAATCTCATTTTTGTATTTTTTTCATATTTTTTTAGACTGCATATAGAGTTGAGCTAGTTTAACAATTTTTAAATAATTTTTCTATCCACAGCCTCATAGCCATAGCCAAATTTATTTGTCTTTCTATATTTCACTTCAACAAATACAATTTCATCATCTTTTGTGCAATTATATCTATTTCACCATATTTATTTTGATAATTTCTTTCAAGTATTTTGTAACTATTTTTAATTAAAAATTTCCACACTTTTATCTTCGTATTTATTTCCTATTTCTCTTGTATTCAAAAATTATCACTGACCTTTATATTAAAGTATTCTCAATTGTACTTCCTTAGGTTCATCTTTAGTTTCATCTAAAAATTTTTCTTAAAAAGACTTTTCTATGAACATTTTTTTAAAAACACCTTTAGTCTTAATTGCTTCCACATGTTTTTTTAGTTCCATAGCCCTTTATTTTTCAAAATAATAATCAGGATATTTAAGTCCTAAGTCCTTCATAATTCTATCTCTGGTAACTTTCACTATTATAGAGGCAAACTGCAATACTAAGACTTTTTGCATCTCCTTTTTACTATAGGAAACTGTTTTTCCTTCATACCCTTTAATTTTTTTAAATTTCCGTCAACTAGAACAATGTAATCTTTTTTTAGCTTCATGAAATTTTTTTCTAAATCTTTTAATGCCCTTCTCATTGCTAAAAAGTCAGCATTAAGAATGTTTAATTTGTCAATTTCTTCCACACTTGCAATTCCCACTGCAACATTGAAGTTATTTAATATTATATCATATAATTTCTCTCTTTTTCTCAGTTAACTTTTTAGAATCATTAATTTCATCTAGTTCTTCACTATATTGTTTTAATATCACAGCTGCTGCAACAACAGGACCTGCAAGTGGACCTCTTCCTGCCTCATCTACACCTATGACATTCTTATATTCTAAATCGTATAGATACAATGGATTATCCATAAATTCCTCCAAAAATACTTCGTCACTAGCTAAATGGAAAGTAAAAACAGTTCATTGCTAGCTAAATTTTCTTAACGATGAAAAAAATTAACGTATCGCTGTAAATTCAGCAAACTCGCTAACAAGTTAGCTCAGACACGCTGAGATTTACTCGGCTCACTTGCTTTAATTTTTCATCTAAAATTTAGAATGCAATTTCACTTGTTTTTACTTTTTTTCCAACTATGTGACTCGTTTATTTTTTTATTTTATTAAATAGTGTAATTGTTAATGTTAAAATTTAATCTCTTTGCTACTTCTATAAAGTCATCAAATAGTTTTCCTGTAAATGTATATTCTTTGTTATCTAAAGGATTTAAAAAAATTCTAATTTAAAGGCATGTAACATTTGTCTTTTTATATTTTTATCTTCACTTCCATAGATAACATCACCTAAAAATAGGGTGGTTTATGCTCTTCATATGTACTCTTATTTGATGAGTTCTTCCAGTTTCTATAAGAACTTCTACCAAAGAATAATCTTTTTACTTGTTCCACAACCCTATAATTAGATATAGCAAGTTTACCATTTTCTTTTAACTACAGCCATTTTCTTTCTATCTTTAGTATCTCTACCAATTAAATTTTTCTATTCTACCTTCTAAATTTTCATCTGAAAAGTTACCTTTAACTATACAAAGATAAGTCTTATGAATAGTTTTTATCTGTAAACATAGAAAGCAAGTTTTGCATGAGCATAATTATTTTTTTGCAACTAATATTAATCCACTTGTGTCTTTATCTAGTCTGTGAATAATACCAGGTCTTATATTTCCATTTACAGAAGAAAGATTATTTGTATAGTATAGAAGAGCATTTACTAAAAGTACCATTATAGTTTCCATAGGCAGGGTGAACTACCATATTATATTTTTTTATTCACTAAAAATAAAAATCATCATTTTCAAAAAAACTATATCCAAAGGAATATTTTTCAGCTTCAATATCTATATTTCCTTCTTCAGGAATAGAAATTTCAATTTTTTTCACCTGATTTTAATTTTCTACCATTCTTATTTATAACTTTTTGAATTTATTTTTTTACATAGGAATTATCTATAAGTTTTTCTAAATAAGAACGAGTTGCTTTCTTCAATCTGTTCAGCTAAATATTTATCTAATCTCATTCCTTCATATTCAGGACTGACTTCAAATTCAAATTTTTCTTTTATATTTTCCATAATATTTTTCCTAACATAATTATATATTTTCTTTTTATTTTAGCATAAATAGATAAATATATAAATAAGTAAAAAGAATAATGTGATTATGTCACTGAAAAATATATAAAGACTATTTTATAATGTATACATAAATGATAATATATAAAATTAAATTTATAGGAGGAAAAAAATGGCATTAGTAAAAAAGGAACAAAAAGAAAAATTTTTGAAGCAGAAGTATTAAAAGCAGAAGGAATAGTAGTAGTAGATTTTTGGTGCAAACTGGTGTGGACCTTGTAAAAGTTTAGTACCTATATTAGATGAAGTTGTAGAAGAAGATCCAAACAAAAATAGTTAAAGTAGATATAGATGAAGAAGAAGAATTAGCACTCAATACAAAATTATGAGCGTACCTACTTTACTAGTATTTAGAAATGGAGAAATCATTGATAAATCAGTAGGATTAATCCAAAAACATGAAGTAAAAAGCTTTATTCTCAAAAATAATAGAATAATCAGAAAGCCAAGTGTGAGCCTAAAACTTACATTTGGCTTTTTATTTTAAATAAAAAAATTTGTAAACTTATAAAAAAATAGTAAAATTCTTGTAAATACTAAAAAAATAAGGAAAAAAAGTAGAATATGAATAAAAAAATTATGTAGGAACTTATGGGGTAATTAAAAAAATGGAGGAATAGATCTTATTTATTCAGAAACTGAAGGAGAAGGAAATATATTTTTTTCAATATTAAAACGTATTGAAGAAAAATGATAATTATTTAAAAGTTGTAGTAATAGGAAAAAGTAAAGAACATACACCAAAAAAATAGCAATAATTAAAAAAAGAGGGATATGAAATATTAAAAAGCCTAAATTTGATGTAGGAGATAAAAGTAAGATTAATTAAGTATCCTAATGAAAAAGCAATTGTAAGATTAATAATATGGCATGAAAAAAGACAGAAGAATTTATTATATCTTAGATGTTGAAGGAAATAAAAGAGAAGTAATAGTTGGTATTATGAAGATGAAAAATAAGTTTGAAAAATAAATGAATAAAAATCTACTTAGACTAAAAATATAACAAAAAAATGAGGAAAAACTAATGATGATGAAATAGGTGACATAAAAAAATAGAAAAAAACACTCTAGTTTAATAAAAGAATTAAAACAGGATATTTTTAAATGGAGGAGAGACATATTTTTTTAAAGAAGGAGCCAATATGAAATGTATTAGAAATATTTGTCTATACTTAAAAAATATATTTCAGATAAACAATTTGAAAGTATTTTTTTATCAAGATATAGATGATTTTAAGAGTACCTTAGAAGAAAAATGTATATTGGAAAAATTTTTATCTTCAAATTTTAATAAAAAGAGGATATAATTAGTATGAATACGTACTTATATGATTATGTAGAAAAATTATAAATCAGTATACGATGAAATAAGTGATGCTTATGTAGAAAATTTAATTGAAACTAATGAGAAAAAATGAGATTATAGATATTTTTGAAAAAGAAATATAAACAAAAAGAAGAAGTTTTCATAAATTGTTGTATGATTGACACCAAGTTAGAATTAATTGATTCAATAAAAAAAGCTTTTAAATTATCCAAAAACATTGTGCTAATAATTGGGATGCAATTGAAGATTTTATCTATGATGTTGTTCTCCCCAAAAAATTGTTTTACAAAATTGGGATAGTATAAAAAGAAAAAAATTACCTCAAGATATAATAATTTTAAAAAAATTTTAAATAAGATAAATTCAAAAATACAGCACAGTTTTATACGAATAAAAATGTAAACATTTATTCAGCTTTTTCTCTAATGAATCAAAAAGGAAATTATTGCTAACTCACAGTATTCAGGAGAAGCAGTAAATAAATCATTAGGAGTAAACTGAACCTCTCACGACTAAAGTCGCAAGGTTCTTAAGTACTATTTAGTTTCTTTTTGAATATCTAGTATTCAAATACTAGCTAATTTCCTTAAGACTTTAATGGACAAGCTCTCCGTTGAGAACATTTACGTCCTGTTGACTCGGTTCAAAAACCATTTAATTTTGGCAGTGAATATTTTTACAAGGCTACTGTTTTCTAGCCTTAACCTTATATATTCAGTTCCTAATGTTCTAAATATATTATACACTAAAAACTTATAAAATTACAAGTTTTAGTTAACAATTCATCCCCTACTCATAGAAGTAGGAGATTTCTTGTTAAGTTTTTGTTAAAAATACTAGAAAATAATTAATCATAATAAGAAGGAGAAATTTATGAGAGGACATGCAGTATATTTCTTTTATGTTAAAGGATGATTTAATTGAAAGTTTTAAAAAGAGTAGAAGAAAAATTAGGAGGATTACAATATGTTGTCCATACATTTTATGATGAACCAAAAGTTTGAAATATTTGACAATATAGAAAAAATAACTGATATTGGGTTAATAAAACCTATTGAACCTAATTATTTTATTGCATTAAAAAATGAAAAAAATTTTCTATGAGAGAAATTAAACTAAAAATCAGGAGAGGTTTGTTATGATATTCAAGATAAACAAGGATTTTTTTACAATCTTTGAATATTTGAAAATTCAAATTGCATAAAACGTGGAGAGATAAACACTGGTGAAAACTGATTCAAGATTAATGTTATTTAAAGAGCTGAGTATATTAAAGAATTCTATGAAGATAAATAGAGAGTATATCAACATATGTAGGTAAAGTCAATTATTGAAAAATAAAGAAAAATATAGAATTTTATGAAGTCCAGTCCCACCAGAAGAAGATTTTGATATAAGTGATGTGGTTTTGGCAAGAAAAGAAGAAAGAGATTAAAATATAGGAGAATCTAAGAATTTTGATTCTTTTGCTCAGAATATATCACAAAGGACAATAGAAAGAGCTTTAAAAAGAATTACAGGATAATGAAAAGATAAAAACAGGTAGGTAGTGGTCGTTCAACAAAAATATATAAAAGATTTAAATTCTATTTTAATAAATAAAAAAATTATTCATAGAAATTTTTACGATTTCTATTGTAAAATAATATAGAAAGTGAAATGTAAAAAAATTGATATAAATCAAAATGAAAAACATGTGAGTTATTTAAATTTCTTACAGGCTACTGCGATGTCCATTATTGTTGAAAGAGCCTTTGTGGAGCTCTTGAAACACTAATGGCTGGCAAGTAGTCAAATAAGAATAGATTAGTAACTAACAGTTTTTCATTATATAGGAGCAATAAAAAAATGAATAAGCATAGTTTTTAATGTTTTAGAATTTGATAAATTAAAAAAAGAACTAATTTTTAGAAAAATATCGTAATTGATGATAATAGAGAAGTTATAGAAAATTTAGAGCCATATAAAGATTTATCAGCACTTAATAATGAATTAAAAACTGTTAAAGATTTTATGGATTTAATTTCTTTTGATGGTGGTTTTGAAGCTGTTGGGCTTAGAAACATCAATAGTCTTATGGATAAAAATAAAAACTTATAGGTACTTATCTTGAAGTTGAAGAACTTTGGGATATCAATGTGAATTTAAGAACTGTAAGAGTTTTTAAGGCTAGATTAGATGAATTAGGAAAAATATAAAGCAACTTAGAGATACAATAGGAAATATTCCTAATTTAAGAATGATAGAAGATGTGATAAACAAAACTATCAATCCTGAAAAAGAAATAAAAGATGATGCCTCACTTGATTTAAGAGATATCAGACTACATAAAAAACTTTAAATATGAATATTAAAAGAAAGTTTGAAGAACTTTTTGATGAACCATCTTTAGCAAATGCTTTCCAAGAAAGAATAATAACAGAAAGAGATGGAAGAATGGTAACTCCTGTAAAATTTGATTTTAAAGGACTTATCAAAGGTATAGAACATGATAGAAGCTCAAGTGGACAAACAGTTTTTATTGAGCCACTTTCAATAGTTTCTCTAAACAATAAAAATGAGAGAATTAGAAACAAAAAGAAAAAGAAGAAATTAGAAAAATCTTATTGAGAATAGCAGAACTTTTTAAGAAATAATAGAGATGATATATTAGCTATTGGAGATAAAGCCTTATATTTAGATATATTAAATGCCAAATCTATCTATGCAGTAGATAATAAATGCGAAATTCCAACAGTTAGCAATAGAGAAGTTTTATCTCTAGAAAGAGCAAGACATCCTTTTATAGATAAGGATAAGGTTGTTCCTTTAACTTTTGAAATAGGAAAAAGATTATGATATCTTACTTATAACAGGGACCAAATACAGGGGAAAAACTGTTGCTTTAAAGACAGCAGGGCTTTTAACTTTAATGGCACTTTCAGGTATACCAATTCCTGCCTCAGAAAATTCTAAAATTGGATTTTTTGAAGGAGTTTTTGCAGATATAGGAGATGAACAAAGTATAGAGCAATCTCTATCTTCATTCTCAGCACATCTAAAGAATGTAAAGGAAATCTTTAGCAGGAGTTACTAAAAAAATTCATTGGTATTACTTGATGAATTAGGGTTCAGGAACTGACCCTATAGAAGGAGCAGCTTTTGCAATGGCAGTTATAGATTACTTAAATGAAAAGAAGGCTAAATCTTTCATAACTACTCACTATAGCCAAGTAAAAGCCTATGGTTACAATGAAGAAGGAATAGAAACTGCCTCAATGGAATTTAATACAGATACACTTTCTCCAACATACAGACTATTGGTTTGGAATACCTGGGGAAAGTAATGCCTTAACTATTGCACAAAGAATGGGCTTACCAGAAAGTATAATTTCTAAGGCAAGAGCATATATAAGTGAAGATAATAAAAAAGTTGAAAAAAATGATAGAAAATATCAAGACTAAATCTCAAGAATTAGATGAAATGAGAGAAAGATTTGCAAGATTACAAGAGGAAGCAAGACTCGATAGAGAAAGAGCTAAAACAAGAAACTCTAATAATAGAAAAACAAAAGAATGAAATCATTAAAGGCTGCTTATGAAGAAGCTGAGAAAATGATGAATGAAATGAGAGCAAAGGCCTCTGCACTTGTTGAAAAAAATTCAACATGAAGAAAAAGAATAAAGAGGATGCAAAACAAATTCAAAAAGAACTTAAATATGCTATCTACTGCACTTAGAGAAGAAAAAGAATAAGACAGTGGAAGTTGTTAAAAAGATTAAAACTAAGGTTAATTTTAAAGTTGGAGATAGAGTTTTTGTAAAAAAAGTATCAATCAGTTTGCCAATATTTTAAAGATTAACACATCTAAAGAAAGTGCAAGTGTACAAGCAGGAATTTTAAAAATTAGAAGTTCCTTTTGAAGAAATAAAAAAATAGTAGAAGAGAAAAAGAAAAAAAGTATATAATGTAAGTACTCATAAGAAAAACTCCTGTAAGAAGTGAAATAGACTTAAGAGGAAAGATGGTAGATGAAGGTATCTATGAGCTAGAAACTTATTTAGATAGAGCTACTTTAAATGGATATACAGAAGTTTATGTAATCCATGGAAAAGGAACAGGAGCTTTAAGAGAAGGAATATTGAAATATTTAAAAAACTTCTAAATATGTAAAAAGAATACAGAATAGGTGGACATGGCGAGGGAGGACTTGGATGTACAGTGGTGACTCTAAAAATAGAAAAAGAAAGTTACTTTTTATTCTTGCAGCAGCAGGACAGGGTAAAAAGAATGAATATGAGCCTAGCCAAACAGTTTTTAGAATATAAAGGTGAACCACTTTTTACTCCTCTTTAAAAAAATTGCTTTTGAAAAATCAGTACATAGATGATATTATTATTGTAACGAATAAAGAAAACATAAAAAAATATAAGAGAATTTTGTGAAAACAAAAAAAGCTATTATCTAAAGTCAAATATATTGTTGAAGGTGGAAGTGAAAGACAATATTCTATTTATAATGCAATAAAAAAAGATAGAAAACACAGATATTGTCATAATTCAAGATGCAGCAAGACCATTTTTTTAAAAAGATAAGTATATAGAAGAAAGTTTAAAAATTTTTAGATAATACTTGTGATGGAGTGATTATTGCTGTAAAATGTAAGGATACGATTAAAGTTATTGATGAAAAATGGTATAATAGTAGAAACACCCAAATAGAAATAACTTAATAGCAGTACATACACCACAAACTTTTAAATTTGAAATTTTAAAAAAAGGCACATCAAATAGCTGAAGAAAAAAATATCTTGGCTACTGATGATGCAAGTTTAGTAGAAAATATTTCTGGTAGGATAAAAATTTATCCATGGAGATTATGATAATATTAAAATTACAGTACAAGAGGATTTAAAATATTTAAAAGTAAGGGAGACGAATGAAATGATAAAGATTTACAATACACTGACAGGGCATTTAGATGAATTTAAACCAATAAAAAGAAAATGAAGTGTCTATGTATGTCTGTGGACCAACAGTGTATAATTACATTCATATAGGAAATGCAAGACCAGCTATTTTTCTTTGATACAGTGAGAAGATATCTAGAATATAGAGGATATAAGGTAACTTATGTTCAAAAACTTTACAGATGTTGATGATAAGATGATAAATAAGGCAAATGCTGAAAAATGTATCGATAAAAGAAATAGCAGAAAGATATATAAAAGCATACTTTGAAGATACAGCTCAAATAAATTTAAAAAGAAGATGGAATGATAAGACCTAAGGCAACTGATAATATAGATGGAATGATAAATATTATTAAATCTTTAGTTGATAAAGGTTATGCTTATGAATCAAATGGAGATGTATATTTTGAAGTAAAAAAATATAAAGAAGGTTATGGAGAACTTTCAAAAACAAAAATATAGAAGACTTAGAAAGTGGAGCTAGAATAGATGTAAATGAAATAAAAAAAGATGCACTAGACTTTGCTCTATGGAAATCATCTAAACCTAATGAACCAAGTTGGGATTCACCTTGGGGAAAAAGGTAGACCTGGTTGGCATATAGAATGTTCAGCTATGTCAAGAAGATATCTAGGGATAGTTTTTGATATACATGGTGGAGGATTAGATTTAATATTCCCACATCATGAAAATGAAATGGCACAATCAAAGTGTGGTTGTGGAGGAACATTTGCAAGATATTGGATGCACAATGGTTACATAAATATAAATGGTGAAAAAAATGTCTAAATCATCAGGTTCTTTTTGTGCTTTTTGAGAGATATTTTTAAAACATTTTTGAAGGTAGAGTTATAAGACTTTTTGTTCTAGGTTCTCATTATAGAAAAACCTATGGAATTTTCTGATACAGAATTAAATCAAACAAAATCTTCTCTTGAAAGAATAGAAAAATAGTTTAAAGAGAATAAAAAGAACTAAATAGAGAAAAATTTAGATGGTACAAATGATTGTCAAGAACTTTTAGCAACTAAAAAAAGAAATGGAAGCTAAAGTTTATAGAAGCTATGGACGAAGATTTTAACACTGCTCAAGCTTTTAGGACATGTTTTTTTGAGTTAGTAAAATCAGTTAACAAAGCTTTTAGATGAAGAAAATTTCTCAAAAAACTGCTATAGAAGTTTTTAGATGAAGTTTATTCATATCTTGTTATGATAATAGAAGAAGTTTTTAGGAGTTAAATTAAAATTAGAAGCTGAAGTAAATAATATTTCTGCTGATTTGATAGAACTTATACTTGAACTTAGAAAAGATGCTAGAGAACAAAAAGAATTGGGCTCTATCTGATAAAATAAGAGACAGACTTTTTAGAATTAGGAATAAAAGATAAAAAGATGGAAAGGATAAGACTACATGGACAATGTAGATAAATTATCAACAAAGGACATAAGAGATTACACAGGTTTGGAGTTGGCATTTATAGGAGATGCTATTTGGGGAATTGGAAATAAGAAAAACATTATTTACAGTTTGGCTACAATATTCCCAACTTTAAATAAGTATGTCAAAAAAATAAAGTTAATGCAAGATATCAAAGCCTAATCTATAAGCAAAATTATAGAAGAACTAGATGAAGAATTTAAGGTCATAGGAAAAAAAGAGCTAAAAAAATAGCAATATAAAAACTTTTCCAAAGACTTGTACAGTGATGGAATATAAAGAAGCTACAGCTCTTGAAGCTGTTGTTGGAGCAATGTATTTACTTAATAAAGAAGAAGAAATAAAAATTATAAATATAGTTATAAAGGGAGAATAGTATGGGATTTTTTTAATTTTAGAGCAAACAGAAGTATAGGAATCGACTTAGGAACAGCTAACACGTTGGTATACAGTAAAAAAACATAAAAAAATAGTTTTTAAATGAACCATCTGTTGTGGCAGTTGAAAAAAAGAAACAAAAAAAGTATTAGCTGTTGGAAATGAAGCAAGAGAAATGCTTGGGAAAGACTCCTGATACAATAGTTGCAGTTAAACCTTTAAGTGAAGGGGTAATTGCAGACTACGATATAACAGAAGCTATGATTAAATACTTTATCAAAAAGATATTTGGTTCATATAGCTTTTTTATGCCAGAAATTATGATATGTGTACCTATTGATGTTACTGGTGTAGAAAAGAGAGCTGTTTTAGAAGCAGCAATATCAGCTGGAGCAAAGAAGGCATACTTAATAGAAGAAGCAAGAGCAGCAGCTCTAGGGTTCAGGAATGGATATAGCAGCTCCTGAAGGAAATATGATAATAGATATCGGTGGAGGATCTACTGACGTAGCTATAATCTCTTTAGGTGGAACAGTTGTAAGTAAGACTATAAGAGTTGCAGGAAATAACTTTGACAATGATATAGTAAAATATGTAAAGAAAACATATAATCTTTTAATTGGAGACAGAACAGCAGAAGAAATAAAAATAAAAATAGGTACAGCTTTACCTTTAGAAGAAGAAGAAACAATAGAAGTAAAAGGTAGAGACTTATTAATGGGATTACCTAAAGTTATAACTATAACTTCTGAAGAAGTAAGAGAGGCTATAAAAGACTCTTTAGATCAAATCTTACAATGTATAAGAACTGTTCTTGAAAAAAACTCCACCTGAATTAGCAGCTGATATAGTTGATAAAGGTATGATGATGACAGGAGGAGGTTCATTAATAAGAAACTTCCCTGAAATGATAACAAAATATACTAACTTAAAAAGTAAACTTTAGCAGAAAAATCCATTGGAAAGTGTTGTTATAGGAGCAGGACTTGCTTTTAGATCAAATTGATGTTCTTAGAAAAAAATAGAAAAGGCTGAAAGATAAAAAAATGTTAGATGAATTTCTAAAGAATGAATTATCATTTAATAGAGAAGCAGGAACTTATTTATTTTACGGAGACGATTTAGAAAAAAATTATAGAATAGCCTTAGAATTTTCAGCAGCATTATTCTCAAGAAATATAGAAAAATGAAGATGAAAAAAATCTAAGATAAAAGATAAGACTTTAAGGAATCTATACAGTGATTTAATGGTAGTAGATAACTTAAATATAGATACAGTAAGAGATATCATAAAAAAAGACCTATACTAGCTCTCATGAAGGGGGAGCTAAGGTTTTTTTATATTAAAAAAATATTCAAGATATAAGAAAAGAAAGTGCAAATGCAATGCTTAAAAATTATTGAAGAGCCTACTAGGGATAACTTCTTTATTTTAATATCTAAAAAGATTAAATATATTGTCAACAATAAAAATCAAGATCAATTATATATAGAGTCAGAAAAATCAACTCCTGAGGAGTTAGGGGTTGATAAGTATGTCTATAACTTTTTCTTGGGTATTTCAAATGATATAGAAGAATATAAGGAAACAAGAAATAGATTTGATGTTAGAGAAGTCATATAAATCTATTGCTGGAGTTCTAAAAAGAATATGAGAAAGAAAAAAATATTGTAGTAAAAAAATAGATCTATATAAGTGCTTGAGAAATTTTGTACAAGAATCTACAAGTTTAAAAAAATATGAAAAAAATTAAGTTTGCTGAAGATATTTACTCAAATGCGAGTAAGGAGAGTATAAACTTAATTGTTGACTATATTATTAATTTAGTTAAGAAAGAAATAAAAAAATTTAAAAGAAAAGTTAGAATATAAAAAAGATGTTAAGGTATCCAGTGAATATGAAATTATTATTGATCAATTTACTGTTAAGTGTTTAAAGGAAATTGAGATGAGTTTTTATCTATATATGTTGAGATGTGAAGATGGAAGTATATATACAGGCACTGCCAAAGGACTATTTAAAGAGATATGAGGAGCATCTAAAGTGGAAAAGGTGCTAAATATACAAAGTCACATAAGGTAAAAAAATAGAAAGAGTTTTTCTTTGTGAAAAATAGATCCATAGCTTGTATCTTTAGAAAGTGAAATAAAAAAATTAACAAAAAGATAAAAAAGAAGCAATAATAATTGAGCCCGATAGCTATGTAAAAAGAACTTGAAAAATATTAGAAAAAAATAAAAATTTTTAAAAAAATTTAAAAAATTTAAAAAAATGTTTGACATAATGTTTATAAGTATGATATTATAGTGAATGTCCTGAGAGGGACAAACAAAAATATAAATGCCTGGATGGCGGAATAGGTAGACGCACGGGACTTAAAATCCCGTGGTACTTAGTACCGTGCCGGTTCGATTCCGGCTCTAGGCACCATTTATATTCTTATCGCGGGGTAGAGCAGTCTGGCAGCTCGTCGGGCTCATAACCCGAAGGTCGTAAGTTCAAATCTTACCCCCGCCACCAAAAATTAAATAGTAACAAGGATTATGCGGGAATAGCTCAGTTGGTAGAGCGTCAGCCTTCCAAGCTGAATGTCGCGAGTTCGAACCTCGTTTCCCGCTCCAATTATTTTATGCGTCATTAGCTCAGTTGGTAGAGCACACGACTTTTAATCGTGTTGTCACAAGTTCAAATCTTGTATGACGCACCATTCATATGTATCTGTAGCTCAGCTGGATAGAGCAACGCCCTTCTAAGGCGTGGGTCGGGGGTTCGAATCCCTCCAGATACGCCATATACGTGGATCCATAGCTCAGTTTGGTCAGAGCACTCGGCTCATAACCGAGTGGTCGCTGGTTCGAGTCCAGCTGGATCCACCATTTTTTTAACAAATTCGCCCCGTTCGTTCAGTGGTTAGGGACATCAGATTTTTCACTCTGGAAACAGGGAGTTCAATTCTCCCTACAGGGGTACCATAACACGGAAGGCTATCCTAATTGGTAAGGAACCGGTCTTGAAAAACCGGCGTCGTAAGACTTTAGAGTTCGAGTCTCTAGCCTTCCGCCATTTATTAATTAGTAAGTAGTGTGCCCAGATAGCTCAGTCGGTAGAGCAGGGGACTGAAAATCCCCGTGTCGGTGGTTCGATTCCGCCTCTGGGCACCATTTTTTTAAAAAAATGGTCGCATAGCTCAGTTGGGAGAGCACCTGCCTTACAAGCAGGGGGTCATAGGTTCAAGTCCTATTGTGACCACCATTTTTTTATTTTTGGGGGTGTAGCTCAGTTGGTTAGAGCGCCTGCCTGTCACGCAGGAGGTCGCGAGTTCGAGCCTCGTCCTCCCGCCATAATAAAAGATAATAAACAAAATAGAATTAGGGAGAATTTTGAGAATATAAAACTTAAAAGTTCTCTAATTTTAGGCTGTTACAAAATAATAGTAAAGTAAGGTTAGTTTGTCCAAATGGTGTTGATAAAAAGTTTTAGACTATGACCTGACATAATTAAGAGAATTTTTGAGATAAAAACTTAAAATTCTCTATTCAAAGCTAAATCGCATTGTATATTAAAAATTAAGCGCTAATTGAAATATACCTGCTTGAATTAATACGCGCTTTTAAAATTACTAAAATTTGAGATATCAAATGCTGTTCTCTTTATTGATTTTATTTTATTGTTTAAACCCTCTATTAAACCATTAGTAATATTCAGTTCAAACATATTTTCGATATAGTTTCATATATTTTTCAGAGTTTTAGAGCTATTATCATTTTTCTTAGAAATTTTTTCTTTACTAGCTAAATATACTATTTCTTCAAATCTTTTAAAGTTATTATAGCTTTATTGTTTGAATAATATCTTGGTGAGATATTAAAACTAATCTCTAATTCAGGGATTTTTCTAAAAAGATAATCTACCTTATCTTTGCTACTTAGTTTGCGCTTAAAGCTCTGACAATAATAGTTTACTCGACAAAGATCAGGGATAATATTTTAATAATGACTTCCAAAAATAGCTTCAGTTTTCTTTTTAATGAATCATCTTCAATGGAATTCATAATAGATATTCTAGTTTGATTAAATGCTCTATTAACAAGATTAACAATATGAAATTTATCTATTACTATTTTTGCATTAGGAAAGATAGAATTAACTAAGCCTAATGTATGGAACATACATATCCATACAAACATATTTTACATTATTTCTTGCTTCTAAAAGAAAATCTTGAAAAAGTATTCTGTAAGAGAATAAAGTCTTCTATCTTCTACAATATCAATAATACTCTTACTTTGATAGTTAGCAAAAACAAAAGACATAAGCGCCATCAATGTTTTTAACAGTTTAAATTCATCAATACAAATAGCTTCTGGTAAATGTTCTTTATTAACTTTAAAATCAGAATAACAATCATCCATGACTCTTTTGTACAGAGTAATAGAAATATTATATCTCTTAGCAATAGATGCAAGAGAGATAGATTTTCTTTAAGTTCAAAACAATAGTATACTTTTAGATTATTGGATATATTAGGTTATCACTGACAATATTTGTAGAAGGAGAGAAAGTTTTTACAATCCTTACAAATATATCTTTTGTACACCTAAGTTCAAGTTCAATATTGTAATTTTTGAATAGGAATATATTTAATTTTACGATGTCTTGAACCATTTTTAACAATATTTTTAGAATTACAATGAGGGCAAGCGCAGTAATTAGACTTAAGAAATCCTTTAAAAACTTTAATTCGATAATTACCTTTTTGAGTAACTTGACAATATTCTTCTTCTGGAAAAGAAATATTATTATCTTGAATATTTAGAAAATTTTTGATAAGATTAGATAGAGACAATGAAATCACTTCCTTTTATGGTTATTTTGAGCGCATTTAATTTTAACAGGAAAGAATTTTATTGTCACAACTATTAAAATGGCATTGATAGAAATTCTTCTATCAACACCATTTTGATTATACAACCGTATAGTTTGTTACTGAGTAAATTTCTTGTCCTAAGGTTTCCATTTGTAATTCACTTATTTTTACTTTAGATTGAAATTTTAATTTTGCAATAGCATATTTAAAAAGATGCTAAACTTCTACAAAAATTGTTTTTAGCATCTCTTCTACAACCCTCATTTCATGACTTTTATAGTTTGTAGAATTACAGAATATAACTCTTAATCCTGGTCACCTCTAACATTACTTCCTTTTGTATCATATCCTATGTTTCCAGTTATTCCAAATCTTTGGTTATCAATTCCGATATTTAAGTCGGCTTTTTGCATTTCCTTTTCTATCTTCTTTTTCACCTCGGATATTAAACCAATCGGCAGTTGTTCCTGCAACTCTCTGCTTTTATTCTTTCCGTTTGCAACTCTTCTAATTCATTTTCATAAAGCTACATTTCTGACAGTGCTCTTAATGATTTATTTCAAAAGAAAGTTTTAAAAGACTAATTCTGCTCTATTTCTGGTCTTATAGATAGAATAGATCATTTGATTTAACTTCTAGCTTCATTTACTCAGATTTTCTTTTTATCTTAGACATTCTTCCATATTCAACTTTCAATGCTCCATAAGGTCTTTAGAAGCCCCTCTCACTCAATCTAAATTCTTTTCCTACTTCATTTTTAATTCCTATTCCATAAGTATAATATTTAGATTTTGCTTGGAATATTTCATCCTACTTCAAGAATTTTCTATTTAACTTGTTATATCCTACAAAAATATCTCCTGATATTGTCCAATTCGAAAGACTATTATTATGATCAGTGGGACCAATTTAAAGATTCCGATACTTAGTTTTGTAGATTGCATTTCTTCTTTTGATTTTCAATATCTTCAAATTTGAAGTATTGTGAGACATGCCAGTATACCAACTTCACAGATTTTCCGAGTCTTACAGTTTTCATCTTCGATTGAATATAAAGCACTCCGCATAAGCGTGCATTTTTATAGTCTAATATACCAGCTTCAGTATCAGTCTTATACTCTCCACTTCATGTCCAAAGTATCTTGATTAGAATCTTTTGAAGGGTGAGTAGACGAGAATTTTTAAAGTGAGAGAATTCTTTATCTAATATTCTTCCTGTTGCTTGTATTCTTTGTTGAACAGTAGCATATTGATTGTCCCATCATTTTCATCATAAGCTTGAGTTAGTACTGTTTCTTCATTTTACCTATGCCATCTAATTTAGTAAATAATCTCTTTTCAAGCTGAACCAAGTGGATTAACACTATATCTTTGTTCCAATCCATCAGTAAAGTTATATGCATTATCTTCAGAGTTCACGGTATTCTTATAATCTATCTTAGTCCTTCCTACACCTACTATTTTGTCCATAGTTATCTAAAACGGATTGTATCCAAGCTAATCGAAAAGTGCTGAAAGTACATAAGTTGATAAACATGGTTTTCTGCTTTCGAATTTGATCTAAGAAAGGTTTAATTACATCTCCACTTACTAACCATTCTTTCTTATTAGTTCTTTGCATATTCAGTACCTATAACAATTGGCTATCTACAGGTGGGGTTACTCCATCAAAAAGTAACCAGGTTTTAGTTTTTCCTAATGTATCACATAGAATCCCTACATCAGACATTGCTAGATTTGGTTGATTACCAATTAACTTATTTATTTTTCTACTTCACTATCTGGTACTGGTACTCATTTCTTAGACATGAAGCTTTACCATTCTTCACAATGATAGAAACTCCTTGATAATCTTTATCAGTTCCAGAAGCTTCTCCTAGTTCATTTCCTTTAGGATCTGTACTAATCTAATTTAGCATTAATTTGTCTTTCTAACTCAGCAATATCTGCTGGAGTGAGGTCTTTCAACTAATTGCTTTACCTTTTATCTCCTCTTACTCTGATTTCTCCATAGTTTTTAATTACTGCTCTTCTTATTAAGTTTTCCATCAGCATCTCTTTTCCTCTAATAATAACTCCTGTACTATTGTCAGCATCAATTAAGATACTTCCCGTTGCTTCATTTATAAGAGTTGAACCATTCATTACTGCAACACCAACAAGTCTCATGCATTTTCATTTTACTTTTCCATCTCTTCCAGCATAAGCATCTGTTGTTGTAATAGTTCCAGTAGTTTAAGTAGCACCTTCATCAACATAAACTCCAGTTAAACTTCCAATTTTATTAGTTGCTCGTAGCTTTGCTTCCATCTAATAAGATATTTCCTTTATTTTTCTACAATAGTTCCAACACCTGCTCCATACATTCCTATAGATTTGTTATCAGATATTTTTAATATTACCTTCATTTATAATGTGTGCCACCATTGTCAGCAGCCATTCCTATGCCATAAACAATCTTAGTAGGATCAGGTAGATTTTCTCCAGTTGCTGGATCTACTATCATCAGTGAATTACTACGAAAAATATTGCCTTTCGATTAGTTGCTTTTTCCATTTGGTGTATAGATTCCTATATTTCCTTTTCCTGTTGAGAAATCAATTGTTCCATTATTAGTTAATTCTCCACCATTTTTAACATAGAATCCTATCAAATGATCTGAATTATTTGAATTAATATTTCTATTATTGGTAATGTCGGCTTTTTCCATTAGAATATAGGAATACACTATCATTTCCTAAACTTACAGATCCAGAATTTATATTTGTATATACATTTGTCTTTATTTGGATCTGTATTATTTTAGAATAAATCCATAAGATTTTTCTCCAACAGTAATCTTAGAAGCTTGATCAACAACTTCTGCTCCATTTACTCCATACACTCCAACAGGCTCAGTATCTTTTGCTGTTGCAACATGTTTTATCAACTTCTAACTCACCTTTTTACAGTAAGTTTTTCCGATTCTCTTTATGAGATTCCTATAGCTTGATCTTTAACGTGGATTTTTCCACTATCCATTTCAACATTTGAAGAAGTGCTTAGAATAAATACCTATTGATTTTTCTCCAACTTCTATTGTTCCAGTTGTATGTTTTATATTAGAAGTTCCATCAGCTGCATAGATACCTATTGTTGGTTCTTGCGAATCTGCCGAGTCAGCTATATTTATATTAGCCGTATTTTCAAAAAGATTGTCCACCTTTCAAAAATACTCCTAATGTCTTCTTTCAGCTATTGTTAATTCACCATTATTAGTAACATTCTTAGTAGCATCTGCATTAGAATAAATTCCAATAGAATTATCTCCACTCAAATTAATTTTACTATTATTAATTAAATTAGAATTTGTTGCGAAGAAGAGCTTTAGCTCTTTCTTTTGTACTTATAATATCATCTACATTAGATTCAAATTCAGCATCTTTTAAAGAAAAATACCATTGATTTTTACCTATTTCTATTTTCTTAACTCCATTTAATTCTGATTTTCCTTCAACATATACTCCTGCAAATGAATCGCTTGTTGTAGCTTTGTCAGGAACAGTTATATCTATATCAGTTCCAGTTCCATTCATATTTGCTATACTGTTTATCAAGAATAATATAGTATTTTTGATGGGCAGTTAAATTTCCATAATAGGAAGTAAAATTAGATTTTTCTAAATATGCTAATATTCCTTTATTACTATAGTTAACTGTACCTTTTGCTTTCTATTTTCACTATTTTTCCATAGAAAGCTATACCTTTTTCTCCTACTGTAATAGTTGGTGTAGCTGAAGCTGTTCCATTAGTTAATTTAGTGTTTTCAGCTATATACTGCTACTGCTGGTGCATTTGTTAAAAGTCTTACCTACAGTAATATTTCCCTGTATTTATTACTTCATTTTAATTGCAGTAGGTATAGTTGTCTTATCTTGTCCCTTTACTATATAAACCAACTGAACCATCTCTAAGCTAATGTCAGTAGCTGTTGTCATAGTTAATTTTTATAATTTTCTAAAACATTATAAGCTATTGTTTCGGCAACAGTTTCTTTATCTACTGCTCCATTTATAGCATAGATTCAACATTCTTTGTAGCTCCACTTGTAGAAGTATGTTGTGAACCTGTGGCATTTGTAACAGTTTCTGCATTTATTAAATACATTCCTGTCGAGCTATCTCTAAACTGATATTAAAGTTGCTGTTGTTTCAACTGTTAATTTATTAGGATCTAGAACTTGTAGGAGCTCCATCATATTTTCTAGTATTTTTATCATAGAAACCATAGATACGCAGTGGGATTCTTTCCAACTTTGATATCTTTATTATTTTTACTCTAGCAGAATTCACATAGATTGCTGTTGATTTTCTCTGCAGCTGAAAAATTAATAACTCCATCATTTACAATTTCATAATTTCCTTTTACCCAAGTCATAGCTGGATTTTTAATTCCTTCTGCCATAAGCCTATATTAGCTGCTGCTTTATATGGAAGATCATCAACAGAAACAACGGTAGTTGAACTAGAAATAGATGTTTCTCCATTGATAACATGGCTTAAAAATCATCTTAGGTTTCAATTCTTTTAATGTTGCATTGATATTAGCTTTTCCTTCTTCTGAACGTACTTCTTCTGCAGCATTACCATTATTATTAAAGTCCAATTATCTATATTGACATCTGAACCTTTTTAGCATAAACTCCTACACCTTTTAACATCTGTTCTACTAGATTGATTGTTGCATTTCCTCCATTAAATTTTTGTATCTTCAGAGGCTATAACTGCAACTCCTCCAGTACCTTTCTAGAGTAATACTTGTATCTATCTTTTTCCAACTAGATTAACTGTACCAGTATTTCCAGCTGTACTCTTAGTTATGTATTACCTATTCAGCAGTTACTTCATCATCTTTAGTTGCTGTTGCTCCCATTTCCTACTGTTATATGTCCCTTATAGTCTATAACACTGTTATCATCAGAAAAATTCCTACTCCTTCTTTTCCTGTTGTTACATCAGTATTAATTTCATAATGACTTCCTGTTGTTCCTTGTTTATCCAGCATAAATACCTATGTGCATATTTCTTGTCATCTGTTGCTATAGTCGGATGGACTGTCTCTCAACTACTATTCCTTTTGTGTAATCTTTTTACTTTCTGTATTTCCACTTAGGAACAATCCTATTATTCCATTTCCAGTAGTACCTAAAGTAGCATTTGTAAAGTGTGGTTTCGAGTATTTTTATCTATTTTTGCTGTACCTACTTTTTGAATCTCCTTCAAGATATACTCCAACTCCATATCCTGAAATTTTTACCAATATTATCATTTATACCACTTCTTAAGATGCTATTAGCTCCATTTTACATAGTAAGCAACCCTATTTTGATTTACTGTTCCTAAATTAATTTCAGCAGTACTTGTATCATCAACTTTTTCCACCTTCTGAAACATACACTGCCGAAGAGCATTACTAGCATCTGAATTCTTCAAATTAATTTTTCCTACTTTTTGAAACAGTTGTCTTTGGAGCATAAATTCAGCTGAACCTGTATTATTTATATTAATAGTTCCTGCATTATGTAAATCAACATCTCCTACAGCATTAGCAGGATTATTGTTAACATACATTCCTACTGATTTTAGTATTTACATTGATAATTCCACCAGCTTCATTTTTACACTAGCTATTTTTCCTGAATCTGCTTGTGCGAACATTCCTATTAATGATTCATCAGTTGTTGTTCCATCTGTTTTTCCTAAATTAATAGTCCCACTATTTTTTTAGCTAGTGAGTATTTCCATTATTTTAGCAAATACTCCTACTGATTTCTTTTGCTAATAGGTCAATTTCTCCATTAGATTCAACATTTCTCCTGTTCCTGTTTCAGAAACAAAAAATTCCTACACCCATTTCTTCTGGCAGATATTTCTATTTCTTTTTGTTTTTACATCTCGATCTTTTGCAGCCAATATTCCTATTGACTTTTAGCTGTTGATATGATATTAATTTTACCATTATTTTGCGCAGTAGAAACTTCATTTTAGAATTTTACCTTCTGCTAACATTCTACTCCATCTTCAGCATAGAATTAATTCCATATTCTTGACCAACACCTGGAGGATTAGTTGGGATAGTAGTATTATTTTTCTATCTGAACCTTCTTTAGCTAGCATTCCTATTGATTTTTTACTATTTACATTGATTGATTCCATTTATCTTTATTAATAGCAGTAGAATTTTTCTTAGCTAATATTCCTATATTCTCTTTATTCGTTGCAGAATTTTTAAAGTAATAACTCCTGTATTTCTCAGCTTTTACATTAGCTCTCTCAGAACATCATTTTTGAATCATTTATCAACATCATTCCAACAGATGATTCGTTATCTACATTAATAGCTATTAGATAATGTTAATTTTGAAGTTACTGTTGTCACTGAATTAGTAACTTTTCCAAGCATTCCTACTGAATTTTTATTTTATTTCAATAAGTCCATTATCTTTATCAATAGCACTATTGTCCGCAACATCATTAGTTCCAGTTATCTCTTTATTATTCTTTGTTAATTCAACTAATATACCTGCTGAATCTTTTTCCTTCAATAGTTATCTTCTTTTTATTTATAGCATTGCTATTTTTAGCATACATACCTGCATGATTCATCTTTTTGTTGTTATAGAAGCAACTAGAGCTGTACTATCTCCAGTATTTTCAATTTTAGCTTCATCACCATACATACCAGCTGATTTTTCTTCTTCTATAAGGATAGTTCCTTTATTTATAGCCGAAAGCTTTTTCTGTACTAACAAATATTCTACAGATTCCTTTTTCTTGGTTGTGAGTGTTCCAGTTAAATTATTTTTATCATCATGTTCATTAGTCACAACAGTAGTTTTTGTACCATCAGTAGTTCCAAACATTCCTACTGATTTTTCTTCTTCTAATAAAATTATATTTTTATTTGTTAAAGAGAATTTTCTCCAGCCATTCCTATAGAGATCTGTTTCCTTAGCTGTAATTTCCCTTCATTAACTAAAGTAGATTCATTTTTACCATAAATACCAGTTGAATATGCTGTATTTAAAGTAATAGTTCCTATCATACCTGCTGAATCTTCTTTATTTTTATTAATAACAGTTGAATTATCGGCTGAAATTCCTACCAATCCATCCTCTGCTTTATTTATAGCAAGAGCTACACCAACAGCAGTATCTTTTTGTTTCTATTGTTCCATAGTTTATTACTTCGATTTTTATTTTGCAATAATACCAGCTGTCTTTTTAGTAGAAAGTGTTATTGTTCCATTTTTAGTTGTGGATTTCCATTAGTAATTTCCTGAATATTCCCTATAATACCTGCTGAGGATTCTTCTGTTACATTTATAGTTCCTTCCATTTTTACTAATGAGACAGTATTATCACCTATTGTTCTATTATCTTTTTACACAGATGCCCTGCTGAACTTTTTGTACCTCACACCAATTGTTCCTGTGTTTTTATAGTTTGTGCTTTTCCAGCTTGAACGCTTTATCCTCAATCAAACTATAGATACCTACTAGAAGATGTTTTTGTACTTCCACCATTTAAAGTTATTGTTCCTTTATTTGATATAGCTTGGAAAGAAGTAGGAGCATTTTTCAGTTAATTTTGCTAAAAGATACCTACTGAACTTGATTCTTTAACTTCAATTTTACCTGTTGTAAGACTATTAACTACATTTCCATCTGTTGAAGCAATTCCTACACTGTCAGTTTTATTTAATATGATATCTTTATTATTAGTAATAGCTCCACCTTTACCACTAATTCCTGTACTATAAGCAGTATTAATAGTTATTGTTCCATCATTTGTGCAGTAGACTTAGAAAAGCCATTAGAATTTATATATTCTTGAGATAGTTTATCGATCACTTGAAATCTCATCTATTGAAATTCCCTACCAATCCTCTGTTGCTAGAGTTGGTTTGTGCTACTTTACTATTTAGTACTATATCTCCTGTATTTTATAATTTTAGAACCATTCTTCCCTATTATACCTGCTGTTTTCTTAGCAGTTAGAGATATTCCTTTATCAAAGTTGGTAATGAAGCTGAAGTTCCAGAATTTGTTACTGTTGATTTATAAGCTAAAATTCCTGCTGAACCTTCCAGAGCTAACTACTATTTTCCCAGCATTTCTCTGCTACGGATTTCAGTATTACTTGAGTTGATGACTTTTCTAACATAAATTCCTACTGCCTCTTCTTGACTTTACATCTATTAGCTGATATGCCTTTAAAAAGTAGTTGTTTTCTTGGTTGATCCATTTTCTAACCTAGAATAAATTCCTGCTACGAACCTGAGATGTTCCTCCCTACAGATATATTGTTCAGTATTCTTTATTGTTTTATCAACTATGACTGTCCCATTTCAATCTAGCATCCCTATGACATGTCATTTTCTATAGCCGTTCCCTTTGTTACTGCTGGGCTTGTTGTTGAGTCCATTATTTTCAGCATTAGCATTTGTTGAAAAGAATTCCTACTGTTGAAAGCATTTGTGTAGCGCCATTTTCCGTCATGCTAAATCCACAGTACTTGACATTTCCTGAGCTATAGTCTGCTTTAACTTCTATTTGATTCCAGTAGTATCCATTTGTTCCAGGATGGAAATCATCTACTGAAACTCCTACTAAACTAACCTATCTGATGTGTAACATTTGCTTCTAATAAGATTCTTGCACTATTGTTATAACTGTTGAACCTAACGTTTCCACAGAATTCCTGCTGACTTTCAGCCTGTACTTCAATACCTTTTGCTCCAGTTCTAAATTTCGTTATTTTAGATTTTTACCAATAATACGTACGGAGCTTTCTCCATCTACTTTAATTAAACCAGTGGCTGTATTAGTAACTTCTGATTGAGCATTGTTTTGACTAGAAACATTGTCTGCATAGATTCCTGCTGAACCTGTCTGTACAAGTTCAATATCTCCACTATTTTGAGTAGTTAATTTACTATTAGTACTTGTTAACTTAGAATAAATTCCTGCTGAACCTGTTTCTGTTGCTCCTTCTAATTTTATTAGACCTGTATTACTTACAGTCTTATTAGTTCCTGCTGTCAATAAGGCATAAATTCCTGACTTTTCTTTTTAACAAAAATTCTTTTTGTGGAGTTGTTCCAGTTCCAGTATTTGTTATATCTGAATCTTTACCATAGATTCCAGTTGATTTAGTTCCTGCTAATTCTATTTTTCCATCATTTGTTAAAGTTGAGTTATTTTCTCCAAGCATTCCAACTGCTAAAGTATTATCCATTAAGATACCAGTTGCACTGTTAGTTGCAGTACTATCGTTTGTATAAATTGCTATACCTTTACTAACTCTTGTTGACTTTATAACTCCATCATTTATTGCTGTTGAACTACGCTCCTGTTCCACTTCCTTGTAGCAATAAGTCCAACATTCCAGTAGTTAATTATGCCATTATTAACTTTTACTAGAACCTTTTGTTCCAACCAAACAGAAGTTGAGGCATTAGTTCCTGCTGTTGTATTTGATACAGTATAATCTTTATCTATCAGTTGTAGCTCCTCCTGTCGTATAGAATATACTTGCTCCTGTTCCAAAACTTGTTATATCTATAGTATTATTTTCTAAATATTCTCCTGCTTTTAGAATGGTAGGACTAATGCATTAAATAATCCAAAAGTTGAGTTTGTTCCTAAATCTACTTCACGAGCAAGTATTTCAACTTCATTAGTAGGTTCTTTTATTTTAATAGATCTACTAATCCCCAACTTCTATTTCCATTTGTTGATGAATTTATTGCTATATTTTTTTCAATTTTACTCCACTACTTGATGTAGTACTTGTATTCTTCCAAGTACTTAATGAATCATTTCAGGAGTTAATGGCTCTCCAGTTCTTTTTGGTTTTCAAGAGCATCCATAGCATTTCTTTCTTTCCAATTCTCTTACATATATTCCATTAAAAGATATTTTTGATTTATCTCCTCTACCTTTATATGTATTTCCCCAATTTTCATAGAAATAGTTCATTCCAAATTGCCATGATGCCCAAGGAGATTTTACTTGATTCCCTTGTTCCATTAACTGTATTAATTCTAATTTTAGATTTTATTTCTTTTCATTATCATCTCTCAATACATTTAACCTTGTTTGAACATCTCCAACAGAAGTCTTCAATTCTCTTGTTGCTATTTGAGCAACTTGGGTTTTTATTAACTTCTTCAGAAATGCACTTACTCCTAACATTAGAAAAGAATTGCTAAACCTATAGAATATTTTATTGACTTATATCTTTTGGC
>BNJT01001294.1_pt1 | contig 46101 bp, 80 predicted proteins | sample 8540491 | NCBI WGS metagenome assembly BNJT01 (sample SAMD00202455, study PRJDB9452) | human saliva metagenome | host: Homo sapiens | reverse complement strand
TTTTTCATCAGTGAAAACATTCTTTCCACAATTTTGCTATTATCCCTTATATCTTTTACAGCAAAAATTTTACATTCCATAACCACACAAGCTCCTTCTTTTTCAAATTTATAAAAATGTTTCAAAAGCAAACAAAAACTAATTTTTAATACTAATTTCTAACTAAAAAGTGTACATAACAAACGTTTTTGATAACCTAAGTTTTTTTATTTCCACAAGGGGTCAAGACCCCTTTATTTCAGAATATTTGTTTTATAACCAGATACATATAGTTGTCTGACAGAACAAGTCAAGAGCAAAATTTCCTCTTTATTATACACAATTTAATTAGATACTAGTATAAATAGTTCGAATATAATATAAATTATACTCTCATATTTTTACAAAAATGGCTCTATAATATATATGGGGGTGGAAAAATAACAAGATAAAAGTAATAAAAATGTTATCTTATATGGGATAAAAATTGACAACCTTAAAAAAAGTTTATTCACTTTTAGAATCTCTTTAAGATTATCGAACTTTTTCCACCCCCACACTTGACAAAGAGCTAAAATAGAAAAAGAAACTATCTCATATTTATGAAATAGCTCACTTTAAATTAAAAATATATTTTTAATAATCATATTTCCCTCATATCCTCTCGGAGTTATTATTTTCCCGTTCTTTACAAATGTATTCTGAATTTCCAATTAGCACTATTGTAAGCATGTCTATCTCGTGATTGAGCATTTCTTCCAGTGTAGTCAGAATATATCTTTCATCTTCCCTTCCTGCATTTCTTACTATTGCCACTGGAGTTGACTTAGGCTTATATTTCATCATTATTTCCCTTGCTTCTTCTATCTGTGTAACCCTTCCCCTGCTTTTTGGATTATAAATACTTTACAACAAAATCTCCCTGTGCAGCAAGTTCAAGCCTTTTCTTTATCAGCTCCCAGTCAGTCAGCAAATCACTTAAACTTATTGTAGCATAATCGTGCATTATCGGTGCACCAGCAATAGCTGCAGCGTCGATTTTGTGGCAGTTATTCCAGGTATTACCTCAACTTTCATATCTTCATCGGCAATTTCCAGCATAATTCCTGCCATACCATAAACTCCCTGCATCACCGCTACTTATAAGACTGACTGTTTTCCCCTGTCTTGCCAGTTCAAGCACTTCCGCACATCTGTCCACTTCCTTTGTCATTGCAGAGCTTTTTCGTTTCTTTTCCTGGATAATATTCCTTCACCAAATCCACATAAGTCTTATATCCTACTATTATATCACTCTTTTTCCATTGCTTCATACGCCCTGAATGTCATATTTTTCCTTTTTTCCAGGCCCTATTCCCACTACATAAATTTTTCCATTACTCATATATTTTTAGCTCCTCTTCATAAATTGAAATCGTTATTCCGTTGTATCTTGCCTTCATCTCAATAAAAATACCCTTCCTGTGATGAAGCCAGCAATGCGACAGGTTCTGATACTGCCCTCACTCCAATGTTTTTCTACAAAATCCGAACCTTCAAACTGATCCTGAATCTTTTTAATTTCTTCCTTGAAATTATTTCTAAATCTAAATCTAAAGATTTTTGCAGCATCAATTAATCCCTTTTCATTTTCCTTTACATCAACAGTTGCAATTTTTCCTAACTGATTTTTATATCTAAATTATTTTTTTATTTAGGCAGTCTTCAATTGCAGATAAAATATCCTCCGCTTTTGTATCCTTCTTACAGCCGATACCCAAAAATTAAGTTTTTAGGATAAATTCTGGTATATTCAATATTTTTTTCTATTTGAAACCAAAAATAAAGCCATCTGCTGAATTTTTGTCATTCATTTTTAACATTTTTAGGTAAAAAGTATATTAACCTTCTGTCCGTTAATTATAAGGGAAGTCACATCCTTTTGCTGATTTTAAATCTTCAAGCTCTGCATTTAATTTCTGGGATATGGTATCCACTGCTATTTTCCCTGTAACATCAGAACTTGTTGTAATAACAGGAATAAGATTTAAAGTTCCTGCAAGTAAATACGTCAGCTCATTTGCTCCGCCTAAATGCCCAGACAAAAGAGAAATTACAAAATGTTTTCCCTCGTCTATTAAGAGTACCGCAGGATCCTTATCCTTTGTTCCCTATCAGCCCAGCTATCTTTCTAATTACAATTCCACTTGCCATTATGAAAATATTCCCGTCATACTGGGAAAACTTTTCGTTTATATTTGAAAGTGAAATCCTCAATCTGAATTGTATTTTCTACATCATATTTTTCAATGTAAAAACATCTATATCATAATCCTTTAAATTTCCTGTAACTGTTCCTTATATTCTCTCGCAATATTTCCCTGCACCTCTGGTTACAGTCCAAAATGCCAATTTCATCAATTTTCCTTTCTATCTGGGCCTTCTATCCGACCACCAGTATAGCTTTTATCTCTTAAAATACCTAGTTCCTCTACCTTTTCCTATAACAGCAATATAATTTTTCTGAATTAAACTTTTTAATAATCTGTTCAGTTTGTCCTTCTTAAATTCAGTCGTAAATGCGACGTAAAATTTTATGTCTCGATTTACATCGTAAAAATACGATGTAATTTTTATTTATTTCATAATTTATCATTGTAATTATTAGAAATTTATTCCTTTATTCCTCTCTATACTCATGAGAAAAATATTTATCATATAATTTTGATTTTTCATATTCATTCCCTAAAAAATCTCCGACAAGTATCTGAGCGGTTTTATGTATTTCAGCCTCTTTTACTTTCTCTTCTATTGTTTCAAGCGTTCCAAAAACTATTTTCTGGTCTGGCCAGCTTGCCTTCTGGACAACTGCCACAGGTGTTGTCAATGGATAGGAAGTTGACAATGTTTTTACAACTTTATCTATCATCTGAACTGATAAAAATATTGCCATGGATGCCCTATGTTCAGCCAGACTTTCCAGCTTTTTCCTTTTCAGGAACAGCAGTTTTTCCTTCTATTCTTGTACAAATAACAGTCTGTGAAACATTAGGCAATGTAAATTCCTTTTTTATTGCCGCTGCCGCCGCTAAAAATGAACTCACTCCCGGAATAACTTCATATTCTATCCCATGTTCATCCAGCATGTCCATCTGTTCCCTGTGAGCCCCATAAATTGCAGGGTCTCCCGTATGGACTCTGGCAACTTTTTTCCCAGCCTTTACCGCTTTTACTGTAACATCTATAACCTCATCCAATGACATGGAAGCAGAATTATAAATTTCAGCTCCATCTTTATGACAATTTATAACTTCTTTTTGGAACTAATGAACCTGCATAAATGATGACATCTGCCTCTTTTCACTATTCTCTGCCCCTTTACAGTTATCAATTCCGGATCTCCGGGACCTGCTCCTATGAAGTAAACTTTTTCCATAAAATTACCTCTTTTTTATTTTCTATTTTTATAATATTTCATTTATTTCAAAAACTTACTGATATTTCTGTATTCAAATATATTTTTATCCTTCTTAAAAAAATGCTTCCCAGACTTTCCCATTTTCAAGATAAATGGATATTTTATCAAGTTTTTCAACTTCTTCAACATTTATTTTTCTATTTTTGTTTTTCATTCCAAAAATCTTTTCAAATTTTCCTGAAATATCGTTATTAATTATCTCGTTATCTACAAAATAAATTTCATTAATCAATTTTTTTCTGATAATCTTTCAAAACTATTGCAAAATTCTCTAAACTGACTATTACATGCCCATTCACACAAAAATATCCTTTATTGTCAATTTCTTGATTTTACTAATTTCTTCCTTATTCTCTAAAAATTTCTTTTTATCTCATTTTCCAAAAATTCCAACGGTAAATATCCATATATCTTCTCATTACAAAAATTATACTTCGGAATAAAAATAAATTTTATCTTCCCATTTTTCAAATAAATTTTTAAAAATTTATAATATTCTATATTTCCATAATTTAAATAAAAATACATAATTTCCATTTTCATATTTTGGAAAAATCAAAACTTTCACCATAATGAATTTCTTTTTCCGTCTTTTAAAACTTGAATATATTCTTCATACCAATCCTTATCATCATAGACTTTTTCTTTTTATTCCTAACATTTTTCTCTTTTTCCTATTATTTGTTTTTCATCAAAGCATAAATTATTATTCTCTCATGAAATACTCTTTTCTTTATCATCGGATATACTCAAAATCTCACAATAATGAGATTCAGCTCAATTTGCTAGACAGTGTCTGGCAAATTGGATACTCAAATAAAATTACCTCATATTTTTGTAAATTAGATCTCGAAAAGCCCTTTCCATATTCTTTTGTCAATTTTACTCATTTATTCCCTATTTGTATGAAATTTTTAAAAATAACTTATCAAATATTTTTTTACTAATAACTAATTTTTGTTCAACATTTGGATTTTTGAACAGCTTTTCTTATACAGTTCCTTTAATTCTTTAAAAATGATTTCCATCTCTATATTCTTTTTTCCTTTTCTGTCAATTCCCTATTATACGGATTGTCTCCCAAACTGCTGTGAATAGCAATTCCAAATTGTGTTATAATATCAAATTTCATGATTTCCTGTGACAAACTTTTTATCTGTATAAAAATTTATAACCATCGTAATTTTGAACCTCTTCCTGCATCATAGTAAATATCGTTATTGTATTTTACTTTTTACAATATTTTTATTTCTTTTTGTTTTTTTCTTTCATAAATAACTGCCCTGTTGCTTCCACTAATTCGGCAATATAATTACGGACATAATCCAATTTTTATCCTTATCCGAAATGCTATCTTTTATATTATTCTCTTTTTCTCCCTTTTTCTGTTGTATAATTCCAATAAATCACTTTTTTTCTCACTAAAAATATCATAATTTTTCAGTTTTATACGTTACTGTATCTTTTTTTATCATTTGACAATACGTAACTCAAATTTATTTCCTTTTCAAAAGTTTGACTTAATTCTGTGTATCTTTTTCTTCGTATCATAAGTTCCTTTTAACTACTGTTTCTGCAACTCCTTGAAACAAAATAGCTAAAAAAATAATGTAGCCAGTATTTTTTCATTTTCATCCCTCTTTTCCTATTAAATAAATAATTTGTTTCCTAGTCTCTCCTCCACTTTTCAAATCCGCCCTTTTTAACAATCATCGTTGTAAAAATATGGAATATCATCCTCAATTAAATCTTTTTATATCATAATAAACCTTCTGATTTTCCTTACCGCAGTTTGAAACCATAATGATTTTATCTATTGTCCCTGTTTTTACAAGTGCCTGTTTTAATTTTTCAAAATTTCTGCTGACTTTCATAAAAACTATGTTGTCATTATTTTCCAGTTCAAATTCAATGTCAGTTTTCCTATTAAGCGACACGACCTTTAACGTTTCATCTCCTATCATAAGAGGAAAAATTTAAAACCCTTGAGGCTATATCAACAAAATGATGAAACCCCTGGAACTGTCTCAACTGGATATTTCTTTTGGCAAATGCTCTAAAATATACACATAAGTGCTGTATGTCATTGTATCGCCAATAGTTAAGAATCCTACATTCTTTCCTTCATCTAGTAAATCCTGAACTGTTTTTGCATTCTTTTTTCTTGCATTTTCCCTTTCTTCAAGTGATTTTAACATGGGAAATTCTACAAAAATCTTTTCCACATCTTCCTTCATATATTGTTTCGCTATTTCATAGGCCACACTGCCATCATCCTTTTTAGCTTCAGGTAATATCACCACATCTAATTTTTTTAAGGTATTTATCGCTTTCAGAGTTATCTCCTCAGGATCTCCCACTCCGACACCTATTCCGTAAAATTTGTTAGTCATCATTTACCCCTTCTATTCCTTGTATTTATAGCCTGGAACTTTTTATCATCAATTCTACTGGCTTTCATCAAATCTTTAATATCCTCATAACTAACACCTTCTAGTCTTTGTTCCTATAGAAAAACTGAATTTATCTTTTGAAAATTTTCCTTCCATCGGCTCGAAAGTTTTCTTATCTGCTCCTTCTATTATTTTTCTTTATAAAATACATTATATTTATCCTTTGCAAAAGTTAGGCTGCCCTTAATTTCTTTTAAATGATTTATAATCCGCATTTATTTTTATTATACCATAATACCAGTTATTCTTATCTTTTTCCATAATCTATTCCATTTCCATTGAATGAAACAGCATCAATATAATCAATTTTCTCCCCATAACGATAAACTGATTTTTTTCATCTTTAGCAAGTATCTCATTCCAGGAAACTAACTTTCCTACGTCTGCATTATCTAATTTTGTTTCTTTTATATTTCCATCTTTATCTACTTCTACATGATAAGCATTTTGAGAATCTTTTTACATAAAAATAGATCCTGCATGAATAGTCGGTATACTTTCATTTGAAAACCTTTCTATTTACAAATAGAAAATTTTTAGGAGAAACTTTTAATTTCTTATCTCCATAGTAAACAAAATTTTTTATCTTTTACTAAATTTAATCTTATTATTTTAATACTATTTCTGTCTATGTCTGTTTCTTTACCTCTAAAATACACTGTATTGTTATCTCTTGCATAAATGGATTCAGCTGTTCAAAATGAATCTAAATCAATATTTTTAACTTCATCATCATAATTTATAAATTTACCATTTTTATGGTCATATCCTTCATAATAAATTTTTGGTCTTTTACATAATAGTCTCGCCATCAAAGAAAAACTCAAAATAGAGTAAAGTACAATAATTATAGTATACATCTAACTTCTCCTTTTTAATTTATTTTCAATACAATAAAATATTCCTACATCTTTTCACTTTTTTGAAATAGAATATCTCCATTTTTAGGAATATATTCCATAAACTTCCTAATTTTTCAATTTTTGGGAATGAAATCCATAAACTTTCTAATTTTACCATTTTTAAGGAATAAAAATCCCAAAAATATTAAATATAACTTCTGAAATTTTATAATATTCTTATTTTAAATTTTTCTTCACAACCTTAATTATACAGATAGGATTTTTCTCCAAACATCATAGTATATGGGCCTACTTTTTTTGCTCCCTGCCGACAGTAACCGTAACAACTTCTATATCCTCAAAAGCCTTTTTCCTTCAAAATTTCCAGAGATTTAGCCTGTGTTTCAAGGGTAATGCAGTTAATAACAAGTATTGCTTCATCTTTTGCATGATTTAAAAAAAGTGATTTATAATTTCCTCTATCCCTCCAGTTGACCCTCCGATAAACATTCTGTCGTAAGGAATATCCGGAATGGCATCAGGCGCCTTTTCCATGAATTAACTCAAAGTTATTAAGATTAAACTTTTCTGCATCTCAGTTTTATTGTATTTAATCCCTTTCCTTCCTTTTCTATTGCATAAACTTTTCCCTGTGGCATATAGGTTGCAGCCTCTATTCCTATCGTTCCTGTTCCCGCTCCCACATCAATCAGGACAGAATCAGGCTTCAACATAAGCTTGGCAACGGAAACTGCCCTTATTTCCTGCTTTGTCATCGGTAATTCTATCTGTGTAAATTCCTTTATCGTATATGTGCATAATTTTTCGCCTTTCTTTAAAACCAGGACATTCATATCAAATTTCCTGTTTAATTTTTCATAATCTTCTATTTCCAGTATAGTTATCTTTTCATCATCATAGGATAAATTTTCTCCGACTACTACTGTTACACCCCGTATTCCGCTATCATATAATTTTTTTGCTATCTCATAAGGATTCTGAATATCATCTGTAAGCAATACTAATCCTGCAAAGTCCCTATCATTTATATTTTTTTAATATAATCAAATTCCCCTGCCATGCACACTTGCTAGCCTGAAATTCTGCCAGTTTTCTCCCAGTCTGGAAAAACAGGTACTGATAGGATGATATATTAGGATAATATTCAGAATGTCCTTAGATAAATTTTTGACAGATAAGGCACTAAACTGTAATATCCTGTATCCCCTGACACAATAACTGTTATTTTCTTTCCCAATATTTTCCTTCAAATAAGTTATAAGTTCCCCAGCTTGCCTAAAATATATTTCCTGTTTTTCTGAAATGACACTTTTCAGATCTGAAAGCTGCCTTGCACTTCCAACTAAAATTTCAGCTTCCTTTTATACAATCAATTCCAGCAGAAGAAATATATTTTATATTCCCAGGACCCTAAGCCTACTACATTTATTTTCATGATTCACCTTTTTCAATTTATTTTTATGTTACTCTGTTTTCTTTTTAAAATTATCAAAAATGCCTGCTATTTCCAAGGACTTCCTTTTCAGCAGAAATAATAAGTGTTTCAACTTCCAGCTCCCATCCATTTCTTCTACAGTATTCCTCGCATTTCTGTTTTTGCTTTTTTTCAAACCAGCAGGTTGTAGACTTCGTTTTTCAATATATTTTGTAGCTTCCTCAGTCGTATTTGAAGCCATTATTTTCTTCATGTTTTCTATACTTTCCCCACAAGCAGTGCATTTGCCGTAAGTATCTCCATTTTTGCATCAGAAACCCTGCTGTGTGTATGAAATATCCCTCCTGCAACTTTTTACAAACTTTCCCAGTTCCCCAATAAAAATATACTTTTTCTGACTTGATATCTCGCATGCCCTGTCAAACATATATCCCACAAAGTTGTTTTATTATTATTCCCTGTCCAGCTCTCTGGGTAAAATTATCCTCCAGATAACTTTTTCCCCTGTTTCCGAACAGAAATACAGCTTCATTACTTCCATATTCTGCTATTGACTGTTTCAGCTCTATTGCAAGAGAACTTTTTCCACGATTCTTCCGACATGGGCTTTTACTATTCCAGTTGTTCCCAATATTGATATCCCTCCGATAATTCCCAGTTTCGCATTTAATGTCTTTTTGCTGTTTCTTCCCCTTAGGTACAAATATTTTCCCACATCTACCCCTAATCCTTCAGGTAGCATCTCTTCCACTGTTTCTTTATCATTTTTAGAGGAACAGGATTTATCGCCGAATTTCCCTGGTGCAATAGGTAACCCTTTTTAGTAACTTCTTCCTACTCCTATCCCACCAAAAATATTTATTTTTGAATCATTCCTGTAAGCTCACCTTAGAAAAATTTCAAGCCCATGGGTAACATCAGGATCATCTCCACCATCTTTTTATAACTGATGCTAATGTGCAGTTATTCCTCCAATGAATTTACACTAATTGTAAGGGGATTTCCTGAGGGAAGTTTAATTGTCACTTCAGGTATATCATGTTTACCATCATCAAGAAGATACAGCAGTGCTGCCTTTGTGGCCGCCGTTGCAGAGCTTCCCGTAGTATAGCCGTATCTTAGCTTCTTACCACGAAAATAGAGGTATTCATCCATTTAATTTCATCCTTCCCTTTCTATATCTCGTTTCTAATACTCTCCCTCTCAAACATCTGGTACAGTATTCCATGCAGTACCGCCACAGCCACTGTACTTCCACCTTTTGTCCCGTTGGTTCTTATAAAGGGAACGTCATAGTCTGAAAGAGCCGCCTTTGATTCAGGACATCCGACAAACCCCACAGGTACTCCTGCAATCAGTTGAGGTTTTTCCGTACCTTCCTTGCTTATTTCTTCAAGAAGTTTAAACAGTGCTGTCGATGCATTTCCTATCAGAAATATTTTCGTATCCTTATCTTTTACAGCTTTCTCTATTCCAACCATGGATCTTGTAATTCCTCTTTCCTTGGCTTCTTTAGCAACTTCCTCATCATTTACAAGGCAGTATGCTGAACATCCGAATTTTGCAAGCCCCATTTTATTAAGTCCTGTTACAATCATATTTGTATCACAGTATATTTTACATCCTGATTCTATCGCCTTCATGGCAGAATTTACTGCATCATTATGAAATTCCGTAATATCCGCATATCCAAAATCTCCTGTTGTATGTACAAGTCTTTTTACAATTGGTTTTTCATTTTCAGCAAAATGATCAACCCTGTTTCCCAGTCCTTCTGTTATTATTTCAAAAACTTTACTTCTATACCCTTTAGGGTCCTTAATATATGACATAGTTTATTTACTCCTTCTTTTTGAAAAGCTATTATAATATGGAAAATGACATTTATGAATCTATTCAAAACTTACAATGATAAAACAGGAATGAATATTAGAAAAAATCATTGGCTGAGCCTTTAGGCAAGTTTATGATTTTTCTTAATAAATGACTGTTTCAAATAAGTAAAATTTTGTAAAGTAAATAAATATCATTTTTATTTTCTTAATAAGTTTTTGTTACAATTCCTCTATTAGATATTTGAAGAATTTATATTTGAATAGAAAGAAATATGTGGATAGCCTGCCAGCAGGCTCTTTTTCCTATATCCACAGCTCCAGTTTCTTCCATTGTTTTTCTATTTTATAAAAATTTTTCTTTTTCATTATCTTTAGAAATTTCTGAATAATGAAATTCATGCCCCTCTTCGTGTAAATTCTATTTTTCAGTTTCTATATTTATATATCCGAATCTTCCAATGTTAAGCCTATTTCTCATTGAAATTTCCACATCTATCAGACCACAAAAATCTCCACTTGTTTCTGTCAAGTAAATTCAGTCTGTCTGTCAGATAAATAAATCCTCCACATTCTGCATAAATTTTTATTCCATTTTCATAAGCCTGTCTTATATTTTCCTTCATGGAAATATTTTTCAGACAGCTCTTTCCAGTAAAGTTCAGGATAGCCTCCACCAAGATAAATCATATCAAGGTTTTCAGGTATTTTTCATCCTTTATGGGACTAAATTCCACTAATTCCAAGCCTGAAAAATCTCATCAGTTCCAGATTGGACTCATAATAAAATGAAAATGCCCTGTCCTTAGCAATTCCTACTCGTTTTCCCTTATATTTATCCTTTAAACCTTTATCGGCTCAAACTGACATACTGCCTTTTAATTTCAAATTCTTCAGCTATTTCATATATTCTTTCTAAATCCAGACATTTTTCCGCAATTTCCTTAAAAGCTGTCTTCGAGTTCTTTTGAGCCTTTCAGTTCAAAAGCCTGCTTTAATCCCAGATGTCTACTTTCCACAGAAAGCTTTTCATTTCTAGGCAAATATCCTACACATTCAATTCCGGTGTACTTTTCCACCGCTTCCTTCAGGTTTAAATACAGCTTTTTCAGAAGAAACATTGTTTAAGATAACTCCCTTTATTTTAACATTTTCATCAAATAATTTAAATCCAAGAATTTCTGCTACACAATGCTGTAGAAATTCCCTTTTGCATCTAACTACAAGAATTATTGGAATATCAAGAATTCTTGACAGATGTGCAGTACTGAAATTATCCTTTTTCATGGCCAATTCCGTCGTAAAGTCCCACAACCCCTCAGTTATTGCTATGCTTTTTACCTTCTGAGCCTGTATCAAATATATGTTTCAATGTTTTCTCATCAAACATGAAGGCATCCAGATTATGAGATTTATTTCCTGTAAAAAGTTCATGATATCCAGGATCTATGTAGTCAGGCCCCACTTTAGAAAGTGACATTTCAAATGCTGACATCAGTATACTGCTTACTGTAGTTTTTCCGCTACCGCTCATTGTTCCTGATATGAGTATCATAACAAGTTTTTCTCCAGAAATTTATAATATCTCGTTTTCGTCAAGATTTTTATACTTGAGGTAACTTTTTATTTTCAGTATATTTGGAATATTCAAATTTAATTTTTAAAAATTCAAAATCCTCAAAAACTTCATCCCTGTTCCTTGCTCTGACAATTTTTCCTTTTATCAAGGACATAGATATAATCAGCAAATTCATAGGCAAAATCCGTATCATGCGTTGATACTACCATAGTTTTCCCTGATTTAGAAAAATTATCCAGAATTTCTGATACTCTTTTTGTATTTTTAGAATCAAGCCATGCAGTAGGCTCATCAAGAATAAGCAGCTCAGGTTCCATTGCAGTAATTGCAGCTATTGAAACTCTCTCTGTCCATAGCTCAAATGATGACAAGGTCTGTCCTTCAAATCTTCTATATTTATTTCCTTCATTGCCCTGTTTACACTTTCTTCCACCTTTTCTGGAGAATACCCAAGATTTTCAGGCCCGTATGACACTTCCTGAAAAACTAAAGGGGCAAATATCTGTATTTCAGGATCCTGAAAAATTATCCTCACTTTTCTTCTTAATTCTTCCAGTTCTTTTTTCTTATGTTTTATTTTCTCGCCCTCAAAATACACATTTCCTTTCTGTGCCTTTTAAAAGGCCGTTCATTATTAAAAATAAAGTTGATTTTCCTGAGCCATTTTCCCCAAGAAATAATGTTTTCTTACCTTTTTCTATATTCAAAGTAACATCCTTCAGAGCTTCTGTTTCTTCATCATATGAAAAGGTTATATTTTCAAGTCTAAGCATTATATTTTACCACCAGATATAAGTTTATTGCAAATATTATTATTACTAAAATTATTTCAAACCCAATATATATTTTCGGCGAGAAAAGATAAATTCCTTTTCCCATTCTTGATTCCACAGTCTTTTTATAGAATTCATATTATAATAATATGTTTTCTTTAATATAGCAACTACAAGCATTGGAAATGACTTCATGCCATTTTTAAAAATTGCTGTATCCAAGCCTTACTTCCTGTGCATTCTGTAACTTTTCCTTATTGTCAAATAATAGAAATATATATCTATAAATCAATAAAAACATTTCCCTGAATATTTTTGGAAACTTCAGTTTTTCAAAATATATAATCCAAATCTCATGACAGGTGTGGAACAGATAAGAAACACACTACTGCTATTGAGGAAAAATGAACGTAGCAGAAATGTCCATATGTCAGCCTTTATCAGTAGCAGTGAAATTACAGTTGTTAAAATAAATAAAGCCGGAATAAAAATTCAGCTTTAACAAATCACCTATTTTTACCTTCACAACAAACAGAAGAAGTAGATTAAACAGTACTAAATTAAAAATAAATACTGTTTTACTCCAGTATAAAAGTAAAAATATTAATGTTGTCATTGATAATATAAATTTTTATCCCGTTTATATCTTTTTAAGGGATTTGTGTAGGATATTTTATCTATCAGCATTTTTCTTTCACCTTTGAAATAATCTCAACATATCCTATGACTCCTGAACCTATCGCTGCCTGCAACGCTAAACAGCGAGACTTTCAGTTTCACTTCCAGGCAGTTCTATTAAACTGTTGGCCCATGGCTCATAATCAGGTTTTATTGTTTTTATCACTTCTTCCCCTTCACCGTCAGATCCACCAAATTCAGATTTTATAAAAAGTAAAGGAGCAACTCCTATTAAAAATATTACAAGTATCAAAATAAGATTCTTTTTAAATACACTTTTATTTTTGTTTTCCGACATTATGCTTCCACCCCTTTTACATTGTATTTTTCAAGTATGTTCATTACTACATTTGTAAGCAGCCCTTCGATTACAGCTAGAGGAATCTGAGTTACTGCAAACACTGTTCCAAATTTAATAAATGAAGCGATTACTCCACCTTCAGGTGAAGGATATGCAAATGCCAGCTGAAAAGATGTAACTACATATGTGGCAAGATCTCCTATTGCCGCGGCAAGGAATATTGCAGCTGCCCTATTCTTTTTAGCAAGTGCCTTATAAATTAAATATGATACAACTGGTCCTGCTACCGCCATTGAAAAATGCATTTGCTCCAAGAGTTGTAAATCCTCCATGTGCAAGCAGTCCTGCCTGAAATATTAATACAATTGTTCCTAGAATTGATGTTACAAAAGGTCCGTACAGTATAGCTGAAAGTCTCTACTCCTGTTGGATGTGATGAACTTCCTGTAACTGATGGGATTTTAACGCTGACAGTACAAATATAAATGCTCCTGCCAATGCAAGTGTCATTTTTATCCTGTACACTCCCTTAGAAACAGACTGAAGCTATCCCTATAATCCAGAATGGAATACATACAGCAAACCATACTAGAACCCAGTTTAAAGGTAAAAACCTTCCATAATGTGCATTGAATAACCATTTACTCCTATTAACAGCATTCCTGTTAAAACTAAAAACAGTAGCGTTTTTCTTTTTCATTACTTTCTCCTATGATGTATTTAATTTTTAGATGAGCTTATCAGCCAAAAGCCGAAGTCAATACACACCAAAATCAATAATATTCCCTCATGTTACATAGTATATTATTTCCAAAATAAATCACTGTTGACTTATTTTTCATTGATGTATATTAAATCTTCCCTTCCCAGAAAATTTCATATAAAAATTATTAGGCAATTCTCTGACTAACTTCATCCTACTTATACCTTCCCAAAACATACACAATGTTTCAGTGGTTTTTGTACTTTCGTCTGTTTCACAGTAGTGGGGCTGTACCGGATTTTTAACCGATTTCCTTATTAAGTTTTAAAAACACCTATAATTTAATTAATCGTATAACACTTTTTTTAAATTTGTCAAGAATAACATTTTTAATATATATACAAGTACTCAAGCCTGTAAATACTTATAAAAATAAATTAAAAATAAATTTGTAACTTATTTTAAATCTATCTAATTTTTATTTTTATATACTTTTTCCAGTTTACCCATAAACATATCCTGAATAAGTTTCATATTCACCTCATTCCCTTTAACAGTGCTGTCACTTCATAACCTTCATTTTGTAAGCACTGTTTTTCCATGAATCTTCCTCATCTGAAGCCATGTCATTTTTAGCGTGATCTCCTGCAACTATCATAAAGGGTTTTAATAATATTTTTTTATAATTTCTTGTTTTCAGCTTTTCAATAATATCTTCAATAGTCACTTCTCCTTCAACGGTAGCTACAAAAATATTGTTTTTCCAGCTTTTATATATTCTTCCTGCAATTTCTGATATGTACTGTCTGCAGCACTTTCTGTTCCATGTCCCATAAATACTATTGCATCATTTCCGTCTAAACTGTTAAATTCCCCATTATTTACAATTTTCAGATAATCTTCTTCTGCTTTTTAAAAGAGGTTCCGTTACTTCACCATAGCTGTTATCAAGTTTTGAATATTCAATTCCTCCAAGAATATGCAGAGACATTGTTATTATCTCATTATATCCTTTATTTTTCAAAGCTTCCAGACCTTCCTTCTGATCATATATATGAATTCCTTCCCTTTTTTCTATTATCCTTCTTATAATCCCTGAAGTGTAGGCTCTTTCAACCTTTTTCCTGCCCATATTTTTCTTTTCACTTTTATTTTCTATCACATCAAGACATTTTTCCCTCGTATCCTTATGTGAAGTCCTCAAAACTCGTTACAAGAATCGCTTTTTCCCCATATTTTCTCCTGCACAAATTACCATGCAGCCTCCTTTTCAGATATTATTTTTAATTTTTATTATATTTTATTTTTGAAACATATACAAGTACTATTTATTTTTCTAAAAATAGTTAATTTGAAAAATCATCTTAATATACGCTATAATAATTATATAAAAAATGAAAGAGGGTATTAAATATGAATAATAACGAAAAAAGTATTTTTGAACTGGAAAAAGAGTACCGTTCTGAATTTAAAAAACTTAATAATAAGCAAAATAAAATTATTGCTCTATTTGTAATTATATTTTTGTTCTTTCAGTATTACTATTTTTTGTTAAAATATATTTTTCGCTATAATATATATTATCTTATCTTTTTGCTTGCTACGTAGTTTTCTATCTTCTATATGAAGACTCACTTAAAAATGCTTTAAAAGGAAAGGCAAATAAAAAATATTTAAAGGAAAAACAAAATAGAAAATTTGACACATTTTTGAAGAATATTTAGAGAATAAAATCAAGAAAATTTCTATTCTTGATCTTACTCCTGGACAAGCAATAACTTCTTCTTTTATATTCTGTTTCATTAACGTGATAGATAAAGTTTCAATGATAATGGGTTTCACCTTAATGAAGAAGCTATTAAGATATACTTGGGTATTTTTATATTTTCCCTATATATTATTATATTTTTGATAGTTATAGAAGGGCTTACAGGAGAAATCTACTAAGTAAAAAAACTAATAAAAATTATAAATAAAAATGATTATAGAGGAATAAAAATAACAATTAAAACTATATTTATGTACTGCACCCAAAATCTTGGACATAAGATTGAGGTGCAGTTTTTATGAGTAAACTAACAGAGAAAATAAGTGAAATATATGAAAGAAATAAAAACGGTGAAACTATTACTTCGTTAGCCAAAGCTTTTAATGTTAACAAGATTGTCCTTCATTATTTAATCAGATTGATTAGAAAAACATGGATATGATATTATAGGAAATGGTGAAAATAAACACTATTCTAAAGAATTTTTAAGTTACAGATAATTAATAGAATTCTAGTTAATAATGAGTCTATTAATTCTGTCGCCATTGATGTCGGTTTAGCTTCTTCCGGTCTTTTTACATAATTGGCTTTCAAAATTTAAAGAAAACGGGTATAATGTTATAGAGAAGAAAAGAGGAAGGAAACCTGAAGCTATGACTAAACCTAAGAAAAGAAATGATAAAGCATTATCTGAAAAAGATAAGATTAAACAATTGGAAGATGAAATACTTTATCTTAAAGCTGAGAACGAATACTTAAAAATTGAGAGCTCTAGTTCAGGAAAGGGAGCTAAAAGAGAAGAAAAAGTAAGAATAATAGCCGAACTTAGAGCTAAATATCCTTTCAAAATGTTACTGAAGATTGCCAGAATATCAAGGTCAGTGTATTACTACTATATTAACAAAAAGATATTGATGAGAAGAATAAAAATATCATTGAAAAATCAAAGAAATTTATCATGCGAATAAAGGAGATATGGTTACCGTAGAATAACGTTGGAATTAAAGAATCAAGGATTCAATATTAATCATAAAAAGTGCAGAGGCTTATGAAGAAATTCGATTTACAGAGTATTATCCGTAAAAAGAAAAATATTCTTCATACAAAGGTCAAATAGGAAAGATAGCTGATAACCATATTAAGAGAGATTTTGAAGCGGAAGCTCTGAATCAGAAGTGGTTTACAGATGTAACAGAATTTAATCTAAGGGAGAAAAAGCTGTACTTATCTCCAATATTGGATGCTTATGGAAGATATATAGTTTCATATGATATTTCAAGAAGTGCTAACTTGGATCAGATAAAATCATATGTTAAATTTGGCATTTAAAGAAAATGAAAGTTATGAAAAATTTGATATTTCATAGTGATCAAGGCTGGCAGTATCAACATAATTTATATCAGGAAAGGTTAAAAAGAAAAGAAGATAACGCAAAGTATGTCAAGAAAAAGGAAACAGTTTAGATAATGGATTAATGGAATGTTTCTTTGGACTTTTTGAAATCAGAAATGTTTTTATGGACAGGAAGCAACGTACAGGACATTAGATGAATTGAAAGAAGCAATAGAAGATTATATATATTATTACAACAACAAAAGAATAAAGGAAAGAAATTAAAAGGATTAACTCGCTTCTTACAGAAGTCAATCCTTATTAGTAAGTTAAATTAATTTGTCCAACTTTTTGGGGTCAGTACATTATCAATTATTTAGAATTTTTACAATATAAAACAGGAAATGAATTTAGAAAAATCAATGTCTGAGCCTTTGGCGAGTTTTTGATTTTTCTTAATGAATAACTGTTTTATATAAAGTAAAAATTATAATAAATGGAAATAAATATAGTTTTTATACCTTTATTGGTTTTAACAATTATCCCTCATCAATATATCGTGCCACATCCTTTGCAAAATATGTTATTATTGCATTTGCTCCTGCTCTTTTAAAAGCGTACATTTGTTCCATGACTATACTTTTTTCATCTATCCAGCCATTAATTGCCGCAGCTTTTATCATGGAATATTCTCCCGAAACGCTATAAGCTACTAACAGGAACTCCAAAATTTTCCTTGATTTTTATAAAAGTATGTCCAGATAAGCCATAGCAGGCTTTATTATTACCATGTCAGCCCCCTGCATGAGATCCGCTTCCACTTCACTCAGTGCATCTCCTGAATATCTGAAATCCATCTGATAGGATTTTCTGTCTCCAAATTTTGGTGCTGAACCTGCCGCTTCCCTGAAAGGCCCATAAAATGAAGATGAATATTTTACGGAATAACACATAATCGGAATATTGTTAAATCCATTTTCTGAAAGAACTTCCGATATTTTTCTCACTCTTCCGTCCATCATATCTGAAGGTGCAACTATATCCACACCTGCCTTTGCATAGGACAATGCTATTTTTGACAGCACTTCCAGAGTTTCATCATTTTTCACATTTCCTTTTTCATCAAGTATTCCGCAATGGCCATGACTTGTATATTCACAGCAGCATACATCTCCAATGACTAAAAATTCAGGATATTTTTTCTTTATATATCTTATCGCATTCTGAATGACCCCATTTTCATTATACCCTTCCGTAGCACACTCATCCTTATGTAAAGGTACCCCAAATAATAATATGGAGCTTATCCCAAGCTTTTTCAGTTCTTCCAGCTCTTCATCAATTCTGTCAATTGAATATCTGAAAAATTCCAGGCATTGAATTTATCTCCCTTTTTACATTTTCCTTCTTCAATAAAAATAGGATATATCAGATCTCCCTTTTCAAGATAAATATTTTTGACTAAATTTCTTATTGCACTGCTGTTTCTCAATTTTCTGTGTCTTTTATACATTTTTAACCTCTTTTTCTGTTTTTGAAATTTCGTCTATAAGCCCCTGCACTTTTACCTTTAATGCCTTCGACCTTCTACAGCTTTTACCATAAGATCCTATCCCTATCTGAAATTCATCATTTTTCACAACTGCCGTAAACATGGCATTCATTTCAGTCTTTGAAGAAACATTGTTTACAAGAATATTTTCATTCATGCACACATGTGATATCTTATCGTTTAATTCCATATCATCTGTAGCAGCCACCACAAGAAAATATTTTTACAAGTTCCCTTATTTCTGTTTCATCGTGTAATACGTTTTTATTTACTACTTTTATATTTTCATCTGCCAATATTGCTTCTTCTGTAACTTTTTCAGAATACACAGTAACATTTCCCATATTCCCTTAAAGTCTGTGCTTTCCTTCCACCTATTTTTCCTCCACCAATAATTAATACTTCTTTATTTTTCAATATTTACAAATAATGGAAAAACATAATCCTCTCCTTCTCCTAATTTTTAAATTTTTTTATATTTCTTTATATTATTTCAATATTATCCCTGCAAATAAAACTAATACTGCTGTAAGTTCAAGAGATGCTCCATAGTATCCCCTGTTATTCCACCTATTTTTCTTTTTACATTTTCCATGAGTATGAACAGTATTGCCAATGCTAAAACAATCAGTCCCTTCAATCCCAATATTATAAAGGATAGTACCGCTGTTATAATAATAGAAATAATTGCGTCCATTTTCCCATTTTTCTCAATTATTCCATTACTCATACCTTTTTTTCTGGCGTATTCTCCCAGTCCTGCATTTATTGATGTGGCCATTCTTGAAATTATAGGATAAAGAATAATGTATTCCGGTTTCACTGCCGTAAGAAACACAGCCTTTGCCAGAAAATACAGTATAAGTGCCACCGTTCCATTTGTTCCTATTCTTGAATCCTTCATTATTTCAAGCATTCTTTCCTTGTCTGCATAGCTGAAAAGCCCATCGGCAGTATCTGCCAGACCGTCAATATGTATAAGGCCTGTTACCAGTATTTCTGCCATTATTATAATTATTGCGGTAATCTGCCTGTTATCTGTAACTTTTCCAGCAAAAAAATTTACTGTAAACAGAAAAAACCCTATTATCAATCCCACCAGAGGAAAAAACTTTATTGCTTTTCCCAATTTTTCCTCATCATATTCAACTTTTACAGGAACAGGAATCCTTGTCATAAACTGTAATAAAATTATAAATCCTTTTATCATTTTACTTTCCTTCTTAACGTATTCTTTTCTATATTATAAAAATATATCGGTTAAATATCAACTTTTTTCTTTTTATAAAATTCTCTTTTAAATTCTTTTAAATTTTTCTGAAAGATTTACCCTGTTTCTCTTTTTCGCTATATATTTTTCAGATATGTAAGATTGCCCCCATAATATTTTTGGCTTCCTCCAAACCTAATAATTGGAAATTTCCTTCGATTTTTCCCTCCATTTTTTTATAATCAACTGTAAGTTTTTACATTTTTCCCTTCCGGTTTTTCTCTTTTTCAAGCATTACCACATCCGTAAAATCATCATTTTCATAATTTCTGTATAGTATCTTGCTTCCAGGCAATGAAGTTTTCTGCTCTTCATCAGAAATTTTCATTACATCAGCTTTGCCAATTTTAGACATTTTTATATACAGTGCTTATTTCCTTTTCAGGGAGTGCAATGGCATCTCCCTACCCAAATACATCAACTTCTACTCCATTTTTATAAGCTCTTTTATTCTTTTTCGTCAAGCCCTCCTGTTAGAATTATTTTTGCCTTAAAAATCCATTTCCATTTAAAAATTTTTCTGCATTTTTGATAATTTCTCCAGATTTTCTGAGATCTATCCTGATTCCATACATTCCTTCATATTCATCATTTATTCCATTATCCTTAAATGCCCTTATTGCAGCTATTATACCGCTTTTTCATCGTATCACTATGTATCAACCAGCATTACTAAAGGATATTTTTTATGGCTGTATGTTTTTATAAACTGGTCAAATGCCCTGTATTCTGAATCTTCACCCATACCAAAACTTTGAATAAATCCATGCGTCATAGTTCCGGTGCTTTTTAAATTATAGAAATATTCTCCCATAATATTTGAATGGGAGGCACATCCTGTCACATAACAGGCCTTTGTCATAGACATTGCAGCTTCAAAGCCCGGCACTCTCCTTGTTCCGAAAAACAGTACATCCCTGCCACCTGCCGCCTGTACAATTTTTGATGTTACCGTTGCTGTAAGAATCTGATAGTTCAGTACATTCAGAATTGGTGTTTCCAGTATTTTTCCCTGAATCAGAGGTGCTGTAATTGTAAGAATAGGTTCATTTGAAAAAACAACTTCTCCTTCCCTTACTCCCCTGATTGAACCTGTAAACTTCATATTGGCCATATATTCTATAAAATCTTCATTATCCGATAATTCTGACAAATATTTTTTTCTATTTTTGTAAGATGTTTCATTCAGTATTTCTATGAGTTCCAGCACATCAGATATTCCATAAACTATGGCACAGTCATTTTCATTTTTGGTACGTAAAAACACATCGAAAACAGCAGTCTGATTATGCATATTATTTCCCAGGTATATTTCACTTTCAGCATACTGATACCTGTCTGAATTTAGAAATTTAAAAAATCTGTCCATAAGTAACCTCTATTCTGTATTTTATATTATTCTGTATTCACTTACATTTTCTGTTACAATACTTTATTTTTCACATCTTCTACCAGTTCATTAATTTCATTGTAAACTTTTCCATAATTTACATAAGGTCTTTTTCACTACAAGGACTGTTGTACCGTACTCCCTGCAGGCTTCAATTTTTCAATTTCTCCGCCTGTTGCTCCACTTTCCTTTGTTATAAGGTAATCTATTTTATAGGACTCTGAGCATCGCCTTATTAAGCACTTTGCTCACAGGCCCCTGTATTGCTATTATTTTTGAGGGGAGATATCTCAAATCTTCTGCTTTTTTTACAGAATCCACCGTAGGAAGTATTCTTACATACAGATTATTTTTCTCCCATTGGCTTTATTTCTTCCAGATTGTTTGAACCGAGGGTGCTCAGTATATTTTTACCTTCCATTTTTCTTACAAATTCAGTAACATCAACGACAGAATCAAACTTTTTCACATTTTCACTTCCATAATCAAGCATTTTTCTCTCAAATCTTATATACTTCACTTTCATTTCATCTGTCACTTTTATTACAGAATTACTCACATTTACAGCATAAGGGTGACTGGCATCCACAATAAGACTTATATTTCCCTTCAGGATAAGCTCCTTCATCTGTCCTTCATTAAGTCTTTCAGACATTACCTTCAGTTCCCTTTTGTCATTTTTATCAATATATTCTTCCAGAAGTTTTCCACCATATTCCGTTGCTGTACTGACAAGTATGCTTATGCCAGTTTCTTCCGCAAGTTTTTCAAATATTTCCCTTGAATCCTTTGTTCCTCCGACTATCCATATCATTTATCCATTTCCTCCTGAAATTTTCCATCTTTATAACTGAAAAAATCTTATAATCTCCGTTACCCATAAGAGTTCTTTTCATCAATATCAAATATACTGTCATTTGCCACATAATTCATAAACATCTCAAGTACTGTTCCGTGAGTTACTACAAGTATATTTCCTGATTCATGGCTATCAAGTATTTTATTTATCCCTTTTAAAAATCTCTCCAGAGCATCCTCCAGCTTTTCAGCCTCCACATTTTCAGCCTTATAATTTTTCACATTATAGAAATAATTGTTTGCCTCTTCAGGATATTTCAGGAAAACTTCTTCGTAAGTCAATCCCTGCCACACTCCAAAAATAAACTTCATTTAATTCGGCAAGTTTTTCAGTTCCAGTTTTTATTCCTATATCCCCTATTTTCATTTAAAATTATTTCTGCAGATGCTACAGTTCTTCCCAGTTCACTTGTATAAACCTCATCAAATAAAACATTCTCCAGCTTTTTCCCTGTTTTCCTTAATTTCTCCATTCCCTTTTCCGTTAATGGTGTATTCAGCTGCCCCTGAAACCTTTTAATTACATTCCATTCTGTTTCTCCATGCCTTACAATGTATAATTTTTAAAGTCTCTTTGTCTTTATTATTACAATTTACGCTCATTTTTTACTTCCTTTTTCTTTTTATCACACTTCAGGATATTTTTCTAACTGTACGGGTTACATTACATGCAGCTTCTATTACAGGAAACATCATTACAGCCCTGTTCCTTCCCCCAGTTTCATATTCATAGCAAGAAATGGCTCCATTCCAAGTTCCTTTATAATATATTTCATTCCAGGCTCTTCACTCATATGTGAAGGAATCATATAATCTCTTACATTACTGCACATTCTGTGTGCACATAACGCCGCCACCGATGAAATAAATCCGTCTATTACAACTGGAATACTGTTTTTTGCACATCCAAGATATATACCTGCCATTCCTGCAATATCAAGTCCTCCAACCTTTGCCAGCACATCAACTGGATCAGAAGTATCTATTTCTTGTTTACCGTTATTCACATCAATTGCTTTCTGTATGACATTTTTCTTACGCTCAAGAGTTCTGTCATCTATTCCGCTTCCATACCCTGTAATATCATCCAGTGGTAAATCAGTAAGAACCTTCAGTACCGCACTGCTTGTAGAGGTATTTCCTATTCCCATTTCTCCTGTGGCAAAAAGGTTATATCCCTTTTCAGCAAAAATATCAGCTATTTCTATTCCTATTTCAACAGCCTTTACAGTCTGTATCATAATCCATTGCAGGCTCCTTCAGCTATATTATGGGTTCCTGTCTGCATAAGCTTCCTGTTTATAATTCCTGACAGATTTATTTCTCCTTTTAAGTCAGTAGTTTCATCTATTCCAAGGTCAATGACCTCAACATCTGCTCCAAATGTATTTCCGAGGGCATTTTATGGAGGATTTCCCTGTAGCATGGCTTCCACCACATACTGGGTAATTATTCTCTTTGATTTACTGACTTTTTCCTTTTCCACTCCATTGTCTGCCGCCATTACGGTAACTATTTTCTTTTCAGGTCTGTAATCCTTCTTTATTCCTTCAAGCTGTATCGCCAGCTCTTCAAGTTTCCCAAGCCCTTTCGGTGTCTTCAGGAGAATTCAGCTCCCTTTCCTTTTCTGCCATTCTTTCCTTGTTGGCAGGCACTATATTTTTTTATTGTTTCATCTAGAATTTTTGAATAACGCAAAGAAATCCTTCTTCCCTTAATCCTCTATTTTATTTATATTGTAACTAAATATGAGAGCAATTTCAAGCTCTCATACCATTATATTTATTCTATTTTTATTCTAGTCGGAAATATTTACAGTACCTGCTCCTTCTATTAACCATTTTTCCTTTAACATTCACTACTTTTTACAGGTAGTTCTATTTCTGTTTTTCATCCTTTAAAGTAACAATTCCTGTTTTCTTATCATATGATTTTACTGCAAAAACAGAATCTATTTCCAGATCAAGTATTGCCGCACCAAATATTGGAGTATAGTCTACTGAATATTTCTCTACAAATCTACGATCTGCTTTACTTACTTTTTACCTTCTAAAATTTGTTCTGATATTTTTTTATGGCTTTTTCCTGATTTCTATATATCTTCTTAAAATTATTAGTAAGAGGTTGAATTTCAAACCATTTACTGTCATCTATTTGATTTCGTAAATTACTGTAATAAATATTAATAAAATTTAAAGCTGTTGCCTCAGCTGTTTTTCTGATATTTTCCCTGCTGTAACTGATGTTTTTCCTACTGTCTTATTTACATATCCAGCTGATGTTGTTGCTGACACTCCTAAAAACTGATATTGCTAGTATTGCTGTTACTAAAAAAATGCTTTTTCTCATCTGTTATTCCTTCTTCCTTTTTATTTTGTATATGCATTGTATATCATTTTAAAATGAAAAATAAACTGAAAATTTTCATATATTTTTATTTTTCCGAAGCAGTTTTTATCTAAAATTGCCTTAAGAAGTCCCTTTTCAGTATATTCTTCTGCTTCTATTCCTACTTTCAGTCCATATTTTTTTCATTGTTTTTGTTGTGACAGGACCTATTGAAGCAAGTATTTTCCCACTTAGTATTTCCTTCATTTCACTATTTTCACTTAAATTAATACTGCCAGCAAAAGACTCGAAGGTTGATGAACTCAGAAACATCAGTATATCGCTTTCCTTCGTATATTTTTCTGCCTTTTTCACTGTCAATTTTCAATTTATGTGTATTATACACTACAAAGCTTATCATAGTTTCTTTTTGTATAATTCCGTATATTTTTCTTCATTTACAGGAGAAATATTGGATACTATAAACAATACATTTTCTCCTTCTTCTGTAAAGTTTACACTTTCGGCAGCAAGTTTTTCCACTGTATATTCTTTTTGGATAAAAATCCGGAATTATTCTGTATTTTTCATTTCTTCATCTGTTTTTCCTACAACACCTATTTTTAAGTGTCCCAGTACTCTCATATCCTTTATTTTCCTCATAAATCCAATCACTGAATTCAGGCTGTTAAACAAAAAGCGTGCTGTATTTCGAAAGGTCAGGTATTTCAAAAATCAAGATATTCTATATTTATAAAAGGAATATTTATAGCCTGACCTCCAAGCTCAATTATTTTATTTGTAATTTCCTCCTGTTTATCCCTGTTTCTCGTAACCAGTATATTTTTTCCCAAATAATGGCATATTTTCAAACCACTTCATTCTTTTTCCTTAAATTTACCACTTCACCAATTATTATTATAACTGGTGCTTTGACATTATTTTCTCTTACGATTCCTGCTATTGTTCCCCAATGTTCCCGTGTATGTTTCCTGTTTTGCAGTTGTTCCATTTTTTTATGACTGCCACCGGAGTTTCAGACATTTTTCCATGTTTTATAAGATTTTCCGTGATTTTTTTCAAGGTTTCCAAGTCCCATTAGAAAAACGAGAGTTCCTTCCAGTTTTGCAATAGTCCCGTAATCATGCTCAATTCCATCTTTTTCATATGTCCTGTAAATATAGAAAGGAAGTGTTTATCCCCTGTGTGTTACAGGTATTCCAGCATAGGCGAGGGAACTAGCAATTGCCGAACTTATTCCGGGAATTACTTCAAAATCTATATTTTCTGCTATAAGACTTCTATTTCTTCTCCCCACGCCCAAAACACAAAGGGATCTCCACCTTTAAGCCTTAATACAGTCAGTCCTTCCCTACTTTTTCCCACTATCATTTCATTTATCTTTTCTGAAGTTCTCCGCCTTCTACATTTTCTTTTTCCCATGTAAATAAGCTCCGCATCAGGTTTCATATATTGCAGTATACTTTCATTTACAAGCCTGTCATAAATTATGCATTCAACCTTTTCCATTACACTTTTAAGCTTCACTGTTATAAGTCCTTCATTTCCACATCCTGCTCCGGCAATATAAACTTTACCTTTATTGTTCATTTCTTATCTCCCTGGCTAATTTTTCTGCAAGTTCCCTCGCCTGATTTTTGTTACCTTCCACCTGCCTAAATATTCTTTTTCCGTCTTTACTGTACATTCCCTTCAGTTTCAATGTATCCCCTTCAATAACGGCAGAACATCCTATCGGTGTTTGGCACCCTCCGTTGAATATTCTGGAAAATTCCCTTTCAGCCTGACACATGAGGGTAACTTCACTGTCATTTATTATTTCCAGCAGAGCCCTTATCCTTTCATCATTTTCCCTGCACTGTATACACAGTATTCCCTGACCAGGTGCCGGCATAAATGTATCAATATCAAAAATATTCTGTTATTCTGTCTTCAAGTTTTGCCCTTTTCATCCCTGCGGCCGCAAGAACTATTGCGTCATACTCACCATCATCAAGTTTTTTCAGTCTTGTATGAATATTTCCACGGATAGGCTTTTACCTGGACATTCTTTCTAAATTCAGTATTTCCTTTTTCCCTTCTTGCACTTCCAGTTCCAACCACAGAATTTTCAGGCAATTCACTTAACTTTAATCCGTTTCTTGAAATAAGTACATCCTGTTGTCTTCCCTCAAAGGAAAACACGCATTTAAAAAGCCCTTCAGGTGTAGAAGTGGCATATCCTTTAAGGAGTGTACCGCCAGATCCACCTTCCCTTCAATCATTTCCTTTTCTATTTCCTTTACAAATAGTTCCTTCTGTATTGCTTTTTCATTTTCAGAAAAGTTTTTTTCAGATTTTTTTATCTCCTGTTGTGGTTATAACTTCAAGACTTACATTTAACGGTAAATCCCTGTCAAATCCTTTTTATTCCTTTAAAATCATCCCTTTTTCTTAATTCTTCATATTTTTCAGTCAGCATTTTTCTGTACTTTTTCTGCCTGTACGAGGGCCAGAATACTCCCTCTTGTTCCAATTACTATTTCATTTGTTTTTCATCTGCCTTCATCCAATTCCTTCAGTAATTTTTTTCTATACGACAGTTATTACGGATTTTTATCTATTCTAAGTCTTTCCTTCCAAAAATAACTGATGCTTTAAGCATTATACCATATTTATTTGAGATTTCTACCCTCTTTATCTATTTTTATCTGATAGGTATATAATAAAAATGTATGGAAATTTTTTAAGATTTGTTATTTATGTCAGTATATTTATTTTGATATACAAAAACAAAAATTTTCCTTATAGCATCTTGCTTTGCAACTGAAGTCATCGTTGTACTCATTCATTTATTAATGCAAGTTTAACTAATAACATCATATTTTAAATAAAAATATATCATAATTACATATTCACAAAAATAATTAATTTTTCAGTATATGAAGGTTTTTACAATTTGCTAACAATAAAATAAAAACTCCATTTATATAAAAATAACGAAATTTTTAATTTTTCTAAACTTTCACAACCATAATAAAAACGATTGTGACATCAATATAATTTTTCAAAATAAGCTTATTTACTAGACTAAATTAAATTTATAAGAATAAAATTCAAACATCAAAAACTTTGTGCAAAGAATAACTTAAGAAATTGCTTGTATTTTTGTAACTTATTTGATACAATGTACAATAAAAACGAAAAAAATAATTGAGAATAAAGGGAGATGCAATGAGTAGAAAGAAAGAAAAGAAAGCAAAACACAAAAGGGAAAATTTAAAAATAAATTATGTTTTTCTAGCTGCTGCAATTTGCACGCAGGGTCAATAACGACAGAAGATAAAAAACTGTACGGAGGGGAAGTTTGTACAGTTAGAGCCAATGGGGTAACTCAGGAAATCCTACAACTCTAGGAAGTGCACCGGGATCTTATGCAATAGCCTGTGGTGATGGTTCCATTGCAGAATAGCTATAACAGTATTGCAACAGGTAAAGGTTCTTTTTACAGGTTATAACAAAGCTGTAGCAATAGGAGAAAATGCTACAGCTGTCAGAGAGTCTGATGTTGCTATCGGAGCAGGGGCAGGTCTATATAACCAGGGGTAAAAACGCCAAAGGAACCACTGGATTAGTAAATGGCTACAACATAACTATAGGTGCAAATTCCATGGTTGGTGATGACAGCAGCTCTAGACCCCATTATCAAAAGTATAGCAATAGGAGGAAGTGGAAGAGCAAGAGATACAGGTGTCTATAAAAACGGTGACAGTGGGGGAGCCTGGGCAAAAGGAGACCAGTCTATAGCAATAGGAGGAGATACTATAGCTGACGGTCACTCATCTATAGCAATAGGGGGAGACGATCTTCAAAAAGCTGCTGCTAAATCAGTAACGTATACATTAGGTTCAGCTTCGAAAACCGCTAGCCTTTTAACAGCAATGAGTGATCTGGCTGGAGTGGCACCTGGGGATATTACAAGTTTTAATGCAACAAAATCAGGAAGTGGTGCAGTAGCCCTTGGTGTTAAATCAATATCAGGGGATTTATCACTTGCTATCGGTACTATGTCCAAGGCTAATAAAGTAAAATGCAACTGCCGTAGGAACAGGTGCAGTAGCTGACCTTGACAACTCTGTAGCTATTGGAGGAGGTGCAACTACAGTTAATGCCGCAGGTACTCAGGAAACTTCTGCAACAATAAACGGAGTTACATACAGCAACTTTGCCGGTGGAAGCGGTACAAAAAGTTGGAGACGTTGTTTCAATAGGTAAGAACGGTACATTTAACCGTCAAATTAAAAATGTTGCAGCAGGTAATATCAGTGCAACATCTACTGATGCGGTAAACGGATCGCAGTTATATTCAGTAGCTCAAACTTTACAGGATAGATTTAAATATGTATCTATAAATTCTACAGAAACAGGAAACGCAGATAATAAAGGAGCTTTTAGCTACAAACTCAATAGCTATAGGGACCAAACGCTAGTACAACTGTTACAGCAGAAAAACGCTGTTGTTGTAGGTAATGGGGCAAAAACTACAGAACAGGTTATGAATCCTGGAGCACCTACTCAATGGACAAAAACTGGTAAAAAAACAGTGTTGTAATTGGTAATAAAGCAACTACTAATTCAGAAGGTTCAGTAGCAATAGGGCACGAAGCTAAAGTTGATAATACAACAGGTAATTCCGGTTCAACAATCGGGCGTTATAAAAATGATGATAACAGTACATACATGGGTACCAGCCTTGCACAAAACAATATCTATGCTGATCCAAGTTATGTTGGAACACAAGGTATTGCAATAGTACAAATTCATACTCTGATTATCAGGGAAATGAGTATGGGTGTAGGAGCACGTTCTAAAAACCTGAGTCTTGCTTTTAGGTTATTTTTCTAATGCTGAAGGAACTTCATCTATCGCAACAGGGGTAGGAGCATATGCAAAAGGAGCTAACTCTATAAGTAGTGGTAGACAATCTTCCACAATATCAACAGGATCAGTTGCTTTAGGGGTTGCAGCAAGAGGTGGTTCTACAGCTGATGGTGGATTAGGAGGAAGTATCGCAGTCGAGACTAGCTTCTGACGCTACTCACGAACAGGCTATCGCAATCGGAGGTATTACAAAATCGCCATACAGCTACATTGGAGCAAGGAAGAGGAGACAATACTCAGGCGACAGCGGCAAGAGCTACAGCAATAGGTGCAAACGCAAAAGCACAGGCTGAAAGTTCTATCGCATTTTGGTACAAAAGCAAATGTAGGTTCAGCAGGAACTAATGCAGTAGCTATCGGTAAGGATTCAAGTGCGACTATAAAGCAAACGGAGTTGCTCTTGGAAGTGAATCTAAAGCAACCACAGCTGCAGGCGTAACAGGATTTGATATGGCTGACGGCCGTTCAAATGTTTACTCAGGACTTGCAGGAACTGCTAAAACTGCTAATATCGTAGCAGTATCTGTAGGAGACGGTGCAAATAAAACCCGTCAAATTACAGGAGTTGCTGCAGGTAAGGAAGATACTGACGCAGTAAACGTAGCACAGTTAAAGTCTACAAACCTTAAAAATAGCAGGAAATACTACTTCTGGAGGAGCAGATGTACGTCTTCATGATCAGATACTTACTGTAAAAGGGGACGGAACATACTTAACATCAACTGCTGCCGGAAATACAATTACAATGGAACTTAAGCAAGATGTTAAGGATAAAATAGATAATGCTGCAACAAAAATTAGATAATCTGGATCCTGCCGAGTACAGAAGATTAAAAGATACTGCCGCTTGGAATGTTGTTGCTAATGCTGGAACTCGCTGAAAATGTTAAAGGTGGAGACACTGTTAAGTTCATTAATGGAGACAACATCGAAATTACACAGGCTGGAAAAGACTTCACTTTCGCTACTAAGAAAGATGTTACTTTTTGACAGCGTAACTATCAACAATGGACCCTAAATTAAGTTCTACTGGTATTGATGCCGGTGGTAAGACAATATCTAATGTTGCCAACGGTACTGCTAACAATGATGCAGTTAACTTAGGGACAGTTAAACAATGCGATAAATAATGCAACTACAACAGCTACATCAACTGAAAAAAGTTGTTGCTTCAACTCGCTGCTGACAACATCGCCACTGTAGCTCCTTCTACTGGTCAAAACTTAGGAGATAAGAATGCTACATATGAAGTGTCTGTTTCTAAGACTGCTGTACAGAATATTGCTTGAGGACGCTGCAGCTTGGAATGTATCAACTAATGGTGGTGCTGGTGAAAAAGTTGAAGGTGGAGACACTGTTAACTTTGTAAACGGAGACAACATTGAAGTTACAAATACTGGTAAAGACATTACAATAGCTACTAAAAAGAGATGCTACTTTTGACAGCGTAACTATTAATAATGGACCTCAAAATTAAGTTCTACTGGTGTAGATGCTGGTAATAAGAAAATTACTAATGTTGCTGATGGTACTGTTGGTGCTGGAAGTAAAGATGCAGTTAATGGTGGACAGCTTCACGATGTTAAGACTAGTGTTACTAACAACACTACTGCATTGAACGACTTGAAGAGCAATACTATTAAGTTATCAGGAGACAGCACTCTACTACTGCTGAACGTCTTGATAAAAATGGTGGTATTGAATTCGGTGTTAAGAGTGGAGATACTAACTTCTTAACTTCTACTGCTGCTGGAACTGATATTACATTAGATTTAGCACCCAGACGCTAAAGCTAAGATAAATAAGGTAGCCACTCTTTTCAAGTAACACTGTTTCACTTGGTGGAGATACTGGAACCACAAATACTCAGGCTTTAGATAAAACTGGTGGTATTAAGTTCAACGTAAAAGGGGACGGTACATACTTAACTTCTACTGCTACTGGGGATGATGTAACATTAGACTTGACTCAGACTACTAAAGATAAGATAAACAACGCTGCTACTAACAAGCTGGATAACTTAGATCCTGCTGGAGTACAGAAGATTAAAGATACTGCTGCTTGGAATGTTGTTGCTAATGCTTGAACTCGCTGAAAATGTTAAAGGTGGAGACACTGTTAAGTTCATTAATGGAGACAACATCGAAATTACACAGGCTGGAAAAAGACTTCACTTTCGCTACTAAGAAAGATGTTACTTTTGACAGCGTAACTATCAACAATGGACCTAAATTAAGTTCTACTGGTATTGATGCCGGTGGTAAGACAATATCTAATGTTGCCAACGGTACTGCTAACAATGATGCAGTTAACTTAGGTCAGTTAAACAATGCAATAAATAACGTTGCTGCTGGTACTTTATCAACTGAAAAAAGTTGTTGCTTTCAACAGCTGCTGACAATATTGCTACTGTAGCTCCTTCTACTGGACAGAATTTAGGAGATAAGAATGCTACTTATGAAGTATCTGTTTCTAAGACTGCTGTACAGAATATTGCTAAGGATGCTGCAGCTTGGAATGTATCAACTAATGGTGGTGCTGGTGAAAAAGTTGAAGGTGGAGACACTGTTAACTTTGTAAACGGAGACAACATTGAAGTTACAAATACTGGTAAAGACATTACAATAGCTACTAAAAAGAGATGCTACTTTTGACAGCGTAACTATTAATAATGGACCCTAAATTAAGTTCTACTGGTGTAGATGCTGGTAATAAGAAAATTACTAATGTTGCTGATGGTACTGTTGGTGCTGGAAGTAAAGATGCAGTTAATGGTGGACAGCTTCACGATGTTAAGACTAGTGTTACTAACAACACTACTGCATTGAACGACTTGAAGAGCAATACTATTAAGTTATCAGGAGACAGCACTTCTACTACTGCTGAACGTCTTGATAAAAATGGTGGTATTGAATTCGGTGTTAAGAGTGGAGATACTAACTTCTTAACTTCTACTGCTGCTGGAACTGATATTACATTAGATTTAGCACCAGACGCTAAAAGCTAAGATAAATAAGGTAGCCACTCTTTCAAAGTAACACTGTTTCACTTGGTGGAGATACTGGAACTACAAATACTCAGGCTTTAGATAAAACTGGTGGTATTAAGTTCAACGTAAAAGGACGGTACATACTTAACTTCTACTGCTACTGGGGATGATGTAACATTAGACTTGACTCAGACTACTAAAGATAAGATAAACAACGCTGCTACTAACAAGCTGGATAACTTAGATCCTGCTGGAGTACAGAAGATTAAAGATACTGCTGCTTGGAATGTTGTTGCTAATGCTGGAACTGCTGAAAAATGTTAAAGGTGGAGACACTGTTAAGTTCATTAATGGAGACAACATCGAAATTACACAGGCTGGAAAAAGACTTCACTTTCGCTACTAAGAAAGATGTTACTTTTGACAGCGTAACTATCAACAATGGACCCTAAATTAAGTTCTACTGGTATTGATGCCGGTGGTAAGACAATATCTAATGTTGCCAACGGTACTGCTAACAATGATGCAGTTAACTTAGGTCAGTTAAACAATGCAATAAATAACGTTGCTGCTGGTACTTTATCAACTGAAAAAGTTGTTGCTTCAACTGCTGCTGACAATATTGCTACTGTAGCTCCTTCTACTGGTCAAAAACTTAGGAGATAAGAATGCTACATACGAAGTGTCTGTTTCTAAGACTGCTGTACAGAATATAGCTAAAGATGCCGCAGCTTGGAATGTATCAACTAATGGTGGTACTACTGAAAAAGTTGAAGGTGGAGACACTGTTAACTTCGTAAACGGTGACAACATTGAAGTTACAAATACTGGTAAAGACATTACAATAGCTACTAAGAGAGATGTTAATTTTGACAGCGTAACAGTTCCAGGAGGAGCAGGAAACGTTGTAATAAATAACTCAGGAATTAATGCTGGAGGAAACAAAATTACTAATGTTGCTGACGGTACTGTTGGTGCTGGAAGTAAAGATGCAGTTAATGGTGGACAGCTTCACGATGTTAAGACTAGTGTTACTAACAACACTACTGCATTGAACGACTTGAAGAGCAATACTATTAAGTTATCAGGAGACAGCACTTCTACTACTGCTGAACGTCTTGATAAAAATGGTGGTATTGAATTCGGTGTTAAGAGTGGAGATACTAACTTCTTAACTTCTACTGCTGCTGGAACTGATATTACATTAGATTTAGCACCAGATGCTAAAGCTAAGATAAATAAGGTAGCCACTCTTTCAAGTAACACTGTTTCACTTGGTGGAGATACTGGAACTACAAATACTCAGGCTTTAGATAAAACTGGTGGTATTAAGTTCAACGTAAAAGGGGACGGTACATACTTAACTTCTACTGCTACTGGGGATGATGTAACATTAGACTTGACTCAGACTACTAAAGATAAGATAAACAACGCTGCTACTAACAAGCTGGATAACTTAGATCCTGCTGGAGTACAGAAGATTAAAGATACTGCTGCTTGGAATGTTGTTGCTAATGCTGGAACTGCTGAAAAATGTTAAAGGTGGAGACACTGTTAAGTTCCTTAACGGAGACAACATCGAAATTACACAGGCTGGAAAAGACTTCACTTTCGCTACTAAGAAAGATGTTACTTTTGACAGCGTAACTATTAACAATGGACCTAAATTAAGTTCTACTGGTATTGATGCCGGTGGTAAGACAATATCTAACGTTGCCAACGGTACTGCTAATAATGATGCTGTTAACTTAGGACAGTTAAACAATGCGATAAATAATGCAACTACAACAGCTACATCAACTGAAAAAGTTGTTGCTCAACTCGCTGCTGACAACATCAGCCACTGTAGCTCCTTCTACTGGTCAAAAACTTAGGAGATAAGAATGCTACATACGAAGTGTCTGTTTCTAAGACTGCTGTACAGAATATAGCTAAAGACGCCGCAGCTTGAAATGTATCAACTAATGGTGGTACTGCTGAAAAAGTTGAAGGTGGAGACACTGTTAACTTCGTAAACGGTGACAACATTGAAGTTACAAATACTGGTAAAGACATTACAATAGCTACTAAGAGAGATGTTAATTTTGACAGCGTAACAGTTCCAGGAGGAGCAGGAAACGTTGTAATAAATAACTCAGGAATTAATGCTGGAGGAAACAAAATTACTAATGTTGCTGATGGTACTGTTGGTGCCGGAAGTAAAGATGCAGTTAATGGTGGACAGCTTCACGATGTTAAGACTAGTGTAACTAACAACACTACTGCATTAAACAACTTAAAGAACAACACAATCTCACTTGGTGGAGATACTGGAACTACTAATACTCAGGCTTTAGACAAAACAGGTGGAATCAAGTTCAATGTTAAAGGTGATGGAACATACTTAACATCAAAATGCAACTGGTGATGATGTAACATTAGACTTGACTCAGACTACTAAAAGATAAGATAAACAATGCGGCTACTAACAAGCTGGATAACTTGGATCCAACTGGAGTTCAGAAAATTAAAAGATACTGCCGCTTGGAATGTTGTTGCTAATAGTGGAACTGCTGAAAAAGTACAAGGTGGAGACACTGTTAAATTCATTAACGGAGATAATATCGAAATTACTCAGGCTGGAAAAGGACTTCACTTTCGCTACTAAGAAAGATGTTACTTTTGACAGCGTAACTATTAACAATGGACCTAAGTTAAGCTCTACTGGTGTAGATGCTGGTGGTAAGAAAATTTCTAACTTGGCTGATGGTACTGCTAATAACGATGCAGTTAACTTAGGACAGTTAAATAACGCAATCAACAATGCAACTACAACAGCTACATCAACTGAAAAAGTTGTTGCTTCAACTCGCTGCTGACAACATTGCTACTGTCATGCTCCTTCTACTGGTCAAAAACTTAGGGAGATAAGAATGCTACTTATGAAGTAACTGTTTCTAAAACTGCTGTGCAGAATATAGCTAAGGACGCTGTTGCTTGAATGTTGTTGCCAACAATGGAACTGCTGAAAAAGTTGAAGGTGGAGATACTGTTAAGTTCATTGATGGAGATAACATTGAAGTTACTCAAGCTGGAAAAAGACTTCACAATAGCTACTAAGAAAGATGTTACTTTTGATAGCGTAACTATATAATAATGGACCTAAATTAAGCTTCTACAGGTGTAGATGCTGGTAATAAGAAAAATTACTAACGTTGCTGACGGTACTGTTGGTGCCGGAAGTAAAAGATGCAGTTAATGGTGGACAGCTTCACGATGTTAAGACTAGCGTAACTAACAACACTACTGCTTTAAATGACTTAAAGAGCAACACTATTAAGTTATCAGGAGACAGCACTTCTACTACTGCTGAACGTCTTGACAAAAAAACGGTGGTATTGAATTCGGTGTTAAGAGTGGAGACACTAACTACTTAACTTCTACTGCTACAGGAACTGACATTACATTAGATTTAACATCAGACACTAAAGCTAAGATAGATAAGGTAACTACTCTTTCAAACAATACAATCTCACTTGGCGGGGATACTGGAACTACAAATACCAGGCTTTAGATAAAAACTGGTGGTATCAAGTTCAACGTAAAAGGTGACGGTACATACTTAACATCTACTGCTACTGGGGATGATGTTAAATTAGATTTAACACAGGCTACTAAAGATAAAAATAAATAATGCGGCTACTAACAAGCTGGACAACTTAGATCCTGCCGGAGTACAGAAGATTAAAGACACTGCAGCTTGAATGTTGTTGCTAACGCTGGTACCGCTCAAAAAGTTGAAGGTGGAGATACCATTAAGTCTCCTTAACGGAGACAACATCGAAGTTACACAGGCTGGAAAAAGACTTTACTTTCGCTACTAAGAGAGATGTTAACTTTGACAGCGTAACAGTTCCAGCAGGAGCAGGAAACGTTGTAATAAATAACTCAGGAATTAATGCCGGAGGAAACAAAATATCAAATGTTGCGTGATGGAACGGCTAATAATGATGCTGTTAACCTAGGACAATTAAATGCTGTTAAAAATAGTCCAATAACATTTGGTGGAGACAGTGGAACTGATGTAGATAGAAAACTGGGAGAAAAAGTTAAATGTTAAAGGTGGAGCAACTGGAACCCTTACAAATAACAACATCGCAGAGAAGTCTGACGGAAATGATACATTAAACATCAAGTTGGCAGAAAATGTTGATCTTGGAACAAATGGAAGTGTTAAAATTGGAGATTCAACATTAAATAATGACGGATTAACAATAACTGGCGGACCATCAATAACAAAAACTGGTGGAATCAATGCTGGAGGAAATAAAATATCAAATGTAGCAGCAGGAACAGAAAGAACGACGATGCAGTAAATGTAAGTCAATTGAATACTGCAATAACATAATGCAGGGAGCAGCCGCTACAATCAAATACAAAGCAAACGGTGGAACAGCTGAAACAGTTAGACTGTCAGACGGACTTGACTTTTGTAAATGGAAGCAACACAACAGCAACAGTTGGACCAAACGGAGTTGTTAAGTATGATGTAAACTTAGGAACACTGGCAGTTGGAGCCTGACGGAAAAAGCCGGAGCTGATGGAAAAACTGGAGCTGACGGAACTGTAGGAAAAGATGGAATAGCAACTACACAGGATGTAGCAAAAAGCTATAAACAGTTCTGCATGGAAAGTAACATCAACTGCATCAACAGGAACAGTTAATACTCCTTCAGTTGAAGATGTAAAAATGGAGATACAGTTAAATTTGATGCAGGAGACAACATTGAAATTACACAAAATGGAAAAAGACTTTACTTTTTGCAACTAAGAAAGACGTTACATTTGATAGCGTAACTATTAATAATGGTGGACCAAAAATTAAGTGCTACTGGAATAGATGCGGCTAACAAGAAAAATTACAAATGTTAGTGATGGAGTCTGTAACAGCTACAAGTAAGGATGCAGTAAATGGAAGTCAACTTTACGGATTAAGCAAAAATACTGTAACTGTTTCAGGAGATAGTACATCTACTACACCTCAAACTCTTGATCAGACTGGCGGAATTAAATTAGGAATTAAGAGTGGAGATACTAACTTCTTAACATCAACTGCAACTGGAACTGATGTAACATTAGACCTGACTCAGGATGCTAAAGATAAGATAAATAAAGTAACTACTCTTTTCACAATACTATCTCACTTGGAGGAGATACAGGAACTACAAATACTCAATCTTTAGACAAAACTGGCGGAATCAAGTTCAATGTTAAAGGTGACGGAACATACTTAACATCTAATGCAACAAATGATGATGTAACATTAGACTTGACACAAGCTACAAAAGATAAGATATATAACGCGGCAACAAACAAACTTGACAACTTAGATCCAGCAGGAATACAGAAAATTAAAGATACAGCGGCATGGAATGTAGTAGCTAATAATGGTACTGCAGAAAAAGTTGAAGGTGGAAATACTGTTAAATTTATCGATGGAGATAATATCGCAATCACTCAAGCTGGAAAAAGACTTTACTATAGCTACTAAGAGATGTTAATTTTGACAGCGTAACAGTTCCAGCCGGAGCAGGAAACGTAGTTATAAATAACTCAGGAATTAATGCTGGTAACAATAAAATTACTAATGTTGCTGATGGAACTATTGCCCCAGGGAAGCAAAGATGCAGTTAATGGTGGACAGCTTCACGATGTTCAGAGCGCTATGAACGCCGGAGCATTTACTGTTAGTGCAAACGGAGGAGCAAAAGATAGAATTGCAAAAGATGAAAACGTTGACTTTGAAAATACTGACGGAAATATAGCAATAAGCTACGATGCAACTGGAAACAAGTTTACTTACAACTTGTCGCCTAACTTAAACCTTTGGACCTGCAGGAAGCTTAAGAATTGAGATGCTTTACTGAACAATGGTGGATTAACTATTGTAAACGGACCTAGTATAACATCTGCCGGAGTAGATGCTGGTAACAAGAAAGTAACAAATGTTGCAGACGGAACTATTGGTGCTGAAAGTAAAGATGCAATAAATGGTGGACAACTTCACGATGTGCAGACTAACCTTCAAACTTCTATAAACAATAATGCTCAGAATATTGCAAACAATACAAATGCAATTAACAATCTGAATACTGCTGTTAATAATCCCTATAACATTTACAGGAGATAGCGGTAACAATATTGATAGAAAACTTGGAGAAACTCTGAATATAAAAAGGTGGAGCAACTGGAAACCCTACAAGTGGAAATATTGGAGTGGAAGCAGACAGTGCTACGAATACTCTAAATGTAAAACTTGCTGAAAATATTGATTTAGGAACTAACGGAAGCGTTAAAATGGGAGACACTAAGATTGATGATAACGGACTTACTATCAATGGTGGACCTTCAGTAACTAAAGCAGGTATAGATGCAGGAAATAAAAAGTAACAAATGTTGCAAACGGAGATATAACATCTACTAGTAAAGATGCTGTAAATGAAGTCAACTTCATGGTGTTGCTGATAGTATTAAAAACTCAATTGGTGGAAACACTATATTGAATCCGGATGGAACAATTACTACAAGCAATATTGGTGGAACAGGACAAAAATAATATCTCACGATGCAATAGCTTCAATAAATAACGCCGCAAACCAAAGAACTACAGTTATAGCAGGAGATAATATTGATGTTACAGTATCTACAAATGCTACTGGTGGAAACGAATATACAGTAGCTACTAAGAGAGATATTGTTGTAGACAGCGTAAGTGTTGCTAACAACGGACCTAGCATGAATTCTAACGGAATCAATGCAGGTGGAAAAACTATAAGTAACCTTGGAGCAGGAGTAAATCCAGATGATGCAGTAAATGTAGCACAGCTTGATGCAGTTAAGAATTCTCCAATTACATTTGGAGCTGATACTGGAAACTGATCATGCGGCTACTCTTGAAGCAAAGTTAATATAGTTGGAGATAATAAAAATATTACTACATCTGTAAAACGGTAATAATATTCAGGTTGCTATGTCTGACACACCTTCATTCGGTACAGTAAATGTAAATGATGCAAACACTGGAACAATTACAGGAGCATCAAATGTTACCCTTGATAATTTAGATGAAGATGGAACTGTTGGAAGAGTAGCTACTGAAGACAGTTATCAGCAGTAAGAAATGAAGTTACAGCTGGAACTAAAGATATAGATAATAAACTTAGAGGATTTAAAAGAGGTGCTGATGCAGGTACAGCTTCAGCTATGGCAATGGCAGGTATACCTCAGGTAATAAACCCTGGTGAAAATGCAATAGGGCGCTCAATAAGTGCTTATAAGAATCAAACAGCAGTGGCAGTAGGTTATACAAGAGCCTCTAAAAATGGAAGGGCAGTACTTAAAATAAGTGGAAGTGTTAACTCAAACAGTGAATTAGGATTCTCACTTGGATTTATGAAAGGATGGGATTAATAAATATTCAGGAAGCTTTAAAAAGGGGCTTCCCCTTTTCTTGCTAAAAATAGTAATATAAAATTATTATAGGATAAAAATTCGATAACCTGAGAAAGTTTTATTAGCTTACAATCTCTTAACGTTATCGAACTTTTTATTTCTATCTCTAAAAACAATTAATATATGTTACTTGAAAGATCTAAAAGACAATGTGTCAATCTTTGAAATTCTCCGTCTCTAGGAATATTTTTCTTCTCATGTCACTTATATCAACTGTACTGTCAAAAATCCATTTTTCTCCAACTTTTTAATTTTTCCAGGTATAGATATTCTATATCTATTTCTTATATTTTTCCATCATAATCTTCATATCTTCCATAACATGGAAATTCAATATAAATCTTCTTATATTTATGATCCTCTTTTTATTTTTTTCAAGAGTCCCTGTTATTCTCAGTGTATCATCTTCCCTAATCTCAAAAATTCACATCGTGAACAATGAAAAGTTTTCTCCCACTGGTATTCATCTTCGTTGTCTCCTATAACTTTTTCCAAAATTTAGAAAAGATACTGCCATTAAAAAGCATCATCATTAAATACATTTTTCTCATTCTCATTATTATTCCTCCAAAATTTTTAATTACTTATTTTCAAACTACTGTTATAATCAACTATTGGCAATATTTCAAATATATTTTACCATTGTTTTGAATATCATCTTCATAAACTTCCAGACCTGTAGATTTCATAACAGACAGAATGTTGTCTGATATTCTGTTAATAATAGAAAAATCTTCTTCCAAAAATTTAGAAAATAATTTAAACATGGAATTATATTCCAATTTTATCATTTCCCCATTAAAAATCTGAAATCATTCCGTTATCCATCCAGATATCATTATATTTTATATCTTTTGCAGAATAGGGATTATGAACTTTATAAAGCCGTTTTTTTCTGTTTCATTCTCATCATAATCTTCGTAGAGTTCTTCAGAAAAATCTAAATCCCTCTCATATATTTCATTTTCATATAATACACGCGGCTCTTCCCGCTCAAAATCATCAAATTCCATGTCATCCCCAAATCTGACTTCATAGTATCAGCCCCTGAGATTACTACTTCAGTTTTTATCTGTAAACATGTTTGTTAAACTCCTTACTTAATTTATGTCAAATTGATATAATCAAAATAAATATACCCATCAGTCATAATTTTGCATTTTTGTTATTTATTATCTACTTAAAATTTACAATAGCCAAAAATTTTCAAATAAATAATATCCTGGTAAGATGTGAATTATTCCTATATGGGCAACTATAATTTTTAGATTATACCTTGTTATTATATCATATTTTTGCTCCAATTCGAATACTAAATAACAAAAATATTCAATATTTTTCATATATATTAAGTGTTATTTTAAAAGAATGGGTGGATTTTGCTTTGTGAATTAAAAACATTTAATTAGTTTGAAAAATCCTCCTCAACACCTCAATAACCCTGTCATTACTTTCTCTATCCTTTATTGCCAGCCTGAAAAACCTTTCATCCAGAAATTTGAAATTTGAAGCATCCCTTATAAGTATCCCCTGTTCAAGCATTTTTTTCCCTCAGTATCTTCACATTCAGTCCTTCTGAAAACAGCTTTTCATCTATTTTTTTCCGGTAATAAAATTTACTTCTGTTTCATAAACCTTTATTCCTGAAATTTCATTCAGTTTTTTTCATACATATATATTTTTCTTCTGCTATCCATTTTAATGTTTTTTTCTACATATTCAGTATCATCAAGTACTGTAAGACCTGCCAACTCTGCAATATTATTTACACTCCATGGCTCTCAGATATTTTCTTTTTCAAGTTCCCTATCAAAATACATTCCATATCCCAATCTTAAACCAGGAATAGCAAAAAACTTTTGTAAAGGCCCTTGTTACAAATAAATTCTTTTTATTTTCCTCAGTATTAATAATACTTTCCTTCATTCCATCTGCCAGAAATTCAATAAAGGCTTCATCTATAAACAATTTCGTATCGTATTTATTACATTCCTTCAATATTTCTTCTGTTTGAGCAAGTTTTAAAAACTTTCCTGTGGGATTATTTGGATTACATATTATTAATAAATCATATTTCTTCTCAAGTTGATTTTTTTCAGATTGCCTATATTCAGCTTAAAAATCATCACTTTCCTTAAGTTCAAAAATATTCTATTTCAATTTCTTTATTTTCAATATTCTTATTATCATCAGAACAGCTCAAATCAATTGAATTTCTAGACGTTCCTACTGCCTTTATCGCCTCTCTCATACTCTCCAAATGTAGGTGATACTATTAATATGGATTTATTACCTTCATAAATAAAAATATAATTTCAGTTGCCCCATTTCCCAATATAATATCCGACAGATTAACATTATTCAGATTAGCCAGCTTTTTCCCTCAGCTCAACATAATCAGGATCCGGATATCTCTCAAGAATTTCAAGATTTTCAATTATTCTGCTTTTTAAACTTTCAGGTATACCATATGGATTTATATTGAACTGTAATCCAGTATTTCTTTATATTTTTTCCCTGAATACTTTGTAAATATTTCCACCATGAAAATCCATTTTTCATCTCCTTTTTTTGTAATCATTTATTTTACTCAAACTCTGCCTGCAATGTGGGTATATTTCCCAGTTTTATTTTCCTGAAAGTAAGAAATAAATCCCCACAAATATTGCTGAAAATACTACCAAACTCAAAAAACTTGCAGCATACATTATTTTTATATTTTTCTTTATATCCTCTATTTCAAATTCCTTTTTTTCTTATCTCCTATTGTCGGTTTATCAACTTCTTTTCCAAAAATAGGAAACTCTTCCTCCAAACTGCACTCCCAAAGCCCCCTGCCACACTCGCCTTTCAGAATGGGCAGAATTAGGACTACTGTGGTTTTTCCTGTCCCTGAAAAATATTCTCCATGCTTCCTTGCCATTATATCCCAAAATCATACTTGCTAAAATTATAAAAATTCCTGTAATTCTTGCAGGGATAAAATTCGCCACGTCATCAACTTTTGCAGAAAATTTCCCAAAATCAATATATTTCTCATTTTTTTGTATCCAACCATTGAATCCAGTGTATTTATAGCCTTATACGCCATTGATAACGGCAGTCCTCCAAGAAACATGTAAAAACATAGGTGCAACTATTCCGTCCACTGTATTTTCAGAAATTGTTTCCATTGTACTTTTATAATCATTTTTCATCCATTGTTTCTGTATCTCTGGACACAAGATACGATAAATCTTTTCTTGCCTTCTCAATGTTTCCTTCCTTCAGTATATTGTAAACCCTGTTTCCTTCCCTGGCAAGTGAATTTATTGAAAATATTGTATACATCAGATAAATTTCAGCAACCGTAAATATTATTGAATTTTCTGAATATTTATAAATCAGGTAAGTCACTGCATAAGTCACTGAAATTACTGTAATATTAAGTATCATTCCTGCAAAAAATTTATATCTTCTACTTAAGCTGCTATTTTCCCCTAATAAAAATTTTTCTCCTGAACTTATCATTTTTCCTATAACCTGAACAGGATGAATAATATTCTGGGGATCGCCAAATATCAGGTCAAGCACATAGGCAATCCATATTTTCATTACAAGTATCAATTTATTCACATCCCATTATTTCATATATTTTCTTAATATCAATATTTTCCCTCAGAACCTCTGCCAGTTTGTCATATTCCCTGTTCTTGTAGTCACTGTAACTGAAATTTTCATCTATCCTGTCAAGCCCCTTAAATTTTCTGACTTCATTAAGAAAAATGACTTGTAAACTCTGAATTATCAAATATTCCATGAATGTACGTACCCGCAATATTGCCTTTTACTGCACCTTTTCAGTTTTTCATCACCAAAAAGACAGGCTGTGTCATTTTTAATATATTTTCTGAATTATTGTTTTCTTCATTTTTTTCATTTACAGGATAACTGTATCCCTGGTGTATTTCATAGCCTTTTTATTTCCATACCTTCAGTTCCTGTCAGTATTCCTGATACATTCTTTACTATATTTTTATACTGTGTCGTTGTTTTATCTGGCTTCATGACTGTTTCAATATCCAGCAGTCCCAATCCTGAAATTTCATTCAAGTCAGACTCTATTTTCTCCGGATCCATTATTTTTCTGACCCATCATCTGAAATCCTCCACAAATTCCAAAAACTGGAGTTCCTTTTCTTGCAATCCTTACTATTTCCCTGCTCTATATTCTTTTCAATCAGGTCTTTTCATATCTTCTATCGTATTTTTTTAGAACCTGGAATTATAATAATGTCTTCATTCCCCAGTTCAGAGCTTTTTGTCACATATTTCAAAGAAACATCATTATAGTGGCTGAGTGCATCAATATCAGTAAAGTTTGATATATGTTTTAACTTTATGACAGATATTTTTATTTTCCTTCTTTCTTTTCATTATACTTGTCTATTCCGAGGCTGTCCTCCTCTCGATTCCTAATGGGACAAAAAGGTACAACCCAAGTACAGGAATATCTGTCAGTTTTTCTATCATTTCAATTCCGGAAGTTGAAGGCTCTTATCTCCCTGAATTTATTTATAATTACACCTTTTTATACGCTTTCTTTCATTTTTCCTCAAGGAGCATAACTGTTCCATATATGGCGGCAAACACTCCGCCCCTGTCTCATATCTGCAACCAGAAGTACTGGTGAATCTGCCATTTCCGCCATTCCTGTATTTACTATATCGTCTTCTTTCAGATTGATTTCTGCCGGGCTTCCTGCCCCTCAAGGACACATATATCAAAAGTTTTCCCTTATGTGATTGTATGCTTCCATTATATCCTTTTTCAAATTATGCTTGTAGGCAAAAATACTCCCTTGCATCCATATTTTTATATACTTTCCCATTTACAATAACCTGGGATTTTTCTGTCTGGTAGGCTTCAGCAAAATAGATTCATAAATGCTTCCGGCTCAATATTAGCTGCTTCAAAACCTGTACCACCTGTGCTCTTCCCATTTCCTTTCCATCTTTTGTAATATATGAATTTAGTGCCATATTTTGTGATTTAAAAAGGAGAAACACTGTACCTGTCCTGATAAAATATTCTGCAAAGTCCTGCTGCAATTATACTTTTTCCACATCTGATCCTGTTCCAAGCAGCATTATATTTTTATGATCATAAATCCTACTCCTATTTTTAATTTATATAAAAATTCCAATTAGTTTTATAAACGATTTATCTATTTCCACTAGAATAATTATAACAGATAAAAATGCCATAAACAAATTGGATTTGTAAAAATATTACTTTTTCTTTTTAAATTTTATTCTATCTAGTATTTTTCTTAACTTTGTCACTATAAAATGCTCCGATTGTATAGAAAAATATGAAGTTGTACAGAAAAATGTGCACTTCCTGTGCTGTTGGCACAAACATTGCTGTACTTTCATCTGTTTCTGTAAAAACTTTAGATATAGTTTCTCTTATTGATTTTTATAAAAAATATTATAAAATATACAAAATTTATTATTCAGGAGTGATTTTATGAAAAATTATACTTGCATTGTTTTTACTAACTTTTTAGCTTAAGTTTCTTCTAATTCTGATGTTGATATAATATCCAAAGAACTTTGGAGGTGTCCTTATTCTGTTGATAAAACTTTTTAAAGGTCTTACCTATGTAAAATTTCTAAATGATAATGGTAAACCCTCTATTACATTTAGTATACTGGATAACCGTACAGCATTAAAAACAGGGAACAGTTACCCTTGAACTTTCACAATTGGATTATGAAGTGAAAGAAGATGAAAAAATCAATCTATTTTGATAAATTTGAATGAAAAACTAAAGATTTTTCCAATTACAAGCTATCTTATTCATTTGATATAGACCTAAAATGGATTTATATCGTATTTCAGATAACAAAAACTTTGCAGTCTTATAGCAAATTAAATTATCAAAAATATAAAAATCAATCTATATTTTTAAGCAACGAAATCATTAAGAAATCGTTGCTTAATTTTTCCGACGGTTTTATACATATTTTATATTTCTAGTTTTCCTAATTTTTCCAATATGTTATTTCTTCATCATGTTATAACTTACTTGCTTCTCTTTTTACAGTTTCTTCAAGTCCCTTTAAAGCCTCTCGCCTCACATCA